>JAABUW010005251.1_pt1 | contig 16972 bp, 17 predicted proteins | sample 5560081 | NCBI WGS metagenome assembly JAABUW01 (sample SAMN10711882, study PRJNA513363) | rock metagenome | isolation source: Antarctica rocks | place: Antarctica: Victoria Land, Knobhead sud | reverse complement strand
CGAGGTCGCCGCCCGAGGAGGAGATCAGGGCTACCCCGACGACGCGCTCGGCGATCAAGTCGCGGCGCTGCTCGGCCAGGGCCATGATCGCCATGCCGCCCATCGAGTGCCCGCACAGGACCAGCGGTCCGGTCGCCGCACTGGCCTCGATGACGGCGGCGAGGTCGCGGCCGAGTTGCTCGATTGTGCAGCCGGCCGGCGCCCCGGCCGTCGACCGGCCGTGCCCGCGCTGGTCGTAGAAGACCATCCGCAGGCGCGGGTCGGCCAGCCCACGGCGCTGGAAGTGCCAGGTGCCGAGATCGAGGCAGTAGCCGTGCACAAAGAGCACCGTCAGCTCGGCAGCGTTGCGGCCGACCACCTCGACGTGCAGGTCGACGCCGTCCGCGGTGTGCACGGTCACCTCGTCGTCGGCCGTGAGACGGCCGAACGGCTCGCCCGCGCCCTCGTCGACGCCGATCCTGGCCCGGCCGATCGCCACCCGCTCGACGGCCAGCCCGGCCGCGACGGCGGCCGCTGCCAGGCCCATCACCGCACCGGCCGCTCCGGCGATCCCCCGCCGGGTCACCCGCCCGCCCCGCTGCCGGTATACGTCCGCGGCACCCGCGCGCCGATCCGGGTGACCACTTCGTAGGAGATCGTGCCGAGCGCCTCGGCCCAGTCGTACGCGGTGGGCTCGCCGAGATCCCCCGGGCCGAACAGGATCACCTCGTCGCCGGCGTGGACGTCGTCGGAGCCGACGTCCACGACGAACTGGTCCATGCAGACCGTGCCGCTGATCCGGCGCCGCCGGCCGCCCAGCCACACCTCACCGGTGTTCGTGGCCGCGCGCGGCACCCCGTCGGCGTAGCCCATCGGCACCAGCGCCAGCCGGGTGGGCGCGCTCGTCGTGTAACGATGTCCGTACGACACGCCCGCGCCGGCGGCGACGTCCTTGGCGAGCGCGATCCGGCCCCGCAGCGTCATCGCCGGCCGCAGTCCGTAAGTCGAGACCCGCGGCACGGGCGACAGGCCGAAGACCGCGATCCCGGGCCGGACCAGGTCGAAGTGGGCCGCCGGCAGGGTCAGCGTGGCTGCGGAGTTGGCCAGGTGCCGCAGCGAGGGGCGCAGGCCGGCCCGCTGCGCGACTTCCACGCCGTCAGCGAAGCAGCCCACCTGCCGGGCGATCGTCGGATGGCCGGGATCGTCGGCGTAGGCGAAGTGGCTCCAGACACCGACCACGCTGACCTCGCCGCCGGACTCCGCGCGCGCGGCGGCGGACACCAGCTCCGGCCAGTCGTCGGGCGTGGCCCCGTTGCGCGAGAGCCCGGTATCGATCTTGAGATGTACGCGCGCGGTGCGCCCGGTTTGGCGGGCCGCGTCGACCGTCTCTGCGAGCGCCCACAGCGACGACACGGACAGGTCGACGTCGGCCGCGACCCCGGCGGCCAGCGGTTCCCCGGGGGCGTTGAGCCAGGACAGGATCGGTGCGTTGATACCGGCCGCGCGCAGGGCCAGCGCCTCCTCCAGTACACAGACGCCGAGCCAGCCGGCGCCGCCGTCCAGCGCGGCCCGCGCGCTGGGCAGCAGGCCGTGGCCGTAGCCGTCGGCCTTGACCACGGCCATCAACTCCGCCGAGGGGGCCGCCGCGCGGAGCAGTCCGACGTTGCTGCGGATCGCGTCGAGGTCGATGGCGGCCTCGGCTCTGCGCATGCGCCCAGTCTGGCAGCTCAGCGCAGTATCGTCCGGCCCGCCTCAGGCAGCGCCTTGAGCACATCGGAGGCACTGATCGGCCCGCCCCGGCTGGCCAGCCGGCCGGCCAGCCCGTGCAGGAACGCACCAGCGGCTGCAGCGGACAGCGCCGGCACCCCGGCCGCCAGCACCGAGCCGGTGAGCCCGGACAGCACGTCGCCGCTGCCCGCCGTACCCAGCCAGGACGTGCCCGCGGTGTCCACGAGCACCTCGCCGGTGGGGCTGGCGATCACGGTGGCATCGCCCTTGAGCAGCACGGTGGCGCCCAGCTCGGCGGCCGCCCGGCGGGTGGCCCCGACCCGATCCGCGCCCACCTCGCCGGCCAACCGGGCGAACTCCCGGTCGTGCGGGGTCAGCAGCGTTTCGGCCGCGCGCTTCAGCCAGTCCAGGTGCCGCGACAGCACCGTGAGCCCGTCGGCATCCACCAGCACGGGTACGTCGGAGGCCAGCGCCTCCGCCACCACCTGTTCAGCATGGGCGTCGGTGCCCAGGCCGGGGCCGACCACCCAGGCCTGCACCCGGCCCGCGCCGGCCGGTGTGCCCCCACTCACCACGACCTCCGGCCACCGGGCGCGGACCGCAGCCCCGGCCTGGCCGACGTAGCGGATCATCCCGGCGTAGCCGTGCACGGCCCCACCGACAGACAAGACGGCGGCTCCGCCATACTCCGCCGACCCCGACGAGATGCCGAGGACCCCACGGATGTACTTGTCGTCGCGCGGCCCGGGCTCCGGCAGCCAACCGGCCACGTCCACCGCGTCGGGCACCTGAATCGTGGCCGGACCGAGATACGGCGCCAGCCCGATGTCCACGACGTCGACGACGCCGGCGAGGGTACGTCCGGCGCCCACCACGAGTCCCGGCTTGAGACAGCCGAAGGTCACCGTCAGGTCGGCGGTGAAGGCGGCGCCGGCCACGTCGCCGGTGTCCGCCGCGACGCCGCTCGGCAGGTCGACGGCGACCCGGATCGCACCCGTCTCGGTGGCCGCGGCTGCCAGCCGGGCGGCGAGTGGCTCCAGACCGCTGCGTCCGCCGATGCCGACGATCCCGTCTAGCACCAGGTCGGCGCCGGCCACCGGGTCCGGCGCCGAGGCGTCCCTCACCTTCCCGCCGGCGGCCAGCAGGGCGGCCAGCCCACCGGCATGGGCGTGCTCCGGGTTAAGCAGGAGCGCCTGGACCATTGCGCCGCGGCGGGCCAACCCGGAGCCGGCGTACAGGGCATCGCCGCCGTTGTTGCCGGCGCCGACCAGGAGCACGACCCGGGCGCCGTAGACGCCGTCCAGCACCTGGGCACAGCGATGGGCCAGACCGGCGGCGGCCCGCTGCATCAGCGCCCCCTCCGGCAGGGTCCGCATCAGCGCTGCCTCGGCGGTCCGCACCGCCTCGGTCAGCCAGACGCCTCTCATGGCGCTCCCTCCGCCACCACCACGGCCGAGGCCATCCCGCCGTCGTGGGACAGCGACAGGTGCCAGGCCGTGACGCCGGCGCTTGCCGCGGCCGCAGCCACGGTGCCGGCCACGAGCAGCGCCGGGCGGCCGTCCGGCGCTGAGGCCACCTCGCAGTCGTGCCAGGCCAGCGCGGCCGGTGCCCCCAGGGCTTTAGCCACTGCCTCCTTGGCCGCGAAGCGCGCCGCCAGCGATTCCGGCGTCCGGGGGCTCCCGGCGGCCGTGGTCCGCTCGCGGGGGGTGAACAACCGCTCCGCCAAGCCTTCGGTCCGCCGCAGTGAGGCGGCGAAGCGCGCGACCGGCACCACGTCGATGCCCACCCCAACGATCACCCCGGCAGCCTAGGACCCGCCCCCTGCCGCCCGGGTGACACCCGACCCGCCCGCCCGCCGAGGGCGCGATTGAGGGGCTATTCGACGGTGACGGACTTGGCCAGGTTGCGCGGCTGGTCAACGTCGTTGCCACGACCGGCGGCGATCTCGCAGGCCAGCACCTGGAGCGGGACCACGCTCAGCAGCGGAGCGAGCAGCGTCGGCATCGCCGGCACCGCGATCAAGTGGTCGGCGTATGGCAGCACGTCGGTGTCGCCGTCCTCGGCGACGACGATCGTGAAGGCGCCGCGGGCGCGCACTTCCTGCACGTTGGACACCACCTTCCCGTGCAGACTCTCCCGACCGCGCGGCGAGGGCACCACGACGATCACCGGAGTCCCGTCCTCGATCAGCGAGATGGGGCCGTGCTTCAGTTCACCGGCGGCAAAACCCTCCGCGTGCATGTACGCGATCTCTTTCAGTTTCAACGCGCCTTCCAGCGCCACCGGATAACCGACGTGCCGGCCGATGAACAGGGCCTTGGGCGCCTTCACCAAGCTGCGGCCGAGCTCGCGTACCGGCTCCATCCGGGTCAAGACTTCCGCGACCAGGGCAGGACAATTCTGCAGCTGGCCGACAATGGCGGCGACTTCGTCGCCGAACATCGCCCCGCGTACCTGCGCCAGGTGCAATCCGACCAGATAGACCGCCACGACCTGGGTGAGGAATGCCTTGGTGGAGGCGACCGCGACTTCGGGGCCGGCGCGGGTGTAGAGCACGGCGTCGGACTCGCGCGGGATGGTCGAGCCATTGGTATTGGAAATGGCCAGCACCCTGGCCCGCTGCTCCTTCGCGTGTCGCAGCGCCATCAGCGTGTCCATCGTCTCGCCGCTCTGCGTGATCGCGACCACAAGCGTGAAGCGGTCGAGCACCGGATCGCGATAGCGGAATTCACTGGCCAGCTCGACCTCGCACGGGATCCGGGTCCAGTGTTCGATCGCGTACTTGGCTATGAGCCCGGCGTGATAGGACGATCCGCAGGCCACGACGAATATCTTGTCGATCTCCCGCAGGTCCTCGTCGGGAATGCGCACCTCATCGAGCAGGATCTCGCCGCTGTCGGAGAGCCGGCCCCTGAGGGTGTTGGCCATGGCGGCCGGCTGCTCGGCGATCTCCTTGAGCATGAAGAATTCGTGGCCGTCCTTTTCGGCCGCCGAGACGTCCCAGTCGACGTGGTAGTCCTTGCCCAGGGCGGGCGCTCCGTCGAATCCGGTGATGGTGATGTTGTCGCGCCTGATCTCCACCACTTGGTCCTGCGCCAGCTCGACCGCATCCCGGGTGTGCTCGATGAAGGCGGATACGTCGCTGCCGAGGAAGTTCTCTCCCTTCCCCCGACCCACCACGAGCGGGCTGTTGCGCCGCGCGCCCACTACGACGCCCTCGAGGTCGGCATGCACCGCCAGCAGGGTGAACGCTCCGTCGAGTTGCCGGCATACCGTGCGCATGGCCTCGGCCAGGTCGAGCCCGCCGGCCTGCACTTGGGCGGTGGTCACCTCCTCCAGCAGGTGCACGACCACCTCCGTATCGGTATCGCTGGTGAGCTCGTGGCCGCGCTCGACGAGCTCCTCGCGCAGCCCGGCGAAGTTTTCGATGATGCCGTTGTGGATGACGGCCAGCCGGCCGGTGCAGTCGCGATGTGGGTGGGCGTTGCGATCGGTCGGGGCGCCGTGGGTGGCCCATCTGGTGTGGCCGATCCCCGTGCTGCCCTCCGGCAGGTGATCAGCCGACACCGCATCGGCGAGGTTGGCCAGCTTGCCCGCCCGGCGCTCCACCGCCACTCGGCCGTCGGCCACGATCGCCACCCCGGCTGAGTCGTAGCCCCGGTATTCCATCCGGCGCAACCCGTCCATGACGACGTCGAGTGCGCGCTGTTCGCCGACGTATCCCACGATGCCGCACATAGGGGCCCAGCCTAATCGACCGCCAGGCCCTGGAGCGGGTACGCGAGGATTGCCGCTCCGGCCCGGCGGCTGCCTTGTCGGACCCGCATGGCAGGGTAGGCGCGGGCCGGCCGCCGGCTCGAACGGCAACCGGACAGGACGGCCTGAGATGCGAATCGCACGCGCTCTGATCATTGTCGCTGCACTGCCGGCAGCACTCCTCACCGCGCCGGCCGTGACAGCCGCCCCGACCGGACCCGCCGTCCTGCACGTGGGCCAAATCGCCCGGGAAAATGTTGCGCCCCGGCTCGGCTCCGAGCCCGACACGCTGGTCGAGCCCGATATTGCGGTCAATCCCCAGGACCCGCTGGTCGCGGTGGCGGCCTTCCACGACGGTCGGTACGCCGACGGCGGAGCCGTCGACATCGGTTACGCCTGGACGCACGACGGCGGACGCAGCTGGCACGACGCGCCGGTTCCTTACCTGACGCGTGGTGTCGGCGGGCCGTGGGCGCGCGCGTCCGACCCGGTCCTGGCCTTCGCCGCGGACGGCACCGCCTACCTGTCCGTCCTGGTCTTCCAGGCGAAGACCTGTGCCGCCGGCATCACCGTGCAGCGCTCGACCGATGGCGGGGCGACCTGGTCACGCCCGGTCCTCGCCCACGTCAGCCGCTCCTGCACCTACAGCGACGACAAGAACTGGATCACCGTCGACCAGCACCCCACAAGTCCACATTACGGTCGCGTGTATCAGTTCTGGACGCCGTTCCGCTTCACCGTCTCCGGTCGTTTCCTCGGCGCCCCGCAGGCGCTGCGCTGGTCCGACGACAAGGGCATGCACTGGAGCTCCACGCATTACGTCAGCGGGCTGCGGCAGAACACCCAGGACTCCCAGCCGATGATCCGCCGTGACGGCACCCTCGTCGATGCCTACCTGCGATACCCCGCCGGCAGCCACGACGACCCGGAGCACCACGGAAGCGGGTTCGCGCAGCGGCTGCCCGTCCACGCCTTTGCGGCCCGCAGTGCCGCTGTCGCGCTGGTCGCCCGCACGTCTATCGACGGCGGCGCCACGTGGAGCGGCGAGTCCGTCATCACCCCCGACTCGGGGGGCGGGCCGGCCGACGTCCGGTGCTGCCTTCCGTCGGCGGTCGCCGACCCGGTCACCGGCGGCCTGTATGCCACTTGGATCGCTCACGGCCCCGGCATGCCCGTGGTGCTGTCGCGTTCCGTCGACGGCCAGCACTGGTCAATGCCGGTGCGGGTCGACCGCGACGGTTCGCACGCCTCCGGCCAGCACGTCAATATCGATGTGACGGCGGATCACGGTCGCGTCTTCGTCAGCTACGGCACCCGTGATGCCAGCACCACGACCAGCGCCCGGTACGTCCAGCAGAAGTTGTCCGCCTCCTACAACGCCGGGGCGTCCTTTGCCGCGCCGACGGCCATCGGCCCCCGCTCCGACCTCAAGTTCTCGGCCTTTGCCGGAGCCGACTTCCCGGGCGATTACACCGGCAGTGCATCGACCAGCAACCGGGTCTACGTCGTCTGGGCGCGATCGTCGCGCCCGTCCGGCGCCCACCCCGGGCCTCACCACCAAGTCTTGTACGCGGCCGCGCTGGCCCCGTAGCCCTTGGCCGATTGTCAGGGGCCGCCCGGGTCGACCGCGGCTCAGCCGGCCTGCCGGACGGCTGTAGCCACCGTCTCTGCCACTCGCTGCGCCTGCTGCTGGGTCGGCGCCTCCACCATCACCCTCACCAACTGCTCGGTGCCCGACGGGCGGAGCAGGACGCGGCCGGTCTCACCCAGCTCCGCAGTCGCCACCGCGACGGCCTCCACGACAGGACCAGCGGCGGCTACTGCCGTCCGGTCCGCGACGGTGACGTTGAGCAGCACCTGCGGCAACCGGTGAACGACCGAGGCGAGCTCGGCCAGCGGCCGGCCGGTCCGGGCCACCCGGGCGAGCAGGTGCAAGGCGGTCAGGATGCCGTCGCCGGTGCTGGCGTGGTCAGGCAGGACGACGTGCCCGCTCTGCTCCCCGCCGAGGGACAGGCCCCGGGACCGCAGCTCGGCCAGCACGTAGCGATCTCCGACCGGGGTCACGTCGAGGGCGATCCCGTGCGCCCGCAGGGCGATGTGCAGGCCCAGATTGCTCATCACGGTGGCGACCACCGTGTCCTCCCGCAGCGTGCCGGCCTCCCGCATCGCCAGCGCCAGGATGGCCAGGATCTGGTCGCCGTCGACGATCGCGCCGTCGGCGGAGACAGCCAAGCACCGGTCGGCGTCACCGTCGTGGGCGATGCCGACATCAGCTCCGTACTCCGCCACGGCAGCCGCGAGGTGGCCGACGTAGGTCGAGCCGACTCCGTCGTTGATATTCAATCCGTCGGGCGCGGCGGCGACCGTGATGACCGTGGCGCCGGCCTGCGCATAGACAGCCGGCGCCACCGCGGAGGCGGCGCCGTTCGCGCAGTCGACCACGACAGTCAGGCCGTCGAGCGGGACCGGCAAGGTCGCCAGCAGGTGATCGGCATAGCGGTCGGCGGCCGAGTCGAGGTCGCGTACCCGGCCCACGCCCGCGCCGGCCGGCCGCTCCCATGCCTGCGCCAGCCGTGCTTCGACGGCGTCCTCGACCGCATCCTGCAGCTTGTGGCCGCCCCGGGCGAAGAGCTTGACCCCGTTGTCGGGCATCGGGTTGTGGCTGGCGGAGAGCATGACGCCGAGGTCAGCCCCGGTCTGCGCTGTCAGGTAGGCCACCGCCGGGGTCGGCAGCACCCCGATCCGCAGCACGTCGGCGCCCGCGCTGGTCAGGCCGGCGATGACGGCCGCTTCCAGCATCTCGCCGCTGGCCCGCGGGTCGCGGCCCACCACCGCGAGCGGTCGGGCGGAGCTGTCGGTCTCGCGCAACACATGGACTGCGGTCAGCGCGACCGACAGGGCCAATTCGGGCGTGAGATCCCGGTTGGCTAGGCCGCGGACGCCGTCGGTGCCGAACAGCCTGCCCAAGCCCGGGCCGCCTAGCGCTTCGAGTACTGCGGAGCCTTGCGGGCCTTCTTCAGGCCGTACTTCTTGCGCTCCTTCACCCGGGGATCGCGGGTGAGGAAACCGGCCTTCTTCAGCGCGGGCCGGTCCTCGAGCTCGATCTCGATCAACGCCCGGGCGATGCCGAGCCGCAGCGCGCCAGCCTGGCCGCTGATCCCGCCGCCCTTGAGCAGGGCCACCACGTCGTAGGCCGTGCCGTTCTCCGACGTCTTGTCCAGCAGCACGAAGGGCTCACGGATGAGCTGCTGGTGCACCTTGTTGGGGAAGTAATGCTCCAGCGTGCGCCCGTTGAGCCGGAACTGCCCCGTCCCCGGCATCAGCCGGACGCGGACGATGGCCTGCTTGCGGCGGCCGACCGTCTGGACGGGCCGTTCGGTCGTGGTGACGCTCACGCGGTCCTCTTCGCAACATCGGTAATCGTGGTCGGCTGAACAGGCGACAACTGCGCGACCTGCGAGATCTGGTACGGCTCCGGGCGCTGGGCCTGGTGCGGATGCGCCGGCCCGGCGTACACCTTGAGCTTGCTGAGCATGTGCCGACCCAGCGTGTTGTGCGGCAGCATGCCCTTGACGGCCCGCTCGATGACCTGGGTGGGACGCCGGTCGAGCAGGTCACCGATCGGGGTGGCGCGCAGGCCGCCCGGGTAGCCGGAGTGGCGGTAGGCCATTTTCTGCTCGCGCTTGTTGCCGGTCAGCGCCACCTTGCCGGCATTGACGATGATGACGAAGTCACCGGTGTCGATGTGGCGGGCATACATCGGCTTGTGCTTCCCGCGCAGCAGTTGCGCCGCTTGGCTGGCCAGGCGGCCGAGCACCACGTCGGTGGCGTCGATGACGTGCCACTGACGCTGGATATCGGCCTGCTTGGGATTGAACGTAGGCACAGACTGACCCTGTCTCGAAGCTGGAGGCGCGCGCTAAGACGCCGGCGCACGGCGGCGACTCCGGCCACGATACCCGCCGGCCCGAGAGGGGTCAAAGCCGCCTCCGCCGACCTCCTGCATTCAGATACGGTGGTTGAACGCTCAACTTGATGCTACCGTAACCTGACACCCACGAAAGAGGCGCTCCGATGGGGATCTTCCGGCTGAACCACGCCGTGCTGTACGTCCGCGACATCGACGAGAGCGTGGCCTTCTACACCGACGTGCTGGGCTTCCGGCTCATCGACATGACGCCAGAGGGCTTCCGAGGGGCGGCGTTCCTGCAGGCGCCCGGCTCGACCAACGACCACGACCTGGGCATGTTCGAGGTCGGAGCGGCCGCCGGTGCGTCGGCAGCGGGCCGGTCGACGGTCGGCCTCTATCACCTCGCCTGGGAGCTCGACACGCTCGAGGAGCTCGAACGCATCCAGCGACGGCTAGCCGACGCCGGCGCCCTGGTTGGGGCCTCCGATCACGGCACCACCAAAAGCCTCTACGGCCGGGACCCGAGCGGGCTGGAGTTCGAGATCGTCTGGATCATTCCGGCCGACCTGATCACCGACGCCGACCGGCAAGCTCGCCGCTCGATCGGCCGGCTCGACCTGGCCGCCGAGCTGGCGAGATTCGGCCCGGGTACTCAGGGCGGCGTCGGAGTCTCCATCCCCGCGGCCGCCCACCGCTAGAGCTGCGGCACATCGAGGCACCTCAACGCGCGCGGGCTACCCGCCCCTCGTCCCAGACCGGCTCGGTCGACTCGTACACCGAGCCGTCGCCGCCGAAGATCAGGAACCGGTCGAAAGCCCGGCCGAACCACCGGTCGTGGGTCACCGCGAGCACCGTGCCCGAGAAGGACTCCAGGCCCTCCTGCAGCGCCTCGGCGCTGGCCAGGTCCAGGTTGTCGGTCGGCTCGTCCAGCAACAGCAGCGTGGCCCCAGCCAGCTCGAGCAGCAGAATCTGCAACCTTGCCTGCTGGCCGCCCGACAGGGTGCCGAACTGCTGATCGCCCTGCGCGTCGAGCTCGTAGCGGCGCAGGGCCCGCATCGCACCGTTGCGGTCGAGGCCGACCCGAAGGTCGTCGCCGCGCCACAGCACGTCGACCAGCGTGCGCTCGACGAGCTCCGGATGGTCGTGCGTCTGGGCGAACAGCCCCGGCAGCACCCGCGCCCCCAGCCGGGCGACCCCGGTGTGGGCGACCGGCGCGATCGCGGTGCCGTCGACCGGGCCCTCCCCCTCGCTGCCGCCGCGCGCGAGCAGCCCAAGAAGTGCGACTTGCCGGAGCCGTTGGACCCGAGCACCGCAACCCGCTCGTTGTAGAACACCTCCAGATCGAAGGGCTTCATCAGGCCGGTCAGCTCCAGCTGCCGGCAGACGACGGCGCGCTTGCCAGTCCGTCCGCCGCGCAGCCGCATGACCACCTGCTGCTCGCGCGGCCGCTCCTCCGGCGGCCCCGCCTCCTCGAACTTGCGCAGCCTGGTCACCGCCGCCTGCAGCCGGCTCGCCATGTCAGAGTTGTACGACGCCTTCTGCCGATACATCACCACCAGCGCCTTGATTTTCGCGTGCTCCTCATCCCACCGTCGGCGCAGCTCGTCGAGGTGCTCGTGCCGGTCGGTCCGCGCCTGGTGATACGTCGCGAAGCCACCGCCGTGCGTCCAGGCCGTGCCGCCCTCGAGGGTGACGACCCGGGTCGCCGTCCGAGCCAGGAGCTCGCGGTCGTGACTGACGAAGAGCACCGTCTTGGCCGATTCGGCCAGCCGCTCCTCGAGCCAGCGCTTGCCGGGCACGTCGAGGTAGTTGTCGGGCTCGTCCAGCAGCAGCACCTCGTCCGGGCCGCGCAGCAGCGCCTCCAGCGCCAGCCGCTTCTGCTCACCACCGGACAGGGTGCGCACAGCCCGATAACCCGCCCGGTCGTACGGCACTCCCAGCGCGGCCACCGTCACGGTGTCCCAGAGCACTTCGGCGGCGTAGCCGCCGGCGTCGCCCCACGCCGCCAATGCGTCGGCGTAGCGGAGCTGGGTCGGCTCGTCGTCGGTGTCCATCATCGCCAGCTCGGCGCGGTCCAGGCCCTCCCCGGCCGACCGGATGGCCGCCGGGGCCAGGGAAAGCAGCAGCTCGCGTACGGTCGTGCTGTCGCGGATCGATCCGATGAACTGCCGCATCACGCCCAGGCCACCCGCGCGGGCGATGTTGCCGCCGGCGGGGGTCAGATCGCCGGCCACGATGCGGAGCAGCGTGGTCTTGCCGGTGCCGTTGGCGCCGATCAGGGCGACCTTGGCTCCCTCGCCGACCCGGAAGGACACGTCGCTGAACAGCTCGCGCGAGTCGGCCAGGACGTAGGACAGGCTGGCGGCGTCGACGTATCCCACGCTGGGTGAGTCTGCCCGCTTCCCGGCCGTCCGTCAGCCGGGTTAACTCCTCACGTCCCGGCGGCGACGGGTGAAGGCCGCCCGCTCGGCCAGCTCGGCCGCCGGTGGATAGCGCACCTGCAGCAGGGTCAGGCCGTGGGCCGGGGCGACATTGACCCTCGCGTCGCGAACACCACCGCGAAGGATCCGGATCGGCCAGTCGGTGGGGCGCAGGCCGGTGCCGACGTCGAGCAGCGCGCCGACCAGGCTGCGGACCATCGAATGGCAGAACGCGTCCGCCTCGAAACAGGCGACCACGGTGCCGTCGGGATCTCGCCGCCAGTTAAGTTTGGTCAGCGTCCTGATCGTCGTGGCGTTCGGCCGCCGGCGGCAGTACGCCGCGAAGTCGTGCGCACCGAGCAGTCCCGCGGCCGCGACCTGCATCGCGTGGGGGTCCAGGCGCCGAGGCCAGTGCACCGTGTCGGGCCGGCGCAGCGGTTCGACGCCCCAGGGGCTGTCGGTCAGCCGGTAGCCGTAGCACCGGGTGAGCGCGGAGAAGCGGGCGTCGAAGCCGGCCGGCGAGGGAGCGAGGGAGCGGACCCGGACGTCTCGAGGAAGCACACCGGCCAGTCGCCTCAGCAGGCTGTCGCAGAGGTCGGCCCAGGAACCGGCCGGGATATCGGCGTGGGCGACCTGGCCGGTGGCGTGCACCCCGGCATCCGTGCGCCCTGCCACAGTGAGCACCGCGGGGCCGCGCAGAATCGTGTGCAGCGCGTCCTCGACCGTGCCCTGCACGGTGCGCTGACCAGGTTGCCGGGCCCAGCCCGCGAAGTCGGTGCCGTCGTAGGACAGGTCCAGACGGACGCGGACCAAACCGCTACCGGCTGGAGCGGCGGACCTGCCCCGGCTGAGCTGGCTCAGGAGGGCTTCTCCTGACCCTCCTCGGTCATGGCCGTGGGACCGCCGGCGGGCGTGGCCTCGGTACCCAGCGAGTCTGCGGCCGGCGCGACCCCCTCCGGAGCTGCCGTGCCGAGGGAATCGACGCCAGCCGACGGCGGCGCTGCCTCAGTCGTAAGTGCCTCAACCGGAGGTGCCTCGGTCGGATGTGCCTCGGTCGTGGGTGCCTCAACCGGAGGTGCCTCGGTCGCGGCGTCCGGATCCTGCGCGGGGGTGACTGGAACCGGCTCCTCGCCATCGGTCACCGGGGTGGCCGGAACCGGCGCCTCCCCCACCGGAGCCGCACCCGGCCGGCGGGCGAAGCGGGTGCCGCGCGAGCGCTCCGCCTCGGCGACGACCGACTGCTGGCCAGTCACCGCGTCGACCAGCTCGATGACCGCCATCGGTGCGTTGTCACCCTTGCGTGGGCCGATCTTGACGATCCGGGTGTAGCCGCCGGGCCGCTGCGCGAAGCGCGGCCCGATCTCGGCGAACAGCGTGTGCACGACGCTCTTGTCGCGCACCACCGTCAGCACCTGGCGCCGGGCGTGCAGGTCGCCGCGCTTGGCGAAGGTGATGAGCCGCTCGGCCAGGGGTCGCAGCCGCTTCGCCTTGGTCTCGGTCGTCTGGATGCGGCCGTGCTCGAACAGCGCGGTGGCCAGGTTGGCCAGCATCAGCCGCTCGTGCGCGGGGCTGCCGCCGAGACGGGGACCCTTGGTGGGGGTGGGCATAACGGTGCGCTCCTCTTAGAGCTGTTCGGTTTCGGTGTAGTCCGAACCGTCGTAACCGTCGTCGCTGAAGGTGTCGACGACGTTGCTCGGGTCGAAGCCGGGCGGGCTGTCCTTGAGCTGCAAGCCCATCGTGGCCAGTTTGACCTTGACCTCGTCGATCGACTTGGCACCGAAGTTGCGGATGTCGAGCAGGTCGGCTTCACTGCGGCCGATCAGCTCCCCCACCGCGTGAATGCCCTCGCGCTTGAGGCAGTTGTACGACCGTACGGTGAGGTCGAGGTCCTCGATCGGCAGCGCCAGGTCGGCGGCCAGCGCGGCGTCGGTCGGCGAGGGGCCGATGTCGATGCCTTCGGCCGTCTCGTCGAGCTCACGCAGCAGCCCGAAAAGCTCTACCAGCGTCGACCCGGCGGAGGCGATCGCCGTTTTGGGCAGCATCGACTGCTTGGTCTCCACGTCGACGATGAGCTTGTCGAAGTCGGTTCGCTGCTCGACGCGGGTGGCCTCGACCCGATAGGTCACCTTCAGCACCGGCGAATAGATCGAGTCGATCGGAATGCGGCCGATCTCCTGGCCAGGCTGCTTGTTCTGGACGGCGCTGACGTAGCCACGGCCGCGCTCGACGGTTAGCTCGATCTCGAGCCGGCCCTTGCCGTTAATGGTCGCGATGTGCAGGCCCGTGTTGTGCACCTCGACGCCGGCCGGCGGGGCGATGTCGGCTGCCGACACCGTGCCGTTGCCCTGCTTGCGCAGGTACATGGTGACCGGCTCGTCGCTCTCGGAGCTGACGACCAGCTCTTTGAGATTCAGGATGATCTCGGTGACGTCTTCCTTGACGCCGGGCACGGTGGTGAACTCGTGCAGCACCCCGTCGATCCGGATGCTGGTAACGGCGGCCCCGGGAATGGACGACAGCAGAGTACGACGCAGGGAGTTGCCCAACGTGTAACCGAAGCCGGGCTCCAGCGGCTCGATCGTGAAGCGCGATCGGCTGTCGGAGAGCTTCTCCTCATGAAGAGACGGGCGTTGTGAGATGAGCATTATTCCTCCAGTTCTCGGGCGACCTCCATATGACGCCTCGAGTTCCTGCGGCCGGCGCGCGCGTCGGTGTGCGCGGCCGGGTCTGGCTACTTCGAATAGAGCTCGACGATGAGCTGCTCCTGGACGGGGGTGTCGATGACCTGTCGGGCCGGCAGGCCGTGCACCAGCACTCGCATCTGATTGGACAGGACCTCCAGCCAGGCCGGAACCGGACGGCTGCCCGCCTCCGCCCGCGCGACCACGAACGGCGTCATCTCGCGCGACTTCTCGCGTACCTCGATGATGTCGTTGACCGTGACCCGGTAGGACGGGATGTCGACCTTGCCGCCGTTGACGACGATGTGGCCGTGGGTCACGACCTGCCGGGCCATGTCACGCGACTTGGCGAAGCCGGCGCGGTAGACGACATTGTCCAGCCGGGATTCGAGGATCTGCAGCAGCACCTCGCCGGTCTTGCCGGTCTTGCGGTTGGCCTCGGCGTAATAACCGCGAAATTGCTTCTCCAGCACACCGTAGATGCGGGCGCACTTCTGCTTCTCCCGCATCTGCAGCAGGTATTCGCTGTCCTTGCTGCGACCGCGACCGTGCTGGCCGGGCGGATAGGGCCGGACCTCGATCGGGCACTTCGGCGATTCACATTTGGCGCCCTTGAGGAAGAGCTTCATCTTCTCGCGGCGGCAGCGGCGGCAGTCAGCGCCGGTGTATCGGGCCATGGGTCAGTCTCTCCTCAAACTCGCCGGCGCTTGGGCGGGCGGCAGCCGTTGTGCGGCATCGGTGTGACGTCCTGGATGGATCCGACCTCGAGGCCGGTCGCCTGCAGCGAGCGGATCGCCGTCTCGCGCCCGGAGCCGGGCCCCTTGACGAAGACGTCGACCTTGCGCACGCCGTGCTCTTGCGCCTTGCGCGCCGCGCTCTCCGCCGCCATCTGGGCCGCGAACGGGGTGGACTTGCGCGAGCCCTTGAAGCCGACGTGCCCGGCCGAGGCCCACGCGATCACGTTGCCGACCGGGTCGGTGATGGACACAATCGTGTTGTTGAAGGTGCTCTTGATGTGCGCGTGACCGTGGGCGATGTTCTTCTTCTCTTTGCGCCGCGGCTTCTTGGTCCCAGTACGGGTCTTCGGGGGCATGCTCAGTCCCTCTTCTCACGGCGGGTCGCGGCGCGCGGCGGCAGGGTGGTCACTTCTTGCCCACCTTCTTCTTGCCGGCCACTGTCTTCTTGGGGCCCTTGCGGGTGCGGGCATTGGTGTGGGTGCGCTGCCCGTGCACCGGCAGGCCGCGACGGTGGCGGATGCCCTGATAGCAGCCGATCTCGACCTTGCGCCGGATGTCCTGCGCCACCTCGCGGCGCAGGTCACCCTCGACCCGGTAATTGGCGTCTATCCAGTCGCGCAGGGCGACCACATCGTCGTCGCTGAGGTCCTTGGTGCGGATGTCGGGGCTCAGGCCGGTGCGGTCACAGGTCTCCTGTGCGCGGGTCCGGCCGATGCCGAAGATGTAAGTGAGCGCGATCTCCAACCGCTTATCGCGGGGCAGGTCGACGCCGGCAAGACGTGCCATCAGCGGGCTCTCCTTGGTAGGCGAAGGTCTTCCGCGTTCCCGTCCTCACCGGCCCGGGCGAGGCCCCGGCCTCCGACCGGGGGTGGTTGCGGCGGAGTGGTTGCTCCGTCGCATTGGGAACGCGACTTATCGGTGATCAGCCTTGGCGCTGCTTGTGCCGCAGGTTGTCGCAGATCACCATGACCCGGCCGTGTCGACGGATCACCTTGCACTTGTCACAGATCTTCTTGACGCTGGGCTTGACCTTCACGGCTGGCAGTATCCGATCACTTGTAGCGGTAGACGATGCGACCGCGGGTCAGGTCGTAGGGCGACAGCTCCACGACGACCCGGTCCTCTGGCAGGATACGGATGTAGTGCTGTCGCATCTTGCCGCTGATGTGAGCCAGCACCTTGTGACCGTTCTGCAGCTCCACCCGGAACATCGCGTTGGGCAATGGCTCAACCACTTTGCCCTCGATCTCGATGGCGCCGTCCTTCTTTGGCATATCCTGCTTTCAGGTGAGGGGTGATCGTGCTCGTCCTAGGCGACCGGTCGGGCAACCCGAGCCCAGCTCGGGAACGGGCGTGATGCAGGCGCGCCGGCATGAGACGACCAGCGCCAGCAGTTAGTCTACGGGCCGAGTAGCGTGATTACCAACCTGCCCCTGCCCCGCGCCCGCCGACCGATCGTTTGGCCATGCCGGTCAAGCGACCGGTTGGCGCGAGGTAACCGCGGCGCCCAGCCGGGACCGCCCACCGTCGAGCGCGGTGAGCACCCATGGCCCGTCCTCGGTGAGGACGAACGTGTGCTCGAAGTGCGCGGCGTAGGAACCGTCTGCCGTCACGACCGTCCAGCCGTCGGCCAACTCGACCGTGGCCGCCGCCCCGGCGGTGATCATCGGCTCGATCGCCAGCGCCATTCCGGTGACAATCTTGGGGCCTCGGGGGCCTCGACCGTGATTGAGGACGTGCGGGTCTTGATGCATCTCCGTA
>JAABUW010005248.1_pt1 | contig 16980 bp, 4 predicted proteins | sample 5560081 | NCBI WGS metagenome assembly JAABUW01 (sample SAMN10711882, study PRJNA513363) | rock metagenome | isolation source: Antarctica rocks | place: Antarctica: Victoria Land, Knobhead sud | reverse complement strand
TGACACGGGTTCTGCGATTCCTCTGATTCTGCATGCCGACCAGGTCCCGCTTCTTCTTCTTAATCGTACTTTGAAGATAGCAACGCATTGACGTATCGAGCTCCACTGCGATCGATCAAAGATGGCGCAAATAGGGTACTTTTGCTTTTTTAGGCTCTAGATTTGTACTAGGTAGCCACTACGTGTACACCACCCATACTTTGTTTGTACACTACCCCGCGCTAAGCCTAAACGGGAAAGAATCTACCCCGTAAACAAACCATGTCAAGGAAGACCATGGGAGGTACATGTATTTTGCGCCTGAAGACCACGAAATTCGATGTAGCTTCTCACCTGCCTCTCGAGGTCAATTCAAACCTGAAATATATCTTTTGCAAGCTCAGAATCGACCCTAAATAACGCGGAGCATAAAGGTAGTGGTAGTGGTAGTGGTAGTGTGTTCATTTAAGCGTCCCACCTGAAAAGGCATGCGCGAGAGTCTACTGCTGGGTGTTAGGCCACCCATCTAGTACCTCGAGACTAACTACAATAGGCCGAGCCATTTGATTGGTGCAATCACCACTTGTTTACACATAAACAAGACCCCAAACAAACAACACGACGTGAATGTCGAATACCTTGGTCATAAGTGGCAGCTTATGGCGATCAAAGAATCCACTCAACAAAAGAAACATGTAATCGTCTCGACATTGGTTCATGAGACTATGCTCTAGTGTAGCGATCGTAGTGGTTTGTGTTCAACCCCTAGATAACCAGATACAAAAGTGCATTAACCGTCGGTCCCTCACCAAAAAACGGCAGGCGCTTTTAGGTGGGTCACACCTCACTCGCCTCTACCCCTCACCCGCCTAAATTCTCAAAATATTATTATTTATCTAACTATTTTAATAGATTATCAATTATGCCAATCGTCGTCTATCTAGTACGCGAAGAACATATCAAACAGGCTATCGAAACCTTAAACAAAAGAAAATATATCAATATTGCAGAATGCGCGAGAAAACACGACGTCAAGCGGAGAACTTTGATCGATCGATAGAAGAGACAACTTTCGAAATCCACTTGTTTTGCATCTAATAAACGACTTACAAAGACACAAGAGCAAGCAATTATTATCTATATCAAACAAAACAACAAAATAAATCTTTATTTAATCTCAAAGTTTATTATTGTCGCTGCAAATTTCGTGCTTAATTTAGAAGAGTTGCCAATAAGCAAAAATTGAACTACTCGCTTTTTGAAGCAATATCTAGAGTTTCGAAAACGACGACAACGTTCTATATTTGCAATACGCAAGAACATCTTTTATATTAAAGAGTTAAAGATTTATTTTAGGCAATTGAAGCATATTTGCAAGAAATTTGATATTTTATCGACGAACATGTAGAACATAGATAAAATAGAATTTTGCATCGATTGCGAAAAATTACGCATAGTTATTATAATAAAGACAATCTTATCTACAAAACTATTGTCTACAATAGTAGATTCAAACAATCGCAAATATATTACGTTGATAAAGACTATAAGTGTTAACAATAAAACAATTGCGTCTCTAATAATCTTTAAGAGAAGCTCTCTTTTGTATAGATATTTTGTTGTCAACAATTTACATTCTTATATAACACTAGATTTTAGCGACTTTGTCTACATTAACAATAATATATCTAAGAATTGAATGCGACATTTTATCAAGAACATTGTCAAAAAGCGCATAGAGAAGTAGATGCTATTGTTGTTAGATAATTACAAATTATATCGAATTTTTCGATTCTAAAGTCTTGCAATCGAGCATAAGATTATATTGTTTAAGCTTTTATCTTATTCTACGCATTTGCTTTAATTGTTAGATGTAGAAATCTTTTAGATTTACAAACAACATTATGCAAACGTCGTTTATTAAGTTGTTCGCATTGGCAATGTTAAATTTGACAAGCTTAACTTTCTAGATATCTTTCAAAGCTTTAAAACGAAACATTTAAACGAGCAATTATTAAATACGCTTGAAGAAAGTGTAAAATAGTACTATATATGTTTGATATAATTCTAGATTCAATAAAGAAGCGAAAAACTATTAAGAACAAGACTTATGCAACAAAAATAGCAAAGCGATTTACTACTTCGTTTTCAAAAAAGACAAATAATTATTTATTGCGCATATCGCAAGATTTGTAGTCAACTTACAAACATATCTAAGTCTTTCGTAATAATTTTTGTATTAATAAATATTGCAAAATCAACTATAAATACTGGCAATTGCTCAAGCTTTTTAAGATTGTTAACAAGCAAATCTATACTCTATCTATTTATATCGAGAAGCTCGATCGATATATTAAGATTTTCACAAAGCGAAAGAATCGTAAAAGATATTCTCAAATTGTTGATACTACAAGCGAAGTAATAATTGTAGAAGATCTACGTATTTTATACTTACAAAAACTTAATAAGAAGCTCGCAAAGATTAATTGCAAAGCTAAATGTAAAACTAATAAAATTATTAAAGAGATTACTTCTAATGCGCAAACTAAGCAAGTTATAGAATCGACAAAGCTTACAAAAGCACAAAGTGCTGCATTGCTTGCAAAAACAAAGACTACTTGTCTATATTAACTAGTTTACAATATTAGAATACAAATAGAGACTAATCAAGAAATTGCAAATGCAAAGAACATTATTGTTGTAAACAATATTAATATAGAGATTTTACAAGAAACAGATAGAGTTTTAAATATTGTATAGAATCAAGAATTCTCTATAAAAAGCGACAACAACAACTATATTAGTCTATATTACTTTTCAAACAAGTACGACTTTGTCTCGACGTATAGACTTCAAAAATATCGCTATACAAAACAACGCAATGCTTCAAAATAGCTATTATTCGACATAAATAGTAAGAAGAAGAAAAAGAAAACAAACAACTAAATACGTCTAAAAGAAGAGTCTAGAAATATCTTGTTTTTAGATCTAATTTGCAGATCGTTCTCTAGAGTCTTTTATATATATTTAATTATTCTTATAAATACTTAGAATCAATTGTCTAAATGCGCGTTTGCTTATTTTACAAATTCGTAATAATTATTTTCTCAAAAGAGTGTTTTTTTATCTTGAAGAACTGCCTCCTCTGCTATTCAAAATTCCACTATTTCTTCTTCAATTGATTAATCTACTATAGATAATTTATAGAGCACCCTTAGAGCTTTCATTTGACGCTTTGTTTACATAATTTGGAGTTGTGGCGGTGAAGTTATACTAGATATTAGAAAGACGTCCTAATTTAGGCGGGTAAGAGATGGAGGCGGGTAAGGTGTGACCCACCTAAAAGCGCCTGCCGTTTTTTGGTGGGGGACCAACAGTTAAGTAGTCAAACCGCGCGTTAGCGATCAATTCTCCAATGAATTTAGCGAAATGATACTTAACTCTGTTGGCTCTTAGTCAATGTCTCAATCGAACGTGATGTTCGATTGACAATAACTTATAATGAATGCTTGTCGCTCTTGCCAAAGCGACGTAGGTAGAGAGCAAGTTCCGCATACAGCGTGACTTAAATCGTTTTCTTGCTCAAACGAAGTGCCAGAGATGTGCTTCTCATCGAGATGCAAATTTTTTGCAAGAATGTAGTGGTACAGATGGGTTGATTTCAAGAAATGGGTTTGGAACGTGAGATGTTGTTTTCCGGAGCATAAAGGACGTCATGAATGTGCGACGGGCAATCAAGGGTGCATACGGCCCAGTAATGCTCGCACAACTCGGTTGCCTTGTTTTGGTAGGAATACAACCATTCAGCCATGGTATGCGCGCCAACGGTTAATAGATACACTGATTTGAGGCAAAGATGCAGTGTGATAGTGATCTAGGATGAGGCTAAAGGACGACGGGGAGACAGAAACCTCGATGGAAGTGGCTAAGCCTGATAGCTCCAGCGCCGCAGAGATTTGAGGGGGAGTGGAGCCAACTTGCCGCCGGCCCACCAGGTGCCGGCGAAAGTCATGCCCCATGCAACATTAGGCGACCGACCCCACCACCTCACCGAAATTTAATTATCCACCACCTCCACCATCAATTACTATCTAATTTGATTGCATCCATACGGAAGCCTGCTTTTCGTCTCGGGATAGATTGTTCAATCACACAAGGGGAGTACCTGCAGCGTAAATCATGGCGAGCATTGATAGCAAAAGCAATTCGGCCTTGTCAACCGATTGTCTGGGGACACACAAGACAGGAGGAACATCATGTTGGCCTACTCGTGTCGCCCAATGATGAGTTATGCCAAGCCGCTAGCCAAGCCGCTAAATCATTAAGTCCAGTAATTCCAACGCATGTAAATAATTATTATTACATTGTTTTTATATCGTTCTCTAATCTCTTTAATCTTAATTAATTATTCAAATATAACTTCTTACAACAAAGAGATGTCTCTATTGTTACGCTATGCAATTGTTATCTTACAATTAATTACACAACTCGAATATGCGAAGATTGAGCGCAAAATAGAAATGTCGACATTGATAACAACTACAATAATGCGAAGAGCTATATAGCATACAAAAAACAAGAATTTTTATAACGTTTTAGTCTACATAGACAATGCAAAAGAACGCAATTCAAAAACACAAGTTTCAAAAGATAATAAAGTTTCTTTAAATATCAAAAAGACTATTCTAAAGTATTTATACATAAAGTAATAAGAGACAATTGAAAAAAAGAATTTTCTTAATATTTTAAATTCAATTTGAAAACAATTTTGAAATTAATTGTTTTGCAATCTAATTAAATGTATCGTTTACAATTATATTTATTTTACAAATAAAAACAAATTTATAGAGAAAATTGTATACAAAAGAGTAATCAAGAAACTTTATTTAAATAAATTATACAAAAAAGTACAAATTAGATTTTGCTATTAAATCTTAAAAGAGTTAGAAGACAAGACTATTTTTATTTGCAATAATAAAATATATTACAAAATAAAAACTTGTTCGAAAACTCAAAAATACAATTGTTTAAAAAAAGTTTTTGTCAAAAACTACGCAATAATTAAGAAGATTATACAATTTATTATTATAGAGTAACATTGTATATCTAACAAGATTTTAATAGAATCTCTATATATATAAAAGACAACAACTTAAAAGAAAAAAAACAAAAAAAACAAAAGATATATAATAAGAAAGTTAGAATTGCAATAAGATATCAATTACAAATAAAAGCAAGCTACTATATTAAATATCTTAAAAAATAAACATTATATAGAGATTAATAAAGCTATTATTGTTTATAATACAACTTTTTATGCAAAGCGAAATCGACGTAATAAAAAACAAAGTTAAAAGAGCACTAAACAATTTTAATCTATTAATTAGATATATGTCTATGCAAAGATAAAAAACAATATTAATAATATTATAGACAACAAATATGTTATTAATATTCTATTAAAAACAAATATACTATACAATTAATATAAGATTATACAAAATCGAAATTCTTAAAAGTAAATCTATTTTATTAAGAATAACATCTCAACTTATATTGTTGTCGCAAATATATTGCAAAAAAAATAACAACAACAAAATATTATTAAAATTAATTAATATCTAAATTCGTTTAATCTATATTTAATTAAGAATTTTTACAAATTTAAAAAGATTCTATTGAAGTTTAGATAAAAAGAACTAAAAGAAGTTTTCAATTTATTAAAGAAATCGACTAGACAAAGTATTTAAAAAATCTTTTACTTATTAAAGATATTAGAGTATGCAAAAAAGATATTTAAGAAATAATTAAACAAGTTAAAGATATATATAGTTCGAAACAATATTAATAACTTTAAAAGATAATATGTAGACACAAAAATCTATTAAAATAAGAGTTTTTTTGTTGTTTTTGATGCAAAATCAAATTGTTTTTTACAAAATGCATTTAATGTTAATGCGAAAACACGTTATTCTATTTTATTGTTAACGTACAATTATCGCAAAAGCAATTGTCTCTCTTTCTAAACTATTTGAAGCTCTTTATTATTGTTAGGGTTAGAGCTTTGATAGCTAGTATATAGTTGATTGACAAGAATACTAGCTATGCAAAATTAACTATGTACAGGAAATAGATATAAGTACTATAAATATCAAGACACTAGACGTTACTTGTAATATATTTGAGACTAGAGAGCAAAAATTCAAAAAGTAATCGAAAAACAAAATCTATTTAGTCTAAAATTGTAATATTATTTCTTTCTTCTATTTGCGAGCTTCGACAAAATAATATCAAATTTTTTAGTTAATATTTTCAATTAATTCTAGTTGATTTTGAATGCTTGTTAAATACAAGTTTCGATTAATATCGAATACGTATCAAATATTGTTTGGCAATTAAAATTGAAGTTTTTGATACATATCGAACAAAAGAATAAATTTGTCAAGTAAAAAAAAAAAATTGGAAATTTTGAAACAAAATATGCAAAAAACAATAATATGCAAAGCAAAAAACATATATATTGCAAATAATATTCTAGTTAACTTTTAACTATTTTTAATTAGTATTAAACACGTTTGTCGAATACAATTTAATATTCCAAATAAAATGTTAAATAATTGTCGAACAATAGAAATTGAATTTCGAACAATTTGTCGAACGACAACAAGATTAAGAGAGAGAAAGAAATAATTAATTTTTAAAAAAATATTAAATGTAGAAAAATTAAAAAGAGTACAAAAGATTACTAACTTTAATTCTAAGAGAGAGATTCGAGTTACGTAACACAAAAATTAGAAAATCGACAATAAAATAGAGATCGATCGCGTTCAAGATAATTCAAAAGATTGATTATATAATTTGAGAGAAAATTAACAACAACAAAAGAGATATCGATATTAAAAAGTCGAAATTTGTCGAATTTTAACTATGTTTGAACACGTTTGTCTAAATTTGCAATATAGAGAAAGAAAATAACATAAAAGTGTTTTGGCAACAATTTATATACAATTGTGCGTATATTTAGAAATGCGAAATCAATTTTAATTCGAAGAATTTTTAGAAAAGACAATTATAAAATGTCTAGTAAAGATACTATAGAAGCAACAACAAGAATCTTGAGTATATATCGATTAACTTTTAGCGATAGTAATGCATTAATAATATATTTTTAAAATTCTTGTTAAATATAGCAAAAGACAAGATAGTATATTGAATTTAATTTTGATTGCGAATGTATAATAGATAACTCTCGACAATAGTAATATATTAACAATACGTTTTTGGAATCGATTCTAGATGCGACGACAAGAACTATAGATATATATTGAATAACATTTTAACAATAATAGAAGAGCGCAAGAGATATATAGACGCAAACTATTCTACTTATTAGATTTTTAATTAAAAGACGTCTTAAATATCTAGTAAGATCTTGTTGCGTCTAGATATTAATAATAAAAGTTAACAACAAAATTAAAACAATTGTTAGCTATAAAATAGTCTAGCTATTTAGATCTATTGTTGTAGTTTGTGTAGTCTATAAAGAGAATTTAATACTATAGTATTTTGCGTTTGTAATTAGTAACAATTAGACTTAAATTTATATTATTGTTATTTTTGCGTATATTGTATTGTAATGTCTCGATGCTCTTAATATAGTATTCGAAATTGTTGTTAATATTGTTAGCAGTATTGGCGAGCGATAAGAGCTTGATTTGTTAATTTGATAAAGATTTGTTTTTGTTAAGATACAAAAATTATAAGTAAAATACTAAATAAATTTTTATTGAGTTGAGCAATTCTAATTTGTAGACGTAATTGTTAATTGTTTAAATAATTTTATAGAGATTTGCATTCTTATATTTTAGAAACTTGTATAATCGAGTTGTTTTAATATTTCGAATATTAAATATAATTTAATTATCGATTTTGAATTGCGAGATTGCAACGCGTTTGCAATTAACAAATTTTATTTATTTAATTTAAATTTAAATAAGTTCTTAACAAAGAAAGTTTTGCAAAATCTTAATCTTTTTAATAATTTTGTTGATATTCTTTATATTGCAACAAGCTTTAGATATAACGTTGTTAGAAAAAATTATAAATAGCTTTAGATCTAATTGTAACAAATAATTTTTAATGGCAAAAAAAAGTAATAAGCTAGTAGACTTGTTAGTATAACTATTTGCGACAAATTCGACAATAGCAAGATAATTAATCTAGTTATCTTAATTGTATTGCATATATATTCAAAGATACTACTTAAGAGCAATATTAATATTTTTGATTTAATTGTTGATTTCTAGATAGAATGCAATTAACAATTTAGATTTGATCTTCAATTTTTTGCAAAAACGTTGCTAGAAGTAAGCGATAAATTAAATATCTTTATTGAAAACAATAGTAGCTAGAAAGCTCTTAATGCGCTAGACAAAGTCAATAAAGATTTGAATTACAATTTTAATTTTTAAAGAGTTTATAGATATAAATTTCTTATTCTTGAATAATTTATTAATTACTACTAAAATATATTGAAAGATCTTTTCTCTATAATAGTATAGCAACAAAGAGATAATAAAGTCGCAAAATATATTTTGTTAATAACAATCTAAAATAGACAAAAACTTTAGTAGATTGTACTTATATTTGCAATATAATTTAATATATTTGCAAATCGAACAACTTCTAATATATTTCTTAACGTCTAGATACAATATAGATTAATAATAGTAATATTGTATTTTCTCGAAAATAGTTGTTCGATTTAAATATTTAATATTTAATAATTTATATTGAAATCTAATTGTTTTAACTCGAAAAATATTATTTGTACTTTAAGATATATATATTTTGTCTCGAACAAATAGATACTTAATATTGATTGTTAAATATTTAACTATTATATAATTTTTAAATTTTAGTTTAATTGTTTTGCAAAAAATAGTTGAAATCTTTTGTTTATTAGTTTCTTTAGTTTAGATAATTTGTTTTATCTTTTTGTTATACAAGTATATTTTCGATATTTGTTGAGCAAGAACTTTGAAATTAAGTTTTGTTTTAGATTTCTTCTCTTTTGTTAGATTAATTGCAATAGCAAATAAGAACTAGATTGTAAAAGAGATTGCAAATATAAATAAATAAATTGTAAATAAAGCAAATATATTAGAAAGAAAAACAAGATCGACAATTAAAAACAACAAAATTGTAGATTAAAAAATTGTAAATACAACAATAATAAACAACAAAATTAAGAAAAAAAATCTAGCAAAACAAAATTTATTTTGTTAAAGTAATGCAAGTATTGCAAACAATAAGAACGTAAATAATTCTATATCTTTGTTAGTTGCTAGCAAGATTTAAGTAAACTTTTTGCAAGCTTTTGCAATTCTTTTGTTAGCAATTAGTTTAAACTTGATAAAGTCTCGAAACAAATAAATTAACTCTATTATTAGATTGTAAATAATACTTAATAGTAGCAAGATTAATACAATAGTTTTAACTATATTTAATTTTAAATTATACTGTTTAAGAATTGTTTGTTGTTAAAACTAATTGCAAAAATTATTGTTGTTAGAGAGTAGATTTTGCGATTGTTTAATTAAATTGTTTAACTTTGTATCTAGTATATTTAATCGATAGATAATTTTAAAGTTAAATTTGAACAAAAATTTGATTTAGCAAGTTTAACAACAATTGAATTGCTTAATAGTTATAAAATACTTTAAATTGCAATAGTTAATAATAATTTTAATAAATTGTTCGACAAATATATTAGTATATTTTGAATATTATTTTTCGAAAGCGCAAACAATAATTAATAGCTTTTTGTTGTAGATTTTGTAGTTGCATTTTGCGAATAACATAATTTTGAATATATAAATTATTAAATAAAGCAATCTATTTAAATTTATTTAAAATAGCACAACAACAATTATAAAGTCAAAATATTGTTTTTGATTTAGATCTCTAGATTAAAATCGAAATAATACAAAATAAACTAATTAATAAAGATTTGTTTAAAAGTCTTAAACGCAAAATCTTCGAAATCGTCAAGTTATTATAAAAAACTAAAATTTTTATTCTCGAGCTTACTAAGTATTAATAAAGATTTAACTAGATTTAAATAGTTATAAATAAATTGTCGATAGAAGTTAACAAAATTTAAAAAGACTTGTATATTGCGTACACAAATAGAAGTTTCTTACTTAAAAATATATTTAATTTTCTTAAAATCTATTCGAATTTTTTCGATAGTAATAATTAGATCTAGATATTTAATTTGTTTAATAAAGAAAATATATTTGTTGATATCTAAATAAAGATTTGCGTTATAAAGTTTAGCGAGAACTTTATTTATATAATTTTTATATTTTGTTTTAATATTACTATAGACTAAGATATTATTTATATAGACAATACAAAAATTGTCTAGATAGAGACTAAAAGTCTTATTAATAAAAAACTAGAACATAATCGAGACATTATATAGTTCAAAAAATATAACAACGTACTTAAACAAATTGTAACAAGTAATAAAAACTATCTTGTATTTATTATTAAGATATATTCGAATCTTGTTAAAAATTGCGATAATATCGAACTTATTATAGTATTTAATTTTGCATAATTGTTGCAAGATCTCTTAAATTAACAATAAAATATTATAATTTTTAATTGTTAAAGCGTTAAAATCTCTATAATTTATATAGATACGCAAACTTTTATTAGACTTTTTAACTATAAGAATAGAGACAATATATTGTAAAATATTGTTGCAAATTTAATTTTTACTTTTTATATTATCTAGATAGACTTTAATAATCTCTTCTTCTTAATAGAAGATATTATAGATTTTTTTAATTAAAGAAGTTGCTTTTGAAACAAGATTAATAGTATAATTAATACTTTTATTTAACAATAGCTTGTTAGTTTTCTATAAATTAAAGAGCTTAATCTAGTATCTAAATTTCAAATATATTTGTTTCTTTAATTGTTTTAGACTAGAAGAATCTCGCTTAAGCTTTGTATAAAATTTATTGTAATTATTAAAAGTAATAATTGCAATATTTATTGTAATATTGTTGTCTATAGTGCAAGCTAAATATTTATTGTTTTTCTTTAATTGATCTAGTATAACAAAATGCTTAAATAGTATAACAACTATTTTGTAATTTTCTTTGTTAATAAGTTTTAAGAATACAAAGACACTTATTTAATAGATATCGACTTTATTGAAAGATTTCGAAAACGAACATTTTAATTGCTTGCGTCGATTGCTAAAAACTTCTAACAATTGTTAATTTAACAAACAATATTCTATACAATAATTAGAGTTGAACTTAAGAGATTGTATATTATTTTTAATTTGTATATTATGTTTTTTAATCTAAAGTATATTAAAAATAATTGCAAATTGTTCTAGTTCAATTATTAAATACTATAAGATATTAATGTGTTTGTCTAGATTAATAGTAACTTGAGCAATATAAATAATATTAGAGACAAATTTGTTATTAACAAGATATAATTTAATCGAATTTTAAAGCAATATAATAAAAAGTTTATAAAATTTGACAAACTTTCTATTAACAAAGATTTTATTAAAAACTTCAATATTAATAAGCAATATCGCTTTAATATAGTATTTATTAAAAAACAAATAAATTTGATTTAAACAAATTTTGATGTAAAAATCTAGTTGCTAATTATTAAGCAATTTGTTGTCGATAGTACTAGAACTAAGCTCGACTTCGACAAGCAAAATTCTATCTTGTAAATTAAATATAATTTTAAGCTCTTTTATTGTCTTTTGTATAAACGCCAATTTCTATTTTGAATTACAACTTTTGTTAGAGATATTTAGTTTTTTAATTTGCTAAAATTATTTAAGTTGTTATCTAAAATATTAGAACAATTCTTTTCTCTAAGTGTTGCTAGTTCGAGATTGCCAATATTATAAGTTTTAAGCTCGATAATTGCTTTTTTTTTAATTTTAGCTAGCTTGTTCTTGCAAAAAGCATTTGAGTAATTAAAACAATATTTTGAGCGCAAGTATTTTCGACAAAGATTCTTTTTCTTAATTTTATTTTTAAGTATTTAAGATTAAAAAATTAACTTTGTTTTAAAAGAAGTTTTTTGTTTAATTATACAATTAATTAACTTGTTGTTGTAAACTTCGAATCTACTTGTAGACTTGCGTGTAATATTTCGATTTTTGTTTGTTTATATAGTAATAAATCTATTATATATATTAGCTTAAAACAATTAATAATCTTTTTTCTATTTTATTCTAAAATCTATATTGCGTAATTAAGAGATCAAATTATTAATATTAGTAACGTCAATTATATTAACAAATCGATTGTACAACTTGTTGCTTAATCTTAAATCGAATTAATATATTTTTTGATTTTTAAGTAGTTTAATATTTGTTGCAATTAATATAAATTAAGTTATATATTTATTAAAGATCTTAAAAAACTTTATAACAAAATTAGATAACATAAACTTAATAAAGTTTCTATATTGTTAATTAAATTTATCAAATTAAGTATAGAGATTTGTTATTAGCTTAGCTAATATACTATAGAGTTAAGCGAGATTGTTGTTTTAATCTAGCAATTAATATCTAATATTTTCGAAAATGTCTTTTGTATATTTGATTGCAATATATATTAGCTTAACTAGTTTGCTATTAAATATGCAAAAACAAATTTTAAATTTGGCAAAGAGCGCTATTTGCTATTGATTGAATTTCTTTCGATTATTTGAAAAGACAATTGAATCGAGAAATTTGATATTATTATATATTGATTTCTCGATTTTAAGCAAGCTATTTCTATAGACTTTGTTAAGACGTTCGCGATTCTATTAATTTAATTTGTAAAAAAATATATTGTAATTGTTGCTATTGCTACTAAGATTTCGACGAGAGAATAAGTAATAAATAGATTTGAATTGTTTATAATAATTAAGTTTGTTAATTAACTTATCTTGTTTTTTGATTAATATATTAGTTGTTTTTTTCTATATTTTATCTTTAGCTTGCTCTATATTTTGCTTTTTTTGTAGATTCTTGCAAATAATTTGAACTTTGTTCAAATTTGTCTCTAATTATACAATTTCTTTATCTTGATTTTTTCTATATTGTATTAGATATTGTACGCAAAAATAGACGCTATTAATATGCTCGAGTTAATATGCGAGATTTTTAATTATATCTTTAACAAAGTTGTTGCTATATAAGAGTTTTGCGAAGTTTTCTTGAATTTTTCGTCAACAACAATTGTAGTTAAAAAGAGACTAGTAAAATAAAAATTGATTAATTTTAACTTTAGTCTTATATTTGAATTTCTTAATAAATAAAAATAATATATTAATATTTTTAAGAAAATTATTGCTAAGTTTAGTTAACTTAGAATCTTTAAAAACAAATTTGAATAAAGTTTGCAATTGTAGTTTTAACAATAACAAAGTTTTAATACTTAATTAATAGCAAGATCGATTTTGAGATGCAATACTTTTACAAGACTTAAAATCAAAATAAAATACTTAACTTTTTATAGCGAAATTGCGACGCGTCGTTGTAATAGATTTGCACAAATATTGTAAATCTTAATAGTTATAAACAATAACAAAGTAGTAAATAAAGATATAAACTTAAGTAAAACACTTTGTTTAAATATGTTTGCTCTACTTAAGTGTTGTACAATTTATTTTGTTTAATTAAGTTAATAAGTATTGAAGCAAGATTATTAATATTAAAAACAAGTGTTGCTTAAGTATTGTATCGCGTAGTAAGTTTTGCGCAAAATAAAAAAATATTGTTCGAAAACAACGATATTGCAATATAGATATCGATTCTAGCAAATTTGTTTGTTTATTCTAGCAAAATTATTAAGTTGTAGCTAGAACAATTTATCGTTTATTTATTTTAGCAAATTTATTATTTTTTTTGTAAAACTTTTTTCAACTTAATGCAATAAGAATTAGAAAATACTTGTTTAAAGAGTTAACAAGATTTATTATTGTTAAGTTGCACGTCTTTCTTAGAGATATTTATTGTCGCAACTTAGTTACGCTTTGCAAAGCGTTTGTTCTAGTAACTCTATATCTAGAATTGCTTTAGTAGCTTTGTATCTAAAGTTGCTTTAATAATTTTATATTTAAAGCACGTTTCAAAGAGAAAAAAGTTAGCAAATATAAATATTTTTAGAATACAATTTGCAAAATCGTTTCTAAAGAGATAGCTAGTATTATGTTAGAATTAGAGCTTTGATAGCTAATATATAATTGATTGACAAGAATACTAGCTATACAGAACTAACTATGTATAGAAAATAGATATAAGTACTATAAGTGTCAAGACGCTAGACGTTACTCGTAGTATACTCGAGGCTAGAGAGCGGAGACTCGAAGAGTAATCGGAGAGCGAAGCCTGCCTAGCCTGGAACCGTGACAATTATAATAATATTATCAAATATATTTTCTTCAATTAATAAATGCGTCTTCGCAAGATCTTATTGATCTCTTTTGCTTATTTATTCAATAAATAGTGTATTCTATATAAGAGCAAGATCTATTTTCTTAATAAAACTAATATTATTAATGCGACGCAAGAGATAAAACTCGTTTTCAATCTTCAAAGATTTATGCGTATCGAGAAAGTTTTTTGAAGCATCTAATACGATCAATTAAGGCTCCAAATTTATCGTTATTTACATACAAATATAGATCGCATCGATAGTAGTTATTCTAAGATGTTTATAGGATGTTTATAGAGATGGTAAAGAGATTAATAGGTTGGAGAAAAGATATGAATGTTATAATGTTCGTCGCGCCAAGGCGCTAACCTAATCAAGTAACTAACTCACCATCGGGCGACACGAGTATAAGCAGAGTAAAGGAACGTGAGAGGATCAATAGAGTTGCTCCGGCTCGGTTGGACAGATCATGGTTGCTAGGCACGGGAAGGTGGCACTCCACCGACTGGTGCCGGCGAAGCGCAGCACGTGCTCACGCGATAAGAAGTGGCGCTGGAAGTCACGTCAGCCATTAAGTTATACAACATTTGATCTCTCTGCCCAGCGTCCAACGATCTGCCATCCCGGTATCCATCGCAATGGGCTACGAAGTGATTGAGACCTGTAGTGTGTACAGTGTCGGTTGATTTCTTCAATGTGAATTGGTCCATCGCTTTTGCATTGCGCCTACTGAGTTTAGATGCAGGCATAGATCAAAAACCCTAACGCCGTCAGCGGATAAGGAGAATACACCAGTCAGCCAGAAAGCGTCGAGGCTTTACGGAGGAGGCCCACAATCCATCGATCGTCTGGTACGACCGTTCAAATGTCCCGGTACCGCCAAGCCCACTCGTGCGTCCGAGAAGCCTGCCAGGAAGAAACGCAAGGTCAATTACGCTGGTGACGATGGGGACGTCGAAGATGGAGACAAGCCATGGTCGAACGAAGATCGACTGGCATTGGCCAACAGAGATGCCAACAAGTTTCCCGTCTTCAAGGTGAAAGATAAGGAGACTCTGTTCCGTCAACGCTTCGCCGTACCGCTTGTCAACAAAGATGTGGCAAGCTACAATCCCAATCGACCCGCTCCTACGCTCGGTATGAGGACTGGCGCAGTCTTTGTGGCTAAACCTTTGCACGATCCTAGCGGCGAATTCGCTATCGTACTATACGATCCTACCATAGATGACAAACCGAAGAATGCTCAAGAAGTGGAGAAGAAAGCTGAGGAGGAAGAAAAGCCGACGCTAGATGTACCAATCATGCATAGGAGTCTGGCCGATATTCTAGGTCTGAAGAAGAAAGTGGACGATCATCCAAAGATTCCAGTGGTCATCGATCCACGACTGGCCAAGGTCCTCAGACCTCATCAGATTGAAGGTGTCAAGTTCTTGTATCGATGTACAACGGGGATGATAGACGAAAAGGCCAATGGCTGCATCATGGCAGATGAGATGGGGCTGGGAAAGACTTTGCAGTGCATTGCTCTGATGTGGACACTCCTCAAACAATCGCCTGAAGCTGGAAAGTCAACGATTCAGAAATGCGTCATTGCCTGTCCATCGAGTCTTGTCCGCAATTGGGCGAACGAGCTGGTCAAGTGGCTTGGAAAAGATACAGTCACGCCTTTTGCAGTGGATGGGAAAGCTACCAAGGAAGAGCTGACCTCCCAGCTACGGCAATGGGCCATCGCCAGCGGTCGTGCAGTTGTACGGCCCGTGCTGATTGTATCCTATGAAACACTACGGCTTAATGTTGATGAACTCAAAAATACACCTATCGGACTTCTGCTCTGTGACGAAGGTCATCGTCTAAAGAATGGCGAAAGCCAAACATTTACTGCTCTGAATGGTCTGAATGTTGACCGTAGGGTCATCCTCTCCGGAACTCCAATCCAGAACGACTTGTCCGAGTACTTCTCCTTGCTCAACTTTGCCAACCCGAGCCTCCTGGGAACACGTCTGGATTTCCGCAAGAAATACGAACTTCCTATCCTCCGCGGCCGTGACGCCGCAGGTACAGATGCTGACCGCCAGAAAGGCGATGCGTCTCTTCGCGAGCTTCTCACCCTCGTCAACAAATTCATCATCCGCCGCACCAACGACATCCTCTCCAAATACCTGCCCGTCAAATATGAGCATGTCGTCTTCTGCAATCTTGCTCCCTTCCAGATGGACCTCTACAACTACTTCATCCAAAGCCCCGACATCAAATCCCTCCTCCGCGGCAAAGGCAGCCAGCCCCTGAAAGCAATCGGCATGCTCAAGAAACTCTGCAACCACCCCGACCTCCTCGACCTCTCCACCGACCTCCCCGGCAGCGAGCAATTCTTCCCCGACGACTACGTGCCCAAAGACGCCCGCGGCCGCGACCGCGACGTCAAACCGTGGTACTCCGGCAAGATGCAAGTCCTCGACCGCATGCTTGCCCGCATCCGACAAGACACCAACGACAAGATCGTCCTCATCAGCAACTACAC
>JAABUW010005244.1_pt1 | contig 16984 bp, 27 predicted proteins | sample 5560081 | NCBI WGS metagenome assembly JAABUW01 (sample SAMN10711882, study PRJNA513363) | rock metagenome | isolation source: Antarctica rocks | place: Antarctica: Victoria Land, Knobhead sud | reverse complement strand
CAATGGGCATGTTGCATTGATGTTTGAAGCATCAGAGAGCATAGATGTTGACTCTGGTCAATTATTAAATGCTCGTGTCCCTATCAAACTCACAAGAGCTGCAAGCACTGACCTGAAGAACTGCTTCCCTGAAGCCACCATTGTCACCCTCACTTGAATTTAGGAATGAGACTTTCCAGCCCTGAGTGTCGGCATAGCGCTGATACATTCTGACCAGATCAGCTGCCCACAATGCTGCTTCCTCACCTCCTGTTCCAGCCCTCACCTGTCAATGACCACCAACCACTGAAAATCGCACAAAGGACAGCAAGGCAACAGGCAAGAGATGCTGAAAACACTGGTTGTCACAGGTGATGGCTTCTGTCAAGCCTAGCTGACTCAATATCTTGCCTGTATGTGCTGACACACTACCCACAAGCTGGTCATGGAGTGTGCATGCAAAGGTAATGGACATGTCAGGGGACACTGCAGAGTGGTGTCAGTGCAGCAGCAGTCACCTCCAGCATGATGCTCCTTTCATCTAGAGGATCTTTAGGCAGCAACAACACCTCAAGCTGCGCCTCCAGGCTTTGCATTTGCTTGCGTATCTTATCTGTTTCTTCCTGTGCCATTTGTTTCATTTCTTCATCCTCTGCACAGAGTGACAAGATTGCTGGAGAGGATGTGCATATGTTGCACAATTTACAGGCAGCATGTGAGGCAAGTGCATGAGTGCCTACGATAACATTTCATGGGCAGCACTCAGAGCATATTGTTGCAGACAAGGGGGTGCTGGGTTCACATCAATCAACCAGATAGTAATGCAAGTTGTTGGCAGCAGTCTGACAGGGTTACATATGTGTGCATACACGCAGACAATCCTGGGGAATGCTTGTAAAGCAGCAAGTGCAGTGCAACTTGACAACTTATTTTGCAACCTGCTGACTCTGCTGCAAGCTCTTTTGCCTCTGCAAGCTCTTGTTGCAATTGCTCGTATTCACGGTATGCAGTCACAGTTTGCTCTAGATCTGCAGCTGCCCGAGCTACTTTCTGAAACTCAGTGGGATTGGAAGACACTTCTGGTGACGCCATGCGCTCCTGCGCTCCACTGGAATGTATGAGCAGAGGCTGAAAGCTAAGGCCACAAACGCCTGTCAAGGCAAGATCACCAGCAAAATTGCGTGTAGAACTGAGCAGCAGCTAACCTGCAACTCTAGATACGTGGACTCTCGGTCTCTGAGCTTTTCCAGAACGACAGGAGCCTGGCATAGCATACTTAGCTCTCCGGCGAAGTGTCACAATCGTCAACTATCATATTCAACCCAGCGCTAGCAATGACAATTACCGCGGAAGCCACACATAGTCGTCGTTTGCACCCACAGTTCTGTCCGGTTCTGCCAGCATCGTGAAAGCAGGGCCGACGTCGCCTGATAATTAGTGTATGGGAACAAGCAGATGACACACTGCCTGCGTGAACGGGAACCAAGCACTTCATGTTTGCGTTCCCACAGCCACTCAAGCGCATGCGACGGTAGCCTACAGAGTCAGTGTCAAAGTGTGCACGACTTGAAATCTCAGCCTAGGGCGACAGAAGAACACTCCGGTCAGGGCGGTTTCGGGCCGAAACTTTCGGCTTGCGCAAGCGGAGCTCCGCTGGGACTCCGGAAGGTTAGCATTAAAAGGAAGTCGTGACGTACTGGCAATCGACTTGCACAGAACAGGTCTCATTTGCAATTTGTTTTCCTGAGCGTGTCCTTCGGCCGTAGCCGCTATTCGCGGAGTCTCAGATCAACTCCTCTGTTGCTTTCGGGGTTCCGTTGCTGCTGCGTACCGACAGCCTCTTGTCGACCTTTGAGAAGAAGACAGCGAGCACGCACGCTGCTTTGTAGCTCGCACGCTCGGTCATTCACACAAGTCGCCATGGTAGCCCTGGAACCTGATCCGTTCCTAAACGAGTTCGGAAAGCTTTTTGAGCGCAACAAGAAGTCTGGATCGTTATCTGTCACAATGAAACGGAGTGAGTTCTTACATCCACTCTGCAGTCCGACACTGACTTGTTAACCGAGCAGAAGCCCCCAACACAGCCTCTTAGCAGTCTGACTTGCTGCAGCAAATATGAAGCCACGAAACACACGCCACCCAGATACGGTGAGCAGCTTGGATCAAGTTGGTATTCATACTCCATGCTAGTCCCACACTACTGGAAAATGTCAGCTTCAACTGCTATTGCACAGGCTGCTGAGTACAGATGTTTGGTCAGGGCTTCAGATGGCAAGAAAAAAATTACTACTGAGGTAACATCTCTTTTCTGTTGTGTCAAGCTCAGCAAAAGCTAAAGCACTGCGGCGCTCCACAATTCAAAGCATGACATTATCATAAAATATTGTTATCAGAGCCACTACTGAAAAACAGACTATGACACTGTAGATAAGTAGCAAGGAGCAAGGACGGTTTCAGATGTCATATGCAACAATTCTCAGAGTAAGCAACGGCAATGAAGGTGCTGAGCCATCCATGCATATCACATAGGCTAGCAGGTATTGAGATTGTTAATGATGCACTACAGGCCCATATGGACGCCCTGAAGAAAAGGGAGAAAAGCAAAAAGCCAGTCAGCAAGAAGTAGCTCTCTCATGACGCTTTTCTCAATTTTGCAGCAGAACAGTAACCCTTACTGCCTCCAGCAGCTTTGTAGATAAAACATGCTTGGTCTTTCTGCAGTGGAACTCGACCATTGCCAACTGCAATGGACTGAATGATGCTCAACTGCTTGCAAAGTGGTGCAGCATGCGTAATTGCAGAACGCCGGAAGTCTGTCTTAATTATAAAAGCGTAATCTGCGGTTGTCAAAAAAGGTGCCTTTTGAAAAGCGTTGTCTGCGGTTGTCCAAACAGCAAAGCCTGGGATGCGCTCTTGTGAGCATCTTACTTCAATTTATTTCATGCATAACTCTGCAACCACGATGAAGCACAAACGGTTACCACTGCGCCTTTCTGTACAAGCATGATTGCTTGCTTTACAGTCGACTTCTGATATCTAACACTGGCAAATCACATTGTGTGCCACCATGTGCAACCTACGTTTAGCAAGTACTCCTGAGGAGAGGCCTGACGATGACATCATGCCATGCCACGGCATCTAGGTCAGTCTGGAACACAGCAACGGAATGTTACATTGGCGCAGGTCTTTTCAAGCAAACATGCCATGGCCAAGCATTGCTGCGCTGCCTGAAGCAAATGTAGCTACAGGTGACCTATAGGTCTGGCACAACAACTATATATGGAGGTGCTGCAGCTAACCATGCACAAACAAGTCAGACACTCAGCATCACTACTTCTGAATAAGTCTGATTGGCAACCGCCCTAATCTAAATATCAGGACCAGCCTACTGACATGGCAAATACAGTGCCCCTCAAAACTTGTAAGCCTCAGCAGCATGTCTGCTTGTCTTTGGTGACAGGTGTTAGAATCCTCCTATAGTAATCAGGTAGGGTAATCTCTTGCAAATGATATTGATAAGATAGAAAGAATGAAAGGCATTGACCAAAAGCACAGCTCCAGCAGTCACAAATGCCAAGACTGAGATGGTAGCTGAAAGCTAGAAGATAGATGGAGTCAATGAACAGGGAGACACACTTCCTGTTGCTCCCACTTCACAGTTTCAGCGGTGTCAGCTGCTCCGTCCTGCTGAGCCTCTGAGCAATTCACTGAATCCAATACATACTGAATGGTCTTGATGTCATCCTGCTTCTTGCCCTTTGTTGCAACGATTTCAAAGGACATGCCTTGCAGGTTGGCCTTCAGTGTTGCCTTGTGGTGATCCTTCTGCCATGTCACTTCCAACAGATGTGGCTCAGCACCGTCCACCACATCCACCTGGCACCCAGCAAAGATGGTTTCAAACGACAATGCTGAGAATTTCATGCCCACAATCATGTGGATCAGGGTGTTACACTTTAGGTTTCGCTTGTCTTATGACTCAGAGAGGCCAACAGAAACCTTGCATGCTTCTGGATACTTTTACAGTCAATGAAGGCTAGCTTGGCACATGTTTGCGCCTCAGGGGCATGCACCTGCCCAAAACAAATCCATGACAGTACACACAGGAAGAAAGGGCTGATGCCCAAAAGCAGCTGACAGAAACAAACAAAGACAAGGGGGTGAAGGAAGGGCGGGCCCACCTGGCCCATGAAGGCTTGGTGGGTGTTGCGGAACTTGCACAGGTCCAGCAGGGCCTTCACCACCGGCTGCTGCAAAGCTGCCTCTGCCTCCTCGTTTGTGTACTTATGCCTGTTGATGTCTCGCCCTGACCCTGTTGCCAGCACCGCCTGCGCGCCCACACAACATTTCGTCAGCGCTTGCTACAGCAATCAGACTGTGTGGCCTTGCTACCCCATGGGCATGTGTGCACGCTCAATCACACTGTGTGGCCCCACAACCCTATGGGCATGTGTGCATGTCAAAGTCTCCTCCTGGAGGCAATGCAATCTGCAGAAGCTACAGTTGAGTGAGCGCTGACTCGATCGAAGGGAATGAGACATAACAAGCAGGATGTCATGGGCATTGTCACATGTGTTCATTGTGTGCAGAGATGGCTCTGCATGTCCTGCCTGCCTGGCAGTCACTTCAGCTGTGATGCCAAACGTCGTGCACATGCTGACAATGTTATGACGTCTAGCACCACTGCTGAAGTGACTGCCAGGTAGGCAGGAAAATGCAGAGTCATCTCTGCACCAATGAACACATTGAAGCGGAGATGCAATGGTGGCACCTTTGCAATGCATTCTTCATGCGGGTAGACTGAACCTGATACCAGATTTAGAGCTGTTGCTGTAAGCCTCCAAGACTTGCACGAACAGTCCATCAGTTGCAGCTCTCACACAGCAGATGCACCTCACACCCCGGCATAAACATTCCTTCACGAGTTCTTGACAATGTAATAGGTGGAATCAGTTGTACTCACATCATAGTCGTTGAGGCCAGCAAAGAGGCCGACATAGTAGACCATGGGGATGCCGGGTGTGAAGAACTGAATGGCCCTGGCCAGCAGGTAGTGGCGAGGGTTGCCCCCCAAAGCTGAGTAGTAGGTGCAGTTGTACTGATGGGGGCGCCCCTGGTAGGCCTTGGTCTCAGGGTCATAAAAGTACTTGAAGTTGGGACTGCACCCCAACCTGTGCTCCACCACGTCTGACAACTCCTCCACACTGACAACCTGCCATCAAAAGAGCTTCTTCAGATGGACAGGGTCTGTCACACAGGACAGTGAGACACCTCTGGCATATGTCATGAGACTTGCTTGAGAGCAAGACATGCTTGAGGAAGGAAACCGTCACATTGTCCAGCGCAGCAGACCCATGATGTCAGTCTTGGCAGGCTTTGTGTCAAGCAGATTGCTCAGAACCAGAACAAGCACAAAACCGCATGGGATTGTAACAGAAATGATCTGTGCGACACAGGATCTTGAGTCCAGAATCTGTGCAATAACAGATCTTGGGGCTCCTGAGTGGCATGCAGGGTCCCCCCCCTGTTGGGAGGCATTTTGGGTATCAGGATGCCTTTCAACATCATCCTAAGCTCAGATGATACTTACAGACGCAAGGCCAGAGATGTCATCAATGCCCATGCCATCATGTGTGTCCAGCACAGTGATCTGGCGTCTGGGGCAGATTCGCAGCCAGTTGGCAATGTTCTCTGCTGTGCGGAACGTGAAGGCGTGAAGCAGCAGCAGGGGCAGGGCAAAGTCATACACGAAATAGCCCTCCTTGGCTAGCTTAATGTTGGTTTCATACTCTTCGTGAACCTCACACAGCAGCCTGCACACAGCATGCAAGTCAGGCCAGCATTTGGAAAATCCTGATGAATCATGACAAAAGGTTGATGTTGTGCCCTTGTGCACGAGGGTGCACAATACAGACAGGAAGTAATTGGCGGCCTGCATCAGAGCCTGTGTCACGGCACGTGTTTGATGGAATAAGGCCACAACTAAAAAGTCGTCCGAGACCAAAGTAGGAGCTATGATAGTAAGGTGTTGTACACCACACATTACTATGAGCCATACCAACTGCCATCTGCTGGTATGGCAGGCTGCATGACAGAACAGAGCAAAGAGCAATACACATTCACTATGACAACGCCTGAGACTTGGCAAATGCTGCCACGCATCTCACATATTGCAATACAGAGGTCTTTTCAGTGTATGTTGGTCACATGGGCAGGATCCATTACATGATGTCTGATCTGTGAAGACCTGTTAGGTGCATTGTATTCGTGTCAATCGACGGTGAGAGCGCTATGATGAAGGCGTGAAAGAGAGGAGGCCAAAGATCGTCTTTTTGCTGTATTCGAACAAACTCAGCCGAAACCGGTCCCCTTCAAAATTGACAAAGCAATGTTTGGAACTGCTCACCCAGTGTCGTGCTCCTTAGCAGCCTCCTCTAGATCTTTCAGCAGCTCCCACACCTCTGGCTCCTGCGATTGACAACATGGTGCTTTAACAAACAGCAAATCTGCATTTCTGTGATTCTGCATTTCTGCAGATATTTAGTCCTGCCCTTTTTCTGGTGGGCATAGCCGTCTGATCATGCTCTCAACAATCAGGATGGCGGCTGCAATGTAACAAACAGCACATCTAGATCTGCCAGTCCATGCAGCCATGTTGTTCCAGCATAATAGACTGTTTTCCCAATATAGTACAGACTGACCTTGCCTAGCCTACAGCATGTGCAGAACATCACATGCGTTGTCAATACCACCGTGGTTGCTCGTGCGGGTGAACGCGGATCACGTGCAAGGAACGCTAGTTGTCAATACCACAACAACCTCTAAACCCTAGCAAAGTCAATGCTCCAGCTGAGGTTTCACTACACCATGACAAACAAGACACATGTTCTGAGGGGTAAAGCGTATATGGCACCAGCCTAGTTACTGGTAAGGCACACAGAAAGGTGACTGGTAGAAGGCAACAATGCATCGCACATGAGAGCAATGCGATGCACATGAGAGCAAAGGCGTGAGGCACCCTACCTGGAAGAAACATCGGGTGCCCGGGGTCTTGGTGGCATACCCAAAAGCATCCAGCCGGATTAGCTTTGAGCCCTTTGTGCCTAGGGATCTCAGGGAGTCTAGCATGAACTTCATCCCTGCAGGCCACTGCTCATCAGACTGTTGAAGACACCAAAAAGTGCGTTTGATATGTGGTTGATAAACCCGTACCAGACATGTCCTGCCTGCTGTGTGCCTGCCATGCGTCATGCAGTGCTATGCTTGGGCCTGCCTGTGCTTTGTTCCTACATGACTTACATGCTGCCAGTCATACAGGCTGATCATCCTTTCCTCCGCACCAGCCTGCTACATGCAGCTTTTGGTATAAATGTCTTCCCAAGACAATGAGGCAAACACCACACCAACACCATGATGGCAAATGCCATGTCACTATCAAAATTGATGTAGGTCATAGCTGCTGACCTGACTTTGCAGACATGGCAGCAACACAACAGGGCAGAGTGAAGCATAGTGAGTGATGCAGGGCAGGGCAGGGCAGGGCAGGGCAGGGGTACCTGGCTTGGAGAAGGGGTCAATGTCAATCTGCTGGGCCCCAAAGGTGCACCACAGCTTCTTCTTGCTGCCGTCCTTCATGTCCACCTCAATCACTGGAGCCTCAGGCTTACGTGTTCTAATCTTTTGTAGCTGATCATCAGTGGGCTCACCTACACACACATACATACTTCAAGCCATAGCATCATTGACAGATGTAGCCATTGCCACATGTAGCCAAAGCTGCTGACTGGACTTGCTGTTGTCTGTGCAGGGCTGAGTCAATCCCCGCAGTCATCCCCGTTGATGATGCCACTGGTGCTGGCACTAGAGGCCTGTCTAACTTAGCGACACTGTACACACTCTGAGTGCATATGTGTGGCTCATGTGCTATAGAACAGTGCGCAATCCGTCCTATGAAAGAGGGCATGCATGACAGGCAGCGCACGTGTCATAGACAGCACCTAATGCTGTCAATGGCATGTGCGCTGACATGGACAATTCGGCCAACATTGTGTCCCTGTCTTCTGCGTGCAATCGAGATTCTGGGTGTTGCAAGCAAACAACCTAGAAGCACAGTACAATTTGATTGTGCATGCAGATGTGATTGTTGAACGGCCGTGGTGACTTGTTTACAAAAGCCAGTTGCAGTCAGAAGACTCTGAAAGCTTGGCATAGCTGCAACAAGGCACTAGCAGATGGAGACAAGCAGAAACCCACCTCCCCAGAACTTGTTCCAATCAATGAACATGTCCCTGAACTCTGACTTATCACCCTTTGCCAGGTAGTCTTGGAACTCCTTGGAGGCAGGCGAAATGTGATTGACCATGCACTCCATCTGCAGGTCATACTCTGCGCCCAGGGCTTTTTGACGTCATCCCAGGTACCAAACTTGGGATCTACGTCCTGGTAGGTCAAGGGTGCAAAGCCTCCATCACCAGAGGAAGGGTATATTGGAAGCAAATGCAATCCAGAAATGGCACCTGCAGGATGAAATCTCAAGTGCTCTAGCATTGCTATGGTGCAAAGCTGCAGATACTCCAGTAGCATGCTTTGCCTGTTGCGCATCCTCGCCACAGGCAGAACAAGGTGCTGTTTGTGAATGCATTTGCAGAAATTATAATGCCAAAACCATTTGAAATACTTGCCTGAAAGTTTGTTGTCTAGAAATGACTTTAGCGCCTTTAGATCGCCACCGATAGCATCACCATAACAACTTAGCTGCACCTGCAGCAGAGGAAAACCTGTCTCCAGCAACTGCAGGGACGGCATCACACAAAGCTGTGACGTGATTTGTTACGCGGTGAACTGAGTACCCTCCGAAGCTGTCTGACCTGGTTCTTCAGGTTCTCCAAAGGATCGTCACTCTTGCCGTCGAAGTGCCTTTCCGGAAACGGGTTCTGGTTCGCTTGCTGAAGCTCCTTGATCACGTTTGGGTCACTACCACCCATGTCAGCGGTTTCCATGATGTCACTGGTGGTCTCAAATACGGACGACCCGTTGCTAGAAGTGCCGTTGCCGTTGCCGTTGCTAGTGTTAACTGAGTTACAGGTCAGTTTCAGTTTCTGCCCCGATGAATTGCTGCTGCTATGCAGATGAAAGCGTCTGAGGTTTGGCGAAGGTCCAGCTCTGAGCCTGTAGGCAACAAGAATATATGCTCGCGCCAGCCCGCTCAGCTGCACTTGGAGGTGTTACCTAAGGAGAGCATAAACGGTCAACCCTCTACAAGGCATACCTAGCGGATATGCGCAGCCGAGAAGTGCCTGCAGCTTGGCCCCAAGCGCAGTACGGCTGCTCGATACTGATTTGATCGATGTTCCCTGGCAGCGCACTTACATAACACATTAGCTACCTTTATTGCAGAGACCAACAATTTGACCTCGGGCTAGTGTTATGTGTGGAAAGCAAGCCTAGGGCTGCGGCTGTGCAACGCAAGGGGTTGATTCTACGCTGACACTCTGAAACGCGGCTGCTAATCTTGCCGCAGGAGTGGCTGTTCACTCCTTTGTGCTTAACTGCGGCAAGATAGGTTGGCATGTGAACAATGACGTGACCTTGGAATCGGTCCAGCGCCCTAGCGGGGGCCGAAGCATCAATGGACTTGCCCTTCATGTGAAAGGCATGGACCGGCGCAAGGCTGCATTAAAGATGATGAGGTGAATAGCCTCTTCATCATTGCATAGCATGCACATACAACAGTCAATTAGGTAAATATATATACATAATAATGATAAATGTGTATTCATGTATACTCATATGCTCAATACCCAAACTTCTTGCTCTGAATTCGCCTCATTCAAAACACTGAATTGATTAATCGAGAATCATCAACTGCGGCACGGTATCAAAGTCAGTCTGATTTGAGGTCATGCCTGCTGAAAAAGCATATTTTGGCGATAGCAGAGATGTCGCTATCATGATGCCTGAACTGTGTCACCAGAATGCCTTGACCTTTTCACAGCCCATCAGCTTATATGTGCTCCTCTAGTTGATTGATGTTACTTAGTCATCCGGTAAGATCTTGGCTTCTCCTCCAGGATCTTCTTCCTAGGGCCAGACTTGAGCATCCAGTCTACGACCTGGCTCTGTGTAGTGAGGGCCTTGTCCACAGCCAGAGTGCGCCTGCCAGCCCCTCCGTTGCTGAAGGTCTTGTTGTAGTTGTCCTCTCTCAGCAGCAACTCGGCACGCATCTGTTGCAGCTTGTCCTCACTGGCTTGCAGCTCAGTGGCCTGAGATGTGACCAGGCTGGACAGCTGCTGGATCTGAGCCACATCCTCTGCTCGAGACTCCCTACATGGGACAAGCAGGCTGCTTGTAACACATGTACAGCTCAGCAATGTTGAGAACAGCCATGCCTTGCAGGCCTGCAAATAGCTTGGCCAACAACATATGTTACAAAGTCTGCATTCAACTTCACTGATTGAGACAGAGAATGTGGTGAGAACAGCACCTGCTGCCTGCATGCAGATTACAGATAAGGTACAGTCTGCATGCATGCAGCTGGAAGCCTGCTGAATCACATCTGTCAGACAGAGCCAGCAAAAGTGCGCTCGCTCACCTAGCGTTGAACCGTCTTTCCAGTATACCATATTTGGCCAGCAGGTCAGAGTGCAACTGGTGGGCCTGGTGCTGCTGGGCCTGCAGCGCTTCTTGCGTCTCCTCTGCAGCTGCAGCCTGCTGATCTCTCAGCGCCACCACCTCTGAACTAAATCTTCCTTGCAGGCTCAGGATCTCAGACTCATGCTGGCTCCTCTGCCGAGCCTCCACCTGCTGTGCATGCTGAGCCTGCTCAAGCATGCTGTGCTGCAGAGCCTGGACCTGGCTTTGCAGCTGCTGTGCCTGTTCCTGAGAGCTTCTCAAGTCTGCCTGCAAGCCCTGCTTGCTCTGTGACAGGCTACCTGCTTCAGCCTTGAGCATTTGAATCTGCTGAGCATGCTGTGTACGCTGTGCTGCAAGGACCTGGTCATGCTGCTCTGTGGCAGAGCTCAGACTGGCGCTGATCTGTTGTTGCAAGAGTGCTGTCTCTGACTGCAGCTTGGCAGTGAGTTGCTGTCGCAACGCCTCAAAGTCTCGCTGTGCTTGTGACGCCTGTGCTTTGGCAGCGGCATCCGCAGCTGCAAGCTCTGCTGTATACCTGCAGTCGCACCATTTGAGCTACTGTGCACACAGGATCTGGTGCCAGGATGGCAACCTTGTGCTTGAAATTGCTGATGCTAAGGAGCAGCGCTGTAGATGTGGTGTGAGCCATCAAACTGCAGACATCCATGATGCACATACAAGTGGTGTGAACATAAACATGATTTGTGACCAGACTGAGATGCTCAAAAGATCCGCATCATGCTGCCCATGCCACACATGTCATTGCCTGTATTCTGGTAAATCTACCAACAGCAAGCTTTCTCATGCCGATATCAGCCTATACAGTACAGCACAAAGCACACCTCTGCCTGCAGTCAGCCAGCTGCTGAGCCTCATGCTGAGCCTGCTGTGCTACTGCTGCTGCATGGACCTGATGCAGCTTGCTTGCATTTGCGGCCAGATTTTCTTGTGTTTCAGCTGCTGCTTGCTTCGCCTGCTGGGCATGCCTTGCTTCAAACTCTGCTGCCTGCTTCGCCAGAACCTCAGCATGCGCATCACGCAAGCTAGCCATTTGTGATTGCCAATCGGCTTCGTGCTGACTTATGGCTGCAGTGCTTGCCCGTTTCAAACTTTCCCGCTCCTGCTGTGCTGCAGCTTCCAGCTCTGCACGCAAGCAGCTCCTGAGCGCATCATCACGAGCAGAGCCATCTGCAACTGCTGCCGCCACTGCCTGCTGCATAGCAGCCTTCCAACTGCACTCCTTCTGACCGAGCTCTGCTTTCAGGGTCATCTCTGAGGCTTGCCTGTCTTGCTTGACCTGCTGCTGCAACATGGCTACCTCGTCACTCAGCTGTGCCACTTCTGCTCTAGCTGTGGTGAGCTGGCCAGTCAGCCCTTCAGCGGCTTGCTGCAGGCTGTCAGCATTGCTAGTGGCACTCGCCAGCTCAGCCTGCAAGCTGGCTGCCATACCATTTCCTGCCTCCGCCTGTGAAGCCCCACATTGCAGCACCACTCAGACTCTCGACCATCACATACATCATGTCGAGAGCAGACTCATCACATACAGGTGCGTTGGTCACAGCCTTGAGACAGCAATGTCCACATGGGGCATCTGATGCTGACGTCAGTCACTCACTGTTTCAACATGACTTTGAGTGGGCAGAAAAGTTGTGGCTCATTGGCTGGGGTGAGTGTACCTGTTGTCTGGCCTCTTGCTGCAGTGCCTGCAGGGCAGCTTGAGAGGTGCTGCTCTCTTGTAGAGCTGCTGCCAGGCTCTCCTGCAGGTCTCTTGCCTGTCGCTTCTCACTCCCCAGACTTGCTTCCCAAGCTGTTGCTTCAAGCTGATGCTCATCCTGTCGATGTTGTAACAGCTTGACGGCAGGCAGTGTACAATGTATGGTCCAATCATGCTCACATGCATCACACATACCAGATGCACTCCAATAGCAGACATGAAGCATAGCTACTGTCATGCCTCTTCTTGCATATACAGGCATTTGCTGCAGCTGCATTGTGGCTTGACAATGTTATACTTCCGTGAAGTTGCTCTGTCAACAGTCAGGCAGAATAGTACCTGCAGTGCTCGGACGGCAGCTTGATGCTGCTGCTGCTGATTCCTCAGGCTCTGCTGTTGCTGCTCCTCAACTTCCACCAGAGCCTTGTCATGCTGCTGCTCCAGCACAGTCAGTGCATCGGCATGATGCTGCTGCAGCATTCTGACCTCAGCTTGCAAGCTCTCAGCCTGTGCTTGACTGTCACTCATCTCATGCCTGTCAGCAAGGGCGCACTCTGTCAGCCTTGCCAACAATGCAACCAATGTTACCTGCAGCATCCTCAGCTGGCAAGTGCTACAATGCGCCCTTGTTTGGTACTTGGTACTAAGCTCGAGCGTACTCCAGAGACATGGCAGCTGATGGTAGGCATCTTTGCCATTGCTTGTATGCACATTGGCACAGACGGGTTTGGGGCAGAAGTAAGACAGCAGCAGTCTGTTTGAAAGCTGCTGCACGCATGCAGCAAAGCAATGTAGCTGAGCAGACAATGGGGCCAAATTTGCTCAAGAAAGGGCAAAATGCATACCTCAAGTCTGCAACGAGGCGTGCATGCTCAGCCTGTGTCGCCTGCAGCTGATGCTGCACCTCAAGACTCACCCCACTCGCCTCAGACACCTGCTGCTGCAGCTGCCTCAGCTTCTTCTGCTTGCTCAGTTCACCTGCTTCACGCTGTGCTGCCACTACATCAGTCAGGAGTCTGCTGTTCTGCTGCTGTGCAGACTGCAGCTGGGTTTGTGTGTGGTCAAGCTGGCTCTGCAAGCTGTCAACCTGCTGCTGGGTGCTGTTGGTCTGCTCCCTACATGTGACAAGCTGCAGCTCCAGATCAGCTGTGGCAGTTTCAGCTGCAGCAGCTTGTTGTGCCAATCTAGTTCTGTAGGAAACTTCCTGTTGAGCTTCTTTGCTTTGCAACTGTTCCACATGCATGTCCTTGGCCTGCACGATCAAATCACGTCATGCGCCAGCAGCTGGTCACCCCAGTCAACTGCAAATTTAATAGGCAATATAATAGGCAAAATTGGCCTGAATAGCATCAACAGTCATCTCCTCCATGTGACAGCCCAGTTCAGGCTGGGTCGAATTCGTATAGTGGTCAGTATTCCCGCCTGTCACGCGGGAGGCCGGGGTTCAATTCCCCGATTCGGCGAAACCTTTTGCCGTTTACTTGTGCACTGACAATTACAGTCCGGGTTGTGGCCAGGGGCTCCAGCAGACCAAATGCTTGCTTCAGCATCACGTCCACTGCTCAGCACTCCTATAATTGGCTTGATCAAAATTCATCAAGGGTGTTTCAGGCACAAAAAGCAGTGATGCTACTTGTGTTTTGCCCGGCTGTTTGCAATGAGCGACAGCAGAGAGTTGAGAGATGCCTTCAACAATGCCCCTGTCTTGTATCACAAGAACAGCCAACAGGATTTTCCTGGCAGGTTCAGCAAACAACCATTGCAACAGCATGCCTTGTATGCTGCATGCAAGTATGTATTGATCTGTGTGATGACAGATGCTCCAGACGGCATTCACTCATTCAGTTTTGCATATCAAGGCCATTATTGGAAGCGCATACAGCAAGAGCCTACATCGCGCAGATGGTGCCAATAGGCAGCTCAGGAATTGACAACATTGGTGAAGCACCACAATCACTGAAAGTTGAAACGTCCCAGGATATGCAGAGCTTTAATTTGTCCCAGCACAGTACTGGAGCAAGTCGTCTGCTTGAGCATAAGGCTACTAATCTTGATGGTCACGGTTCCCTAATATATGCCCCATCTGCTACACGCTTAGTAGGTAGAAATTACATCATGCGTTTGAACTTTCTGGTGAATGCTGACAAGCCATGACAGCATGAGTTTACCTTGAATATGGCGGCCACCTAATGTGCGGTTGCCTTCTTTGACTGCATGCTGCATTTGGTGGCATTGTGAGTGTTGCTGTCAAGATTAACTTGAGAGCCTCAGGCAGCTGCCAGAAGAGAGTCATGTGCTACACAGCTCTGCCGAGCAGCAAGTTCTGCTTGCGTAATTCTCTTGCTGTGCCATGAAACAATGGTTACACCTCTCAGCGACCAGTTCTGCACTAAACAAGTACAGGGGCAGTTATGCATACCTTGATCTCAGCTATTTGTTGGTGTGTCCGGTCCTGCAAGTCCTGACACTGCTGTTCCAGCTGGTCCACCTTGCCCTGGGAGGCATGCAGCTCTTCCCTTGTCTGCGTCAGGTGTGCTTGGCTGGCCGCCAGGTCTTGCCTCACGCCCTCTGTCTGCAGCTTTGCTGATGCAAGGGTTGCCTCTGCTTCTTCCCTGGCAGCAGCTCCTTGCCTATGCAACATGTAATCAAATATCACCAGCTGGTCAGCTGGTCAGCCGGTCCTGAGCCAGCACACTATATGCACCAGAACACACAATCATGAGGGCCAGAAAATGGCTTACTCTCATACGAGCGTGGTTGGTTTAGTGGTAGAATAGTACCCTGCCACGGTACAGACCCGGGTTCGATTCCCGGATCACGCAACGATACTTTTTGATTGGGGTGATTGTCAGATCAGGGCTGACAAACAAGGCACACAAGTTAGAGCTGTACACTGTGCTTTGAAGTCAGGGCATAGGACCAGAAACTTACTCAAGGCTTTGCTGCAATTGGTCAGCCTGCTGTTGTACTGCACTAGCCAGACTGGCTTTCTGAGCTGTGGCTTGGCGGTGGTGATGAATCTCAGCCAGGGCGTTCTCCAGCTTGCCTTGCCATTCTGCCCTGACTGAACCAATCTGCCCCTCCAGAGCCTCCCTTTCTCGCTCCCAGCGTGTCCTTTCGCTCTCATGCTCTTGCATCCTGAAATCATATGCAATGCCTTTTGCTGTGTCTGTGAAGTGCCACACACCACAGCTAAACATTATTGGCCCCTGCCCAATGCTATGCTTTATGCTTAGACTGTCTGTTTGTCTGCCTAGCAGGCTCATTGCTTGTCTGTCTTGAGTGTTATGCCGTGGATCTATCCCATTGGTTTAAATCATATCTGGCCCACATCGTAGAGCTAAGATAAAAGGCGCATTGCTAGTGTGTCAGGAAGCTTATTTGCTGCACTGTTACAGCCAAGCAGCGTCCTGCTTGCTGCAGTGGAAGCATGACCATACCTGGTGAGAGCTGCTTGTTGCTTGCTGGCCAGCTGGTGCTTCAGCTCATCTTCAATGCCCAAGCGCTCTGCCAGCATGTTGGCATACTTCTGGTTGCCCTGCTGCACTGCCTCCAAGGTTTCTTGCCTGGCCTGCCCTAGGGCAGCTTCCTGGCGCTGCCCTTTGGCCTGGGTTGACTGCTGCAAGCGCCCTGCCTCTGCCAGCTGGCGCCGCAAGTCCTCCCTCAACCCCTCTGCCTGTCAGCGTGACCTGAAAGTTGTGAGACCCGGCAACAGCTGGAACTCTTGGGCAGGTAAGATTGGGCATGACAGGGAAATTGATGCTGCACAGTTGTGGCTACAAATCTCATGTAAAGATGCTCCTCTGCAATGCTGCTTTGATTTGGCTGCACTGATGCTGAGCCAGCACGTAAGGTGTTGGCTGGATGCAAGTAGACTGCTCTGCTCATTGTACCTTCTGATTGCCTTCGCACAGACTGTGTGTGTCCTGTACTGCTGTCAGCCACTTCAGTATATCACTCGCGTTTTGATGCACCTTGCAAACGGACTTGAACATCCAATCTCTAAGCATAAGACGGCGGCCTAACAGGAGGCTACCCTCAGCATGATGGGTGTGCACAAAAGACAGCAGGGCTGGGCACACCTGCAGCTGGAGCCTGTTCAGCTTGGCTTGGGCAGCCTGTGTGATGGCTGCCTGAGCATCAGCAGCAGCAACCTGCTGCACTTGCAGCTTTGCATTTGCCTCTGCTTTCCCAGCCTCATATCTAGCAGTCATCTCCTGCACACCATCAATGTTTCAGGACATGACTTTCACAGCCCAGCCTTTATCCTCAGAATATGCTCTACACTGGCCAAGTAGTTGATGAGAGCCCTGCAGGATACCGTTTCAAATGCTGCTGCCCCAAAAGTGAATGTGCATCAGGAATGTGCACCATGACATGCACAAACCCACACACAGTAAACAAGAATCCCAAAAATCAGAGGGTGCTAATCGTGTGTTCAGGGCTCCAGGATAATATTGAGGACGTACAGTTATGAGTCTGGGTCAGCATGGACAAGGTATGTGTCGTTGTACCATGCACTGGCAGCTTGAAATGGAGGCCAATGGGTTTCAAGGGAGCACAACTGGCAAAGTACAAGCAAGGCACATGCAGCATGCCTAGCTGTCAGCAAGAACACAGCCCAACCAGGGAGATTATCTCCTTGCACTGTAAGGCTCA
>JAABUW010005243.1_pt1 | contig 16988 bp, 15 predicted proteins | sample 5560081 | NCBI WGS metagenome assembly JAABUW01 (sample SAMN10711882, study PRJNA513363) | rock metagenome | isolation source: Antarctica rocks | place: Antarctica: Victoria Land, Knobhead sud | reverse complement strand
TGACCCGCTTGGCCCACGGCTGGCCGCAGGCACTCATCAATGAGCCGATGTCCTGAGTATGGCCCACCGCGAAAGCCACCTGACCGTCAACCCGCAAGGGTCAGGGTGGCGGAGCACCGCTTACGGTGGACCGGGCCGGGGCGCTGACGAACCGGCTGCTCGCCTTCGCGCGCCGGCAGACGCTGCACCTCGAGCCTGTCGCGCTCGGCACGCTGATCGAGGGCATGGGGGAGCTGTTCCGGAGCACGGCAGGGCCGGGCGTGCAGGTCGAGCTGTGCATGGGCGATGGCGCCCCGACGGTGCTGTGCGACTCCAGCCAGTTGGAGAATGTCCTGCTGAACCTGGCCATCAACGCCAGGGACGCCATGCCTGACGGCGGCAGGCTCATCGTCGGCATCGAGAGGGTGCGGTTGCAGGAGGCGGACGTGGCCGGCCAGGAAGGGGCACGGCCCGGCGCCTACGTGGAAATCTTCGTGACCGACACCGGCTTTGGCATGGACAAGGCCACCAGGACCCGTGCCTTCGAGCCGTTCTTCACGACCAAGCCGCTTGGGCAGGGCACGGGGCTGGGCCTGTCCCAGCTTTACGGCTTCGTGCGCCAGTTGAACGGCGTCGTGCGCCTCGACAGCGTGCCGGGCCAGGGCACGACCGTGCGGCTCTACTTCCCTCACCACGCGCCGACAAGTCCAGGCGCGGAACGGCCTGTGCCGCAACCCGAGCCGGAGGACGACGGCGCGGACCTGGTGGTTCTGCTGGTCGAGGATGAGGAGGTCGTGCGCGCCGGGGCGGCCGAATGGCTGCGCGAGTTGAACTACGTGGTGCTGGAAGCGAAGGACGGACCCGACGCGCTGGAGGTGCTGCGCTCGTGCGGGCGCGTGGATGTGCTCGTGACCGACGTGGGGCTGCCCGGCGGGATGAACGGGCGGCAGGTGGCCGATGCGGCGCGTGTCCATAGGTCGGAACTGCCGGTGCTGTTCATCACGGGTTACGCAGGCGTCCTGCATGAAGGGCAGCTTGCGCCGGGGATGCAGGTGATCGGCAAGCCGTTCGCGCTAGACACGCTGGCCGCCAAGGTGCGGGCGATGCTCAAGGCGGTTCCCGATGGGTAGGCCCTTGCCGGTGATACCCTCCGGCCCGTGCATCGCCACGGAGCAGGGAAGCGCCGGCCCGCCCGGCACGAACCGCGGCGGCACGGGCCGGCAGCCCCCTGCTACCCCGCGCCCCCCCCCGCTACCCCACGCCCCCGTCGCGCCAGCCCGGCAGGACGCCGCCGAGCTGGGCGGTGATGGCGTCGGCCTTGCGGCGGACCAGGTCGCCGAGCAGGGGGATGCGCTCGTCCGGGATGCGGGCCATCGGGCCGGACAGCGACACGGCGCCCAGCGGGTCCGCGGCCTCGTTGAAGACCACCGCGGCGATGCAGCGCAGGCCAATGGCGTGCTCCTCGTCGTCAATGGCATAGCCGCGGGCGCGGGCGGCGGCGAGGTCCGCGCGCAGGGCAGGGGTCGTGATGATGGTCTTGATCGTCACCCGCGCCAGGCCGTGCCGGTGCAGCACGCGGGCCAGGTCCGTGTCCGGCATGGCGGATAGCAGGGCCTTGCCGACGCTGGAGCAATGGAGCGGCACGCGACCGCCGGGCCGGGCGAAGGCGCGCATCATCTGCCGGCACTCGACCTGGGCGAGATAGACGGCCTCGCCCCCGTCCTCGACGGCGAGGTTCACGGTTTCCTCCCCGTCCTCCATCAGGGCGCGCATGTGCAGGCGTGCGGCGCCGACCAGGCTGCGGGTGCGCAGGAAGCCGCTGCCGGCGACGAACGCCTGGACGCCGACCGACCACAGGCGGCGCTCGGCGTCGAACTGGACGTAGCGCTCCTGTTCCAGGGTGGTCAGCAGGCGGTGCGCGGTGGATGGGGACAGGCCGACCTGCTGCGCGACCTCGGTGAGCGTCGCGCCCTCATGGCCCGCGGCAAGGCGGTTGAGGATGGACAGCGCGCGGACGAGGGACTGCACCTGGTCGGAGCGCTCGGCCGGGGCGCGCGGTGCGGCGGACCGGGCTGGCTTGGCCGTCGTGCGTGTTGCGCGCATGGAGGTTTCCTTCCCGGCGGCGCCGGCATCACTGCATTCCGCGGATCGCAAAGCAGCATCATATTGTTAACGTTATAGGAAAGCAGCGCGTTTCCACAATGCGGGAAGGCTTGCGGAAACGCTGGCAAAGATGGCGCGGTTCCGCGATGTTCACGCCGAACGCAGCAACAGCGGACAGGGACCGGGACACATGGCTAAGATGAAAGCGATTGACGCAGCGGTGCGCGTGCTGGAACGGGAGGGCATCTCGGTGGCGTTCGGCGTGCCCGGCGCCGCCATCAACCCGCTCTATGCCGCCCTCAAGGCCCGCGGCACCATACGGCACATCCTGGCCCGGCACGTCGAGGGCGCGTCGCACATGGCCGACGGCTACACCCGCACCAAGGCCGGCAACATCGGCGTGTGCATCGGCACCTCCGGCCCTGCAGGCACCGACATGATAACCGGCCTCTACACTGCCCAGGCCGACAGCGTACCCATCCTGTGCATCACCGGCCAGGCGCCGCGCGCCAAGATGTACAAGGAGGACTTCCAGGCCGTTGACATCGAGACCATCGCCAAGGCCGTCACCAAGTGGTCGGTCTGCGTGCGCGAACCCGCGCTGGTGCCGATGGTGTTCCAGCAGGCGTTCCACGTCATGCGCTCGGGCCGCCCCGGACCCGTGCTGATAGACCTGCCGATTGACGTGCAGATGGCCGAGATCGAGTTCGACGACGACACCTACGAGCCGCTGCCCGTCTATAAGCCCGCCGCCACCCGCCGCCAGGCGGAGAAGGCGATGGCGATGCTGAACGCGTCAGACCGCCCGCTGCTGATCGCCGGCGGCGGCATCATCAACGCCGACGCCTGCGACGTGCTGGTGGAGTTCGCCGAGCTGACCGGCGTGCCGGTGATCCCGACGCTCATGGGCTGGGGCAGCATCCCCGACGACCACCGGCTGATGGCGGGGATGGTCGGCCTGCAGACCAGCCACCGCTACGGCAACGCCACGTTCCTGGAGAGCGACTTCGCCATGGGCATCGGCAACCGCTGGGCCAACCGGCACACCGGGTCGGTGGACGTCTATACCAAGGGCCGCAAGTTCGTGCACGTTGACATCGAGCCGACGCAGATCGGCCGGGTGTTCGGCCCGGACTTCGGCATCGTGTCCGACGCGGGCGCTGCGCTGCGTACGTTCCTGGAAGTGGCGCGCGAGATGAAGGCGGCCGGCACCCTGCGGGACCGCAGCGAGTGGGCGGCGTCGTGCGAGCACCGCAAGGCCAGCATGTTGCGGAAGTCGCACTTCGACGCCGTGCCGCTGAAGCCGCAGCGCGTCTATCAGGAAATGAACGAGATACTGGACCGCGACACCTGCTACGTCACCACCATCGGGCTGTCGCAGATCGCCGGGGCGCAGTTCCTTAAGGTCTATAAGCCGCGCAACTGGATCAACTGCGGCCAGGCGGGGCCGCTGGGCTGGACCCTGCCGGCGGCGCTGGGCGTGCGGGCGGCGGACCCGCACCGCAAGATCGTGGCGCTGTCGGGCGACTACGATTTCCAGTTCATGATCGAGGAGCTGGCGGTGGGGGCGCAGCACAAGCTGCCCTACCTGCACGTCGTGGTGAACAACTCCTACCTCGGGCTGATCCGGCAGGCGCAGCGCGGGTTCCAGATGGACTTCGAGGTGAGCCTGGCGTTCGACAACATCAACTCGCCGCCGGACGGGGACGCGGTGCCGGGCTATGGCGTGGACCATGTGGCGGTGGCCGAGGGGCTGGGCTGCAAGGCGATCCGGGTGAAAAGCCCCAACGAGTTCAAGGACGCCTTCGCCCGCGCCAACGCGCTGATGGAGGAGTTCCAGGTGCCGGTGGTGCTGGAGTTCATCCTGGAGAAGGTGACGAACATCTCGATGGGCACCGAGGTGGACAGCGTGAACGAGTTCGAGGACATCGTGTGCCTGGACCCGTCGCTGTCCATCAAGAAGATGCAGGACATGAGCGCCCCGGCGCCCAAGGTGCTCGAACCCGCGGGGCGATAGGCTTTCCTGCTCCCTCTCCCTCCGGGAGAGGGCCGGGGTGAGGGAGGCCGCACGCGCCCGCCCCGATCCCCCGCGAAACCACCGATCCCGGCGCCGCGCCGCAGGAGCCACGCCATGCCGAAGTTCGCCGCCAACCTGACGATGCTGTTCACCGAGATGCCGTTCCTGGACCGCTTCGCCGCCGCGGCGGAGGGCGGGTTCGAGGCCGTGGAGTTCCTGTTCCCCTACGACTTCACGGTGCGCCAGGTGTCCGACGCGATGGCGGCCAGCGGCTTGCAGGTGGTGCTGCACAACCTGCCGGCGGGCGACTGGGCCGGGGGCGAGCGCGGGGTCGCCTGCCTGCCGGACCGCGTGGAGGAGTTCCGCGCCGGGGTGGCAAAGGCCATCGAGTATGCGACGGCGCTGGGCGCCCCGCAGGTAAACTGCCTGGCCGGGCTGGCGTCCCCGGACGACGCGGCGGCGCACCGGACATTGGTGGAGAACGTGCGCTTCGCTGCCGACGCCCTGGAGCGGGCTGGGATCGGGCTGCTGCTGGAGCCGGTGAACACCCGCGACGTGCCGGGCTTCTTCGTCAGCCGCACCGCGCAGGGGCTGGCGATCCTGGACGAGGCCGGGTCGTTCAACGCGCGGCTGCAATACGACATCTACCACGCCCAGGTGATGGAGGGCGACCTGTTGCCGACCATCGAGCGCAACCTGGCGCGCATCGGCCACCTGCAAGTCGCCGACAACCCCGGGCGGCACGAGCCGGGCACCGGCGAGATCAACTACCCCTACGTGTTCCGCCGGCTGGACGAGTTGGGCTACACCGGCTGGATCGGCTGCGAGTACAAGCCGTCCGCCGCCGGGCTGGGCTGGATGCAGCCCTATCGCGCCGCCTGAAACGCCCCCCGCTCCCCGCCCCACGCCTCCCGAACAGGATAGAGCAGCATGAGCAACATCGGTTTCATCGGACTCGGCATCATGGGCCGCCCCATGGCGGGGCACCTGCTGGCGGGCGGGCACAGCCTGTTCGTCCATGACATCGCCCCGGTGCCCCAGGCCATCCTGGACGCCGGCGCCACCGCCTGCGCCAGCGGCGCCGAGGTGGCGCGTCACGCCGACATCATCATCACGATGGTGCCGGACACCCCCCACGTCGAGGCCGCGCTGTTCGGCCCCGGCGGCGTCACGGAGGGGCTGCAGCCCGGCAAGATCGTCGTGGACATGAGCAGCATCTCGCCCATCGCCACCAAGGACATGGCCCGGCGCATCAACGCTCTGGGCTGCGACTACCTGGACGCCCCGGTGTCGGGCGGCGACGTGGGCGCCAAGGCCGCCAGCCTGACCATCATGGTCGGCGGACCCGACGCGGCGTTCGCCAAGGTGGAGCCGGTGTTCAAGCTGATGGGCAAGAACGTCACCCTGGTCGGCGGCAACGGCGACGGGCAGACCACCAAGGTCGCCAACCAGATCATCGTGGCGCTGACCATCGAGGCGGTGGGCGAGGCGCTGCTGTTCGCCTCTAAGGCCGGCGCGGACCCGGCGCGGGTGCGCCAGGCGCTGATGGGCGGCTTCGCCAACTCGCGCATCCTGGAGGTGCATGGGGAGCGGATGGTCAAGCGCAACTTCGAGCCGGGCTTCCGGATCGAGCTGCACCAGAAGGACCTGAACCTGGCGCTGGCCGGCGCGCGGGCGCTGGGCGTGAGCCTGCCCAACACCGCGACCTGCCAGGAGCTGTTCAACGCCGCCGCCGCGGCGGGCGGCGCGGCCTGGGACCACTCCGGCATGGTGCGCGTGCTGGAGAAGCTGGCCTGCCACGAGATCGGCGAGGGCCAGCGCCTGAAAGCTGCGGCTGAGTAGCGCCGGCAGGCAAAGCCTTATCGGCGTGCGTATGCCGGATGTCGTAGAGCGGAAAAGCGAGGCGCCTTCCGCCAAGGGACGGCGCTGCGGTGTGGCGGGAGGCGCTTCGCTTTCCCACCCTACAGGCGGCGAGCGCAGAGCGCCCAGGCCGCCCGGTATCAGCCGCCGAACACTGCGCGTCCGTTGTTGACCACCACAACGTCCCGCTCGACCACCCGGGCGCGGAAGGCTCCGCCGTGCCAGCCCTCGGTGCGTATGGTCTCGCCGGGGAAGACCGGGGCGGTAAAGCGCAGGTGCATTTCCTGGAACCGCGCCGGGTCGTAGCCGCCCAGCGTGGCCAGCAGGGCGTGGCCGACGACGCCCAGGGTGCAAAGCCCGTGCAGGATCGGCCGGGGGTAACCGGCGCGGGCCGCGAGCGCCGGGTCGGCGTGCAGCGGGTTGTCGTCGCCGTTCAGGCGATACAGCAGCGCCTGCTCGGGCCGGGTCGGCAGGTCCATCGTCCAGTCCGGCGGGCCGTCCGGCACGGGATGCGGCGGGCGCACCGGCCCGGCAGGTCCGCCGAAGCCGCCGTCGCCGCGCAGCACCGTCGTGCTGGTCAGGGTCGCCAGCAGTCCCCCCGCATCGTCCAGCAGCAGCTTTTCCGTATAGAGCAGCGCCCCGCGCCCCGGCCCCTTGTCCACCAGGCCGGTGATGCGGGTGCGCCCCACGACCTCGCCCGTCACCGGCAGCGGGCGGCGCAGCACGATGCCCTGCTCCCCATGCACGACCTGCACGGCGTCAATGCCGGTGGCCGGGTCCGCCATCCAGAACCCCGGATGGCTCAGCACGACCGCCGCCGTCGGCACCGCCCGCAACGCGCGGTGGTGGTCCACGAAGTCGAGTTGCCGCGGGTCCATCGGGTCCTGCCCGAAGCCGACCGACAGCGCATACAGCACCATGTCCCGCGGCGTGACCTGCTGGCGCACGTCCGGCAGGCGGTGGGCCATGAGCTTGTCGTGGTTGACCGGCATTGCGGCGTCCTATGCGTTCGAGCGGCCCCGTTGTATGCCCGGCGGGATGGGAGAGGTCCGCCTTCTGGTCGTAGCGGGAGTGGGCGTGGTGGTGAAGCATCGGCGATCCCGGCCGGCGCGTGTCATGGCGAAGTTCGTCGCCCGGCACGTTCCCGGCGGCTGATGCGCGGCTAAGCCCCGAACACAACGTCCTGCGCGCCCTTGAGCAGCGTCAGCCGGCCCAGCGGCAGCAGGTCCTCCATCCCTTCAGTCACCGTCAGGAAATGGTTGCCGGCGAGCTGCCCGACCTTGCTGGCAAAGCGCACGCCGCCATAGGCCAGCAGGATTTCCGTTTCGCTGATCCCGCCGGGATAAAGGATCACCTGCCCCGGCGCTGGAAAGCTGGTGTGGTTCTCATACCCCAGCCCTAGATCCAGGTCGCCCAACGGTATCCAGCACGCCTCGCCGCTCCATCGCACATGGATGATGCTCTCCCGGTAGGGCAGCAGGGCGCGGAAGCGGGCGCAAGTCTTGGGCGCCAGCGTGTCCTCGAACCGGGCGCGGAAGCTGTAGGGGCCGGCGGTGATCTTGATGCTGTCCACGTAGGGTCCTTGATGCAGCTACATGCCAAGGTAGGCTTTCCGCACCCCGGCGTCTGCCGCGATGTCCCGCGCCGCGCCTTCCATGACGATGCGCCCGGTCTGCAGGACATAGGCGCGGTCGGCCAGGTCCAGTGCCTCCGCCAGCCGCTGCTCCACCAGCAGCACCGTGGTGCCTAGGTCGCGGATGCGCCCCACGGCGGCCAGGATGTCGTCCACCAGCTTGGGGGCGATGCCCTGGCTCGGCTCGTCCAGCATCAGCAGGCGCGGCTGCGTCATCAGGGCGCGGCCGATGGCGAGCATCTGCTGCTCCCCGCCGGACAGGGTCTCGGCCCGCTGCGGCAGTCGCTCCTGCAGGCGGGGGAACAGGGCGAAGACCAGCTCGAGCGGCTTGAAACGGGCCGGGTCGCCGCGCCGGGCATAGGCGCCGAGGCGCAGGTTGTCCTCGACCGACAGGCGCGGGAACAGGCGGCGGCCCTCCGGCACCAGGCCGACGCCGCGCCGGGTGATGAGGTGCGGGGCGACGCGCGCCAGGCTGCCGCCGTCGAAGGTGATTTCGCCCTCGGTCGCCACCTGCCCGGCGATGGCGCGCAGCAGCGTGCTCTTGCCCGCGCCGTTCGCGCCGACGACGGCCACGATCTCCCCGGCGGCGACGCGCAGGCTGACGCCCTGCAACGCCTTCAGGCCGCGGTAGCTGGCCGACACGCCCTCCAGCTCAAGCAGCATACTTATCCCCCAGGTAGGCGCGTATCACGTCGGGGTGGCGCACGACCTCGGCGGGCGACCCCTGCATCAGCACGCGGCCCAGGTTCAGCACCACGGCGCGGTCCACGAGCGGCAGCACGACCTCCATGACGTGCTCGACCATCACGACCGTCACGCCCTGGTCGCGCACGGCGCGTATCAGCGCGACGCCGCCCGCTGCCTCCGTGGGGGTGAGACCCGTCAGCATCTCGTCCAGCAGCAGCACGCGCGGGCGGGTGGCGAGCGCGCGGGCGATCTCCAGCCGGCGCTTCTCGGGCGGGGTGAGCTGGTGCGCCGGGGCGTCGGCGCGGCCGTCCAGCCCGGCGAACGCCAGCACGTCCTGCGCCGCCCGCATCGCCTCCCGCGGGCGGGACGTGCGGGCGAAGGCGCCGACCATGACGTTCTCCAGCACCGTCATGCTGTCGAAGCTGCGAACCACCTGGAACGTGCGCGCCACCCCGGCGCGGGCGCAGGCGAGCGGTCCGGTGCCGCTGATCCGCCGACCCTGCAGGTGTATGGTCCCCTGGTCCGGCGTGACCTCGCCGCTGATGGAGTTGAACAGGCTGGTCTTGCCGGCGCCGTTGGGACCGATCAGGCCGAGGATTTCGCCCTCCGCCACGTCGAAGCTGATGTCCACGTTGGCCGCGACGCCGCCGAAGGTCTTGGTGACGCCGCGCAGTTGCAGAAGCGCCGTCATGCTGCTCCCTCTCCCTCTGGGAGAGGGCCGGGGTGAGGGGGTCTGTCCGCCAGCGCCGCGGCAACGGTTTGCAGCACCCCGTCCAAGTTGCCCAACACCTCCGGGTTGGTGAACCGCAGAACGCGCCAGCCCTGAGCGGTAAGCCAGAGGTCGCGCACGGCATCCCGTGCCGAGCCGTCGCCAGTGTAGTGGCCCTCGCCGTCAATCTCGATGGCAAGCTTTGCGGCCAAAACCGCATAATCCAGGATGTATGGCCCACATGGGATTTGGCGCCTGAACTTAGCCCCCTCTAGGCCGCGGCTACGCAGCGCAGGCCACAAGACCCGCTCTGCTGGCGTCGCAACATGGCGCAGGTTTCGAGCGTGGATGACCTCGGTCCGGCGCTCCAAGACCCCCTCACCCCGGCCCTCTCCCGGAGGGAGAGGGAGCAGACGTGCCACCATTACCTGTTCCTGCCCTGGCTCAGCAGGCGCGCAAGCGCCACCGTGATGCGCCCTGCCATCACGCCCCGCCCCGCACGCCGAACAGGCTGACCAGCCCCGCCGGCCGAGCCAGCGCCACCAGGACGATCAGCCCGCCGTAGATCATCAGGTCCACGCCCTGCCCGCTGCCGCCGAGGTAGCTGCGGGACAGCTCGCTCACCGGGATCAGCACCGCCGCCCCCAGCAGCGGCCCCCACAAGGTCCCCACCCCGCCCAGCACCGCCGGCAACGCGATCAGGATGCTCCAATGCCCGGCCAGCACGCTGTCCGGGTCAATGTAGCCGACGTACTGCGCGTAGATCGCCCCGCCCATCCCGGTCAGGCCGCCGCTGATCGCCGCCGCGGCCATCTTGGACGGGAACACCCGCACCGCCAGCGACCGCGCCGCCGTCACGTCGTCCCGCACCGCGCGCCAGGAGAAGCCCCACCGGCTGCCCTCGATCAGCCACGCCGCCACCCAGGTCAGCGCCGCGAAGGCCAGCACCACGAAGTGGAACGGCAGCTTGCTGGTGCGGAACTGCAGGTTGACGATGCTCTCCGCCCCCAGCGGGATGTAGAGGCCGGACGCCGCCCCCACCCACTCCCAGTTCAGGAACAGCAGGTAGCCGATCTCCCCCACCACGACCGTGGCGATGGCGTAGTAGTGGCCGCTCAGCCGGAAGCAGGGCCATCCCACCAGCAGCGCCGCCATCCCCGCCACCCCGGCGGCGGCGAACATCCCGAGCGTCGGCGGCACGCCCGCCTTCACCAGCAGCAAGGTGGAGACATAGGCGCCGATGCCCATGTAAAGCGCGTGCCCCAGGCTGATCTGCCCGCAATAGCCGCCCAGGATGTTCCAAGCCTGGCTCAGCCCGGCGAACAGGATCGTCATGATGATGAGGTTCTGCGTGTAAACGTCCCGCACCAGGAACGGCAGCGCGGCCAGCGGCACCAGCAGCCCGGCGCCTACCAGCAGCTCCCGCCGCCGCCGCCGCAGGATGGCGTTGTCGGCAGGCGGGGCCGCAGCCGCGGTCAAGACGGTCGTGCCCATCACAGCCTCCCGAACAGGCCGCGCGGCCGGACCATCAGCACGGCCAGATAGACGGCGAACATGCCGACCTGCTTCAGCGAAGGCTCCAGCACGAAGGCCGTCAGCGCCTCCACCTCGCCGATGACGATCCCCGCCACCAGCGCCCCCAGGATGCTGCCGAAGCCGCCCAGCGCCACCGTCACGTAGGCGATGATCGCAAAGTTGGCGCCGACGTTGGGCGACACGTAGTAGAATGAGATCAGCATCACCCCGGCAATCCCCACCGTCGCCGCCCCCAGCCCCCAGCCCAGCGCGAAGATGCGGTCCCGGTCTATGCCGATCAGCGCCACGGCGTCCCGGTCCTCCCGCGTCGCCTCCAGCGCGCGCCCGAACTCGGTGCGCCCGATCAGCAGCAGCCCGGCGAACGCCAGCAGGCACACGACGCTCGCCGCCAACTGCGGCAACGGCACGAACACGCCCAGGACGCTGACCGTCCTGCCGCTGAGCCAGGTGCCCGACACCGACCTGAAATCCCCGCCGAACACGAACTGCGCCGCCCCGCGTATGAAGATCGCCAGGCCGAACGTCGCGAAGATCTGTACCATGCCGCGGTTGAACCGCACGCCCAGCGCCCGTGCGATCACGCCGCGGTAGATGCCCACCCCCAGCGCGAACATCCCCAGGCACACCAGCGGCAGTTGCAGCAGCGGGTCCAGCCCCAGCACGCCGAACAGCACGACGGCGGCGTACATCGCCAGCATCATCATCTCGCCGTGCGCGAAGTTGACGACATCCATCAGCCCGAAGATCAGCGACAGCCCTGCCGCCACCAGGGCGTAGATCAGGCCCATCAGCAAGCCGCTGACCAGCGACTGCGCCAGCAGCTCCAGGGTCATGGCGCCGCGCTCCCGTAGCCGCCGCCGCCCGGCGTCTCGATCACGAACAGGTCGCCGGGCCGCAGCTCGGCGCGGCTGGTGCCGGACAGGTCCTCGTGCGCGCCGTCCGCCCGCTCCACCCACTGCCGGCCCACGGCGCCGGGTTCGCCGCCGGCCAGGCCGAAGGGTGCGACCGTGCGCCGCGACGCGACGACGACGACCGTCATCGGTTCCAGGAAGCGGATGCGCCGTATCGCGCCGTCACCGCCCCGCTGCGCCCCGGCGCCGCCGGAGCCGCGCCGTATGCCGAACGCCTCCAGCCGGACGGGGTAGCGCAGTTCCAGCACCTCGGGGTCGGTCATGCGGGTGTTGGTCATGTGGGTCTGGACGGCGGACGCGCCGGGATGGTCCGGACCGGCGCCTATGCCGCCGCAGATGGTCTCGTAGTACTGGCGCGTGGCGTCGCCGAACAGCACGTTGTTCATGGTGGCCTGGCTGCACGCCAGCGTGCCCAACGCGCCGAACAGGGCGTTGCAGGCGGCCTGGCTGACCTCCGTGTTGCCGGCCACCACGGCGGCGCCGGGCGCGGGCGACAGGAAGGTGCCCGGCGGCAGCACGATCCGCAGCGGCTTCAGGCAGCCGTCGTTCAGCGGGATGTCCTGCCCGACCAGGCAGCGGAACACATACAGCACCACGGCGCGCAGCACCGCGGGCGGCGCGTTGAAGTTGCCGGGCCGCTGCGGGCCGGTGCCGGTGAAGTCCACCGTCGCGGTGCGCGCGGCCCGGTCCACCGTGACCGCCACGCGCAGCGGCGTGCCGTCGTCCATGACATAGTCGAACGCGCCGTCGCCGATGCGGGACAGCACGCGGCGCACGCCCTCCTCGGCGTTGTCCATGACGTGCCGCATATAGTCCTGCACCGTCCGCCAGCCGTAGGACCCGACGACGCGGCCCAGTTCCTGCACGCCGCGCTCGTTGGCGGCGACCTGCGCCTTGATGTCGGCCACGTTCACGTCCGGGCTGCGCGCCGGGTATCGCGCGCCGAGCAGCAGGGCGCGGAACTCGGCTTCCCGGAACGTGCCGCCCTGCACCAGCAGGAAGTCGTCGATCACGACGCCCTCCTCTTCCAGCGTCCGCGACCCCGGCGGCGTGCTGCCCGGCGTCGTGCCGCCGATGTCGGCATGGTGGCCGCGGCTGCCGACGAAGAAGCGTATCGCCGTGCCGTCCCGGTCGAACACCGGGGTGATCACCGTGATGTCCGGCAGGTGCGTGCCGCCGTTGAACGGGTTGTTGAGCGCCACGACATCGCCGGGCCGCAGGGTGGCGCCGCGGGACCGCAGGACGGTTTTGACGCTCTCGCCCATCGCGCCCAAGTGGACCGGGACGTGCGGCGCGTTCGCCACCAGGTTGCCGGCGGCGTCGAAGATGGCGCAACTGAAGTCCAGCCGCTCCTTGATGTTCACGCTCATGGAGGTGTTCTGCAGCACCGCGCCGGTCTGCTCGGCGACGTTCATGAACAGGTTGTTGAACAATTCGAGCAGCACGGGGTCGGCGCGGTCCGTGCCGGCGGCAACGCGGCTGGGCAGGGGTTCGGTGCGGCGCAGGACCATATGGTTCCGGGCCGTGACCTCGGCGGTCCAGCCCGGCTCGATGACGGTGGTGGCGTTGGCTTCGCGCACCAGCGCCGGGCCGGGCAGGCGGTCCCCGGCCAGCAGGGCGGTGCGCTCGAACACCGGGGTCGCGTGCTCCGCGCCGCCGGTCCACATGGAAACGGTGTCCACCGGGGCGGGCGCCGCACCGTCGCGGGCGGGCAGGGCCGGCTCGATGATGGCTTCCCCGGCTGCCGTTGCCTCGACCGCCAAGGCTTCGGCCACCACGGCGCGGCCCGGCGTGGCGAAGCCGAAGCGGGTGCGGTGCGCGGCGGTGAACGCGGCGAGCGTCGCATCGGCATCCCGCAGCAGGACGGGCAGGGCGGCTTCCGTCCCCTCGTAGCGAAGGTGTATCGTGCGGCGGACGATGATCGCGGCGGGGTCGGCGCCCTGGCTGGCCAGCTCGTCCGCCGCCGCCGCGGCCAGCCGCGTGGCCAGAGCGTCCAGCGCCGGCAGCGCCGCCGCGTCGAAAATCCGCTCGACCGCCTGTTCCCGCAGCACCGTCTGGTCCGCCAGGCCCATGCCGTATGCGGACAGCACGCCGGCATAGGGGTGGATGAACACCGTCTCCATCCCCAGCTCGTCCGCTACCAGGCAGGCGTGCTGTCCCCCCGCCCCACCGAAGCAGGCCAGGGCGAAGCGGGCGGCGTCATGGCCCTTGCCGACGCTGACCTGCTTGATGGCGTTGGCCATGTTGGCGACGGCCACACGGAGGAAGCCCTCCGCCACTGCGCGCGGGTCCTGCCGCGTGCCGGCCGTCGCCGCCATGCTGTCCGCCAGCGCCGCGAAGCCGGCCTGGGCCGCCCCGGCATCCAGCCGCTCGTTGCCGTCCGGCCCGAAGATCGGCGGGAAGTGCTTGGGTTGCAGCTTGCCGACGCACACGTTGGCGTCCGTGACCGTCAGCGGCCCGCCGCGGCGGTAGCTGGCCGGGCCGGGGCTGGCCCCGGCGCTGTCGGGGCCGACTCGGATGCGGGCGCCGTCGAAGTGCAGGATGCTGCCGCCGCCGGCCGCCACGGTGTTGATCGCCATCATCGGCGCGCGCATCCGCACGCCCGCGACCTCGGTCTCGAACGCGCGCTCGAACGCGCCGTCATACAGCGCAACGTCCGTGCTGGTGCCGCCCATGTCGAAGCCGATGATGCGGTCCAGCCCGGCCATCCCAGCCGTGCGCGCCGCGCCGACGATGCCGCCCGCCGGGCCGGACAGGATGGCGTCCTTGCCGCCGAAGCGGTCGGCCTGGGCCAGGCCGCCGTTGCTCTGCATGAAATACAGCCTGACGCCGGCCAACTCGCCCGAAACCTGCTCGACGTAGCGGCGCAGGATCGGAGACAGGTAGGCGTCCACCACAGTCGTGTCCCCACGCGGCACCAGGCGCAGCAACGGGCTGACCTCGTGGCTGGCGGACACCTGGGTGAACCCGGCGGCGCGGGCCAGGTCCGCCAGGCGCCGCTCCATCGCCGGGTGCTGCCAGGCGTGGATCAGGGCGATGGCGCAGGCGCGTAGGCCGTCGGCGCAGGCGGCCCGGAACGCGGCGATGGCCGCGGCCTCGTCCAGCGCCTCCACCTCGGCGCCGTCCACGCCGACGCGGCCCGGCACCTCCGCCACGCGCTCGTGCAGCAGGGAGGGCAGGCGCACGTCCAGGTCGAACAAGCGGGGCCGCGCCTGGTTGCCGATCCGCAGCAGGTCGCCGAAGCCCTGGTTCACGACCAGCAAGGTGCGCTCGCCCTTGCGCTCCAGCAGGGCGTTGGTTGCGACGGTGGTGCCCATGCGTACCTGGTCCACCAGACCCGGCGGCACCGGCTGGCCCGGCGCCAGGCCCAGCACCATCCTGATTCCGGCCACGGCGGCGTCGCGGTAGCGCCCGGGGTTCTCGCTCAGCAGCTTGTGGGTGCTCAGCGTGCCGTCCGGCGCGCGGGCGACCAGGTCGGTGAAGGTGCCGCCGCGGTCCACCCAGAACTGCCAGGCCACCTGCTCAGGCTCCCGTATGCAGAAGGTCGGTGACCAACATGCAGCCCGGCGCATGTGCCAGGAACAGCGGCAGGCGCGCTCCCTCCAACGCGGCTTGGCTGGTGACGCCGCAGGCCCAGAACACCGGGGCCTCGCCGGGCAGCACCGTCACGGGGTCGCCGTAGTCCGGTGCGGACAGGTCGGCGATGCCCAGGGCGGCCGGGTCGCCGACATGAACGGGCCGGCCGTGCATGTCCGGGAAGCGGCCGGTGATCTCGGCCGCACGCGCGGCGTCCCCTGCGCGGACCGGGCGCATGGACACCACCAGCGGCCCGCCGAACGGCCCGGCCGGCACGGTCGGCACGCTGGTCCGGTACATCGCCACGTTGCGGCCCTCGGCCACATGGCGCAGCGGGATGCCGCCTGCGATCAGCGCCCGCTCGAAGGTGAAGGAGCAGCCGATGACGAACGTCACGAAGTCGTCTTGCCACAAATCCATGATGCCCGTCCGCTCCTCGGCCAGCGCACCGTCGCGGTAGACGCGGTAGCGCGGCAGGTCCGTGCGCATGTCCAGGTCGGCGCCCAGCGCCGCCAAGTGCGGGTCGCCCGGCAGCGATACCGCCAGCAGCGGGCACGCCTGCGGGTTGCGCCGGCAATACAGCTCGAAGTCGGCGGCCTGTGCGCCGGGCACGATGGCGACATTTCCCTGCACATGGCCGTCCGCCCGTCCGGAGGTATGCCCGTCGAGCGCCCCGGCGCGGATCAGGCGGCGCGTGTCCAGGGCGGCATTGCGGGGGGTGGGGAGGGCGTCGGGCATCGAAGCATCCATTGCTGCAATGCGGCCATACCCGCACGGCTTGGCCCCTTCCTGCAAATCGTCATTGCTGATGGCGTCTGATAAAGGCTGCTTATCAGCCTTGCCCGGTTGCGGCCTGCCCGGCCACGTCCTGCGCCAGGCGTGCCACCGCGGCGGCCAGGCCGCTGCCGGGCGTGTCGGACCAGCACGCCTGGAAGGACAGCGGCTGCAACGGAGGCTCGGCCTGGATCACCTTCAGCTCGCCCGCCGCCAGTTCGCGCTGGATCGCCGCCGGGGCGATCACGCCGATGCCGATGCCGTCCAGCGCCATGCGCACGATGGACGCGAGCGAGCTGTTGGAGAAGATGCGCGGCGTCGGCAGGCCGGGGCGGCTGAACATCTCCGTCAGCTCGGCATGGGGCGCGGTGCCGCGGGCATAGGTCAGGATCGGCCAGCCCGCGAGGTCTTGCAGCGTCAGCGGGCGTGGACCGGGCAGCAGGCCGGGCCGGGCCACCCAGGCCAGCGGGTAGTCGCACAGCGGCAGGCAGCGGACCCTGGGGGACGCGACGGGTCCGAGGAGGAACGCCGCATCGATCTCGCCTGCGAGCAGCGCCGTCCGCAGGTTGGCGGAGATGTCCACGGCGATGTCCACGGCCACCTGCGGATGAACCTGGTGCAGGCGCCGGATCAGGGGGGACAGCCAGGTATGGACGATGGTTTCCGATACGCCCAGCCGGACGGTGCCCCGCAATCCGTCCGGACCGCCCATCGCCGCCTGCATCTCGCCATGCAGCGCCAGCAGCCGTTCGGCATAGCCCAGCAGCGCAACGCCCCGCGGCGTGACGGACAGCTTGCGGCGCCGGTTGCGGTCCAGCAGCGGCCCGCCCAGCGCCGCCTCCAGCCCGGCGACACGGGACGACACCGCCGGCTGCGTCGTGTTCAGCTTGCCGGCCGCGCGCCGGAAGCCGCCGAGCTGCACGACCCAGTAGAACACTTCGAGCGAACGCAGATCTATCATCCGCCTGCAAGCTGCCCCGCTTCGCAGCGGAGCGCCATCTTCTCCCTCTCCCTGCGGGAGAGGGCCGGGGTGAGGGAGGCCGCAAGGACCCAGGCCGGGCCATCCGGTGCGGAGAGGGCGCTGACCGGGTAGGGTTCGCGCTTGCCGCTTCCCTCACCCCGGCCCTCTCCCTCCGGGCTACGGCGGTCACACATATCCGGAACGAGCTAGGGTCCATCCTTGTGCGATGGCGTCGAGCTTGG
>JAABUW010005238.1_pt1 | contig 17000 bp, 15 predicted proteins | sample 5560081 | NCBI WGS metagenome assembly JAABUW01 (sample SAMN10711882, study PRJNA513363) | rock metagenome | isolation source: Antarctica rocks | place: Antarctica: Victoria Land, Knobhead sud | reverse complement strand
GTGCTGTGCTGTGCCGGCGTGCTGTGCTGTGCCGGCGTGCTGTGCTGTGCCGGCGTGCTGTGCTGTGCCGGCGTGCTGTGCTGTGCCGGCGTGCTGTGCGGTGCCGGCGTGCTGTGCGATGTGCGCCACGACCGCATCGGTGTCGAGCGGCCCGGGCACGCGGAGCGCCCGGGGAAAAGCCCGTCGCCGCTGCGCCAAGGCCAAGCACCCGACATCGACATGCAACGACGCACCCCGTCCCGGAAGCCGTCGGCCGGGATCGGGAACGGCAGTCGGGCCAGTGTCTCCCGGCACGGCGACGACACGCAACATCACCGACGCCAGCGCTCGTTCCCGGCAGCCCACGCACGTGCGAGTAGAAGCCGATCGGCGCGCCGTCACCCAGTCTAGCCTGATGCGGCGTCGACCGGAGTGGAGGACGGACCGCCCATTGCCGCGTCGGCGTACCCGGCCGCCGGGAGCGACTCGGCATCGCTGTGGATGTCGATCCGCCAGCCGGTCAGGCGCGCAGCCAGTCGGGCGTTCTGGCCCTCCTTGCCGATCGCGAGGGAGAGCTGGTAGTCGGGAACTGTCACCCGGGCGGCCCGGGCATCGGCGTCGACGACCACCACCTGCAACACGCGGGCCGGGCTCAAGGCGTTTCCCACGAACCGGGCCGGCTCGTCGGCGTAATCGATAATGTCGATCTTCTCTCCGTGCAGCTCGGCCATGACCGCACGTACCCGGGCGCCGAGCGGTCCGATACACGCGCCCTTGGGGTTGACCCCGGCCACCGCGGAGCGCACCGCGATCTTTGAGCGGTGACCGGCCTCACGAGCCACCGCCATGATCTCGACGGTCCCGTCGGCGATCTCCGGGACCTCCAGGGCGAAGAGCTTGCGGACCAGGTTGGGGTGGGTGCGCGACAGCGTGATCTGCGGACCACGGAATCCCTTGGTCACGCCGACGACGTAGCACTTGATGCGGGTGCCGTGAGCGTAAACCTCGCCGGGCACCTGCTCGCCGGCCGGCAGCATCGCCTCGACCTTGCCGAGGCTGACCAGCACGGTGCCCCGCCCGTCGCGGGCGTCGTGCTGTTGGATGATGCCCGCGACGACATCTCCCTCGCGGCCGGAGTACTCCCCGTAGGTGACCTCGTGCTCGGCATCGCGGAGCCGCTGCAGAATGACCTGCTTGGCCGTCATGGTGGCGATCCGGCCGAAGTCCTGGGGCGTGTCGTCGTACTCGCGCACGACGGAGCCGGCGTCGTCTACCTCCTGCGCCCAGACCGTGGCCGCGCCGGACTTGCGATTGATCTCCACCCGAGCGTGCTCCCGGCCACTGGTGTGGCGGTAGGCGGTGAGCAGCGCGGTCTCGATCGCGGCCAGGATTGTGCCGAGGTCGATGTCGCGTTCACGTTCGATGATGCGCAGCGCGGCCAAGTCGATGTTCACGCCGGCCCGCCCTTCACGAATTCCACCTGGACCGTGCCGGGTCCGAGCTCGTCATAACCGGCCGGGCACGGCGCGGCGTTTGCCGTACCGACCCGTTGCAGCATGACGCCGGCGTCGTCGGCCGACAGCACCCGTCCTTCGACGCTGTCCCCGGCGATCTCGGTACGTACCAGCCGCCCCACCGCGCGCCGCCAGTGCCGCGGCTGGGTGAGCGGTCGATCGACCCCGGGTGAGGTCACTTCCAGGGTGTAGGCGCCTGGCCCCACCGTCTCGTCGCCGGCGGCGTCCAAGGCCGCGGAGACGACCCGGCTGACGGTCGCCACCGCATCGAGCGAGATGCCGTCGTCGCTGTCGACCACCACCCGGACAACGCTGCGCCGGCCCACCCGGCTGACCAGGACCTGCTCGAGGTCGAAGCCGGCCGCCTCGACCACCGGCCGCAGCGTGGCGTCGACCCGGGCGCCCGGGTCAGCCGCAGTACGGCTGGTCATCGGTGCACCTCCGGGGCCGTGGTGCCCGCGCGGGCTGTGGAGTTCGGTCTGGTCAGGGTAGCCGAGGGCTGGATAGAGCTGGACGGTGTTCCCTTAGCGCTATGCCGGACAGCGAGTCTTCGACTACCTAAAGTATGAGTTGGCGGCCATCACAATCGTCGCTGGGGCAGTCCTCGCCGGCTGCCCCAGCGACCCGGGTGGGAGGTCGGAGCCTCGGGCCCGGTCTGCCCGGCCTAGTCTGCTGAGGTGCCGCTGACCCGACGCGAGCTGCTGGCCCGTATCGGCCAAGGGCTTGCCACCGGGATGCTCCTGGCCGGCTGCAGCATCTTCGGCCGATCCTCGGCCCGGCCGAGATCGCGCCCGTCGCCGACCCGGCCGGACCCGGTCGCCCCGCTGCTGGCCGGGGAACAGGCCCTGCTCCGGACGTACGACGCCGTGCTGGCCCGCCACCCGCAGCTGCTGCCTCGGCTGGCGCCGGTCCGTGCCGACCACGCCGCACACCTTCAGTCGTTGCAGGTCGTGTCGGGGGGCACCGCGACGGGGGGCAGCGGGGCCGGCGCACGCGGCCCGTCCCCCGAACCGGCCCCGACCGTCCCCACCCAGCCGGCCGCCGCCCTGGCGACCCTGCGCGCCGCGGAGCGATCAGCCGCCGGTCGCGCCGGCGCCGCGTGCCTGGGCGCACCGCGATCACGGGTCGCGCTGCTGGGCAGCATCGCCGCCTGCGAGTCGGCCCACCTCGTCCTGCTGCAGTGACGGCAGTCAGCGCGGCCACCGGCAAGCCCCCGGCCGACACCGCCGCGCTGCAGCGCCTGCTGGCCGCCGAGCATGCCGCGGTCTGGGGGTACGGCGTGATCGGGGGGAAGCTGCCGCCGGGTCAGCAGCCGGCCGCACTGGCCGGCGACCGGGCCCACCGGGGCCGTCGCGACGCTTTGACCGGCCTGCTGCTGACCCGCCGGGTCACCCCGGCTGCGTCCGCCGCGTCCTACCATCTGCCGTTCCCGGTCGACGAAGCCGGCGCGGCGCGCCGGCTCGCCGTCCACCTGGAGCGTGGCGTAGCGGCGACCTGGTACGCCGGGCTTGCGGAAGTCACCGGGCCGGCCTTGCGCCGGCTGGCACTGGCCGCCCTCACCGATGCCGCGACCCGTGGCCTGCAGTGGCGGCTGACCGTGCCGGGGGAGCCCTCGACCGTGCCCTTCCCCGGAACCTGACCGAAGCTACCTGCCGGCCCAGGCCTGCACGAGCGGCAGCAGGTCGGCCAGCCGGCCGATCGTGGCGTCGGGCTCGACGTCGTGACCGGGCACGTCGCTGTGCGGGACGTACACCGCCCGCATGCCCAGCGCCTTGGCCCCGCTGACGTCGTCGAAGGGCCGGTCGCCGACGAACACCACCCGGCTGGGGTCGGTGACGCCGATGGCGCACATCGCCGCCCGGAAGGCATCCGGATGAGGCTTGGTCACCGGCAGCTCACTGGAATAGGCGGCGCCGTCGATCAGCTCCAACACGCCGTCGCGGCCGAACACAGTCTCGTGGTGCGCCCGGGGCCACAGCGTGTTGGACAGCACGCCGATCCGCAGTCCCATGCCACGCAAGGCGCGCAACAACGGTGGCACGTCCGGGTCGATCAAGGTGTGCGGAGCCCAGAAGTCCAGGTAGGCCCGCATCGCCGCCTCGTGCCGCTCACCGGCCGGCTCGACGCCGGCCGCAGCCATCAGCTCGTTTAAGGTGCCGCTGCGCTGGTGTTGCTCGGCCCGCCCCCACGCCTTGACCTCCTCATTCCGCAGCGCCACCGCCAGCGCATCGGCCCGCGAGGGGTCGTAGACGGCGGCGTAGGCGCGCCACTGCGCGACCAGATCGATCGAGTGCCACGGGGTCAACGTGCCGCCCCAGTCGAAGATGACCGCGTCGAGCGAACTCACGGCGAGACGAGTGCCGTCAGCCGCGGGACCACCTCGGCCAGCGCGATGTCCTCCCGCTCGCCCGTACGCCGGTCGCGCAGCTCCACGATCCCCTCGGCGAGCCGCCGGCCCACCACGACGATCGTCGGGACGCCGATCAGCTCGGCGTCGGTGAACTTCACGCCCGGCGAGACACCGGCCCGGTCGTCGACCAGCACCCGCAGCCCGGCCGCCACGAGTTCCTGCGACAGCTCGAGGGCGGCCGTCACCTGCTCACCCTTGCCGGTGCCGACCACGTGCACGTCGGCCGGCGCCACCTCCCGCGGCCAGCACAGGCCGGAGGAGTCCAGCGTCTGCTCGGCCAGTGCCGCGACCGCCCGGGAGACGCCGATGCCGTAGGAGCCCATCGTCAAACGGATCGGCCCGTCCGGGCTCAGCGCGTCCAGGCCGAAGGTGTCGGTGAACTTGCGGCCCAGCTGGAAGATGTGACCGATCTCGATCCCCCGGGCGATGACCAGCGGGGCACCGCAGCGGGCGCACCGGTCGCCGTCGCGGATCTCGACCGCGCCGATCTCGCCGGCCGGCTCGAAGTCCCGCCCGCGGACCACGAATGCGGCGTGCCGGTCGGGCTCGTTTGCGCCGGTGACCCAGGCGCTGCCGGGCACGATGAGCGGGTCCACGAGATAGCGCAGGCCCATCCCGGCCAGCGCCTGCGGCCCGATGTAGCCCTTGACCAGTCCCGGCTCGGTGGCCAGGTCGGCCGGCTCGGCCTGGGCCACCTCGACCGGCTCGAGCTGCCCGGCCAGCCGCTTGAGGTCCACGTCCCGGTCACCGGGCACCCCGACGACCAGCAGCTCCCATTCGTTGGCTCCCGGCTGGCGGGTCTTCAGGACCAGATTCTTCAGCGTGTCGGCGGCGGTGTAGTCACGGCCCAGGTCGTGACCGGCCAAGGCGGTGACCAGGCTGGCGATGGTCGGCGTGTCCGGAGTCGCCAGCACGCGCAGCGGCGGGTGGCCGGCCGGGTCCTGCTCGGGCGGTCCGGCGATCTCCACGGCTTCGGTGTTGGCGGCGTAGTCGCACGACGTGCACTGAACGAATGTGTCCTCGCCGTGCTCGGTCGGGGCCAGGAACTCCTCTGAGGAGGAGCCACCCATCGCTCCGGATACCGCGTAGACGGTCCGGTAGTCGAATCCCAGCCGCTCGAAGGTGCGGATGTACGCCGCGCGATGAAGCTCGTACGACGCCTGCAGACCGCCGTCGTCGAGGTCGAAGGAGTAGCTGTCCTTCATCACGAATTCGCGGCCGCGAAGAATGCCGGCCCGCGGCCGGGCCTCGTCGCGATACTTGGTCTGGATCTGGAAGAGCACCAGCGGGAAGTCCTTGTACGAGCTGTATTCGCCCTTGACCAGCAAGGTGAACAGCTCCTCGTGAGTCGGCGCGAGCAGGTAGTCGGCACCCTTTCGATCCTTCAACCGGAAGAGCCCGTCGCCGTAGTCGGCCCATCGCCCGCTGCTCTCGAACACGTCGCGCGGGATCAGGGCAGGGAAATGCACCTCCTGGCCCCCGATCCGCTCCATCTCCTCGCGCACCACGCGCTCGACATTGGCCAGCACCAGGCAGCCCAGGGGCAGCCAGGAATAGATGCCGGGGGCGACCCGGCGGACGTAGCCGGAGCGCAGGAGCAGGCGGTGACTGGGAACCTCGGCTTCGGCCGGGTCCTCGCGTTGGGTACGCAGGAACAGGGTGGACATCCGGATCAGCACAGCCAGCTCCTCGCCTACATCGAGTTTCCGTCATTCGGCCCGGCCACCCGGGCCGGGTATCACGCCGTCGAGCAGACATCCTGGGTCGCCTTGCGGGTGGGCAACTTCAGTGGCGTCGACCCGGTCGGCGCCGGACTCGGGCTGGTGCTCGCCGGTGCGGCCACCCCGCGATAGCCGGTGCCCAGCACCACTGTCACCGCCGGCGTCGCCGGCGCCGGGGTCAGCACCGAACCGGGCAAGTAACTCGCGGCCAGCCGGGCGGCCGCCTCCTGACCGGCGGAGTACTCGACCAGGGTGACCAGGTGGGTGTGCTGCAGCGCGTTACCCACGCTGCCGATCAGAAAGCCCGCTTGTCGCAGCGCGGCGGCTGCGGTGGCTCCGGCACCTCGCGTCGGCGTGCCGTTGAGCACGGTGAGCCGGACCGTGGCCGGTGCCGGCACCGGGGTGGAGCTGCCCGAGGGGCGCGGCAGGCTGAGCGTGGACCGGTCCGTGCGGATGATCGTGAACAACTGACCGGCTATCGGCTGCTGCGGGATCAGGCGGTTGCGGTCACTGGGGGCGGTGACGGTCGGCATCGTGACGAAGGTAGTGGCAGACGGCGGCACCCGGCGCAGGTCCTCGCCGAAGGAGACCAGGGAGGCGAGCGAGGCCAGCGAGGAGTCCGTGGTCACCGACCGGGTGGCCGCGCTGGCCAGCGAATAGAGCCGGGCCGGATTGAGCAGCACCCCGGTGCTCTGGATCTTGGTGACCAGCGAGCCGATGAACTGCTGCTGCATCTTGATCCGGCCGAGGTCGCTGCCGTCCCCGATCCCATAGCGCTCCCGGACGAAAGCCAGAGCCTGCTCACCGCTGACATGGTGCCGTCCGGCGGCCAGGACGAGGTGTGCGTGGATCGGGTCGTTGACCGCCTTGGCCAGGCAGACGTTGACCCCGCCGACGGCGTTCACCATGTTCTTGAAGCCGGAGAAGTCGACTTCGACGAAGTGGTCGATGCGGATGGCCGTGAGCGCCTCGACCGTCTTGACCGCGCAGGCCGGACCGCCGACAGCCAGGGCGGTGTTGAACATCGCGCCCGTGGCACCAGGGTCTGGCGTGCCTTTGCCCGTCGTACAGGGGGGGCGGTCGACCAGGGTGTCGCGCGGAATGCTCATCACCAGGGCCCGCTGGCGGCCGGCCGAGACGTGGACCAGCAGTGAGGTGTCCGACAGCGGCGGGTGGTCATTGACGCCGTAGCCGCTGACCCCGGCGCGCGAGTCGGACCCCAGCACCAGGATGTTCATCGGTAGGTGGCCGAACCGGTCGGCGGCAGACGTCGTGGGCCGGTCGTTGCCCAGGGCGTTGGCGATGTCGACGCCGATGATGTTGTGGCTGAGCCGGGCGTAGAGAAAGCCGCCCAGGCCGGTAATGCCGAGCACGAGAACGACCGCGATAACGCCGGCCGTGCGCAGGCCGCGATGGCGCCGGCGCGGCGGTTGCGGGTCCATAACGACCCAGAATACCGATCGTCGGCCAGGGTGCTCGGAGAAAGCGTGATCTTGCCGCGCGGCGCTTACACAGTGTAGCGGCAGGCAGACGCTGGGGTTTGCGCAGTCCCGTCAGAACAGGACGGACATGAAGTGGCCGGCCGGGTCCAGCCCCACCCTTTGATATGCCCGCTGGGCCGCAACATTGTGGGCGTTGACATACAGGCTGACCACCGGCGCCACGCTGCGCAGCGCCTCGGCGACCACGGCGGCCGTCCCCGCCGTACCCAGACCCTGGCCCCGCAGCCGGGGTGCCACCCAGACCCCCTGGACCTGACAGGCGTGCGGGGTGACCGCCCCGATCTCGGCTTTGAACACCACCTCCCCGCTGTCGATCCGGACAAAGGACTGGCCCAGTCCGATCAGCTCCCCGACCCGCGCTCGGTACGAAGCGCCGCCGTCGGGCCCGACCGGCGACACGCCGACCTCCTCGGTGTACATCGCGACACAGGCCGGCAGCAGCGTGTCCAGTTCCGAGGGCTGCGTACGGCGGACGGCCGGATCGGCCGGCACAGCCGGGGCCGAGGAGGTGGCCAGCAGGTGCTGTCCGGCCCGGACCTCGCGGGCCGGCGACCAGGCGGCCTGCAGCAGGCGCCAGAGCGGGGCGACGGCCTCCTCCCGCCCGAAGATCGACGAGCACATGCGCGAGCCGCGCATCGCGTAGCGGGCGAAGGCGGTGACGGCGGCGGGGGTGGGGTCGACCGGGATCAGGTTGGCACCGGCATAGCAGACCGACTCGAGCCCGTCGCGCCCGGCGTATCCCCACACCTGCGCGCCCAGCCGGCGCGGGTCACTGCCGGCCTCGCGCAGCCGGGCGGCGACGAAGACGTTGCCGACCGGGTCGCGGTCGAGGAGCGGCCAGACCTCTCCGGCGTCGTGGACGTCGAGCAGGCGCACCGTCCCTGCGCCGTCCTTCACCCGGCGCAGCTTAGGAGACGCTCACCCGAGGCTGGCCGCTCGGCGTACCGTCCGCCGTCATCGTCTCGGCGATCTTGAGCGCCTCGAAGATCAGGGTTTCCACGATCTGGGCCTCCGGCACCGTCTTGACGACCTCCCCCTTGACGAAGATCTGGCCCTTACCGTTTCCCGAGGCGACACCCAGGTCGGCCTCCCGCGCCTCGCCGGGACCGTTGACGACACACCCCATCACGGCGACCCGCAGCGGCACGTCCAGACCCTCCAGCCCGGCGGTCACCTCGTCGGCGAGGGTGTAGACGTCGACCTGGGCCCGCCCGCACGACGGGCAGGAGACGATCTCCAGGCCGCGTGGACGCAGGCCGAGGGATTCCAGGATCTGGTTGCCGACCTTGACCTCCTCCACCGGCGGAGCCGACAGCGACACCCGGATCGTGTCGCCGATCCCCTCGGCGAGCAGCGCCCCGAAGGCGACCGAAGACTTGATCGTGCCCTGGAAAGCCGGTCCGGCCTCGGTCACCCCGAGGTGCAACGGGTACTCGCACTGCTGAGCCAGCTGCCGGTAGGCGTTGATCATGACGACCGGGTCGTTGTGCTTGACCGAGATCTTCAGGTCGCGGTAGCCGTGCTCCTCGAACAGCGAGCACTCCCACAGCGCCGACTCCACCAGCGCCTCCGCGGTCGGCCGGCCGTACTTCTCCAGCAGTCGCTTGTCGAGCGAGCCGGCGTTGACGCCGATCCGGATCGGGATCCCCGCGTCGCCGGCGGCCCGGGCGATCTCCCCCACTTTGTCGTCGAACTTGCGGATGTTGCCCGGGTTCACCCGGACGGCCGCGCAGCCGGCGTCGATCGCGGCGAAGACATATCGCGGCTGGAAATGGATGTCGGCGATGACCGGGATCTGGCTGTGCTTGGCGATGGCCGGCAACGCGTCGGCGTCGTCGGTGTCGGGCACCGCCACCCGCACGATCTGGCAGCCGGTCGCGGTCAGCTCAGCGATCTGCTGCAGCGTGGCGTTGACGTCGGCTGTCTTGGTCGTGGTCATGGACTGGACGGACACCGGCGCGTCGCCGCCGACCAGCACGCTCCCGACCCGGATCTGGCGGCTCCGGCGCCGCCTCGCCAGCGTCGGCGCGGGCGGCGCCGGCAGGCCCAGGTTGACGGTGGTCATGCGGTCCCAGTCACTTCGGGGTGCCTCTCACTTCGGGAACAGGTTGATCGGGTTGACGATGTCGGCGGCGATGGTGAGCACCGAGATGCCGCCGAACACCAGGATGACGAGGTACGTCAGCGGCAGGAGCTTGGTGTAGTCGACCCGGCCGGGGTCCGGACGGCCACGGCGCATCGCCAGCTTCGAGCGCACCCGCTCGAACCAGGCGATCGCGATGTGGCCGCCGTCCAGCGGCAGCAGCGGGAAAAGGTTGAAGATGCCGATGAAGACGTTGAGGGAGGCCAGCAGGAGCAGGAACGCCGACAGGCCCGACGCCCCGCCGTGGGCCAGCACGTCGCCGCCGAGCCGTGAGGCGCCGACCACGCTGATCGGACCGTTGGGATCGCGTTGGTGACCGGTCAGCGCGTCAACGAGCTTCGGCACCTTTTCCGGGAAGCGGCCGATGGCGCCGAACGTGCCGGTCACCAGGGTGCCGGCGAAGGCGGCGGTCTTGCCGATGCCGGCGATCGGGCTGTAGGTGACGGTCTGCGGCACCGCCGGGTCACCTAGGCGGACGCCGAGCATCGGTGTCGTGGCCAGCGTCGGCGAGGTGACGCTGCCGCCGACGGCGTGCTTGATGGCCACCAGGTCTACGGCGGCGGTGTGCTGCTGGCCGGACCGGGAGTACGTCAGCGTGGTGCGGCCCGGCGTGGCCTTCGACGTCGCCGCGATCAGGTCGCCCCAGCTCGATATCCGCGTCCTGCCCAGCGCCAGGACGCGGTCGCCGGCCCGCAGTCCGGCCTGCTTCGCCGGGGCGGCCGGATCGGTCGGCTGGCAGGCGCTCGCCGCCGATGCACTGGCCGAGTACGCCTTGAGGCACTGCTCGACCTGGCCGATCACGGCCGGCTGCTTCTCCGGACGGTCCAGCGCCGCAGCGAAGGCGGGGTTGGGCAGGCCGGCGAGGGTGGCGCAGGCGTACAGCAGGAGCAGGCCGATCACGAAGTGCGTCAGCGAACCGGCTGACAGCACCACGGTGCGCTTCCAGAGCTTGCCGCGCCAGAAAGCTCGCGGTGCGTCGACCGGACTGATCTTGTCTTCCAGCGGCGTCATCCCGATGATCTTGACGAAGCCGCCGGCCGGGATGGCCTTGATGCCGTACTCGGTCTCGCCGCGGTGGAACGACCACAGGGTGGGGCCGAAGCCGACGAAATACTGCGTCACCTTCATGCCGAAGCGCTTGGCGGTCACCATGTGGCCGGCCTCGTGCAGCATGATCGAGACGCCGATCCCCAGCGCGAAGAGCACCACGCCGACCGTGAACGTCACCTGCTCACCCCCATGACCTCCCGCGCACGCCCACGCGCCCACGCCTCTGCGTGGACAACATCGGCAACTGACCGGGGGTTCCCAAGCGGCGGAGCGTCGCCGACGACCCGGGCGACCGTGTCCACGATCCCGAGGAAGGGCAGGCGGCCGGCGAGGAAGGATGCGACGCATTCCTCGTTGGCCGCGTTGAAGATGGCCGGCCGGCAACCCCCGGCCGCACCGACCTCGCGAGCCAGCTGTACGGCCGGGAAGGCGTGGGGGTCAAGGGGCTCGAAGTGCCAGTCCTGGGCGGCGCTCCAGTCGACCGCCGCCGCCGCGTCCGGCACCCGGTCCGGCCAGGCCAGCGCCAGGGAGATGGGCAGGCGCATGTCGGGCGGGCTGGCCTGCGCCAGGGTCGAGCCGTCGAAGAACTCCACCATCGAGTGCACGATCGACTGGGGGTGGACCACGACGTCGATAGCGTCATAGCCGACGTCGAAGAGCTCATGGGTCTCGATGAGCTCCAGCCCCTTGTTCACCAGGGTGGCGCAGTTGATCGTGATTACCGGACCCATGTCCCAGGTGGGATGGGCCAGGGCCTGGGCCGGTGTCACCTCGTCGAGCTGGGCGCGGATGCGCCCCCGGAACGGGCCGCCGCTGGCGGTGAGGATCAGGCGGCGCACCTCGTCGGCGCGACCGCCTCGCAGGCACTGCGCGAGAGCGGAGTGCTCGGAGTCCACCGGCACGATCTGCCCTGGCCGGGCGCGTTCGCGAACCAGCGGGCCGCCGGCGACAAGGGACTCTTTGTTGGCCAGCGCCACCGTGCGACCGGCCTCCAGCGCGGCCAACGTGGGGGCCAGGCCGATCGATCCGGTGATGCCGTTGAGCACCAGGTCGGCAGGCCAGCCCGCGAGCTCGCTGGCCGCTTCCGGGCCGGCCAAGATCTTGGGCACCTTGAACTCGCCGGCGGCGTATCCCTGCGCCTGGGCGGCTGCGTAGAAGGCGAGCTGGAGATCCTGAGCCGAGGTCGCCCTGGCGACCGCGACGGCGTCCACGCCGAGAGCCAGCGCCTGGTCGGCCAGGCCGGAGACGTCGCCGCCACCGGCGGCGATGGCGACGATCCGGTGCTGCGCGCTGCGGCCGATCACCTCGATCGCCTGGCGACCGATCGAGCCGGTGGAGCCGAGCAGCACCACCTCACGCGTCGTCACCGCTCCATCATCCTCCCCGCCCGGCTCGGCGGTGGCTCCATGAGTGACCTGCGGGTGGCCCCGTGGCCGGTCAGACCTCCCGGAGCCCGAAGCGGGCGTACGCCCGGCGCAAGCCGCGCGGGGCCCACCAGTTGGCCGGCCCCAGAAGCCGCATCGTGGCCGGCACGAGCAGCGCCCGGACCACCGTGGCATCGACCACGATCGCGACGATCATGCCCACCCCGATCAGTTTGATGAAGGTGATCCCCGAGGTGGAGAAGGCGCCGATCACCACCACGAGGAGCAGGGCCGCACTGGTGATGATGCCCCCGCTGCGCTGCAGGCCGGCCGCCACCGCCGCGGTGTTGTCGCCGGTGGCGTCCCACTCCTCCTTCATCCGCGACAGCAGGAAGACTTCGTAGTCCATGGACAGCCCGAAGGCGATGGCCAGGACCAGGACCGGCTGGGTCGCCTCGAGGGTTCCAGTGGAGGTGAAGTGCAGCCAGGAGGCCAAGTGGCCGTACTGGAACACCCAGACCAGCGCGCCGAACGCCGCCGACAGCGACAGCACGTTCATGATCAGCGCCTTGACGGGCAGCACGACTGAGCCGAAGGCGGCGAACAGCAGCACCAGCGTCACCAAGCAGACCAGCAGCGCCATCCAGGGCAGCCGGGCCCCGAGGCTGTGGAGCAGGTCCACCAGCGCCGCGCTCGGCCCGGCCAGCAGGACCTGAGCTCCCGCCGGTGGGGGCACGGCCCTGACCCGGCCGGTCGTGGCCCGGCCGGTCGTCGACAGCGAGTCGCCCTGGTAGCTCACGCTCAGCCGGGCGGTGTCGCCGCTGACGCCGGTGAGGGTTGCCGACCGCACGCCCGAGAGTGCGCGCACGGCTTCGGCGTAGGCCTGAACGGCCGGCTTGTCGACGGCGCCACGGAAGGTGATCGCCGCCTCCTCGATGGACGGAGCCCGGCCGAACTGTCGGCCCAGCGCCTCGGCGACGACCCGGCTCTCGGTCGCCCGCGGCAGGGCGCGCTCGTCGATCCCACCGAACCGGACGTGGGTGAAGGGCAGGCCAAGGGTGAGCAGCCCGATGACGATGACCGCGGCATAGGCCACCGGCCGGCGCATCACCGAGTGGGCGATCCGGGCCCAGGCCCCGCCCTGGGCAGCATCCGGAGCGGGGCCAACCGCGGCCGCAGTTGCGCCGGCGGACCTGGTCGGCCGGCGCGCCAGACGCCTCAGCAGCGAACGGATGGACAGCGCGTTGACCCGCGGGCCGAGCACGGCCAGCAGCGCCGGCAGGACGGTGAGAGCCCCGACCATGTCCACTAGCACAGCGGCCATTCCGCCGAAGCCCATGGACTTCAGGAATACCTGCGGGAACAGCAGCAGGCTGCCCAGACAGATGCCGACGGTGACCCCCGAGAAGGCCACCGTCCGACCGGCTGTCGCGGTGGTCGCACGCAGCGCGGCCGGCACGTCGTCACCGCGGCGGGCCATCTCCTCGCGAAAACGGCTCACCATGAACAGCGAATAGTCGATCGCCAGCCCGAGCCCCATCAGCGTCACGATGTTGACCGAGAAGATGGAGACGTCGGTGACGAAGGTCAGCACCCGCAGCATGGTGAACGCGCCGAGGATGGCCAGGCCGCCAATGGCGAGCGGCAGTGACGCAGCCGCCAGGCTGCCGAAGATGAGCACCATCAGCACCAGCACGATCGGCAGCGACAGGCCCTCGGCGCGGCCGATGTCCCGGCTCACCTGAGCGTTGATATCCGCCGCGACGGCGGTCCCCCCGCCGATTTGCGCCTGCACCCCAGAGACGCGCAACCGGGGACGCAGTGCAGCGAGCTGGTCCAGTCGCTCGGCGTCGGTCTTGCCGGACAAGACGATGAGGGCATAGGTGGAGTGCCGGTCCGCCGAGATGAATTGAGGGGACCTCGTCGAGTAGTAGGACGTCACCGACGTCACCTCCGCGTGCGGCAGCGACCGCAGCGTGCGCTCCACGTCGGCGGCGATCGGGCCGCCGTCGACGGCCTGCCGGCTCGTGTAGAGGGCGATCACGTCGGCGTCGGCGCGGCCGAAGCGATGCTCGAGCAGCTGGCGACCGCGGAAGGAGCCCGAATGCGGGTCGTCGAACCCGCCGCCGGTGAGCGAGCCGAACACTCCGGTCCCCCAGCCGCCGCTGACGACGAGAAACAGGACCGACCCGAGCAGGATCAGCCAGCGGCGCCGATAGGCCCATCCACCCAGAGCGTCGAACACGTCGCCTCCTTGCGGTACCTTGGTTATCACTGTCCATTCTAGTGAACGCTGATAACTAAGCATACGACGATAGCTACGGTCAAGGAGCGACATGGAAGCGGCGCAGGGGTCGCGGCGGGAACGGTTGCGCGAGGAGACGCTGCGCGAGATAAAAGAAACCGCGCGCCGGCAGCTCGTCACCCACGGGCCGGCCGGGATCGCGCTGCGGGCCATCGCGCGCGAGATGGGCATGACCGCGCCGGCGCTGTATCGCTATTACGCCAGCCTGGACCAGCTGATTGCGGCACTGATCGCTGACTACTACGACGAGGTTGTCGCGGCGATGGAATCCGCCCGGGACGTCCGCCCGTCCGGCGATCTGGGCGGTCGGCTGCTCGCCGCGTCCCGGGCGTTCCGCCTCTGGTCGGTCGACCATCCAGCGGAATTCGGCCTGATCTTCGGGGCGCCGCTGCCCGGATTCTCGGTCCCGCCCGACAGTGCGCCGGAGCGGGCCGCTTTGCGGTTCAGCGAGGTGTTCCAGACGCTGTTCGTCCAGATCTGGGTGCGCCAGAAGCTCCCGGTCCCGCAGCGCGGAGCGATCAACGCTCGCCTGGGCAAGCAGTTGACCGCCTTTGCCTCGGCGGCCGGGTTGCCGTTGCCAGTGCCCGCGATCTACGTGTTCCTCGCCTGCTGGGTCCGCATCTACGGCGCGGTGGCGATGGAGGTGTTCGGGCATCTGCGGTGGGCCCTTGACGACGGGTCCGCATTGTTCGAGACCGAGCTGCGGCTGCTGGCCGAGATGCTGGGGATCGCCGGAGACTATCGCCCGCCGACGGCGACCCGGAGCAGGTGAGCGCGTTCGGCGATCTTGGCCCGGACCCGCCCCTGCACCGCCCCCCGACCCACCTCGGCCTCGTCGATGGCCTGCCAGCCGCCCCACCCGACCACGGCGACACCGCGCCCCGCGAGCAGTGCCGGGATCGCGTCCGCGTCGCGCTCCGGGGCCGGCGGCAACGAGGTCGCGTCGGACAGCAGCGCGGCGACCGTCTCCCGGGCGTCGGCCTTGTTCGTCCCGATCACCCCGGTCGGGCCGCGCTTAATCCAGCCGGCGACATAGACGCCGGGCAGCACGGCCTCGCCTTGAGTCACCCGGCCGGCCGTGTTGGGCACCACACCGGCCGACTCGTCGAAGGGCAGCCCGGGCACCGGCAGCCCGCGATAGCCGACCGAACGCAGGACCATCTGGGCCTCGACGGTGATCTGCTCGGCGGTGCCGACAGCATTGCCGGAGCCATCGAGCCGGGCCCGCTCCAGCCGGATGCCGCTGACGGCCTCGGCGCCGAGGACCTCGACCGGGCGGAGCAGGAAGCGCAGATGCAGCCGGCGCGGCCGGCCCTGCGGCGCCCGGCCGGCCCACTCGGTCAGGACCTCGACATTGCGCCGGACCGCCGGCGAGGCTGCCATGGCCGCCTCGCTCGCCTCGTCGAGCTGCAACTCGTCGGCGTGGACCACCACATCGGCGTTGGTCAGCTCGCCGAGCTCGCGCAGCTCCTTGGTGGTGAACTTCGCCTGCGCCGGGCCCCGCCGGCCGAGCATGTGGATGTCGGTGATCCGGCTGGCGGCCAGCACCTCCAGCACATGGTCGGGCAGGTCGGTGACCCGCAGCTCCTCGGCCGTCTTGGCCAGCACCCGGGCGACGTCGACCGCGACGTTGCCCATGCCGACCACGGCGACGCTGCGGGCCGGCAGGGTGAAGCGGTCCAGCTCCTCGTCGGGATGGCCGCTGTACCACGCGACGAACTCCCGCGCCGAGAAGTTGCCGGGCAACTCCTCCCCCGGCACCCCGATCCGCCGGTCGTACGCCGCCCCGCCGGCGAAGATCACCGCGTCGTAGTGCTGGCGCAGGTCGACCAGGGTCAGGTCGGTGCCGACGTCGACATTGCCCAGGAACCGCACCTGCGGCTGCTCGAGCACCCGGGCCAGGGCGCTGATGATGGATTTGATCTTGAGGTGGTCCGGTGCGACGCCGTAGCGCACCAGCCCGTACGGGCAGGGCAGCCGGTCGAACACGTCGACGGCGACGCCGCCATTGGCGCAGAGCGCCTCGGCGGCGTATACGCCCGCCGGGCCTGATCCCACAACGGCTACTCGTAGCACCCGCACACTCTGGCACTGCCCGAGGTCGAGCGGCGCTAGCACCCGCGGGTGTCGCCTACGCTGGCCGCGATGACCCCGCTCGCCGCGCTCGCCGTGCTGGCTGCCGGCGTGGTCGCCGGCACCGTGAACACCATCGTCGGCTCGGGGTCGCTGGTCACCTTCCCCACGTTGCTGGCCGTCGGCTATCCCCCGCTGCTGGCCAACGTGTCTAACACCGTCGGCCTGGTCCCCGGGTCGGTGAGCGGCTCGATCGGCTACCGGCGCGAGCTGGCCGGCCAGCGGCGTCGGTGCCTGATCTTCGGTGCCTGCTCGGCGGCCGGCGCGGTGACCGGAGGCCTGCTGCTGCTCAGCCTGCCCGGCAAGGTCTTTGCCGCTGTCGTGCCGGTGCTGATCCTGCTGGCCTGCCTGCTGATCGCCGTGCAGCCCACGCTCAAGCGGCTCATCGGCTCAGGCCCGAGCCGGCCCGGCCGGGTCGCGAGCGGAATGTTCGGCGTCTACCTCACCGGCGTCTACGGCGGCTATTTCGGCGCCGCGCAGGGAGTCATCCTGGTCGCGCTGCTCGGCGTCGTCCTCGACGAGGGAATGCAGCGGGTGAATGCGCTCAAGAACGTGCTCGCCGGGGTGGTCAACGCGGTGGCTGCGGTGTTGTTCATCTGCCTCACCGATATCGCGTGGCAGCCGGCCGCTCTGATCGCGGTGGGCTCGATCGTCGGCGCCCTGGCCGGCGCCCGGCTCGGTCGACGGATCCCGGACTCAGCCCTGCGCGCGGCCATCGTCGTCGTCGGGACCGTTGTCGCGGTCGTCCTGATCCTGCGCTGACCGCCGCGCCCGTCCCGGCCCGACCATGGGTCAGTGGGTGGCTCTGCGACGGCCGGCGACGTGGCTGACGAATACCAGCAGCAGCGCGGCAAGGAACATCAGGGCGCCGATCACATT
>JAABUW010005236.1_pt1 | contig 17001 bp, 17 predicted proteins | sample 5560081 | NCBI WGS metagenome assembly JAABUW01 (sample SAMN10711882, study PRJNA513363) | rock metagenome | isolation source: Antarctica rocks | place: Antarctica: Victoria Land, Knobhead sud | reverse complement strand
TTCTTTGCCGCGCAACGGTTCTTTGTCTCGGGACTGACATCCGGGGCTGAGAAGGGATGACGCAGCCCCCGACCGTGGGCGGGCCGGTCCGGGTCGCCATCCTTGGAGCCGGGGGGAGGGGACACGACGCCTACGGCGAGTGGATCCTCGACCACCCGGACGTGGCGACGATCGCGGCGGTGGCCGACATCTCCGCCCACCGGCGGGACGCCCTCGCCGAACGGGCGGGACTGCCCTATACCGCCCGGTTCGACTCGTGGAACACGTTGTTGGACCGGGCCGGCGATCTCGACCTCGGTGCCGTGATCGTCGCTCTTCCCGACACCGAGCACGTCGAGCCGGCGCTGCGTGCGGCCGGGCTGGGCCTGCCGACGCTCCTAGAGAAGCCGGTCGCCGTGAGCATCGACGCCCTGCGCACTCTCACCCACGCCTCCGCGGGGCTCGAAGGGCTCATCACCGTGGGACACGTCCTGCGCTACACCCCGTTCTGGCGCACCGTCGCCGAGATCGTCACCAGCGGGGCGATCGGCGCCCTGACGACGATCAACCTCGAGGAGAACATCGGGTTCTGGCACTTCGCCCACTCATACGTCCGCGGCAACTGGCGCCGCTCCGACCTGTCCAGCCCCGTGGTCCTCGCCAAGACCGGTCACGACCTCGACCTCATCCGGTGGCTCGCCGGTGAGGCGCCGGAACGCATCTCGAGCCTGGGAAGCCTCTCCTACTTCCGTGAGGCGAACGCTCCGGCCGGCTCCCCGGCATACTGTCTCGACGGGTGTCCGGTGCAGGACGACTGCCCGTTCTACGCCCCTCGCTACTACGCCGAGGCGCTCGCCGCCCGAAGCGGATGGCCCGTCGCCCTGCTCGGCCGCGACACCTCCGTCCAGGGCAGGCTCACCGCGCTGCGTGACGGGCCCTATGGCCGTTGCGTCTTCCACAGCGACAACGACGTGCCGGACCACCAGCAGACGGTGCTGGGCTTCCCGTCCGGGCTCACCGCGACGCTGTCCACGTCAGCACTGACCGGCGAGAACACCAGGACGGTTCACCTGACCGGCACCCATGGTGAGCTGCGCGGGCATCTCAGCAGCGGCCGCCTCGAGGTGGACCTGTTCTCGCCGCACGGGTCGCTGGACCCCCTGCCGTTTGCCGCGGTGACGCGGTCCTCGACCCGGTGGCCGATGGCTCACCGCGCCATCGAGCTGCAGGTGCAGGCGAGCGAGGATGCCGAAGGTGACCACCGGGGCCATGACGGGGGGGACGCCGGGCTCATGTCGGCGTTCCTGGCCAACATCACCGCCTCCGCGGCCGGGGAGGTGCTCGGCACAGGTCTCGCCTCGGCGCTGGACAGCCACTGGATGGCCTTCGCTGCCGAGGAGTCCCGGCTCAGCGGGCGCACGGTCGAGTGGGCGAGCTACCCCAGGGGGTAGCTCGCCCCCTTGGCGTGTCCGCGAGCCAAGGCCGAGCGGTCAGATACCGGTCACTCCCCGCAGCACGCCGTCCTGGAAGCCGATGACCAGCGTCCGTCCGTCGCGTCCGCCGACGAGGACCGGGGTCGAGAAGGTGTTCGCCCGGGTCACCTGGAGCAGGGGCGTGGTGGTCGCCGCCGCGAGGTCCAGGCGGCTGAGCAGGCCCGCCCCGCCGACGTGCCAGGCCGTCCGGCCGTCCTTGGACAGCACCGGCCCGGACTCGAACGAGCGCGGCGCGACGTGGACCGTCCAGCGGGTGGCGCCGGTCGCCGATCTGCCATGACGGCGTTCCCCTGCTCGTCGAAGAGCAGGATCCCGTATGCCGTGAGGACGGCGGGTGTGTAGATGTAGCTCCCGGGGCGCTGCCACCGGACCGCGCCGGTGGCCGGGTCGAGGGCCAGGGTGTTCGCCACGGTCGCCACCATGATTGACCCGTCGGGGAGCAGCTCGATGGTGTCGTTCCAGGCGCCGTAGATCATCCGCTGGTAGGGCGTCGTCTTGGTCGTCGTCGACACCGACCAGAGCTCGGCCCCGGTGCGGGCGTCGAACGCGCGGGCGTTGCCGTCACCGCCGCCGGCGAAGACGCGGTTGCCGTCGCAGGCGACCCGCCCGGCGAAGAGCCCGTGGACGTCGCTCGACCAGAGCCTGCCTCCCCGGCCGTCCACACAGTGCAGGCGGCCTCCCGCCGACGCGAAGACGCGGTTCTCGCCGCCCACGGAGGTCACGAGGGGGGTGGAGAGCACGGGCCCCTGCAGGTCCGTGGCCCACGCCACCTCGCCGTGCTTCGGGTCGAGCGCGTAGAGCCGGTGGTCTGCCGACGCGATGATGACGGTCTCACCCATCAGCGCGGGCGCCCGGTGGACCGCGCCGACGGTGCGTCGCCACCCGGGGGTGATGGATCGGCCGTTCGCCGTGAATGCCTGGACCTGCCCGGCGGTCGTCGCGGCGACGAACCCCGACGGGGTCGCCAGCAGCCCACCCTGGATGGCTCCCCGCAGGGGGCGCGTCCACGACACCGCGACGTCCGCGGTCGCCACGTCCACCTTGAGCGTCCGGTCGAAGGCGGCCCCGTCCGGGCCGATGGCCCGCAGCTGGACCCGGTGCTCGCCGGGGGGAAGCGCCGCAGCGCTCAGCTGTCCGCGCCACGTACCGTCTGGTCCACTGCTCAATGGCACCCACGTGCCGACGCTCGTGCCGCCCCCCGCCTTCGCCGTGGTTTTGCGCGGCTCGAGGGCCTCGCCAGGACCTGCGCTGCCCAACGGGATCGTCGTCACCGGGGTCGAGGTCGGCGACCCGGTGGGCGGGACGGTGATCTGGTTGACGGCGAGCGTGAGCCCGTCCGGCGACCGCTCGACCCAGTAGAAGTTCGGCCCGGCGAAAGTGTTCTTCATCGCCACCTGGGTCAGTCCGTTGAAGGCGTCGACCTGCTGGCGGTGGATGTGGCCGGCGAAGATCGCGCGCACCCGGTTGCCGCCGACCCGGACCAGGAAGTCCTCCGTGTCGTTGACGAAGTAGTTGTTCGCGCCCATCGGGTAGTGGAGGAACATCACCGCGGGGATCCCCGACGCGTCACCCCGCAGCGCCTCGGACACTCGGTCGAGCCCATCGGCACCGAACAGACCCGGTTCCTGAAGCAGCTGCATCGGCGCCAGGCCGGCGACGCGCAGGCCGTGCAGCTCGAAGCTCGACCACTCCGGACCGAAGTAGCGTCGGTAGCTCTCGAACGCATCGGGAGTCCAGCGCGCCTCGTGGTTGCCGGGGACGTGGTGCATCCGGTCCCACAGGCCGTTTGGCACCGCTGAGCGGTAGAGGGAGAACTCGTCGTCGACCCCGTAGTCGGTGATGTCACCGCAGTGCAGGACGAAGTCCGGGTTCATCCCCTCCACCATGGTCAGCAGCCGGGTCAGCTCCCTGGCCCGCTCCTGCTCGATGACGTCCTCATGGGTGTCGGTGACGACGGCGAACTGCAACCGGCTCGTGTCGGGCCGCGGGATGACCGGGAGGGGCGCCCCCTCCGCAGAGGACGGCAGGAGGGTCGCAGCGGCGCCACCGACGAGCCCGGCGCCTGCCACGCCGAGGAACCGGCGGCGCGTCGGGGGCAGGCCGGCGGGCTCACGACCTTTCACGGGCTGGGTCGTCGCGGCCCGTGGGTTTGTTCTCATGACCCGTAAGAATGATCCAGTGAGACTCCGCTGTCAAGCATGAGCTGCCAGACGTCCGGCAGTTCCGTCCGACCGGACGAAAACTTTTCGGGATACCCCATCCAGCCCAGCCCGGGCCCCGAAGACCCTTCGTGGAGATGGTCACGTAGCCACCCCGGTTCCCCGGGACACCACCAGATGACTATCCCCGTCTTCAAGGAGGAAGCATGCGTACAACCAGGAAGATTGCCAGCGTCACGCTCGGCGCGGCTGCGATGTTGGCACTGGCCGCCGGTCCCGCCCTCGCGGAAGGCAGCGTGAACGCCAACCTGAAGCCCAACCCGGGCTCCGGCGTCACCGGCAGCGGCACCGCGATGGTCAGCGTCACCGGATCGACCGTCACTGTCAAGATGGCGGCCACCGGGCTCCTGCCCGACCAGCCCCACGCGGCACACATCCACTTCGGCGCCGATGCGCGTCACGAGTGCCCGACGATCGGTGACGACGCCAACAAGGACGGTCACCTCAACGTGAGCGAAGGTGCCGCGTCCTACGGCGCCATCGTGGTCTCCCTGACCAAGTCCGGCGACACCAGCCCGGCCAGCGGCCTGGCCGTCGACCGGTTCGACACTGCTCCCGGAGGCAATATCTCCTACGAGCGTGGCAGCATCAACGTCGCGCCCGAGGTGGCCACCGCCATCACCAAGGGTGAGGCTGTCGTGGTCATCCACGGCGTCGACTACAACAATGACGGCAAGTACTCGGGCGACGTCAAGAGCGACCTCGACCCGTCGCTGCCGACCGAAGCGACCGACCCGGCTCTGTGTGGCGTCCTGCGGGCGGCTCCGGCCGGTGGCATGGCCACCGGTGAGGGCGGCGCTGCTGGCGGCCAGAACGAGGCCCTGATCATCCTCGGTGGAGGCGCCCTGCTGGCCGCTGCCGGAACGGGTGCGTTCGCCGCTCGTCGCAACCGCGTCAAGGCCTGATGTCTTGACCTCCTTGGGTAGCAGCGACCGTCGCGGCATCAGGTATGCCGCGGCGGTCGCCGTTGCCTTGTTCCTGGTCGGCGTCGTCGCGCTGACCCTTGGCCTGCGCGGCAACGACGGACCGCCGCAGCCGGCCGCGGCGCCAGCAGTATCGGCGGCTCCCTCAACACCGGTGGCGCCGTCCACCACGCCTGCGCCCGCCGGCACGACGGGGGCCTCCGGAAGCGCGACCCCCACGACGCCCCAGCCCGCGGCAGGTGCGGCGCCCGGGCCGGTGTTCGGACAGTTCCTGCCCGCGTCGGCCCCCACCAAGATCGACATCGCCTCGATCGGTCTGCACTCCGCGTCGTTCGTCGACCTGTCCGTTGCGGTCGACGGGACGCTGACTGTGCCGGGGACCGCGAACGAGGTCGGTCTCTACGACGGCGGTCCCACGCCAGGTCAGCTCGGCCCGGCCGTCCTGGGTGCCCACGTCGACAGCAAACAGGGGCCGGGCATCTTCTACCGGCTCGGTTCGGTCAAGCCCGGAGCAGAGGTCACCATCGGCCGCGCCGACGGCTCGGTCGTCACCTTCGCCGTGGACCAGGTCGCGAGCTATCCCAAGGACAAGTTCCCCACCGATCTCGTCTACCGCGGCGACTTCACCCAGTCCGAGATCCGCCTGGTCACCTGTGCCGGCCCGTACGACAAGCGCAAGGGCGGCTACCAGGACAACGTCGTCGTCTTCGCCCACCTCACCAAAGCCGTCTGACCGCCCGGCACCCACCCCTTCCCACCTGCATACCATCAAGGAGCCGACCATGACCCGCTCTCCTCTGGCCCGTGCTGTCGTCGTCGCCTGTGGTCTGAGCGCCACCCTGGCGCTCTCGGCCAGTGGCGGGTCGAGCGACAGTCCGTCCGCTCCGGCTGCCACGTCCACTGACAGTGCGTCACCCAGTTCCACCGCGCCGACGACCTCGAGCGCACCGGCCCCCAGCTCGTCGACATCCTCGGACGCTCCGAGCTCCCCACCGCCCACCATCCCAGCACCGCCCACGTCCGCACCGCCCGCGTCCGCACCGCCCGCGTCCGCACCGCCCGCGTCCGCCGCCTCGACGTCGTCCTCGCCGGCGGCTGCCGTAATCATCATCAAGGACTTCACGTTCACCGTCCCGGCGTCCGTGGCCCCCGGCTCCAAGGTGATGGTCACCAACGCCGACAGTGAGGCGCACACGGTCACCTCGAAGGGCGGTGGCTTCGATGTCAAGGTCGCCGGTCGCGGGGGCACCGCCGTGCTCACCGCCCCCGCCGCTCCAGGCACCTACAAGCTGACCTGCGACTTCCATGCCAACATGAACGGCTCCCTCACGGTCAAGTGACCAGGGCTGGTACCCGAACCCACGGTTGAGGCGACCACGCTGGTTGGTGACCGACGCGCGGTCACCCCAACCGGGCCCCAGAATCAGTCCGACAGTCAGCCCTACAGGAGTGCCTCATGAGCGACCAACCCGCTGTGACGACCGGTCGTCGTCCGGCCTCGTCGATCGTCCTGCGTGCAGTCGTCGCTCTGGGCCTACTCGGAGACGCCATCGTCCACCTCCACCTCGCCCCCCTCTACCAGGAGGCCAGCGCGGACGGGGTGGGGCTGGGCAACCTGTTCCGGCTGGAAGCGGTTGTCGCCATCGTGGCGGGCGCCTACGTGCTGGTCCGCGGTAGTCGTCGTTCCTACGCAGTGGCCTTCCTGGTCGCCGTCAGCGCAGTGCTCGCGGTCCTCGTGTCGCGCTACGTCGACCTCCCCCCGTTCGGTCCCCTCCCCGCCATGTACGAACCCATCTGGTACCCCGAGAAGGCCATCAGTGCGGTTGCCGAAGGCGGTTCGGCGGTGGTGGCGGCAACCGCCCTGCTGCGAATCGAGGTCGAGCGGCAATCATCCGGCAGACGCCGCGACCAGGGCAGCGCCGGGGTGCGGAGCCGCACCTCTCAATGAGCGCCTCGTACACCCGAGTCGTTTGCGGACCGGCGCGCCGGCAGACCGACGGCCAGCCGCCCCGGGCTTCAGACCGGCTCACGACCTGATGCAGACGTTCCTGCCGCACAGCGACTTCGACGCCACGGCCCGCGCCCTCGACGTCAGGCGCCTCGGCAAGCAGCGGGTCGAGGTGATCCAGATCGTCCGGGCACTCACTCGCCCCGGCTACGGATGGGCTGCCCATCCTGCGGTCCTCATGTGGCGGGGCCATGAGGAGGCCCTAGGACGTTACGGGACCACCGTCTGCGACGTCTGGGTCGAGAAGGGATTTGCCGATACCTGTGCCGAGACCATCAGGGGTGACCTTGGCCAAGCAGGGGTGACGTCGATCCGGAGCTACCCGCAGCTGGCCGCCGACGATGCCCTACCTGAGTGGCTCTTCGACCCTGTGCTCCTGCGCAGTCACCAGTCGGCACTCGTCCGGAAGGACCCGCAGCACTACCGGCCGCAGTTCCCGGACGTCCCCGACGACATCGCCTATGTCTGGCCGGTTCGGTCCCCGGCCGTGATCGAGAGAGAGCGACGAACTCAGGAGAATGTGCGCCGACGGGAGGCGCGAGCCGTCGAGCGGGCCGCCCTGGAAGCAGCGCGTCTGAGGCGCCGCCGCAGTGCGGCTGCGAAGCGTGGGTGGAGGACGAGAGCCGCAGCTCAACCCGCGACCTCAGCAGAGGTCGACCTCCCCGATGCTTGATCGAAGGCTGTCGCAACGCCATTGGGTCGCAAGGGACAGGCTCCATCGTCCGGGTTCTCACGTCTGTCGGCTCACAATGGGAGACAAAGCTCCACCTCGGTGACTCCGTACTGAGGCTCGACTCGGCGACGCCCCGTGAGGGTGGCGCCGGAGGAAGCGTAGAAACGACGCGCCACCGTGTTGGTCTCGAACACCCACAGACGCAGGTGCTTGCTTCCGGCGGCACGGCACAGGGACGCGCAGTGGCTGAGCAAGAGGCCGCCGGCGCCAGTGCCCTGCCGCGTGGGGTCGACGTACAGTGAGGCGAGGTAGCCTTCAGCGGCCTGCACGAGAGCGACTCCGATGATCAGCTCCCCGCCGGTTCCCTCGATGGTGGTTGGGCCATTGCCGGTGCTGCGATGTTGGGCGACGAGAAGACCCGGTGCCACGTCGGCCTCGAGGTGACGGCGCCAGAGGTCTCGGGCTTCCTGCTCGTCATAGAGTCCGATGAGCCCGGCCGGAAGGAAGCCGGCGTACGAGCGTTGCCAGCAGTGCAGGAAAACGTCGGCAATCGCGTCGAGGTCGCCCTGGCGGGCGTGCCGGATGACGGTGCTCAGGGTGGTGTTCTCACGACGTGGCAGGCCACGAGTCGGATCTGCCCAGGCGACAAGGGCAGGAGGGCTGGGTCAACGGCGCGGCAGACGTCCTCGGCGAGGGGGCAACGGGGGTGGAAGGGGCAGCCGGTCGGGAGTCGGGCCGGGTCCGGAACCTCACCACTCACCGTGTCGTCGAGTGGTGCAGAGATCGTCGGGTCAGGCACTGGCACGGCGGCTTTCAGGGCTCTGGTGTAAGGGTGGGCCGGGTCGTCGATCACCTCACGCCAGGAGCCGATCTCGACGATGCGGCCGAGGTACATCACCGCTACTCGGTCAGCGAGGTGGCGCACCATCGACACGTCGTGGCTGATGAAGATGTAGGAGACGTTCAGCTCGCCGCGAAGGCGGGCGAGAAGGTTCATGATCTCTGCTCGCACCGAGACGTCGAGAGCGGAGACGGGCTCGTCGAGGATGACGACTTCCGGGGATGCGGCGAGGGCGCGCGCGATGCCCACACGTTGCCGTTGGCCCCCCGACATCTCATGGGGGAACCGTCGGCCGAAGGAGACGTCTAGCCCCACTGTCTCGAGGAGCTCGGCGGTTCGTGCCGCCCTGGCTCCGGATGTGCCGTTCAACCCGTTGACGGACAGGACAGCATCGATGATGTCCCCGATCCGTTGACGAGGGTTGAGTGAGGAGTACGGGTCCTGGAAGACCATCTGGATCCGCCGTCGTTGGGACCGCAAGCGACGACCCCGCAAGAGAGTGAGGTTGATGCCGTCCAGGAGGACGTCTCCCTCGGTCGGTGGCTCGAGCTGGACGATAACCTTCGCAAGTGTGGACTTGCCACACCCGGATTCGCCCAGTATGCCGAGGGTTTCTCCGGCAGCGAGCTCGAAGCTGACGCCGCTGAGCGCGGTGATCTCTCCGGATGCCCCTCTGATGGGGTACCGCTTGACGACGTCACGTACCTCGAGCATCAGCTGACTCGTTCTGGGCGCACGTTGTGTCGCCACTGCTGAGGCGGCACGTGGCAGGCCACCCGACCCGATCCCCTTGACAGCAGTTCCGGCTCGGTCCCGCAGAGCTCCAGGGACTCGGGGCAACGCGGCCGGAAGGGGCACCCGCTCGGCATCGCTGTCGGCAGTGGTGGACGGCCGGGAATCTGCGCCATCGGTCGCCGCTCGAGGTCGTCAGGGCGAGGCAGCGACGCCAGCAGCCTCGACGTGTAGGGGTGTTGAGGGTGGGTGAAGAGCTGGCGCACGGGGGCGTCCTCGACGACCCGTCCGGCATACATCACCACCACTCGGTCCACCAGCCGCGCGACGACTCCGAGGTCGTGAGTGACCCAGATGGTGGCCATTCCGAGGTCTCGTCGCAGCCGGTTGACCAGCGCCAGGATTTGTTGCTGGGTGGTGACGTCGAGTGCCGTGGTCGGCTCGTCCGCCACCAGCAGTTTCGGTGCCATGGCGAGTGCCATGGCGATGACCACTCGTTGGCGCATGCCACCAGAAAACACGTGCGGGAAGGCCCGGGCGGCCCGAGCAGGGTTGGGGATCCCGACTTTCGCCAACATCTCGAGCATGCGGTCACGCGCCTCCCCTTCGGAAACCCCATGGGCGGTCATCGCCTCCACAATCTGGGCGCCTATGCGGTGGAAGGGGTTCAGGGAGGTCATCGGGTCTTGGTAGACCATCGCGATCTCGGCGCCCCGGATGTGCCGCAGCTCCGACTCCGGCAGTGTGGTCAGGTCAGAACCCCGGAAGTGGATCGACCCGGAGATGATCCTCATCGGTGGCGTGAGCAAACCCATGACCGACAGGACGGTCAACGACTTTCCCGAGCCCGACTCGCCAACGAGTGCCACCGTCTCTCCCGAGTCGACTGCGAGGTCGACCCCATGCAGCAGCTGAAGCGGCGAGGGGCCAGCGGGCACGCCCACGTGCAAAGCCGCAATCTGAAGGAGCGGTTCGCTCATGTCGGAAGGAGTCTGTTGGGCATGCTCGGCAGGAGGGTATCCAGGACCGGTACCAGCGGCGCTCCCTGCCCTCCGGCCGTGATGTCGCCGGATCGGAGGTCGGACGGCCCGGGTGCCTGAGGACGGCCGACGCCCCAGACCGGTTGGTCGAGCTGAAGCGTGCCGAGAGCCTGCCCTCGTACGACCCAGTGAAAAACAATCGGACCGTGCGAGGACACCAGATCGCCGGTATGCCGGTCGGTCAGGTGGATGTCGACGACGTTCAAGGCTGGCCCCCGGTCGAGGGGATGCGCCGAAGGAATCTGCGCAAAGTCCAGCGGGCGCTGAAGGGGGCGGCATCGGTCATGCGGGGCCGCCGCTGCGTCGCGGGTCCAAGACGTCCCGCAGGGCGTCCCCGAGCAGGTTCAGCCCGATGACCAGCAGCACCAGCAAGGCTCCGGGACCAACCATCGTCCACCAGGCGCTGGTGACCAACACCCGCGCCTCGAGCACCATTGAGCCGAGGGAGGGAGCTGGCGGTGGTGTGCCCAGCCCAAGAAAGCTGAGGGAGGCCTCCGTAAGAACTGCCCAGGACAGCGACAGAGTGACCTGGACGATGATGATTGGCGCGAGGTTTGGCAGGATCTCGCGAAGCAGGATCCGGGACGTTCTCATTCCGACCGTCTGCGCCGCGGCGACGAAGTCGGTCTCTCTGAGCGTCAGGACCGGCCCGCGTACCACCCGGACGAAGATCGGGATGTAGACGATCGCGATGGCGACGGCGATGGTGAACCAGTTGCGGTTGAAGGCGGAGGCTAACGCCAGCGCGAGCAAAAGCGGTGGGAAGGCGAACAAGATGTTCGTCAGGCCCAGCACCGGTCCGCGGACCAGGCCGCTACGGAAGTAGCCAGAAGCGAGACCGAGCACGGTTCCCACGATGGCGGAGATTCCTACGGCAACGACGGCTACTCGAACTGAGCTGGCCGCCCCTGCGACGGATCGGGAGAACACGTCGCGGCCGAAGATGTCCGTTCCCAGCCAGTAGGTGCCCGACGGAGCCTTGAGCCGATCAAGGGGTCGCTGTGCCACCGGGTCGAAGGGCGTCAAGCCCAGCCACGCCACGATGGCGCCTGCCAAGACAAGCCCGACAACGGCGGCACCGAGCACGCCCGTCCGTGTTGAGGCCAGCGAGCGCAGCAGTGCGGTTCTCGCCCGAAGGGAGCCGACAGCCACAGGGTCGCGTAGCGCCCCTTGCGGCTCGCCAGGCTGCGCGGTGGCGACGCTCATGAGTCGCGAACGCGGGGGTCGATGAGTCGGTAGAGCAGGTCTGTGCCCAGGTTGACAAGCACGAACAGGAGGGCGACGACGAGCACAGTGGACTGCACGACCGCGTACTCCTTCTGCTGTATGCCGTTCAGCACCTGTCGCCCCAGCCCGGGCAGAGAGAAGATCTGTTCGACCACGACGGCACCGCCCAGGAGGTAGCCGAACTGGATGCCGGTCATCGTGGCGATAGGCACGAGCGCACCACGCAGCACGTGATGACGGCGAATCCGAGCGGCCCCGACTCCTTTGCCACGGGCAGTGCGGACGAAGTCCAGGTCGGATACCTCCAGCAGCGCCGAGCGGGCGGTGCGCATGATCGGCGCCGTCAGCGCGAAGCCCAGGACGAGCGAGGGGAACAGCATCTGCTGCAGGTTCAGGAGAGGGTTTGACCACAGGGGTGCGAACTCCTGGGCGTTGGGGTTGTACCCGGCATATCGAGAAGCGACCGCCAGCAATACCGAGCCCAGCAAGAAGGTCGGCAAGGACAGGGCAACCAGGCCCACGCCCTGGCTGACTCCGTCTCGAAGCGCGCCCGGTCGAGACGCCGACCACAGTGCCAGGGGGATAGCAAGAAGCAGGCCGGTCATCGTGGACAAGACGGCAAGTTCTGCGGTGGTCGGGAGCGCGGACAGGGTCATTGCCATCACCGACTGCCCGGTGCGCCGCACGAAGCCCAGGTTCCCGGTGAGGACGTTGCCGAGCCATCCGAAGAACTGAGCGGGCACCGGCTGGTTCATGCCGTAGTACTCCTCGAGGGCCTGCCGTTGCCCCGGCGTGAGTGCCGCGGCCTCCGTCCCCAAACTGGCGGTGATCTGGTCTCCGGGCAGGAGTCGGAGCATGACGAAGACGCAGACTGCGACGCCGAAAAGGGTGGCCAGCACCTCGCCGACCCGGCGCACGGCCGTGTTGCGGAGAGCTGCCGTCACAGCGGTCACATCGCCTACCTTCCCCCAGCCGGGCAGTTCACGACAACCGGCTGACGCGAGCGCAGCCTGCCGTCACCGACCTACCCCACCGTGGTGTTGCGAAGGTTGATCAACGACCCAGCGGCGGTGGCGGTGTACCCACGGACGGTCCCGGTCGTGGCAGTGTAGGTGTATCCGGTGAACAGCCAGATCCACGCGGCGTTGGCCTCCAGCTGGGATGAGGCGTCGGCGTAGATCTGCTTGCGTTGAGCCACCTCGGTGGTGGCTTTGCCCTTGGCGAAGAGCTGGTCGACGGCAGGCGAGGAGTAGCCGGCGACCTTGTTCAGGTTTCCGGTGGAGGTGAAGTAGCGCCCGTACATGGCGTCAGGGTCCGGTCGGCCACCGTTGAGGGCGACGGCCGCATGGAAGTCTGCGGCCACCCACCGCTTCACGAAGGCACCGGACTCGAGGACCTCGAGCTCCAACGTGATGCCCGCCTCCGCGAGCTGAGCTTTCAGGCTTTGCGCCTCGTTGACGGAGGTTGCGTACTCGCCCTGCGACACGATGGTCTTCACGGTTGTGCCGGCCGGGTACTTCGACTTGGAGAGGTAGTCCTTGGCCTTGGCCAGATCCCGGTTCGGGCACGGACGCGCGCCGGGGTCTGACTTGTATGCCGGTGACGTGATGGGTCCGGTGACCTCGCCTTCGCCTCCAGCGGCGGTGTCCAGTACCTGCTTGCGGTCGATGGCACACTGCATCGCCAGTCGCAGGTTGGGGTCGTCCAACGGCGGCGCGGAGGCACGCAGCTGCAACGCGTGATAGCTCAGCTGGGGAGTCTTGGTGACCTTCAACCCACTACCTTCAGCCGTCTTGGCGACGAGCGGGTCGTCCAGTGTGGCCATCTGGATGCCGGAGGACTGCAATGCCGAGACCACCGAGGTCTCATCGGGGATGACGCGGAACTCGAGAGAGCTCAGCTTCGGCGCACCGTGCCAGTAGTCCTTGTTGGCCGTCAGGGTGATCGACTGCCCAGGCTTGCGGCTCGCGAAGGTGAACGGCCCCGTGCCGTCAGGTTTCGTCGCGAGGGCTGACTCCGTGCTGTCCTTCTTGAGGATCGCCAAGTTGACGGTGGCCAGTCCGGCGAGCAGGGCCGCATCCGGCTTGCTTAACGTCAGGACTGCCGTATTCGGGTCCGGAGCTGCGACGCTGGCGACGTTGGCGAGGGTGGAACGAGCGACGGCAGCCGTGCTCTCGGTCTTGATGGCATCGAGCGAGTACTTCACGTCGGCGCTGCTGAGCGTTGCTCCGTCGGCGAACTTCACCCCGTTTCGTAGATGCAAGGTGAGCGTGAGGTTGTCAGGTGAGTAGTCCCACTTCTCCGCTATGCCGGGGGTGACCTCCAGCTTGTCGTCCAGCTCCGTGAGCGTTCCGTAAACCAAGCCCAGCAGGCCGACCGCTTGAAACTGGGTCGCCTTCCACGGGAACAGGTTGTCCGGATCCGAAGTGATGCCGATCGACAGGGATCCACCACTTTGCCCCGTGGCCGACGTACCAGTCGTCGGCGTAGCGTTCGAGCAGGCGGCCCCGCCCACCGCCACGGCAACGGCACATATAGCCAATCTGGCCCGAGGTAGCGAGGAACAGTGGTTTAAGGCGATGAGACGAGACAAGGTGAAGGCTCCTGAGGTTGTGCGCAACTGCGGCGATCCTCGACCCGTCGGCGATCGCGAGTCAAGGGTTTACGCGCAGGGGCCAGGTAGGAAACATGCCGACGCTGACCTCTCAAGGCGTTTTCCTTGGTGGGCAATGAGATTGTGAGCGCGTCCCTCGGCGCCAGCGCGCTCCCTGGCAAGCGCCTTCTCGTTACCGTACAGGCCGCCCCACCGGAGCTCGGACCAGGCGAGAGACGCGTCGCGGAAGCGGTGCTGGCCGAGCCCGCCGCCGTGTCAGGGACGGCGATAACCCCGAGGATCATGTCGCGCTGGGGCCCGACTCGCCCACTTCGCACCCTCCTGAGCAAGGAAGCGTTGGGGTGGGCCGCCCCTGCGGATCGCCCGGGCTGCGCCCTGCTGGGCTGGCCGCGACGGGCTGCGGTACAACCGCCAGTTTGAAACCGCCGGAACTGAGACTGTAGGCGAGGAGTGAACGGGTTGTTTGCCGCCATCCGCCGCGTGTCCCGTTGATCAACGAAAGCGTGGTCGTTCAGTTTCCTCCGCAGCCAACATCTGAAGAGGTGGGTGGCGGGTGGGCAGGAGGGACCGGCCACCAGGCCGCACGCCCGACCGACCCGCGCGCGCCGCCAGCGAAGGCCCGAGAGGGTGGAGCCGACCGGCTTTGCCTCGATGACCCCGACGGCGTGCTGGTCGACGTACAGCAGGTAGTCGGCGCGCCCGTGGCCCTTGGCCATGACGACCTCACAGACTGCGACACCCGGGCCGGCGAAGAGGTTGAGGCTTTTCCGGTCCTGAACCTGCCAGCCGGCGTCGTTGAGCTGTCGGTCGATCAGGACGCGGGCGCGCTTCTCGGCTGCGAGCTGTGGCTCCTCGCTCACGTCGGCGCCCCTGTAGCCCATCGCGCCAGAGTCGCGAAGGAAAGGATTCCAACGACCGAGGCTGGGACTTGACGGATGGCGCCGCTGAGGTGCGCGAACTGTTCGTAAGCTCCTGCGTGGCTGCTGGTCTGACTTGCCGGCGCCGCCAAGCTTGCCGCTTGGTTCCCCCAGCCCTCTGCCGACATGCCAAATACGTGCGACACGGAACAGAAGGCAGTCACGGAAAGCAAGCAAGAGCCGGCGCACGACATGGTGACCACCGGCCACACGAAGCGGGGTGAGGACCGCCGTGGTCAGCACGGAGTGTCAGTCCGACAGCAACTGGTAGCGATTCTGATAGCTTGATTTGATGACTATTCTCCGAGCCAGTCACCCCGGAAATGCCATGACCGTCCGCGCACGTGCTGCCTCAGTGCTCGTCCTCTCGGCCCTGATCGTGCCGACGCTCGGTGTGGCCGGGGCCGGGGCCGCGCCGCCCAGACCAGGGTGTGGCTACGGCGACACCAGCCACGCCCACCAGGCTGCGCCGGGTCAGGACCCGTTGAACCTACGACCCGGCAATGGCGACGGCGACGGGAATCACCCGCACACCACCCCGCCCGGTCAGGCCCCCGCGAACGGCGGCGATCAGAGTGGGCCCATGCGCGGCTGCAACCTCGACCCCCGGGCCTGACAGCTTTCTCGTCTCGACCCCTTGCCCCTCAAGGAGATCTCGTGCGCCGTGTCGGCCTGCTCGCCACTGTGACCATCGCCGTCCTGTGACCCTCCCTGCCATTCCGGCGGTCGCCGCCAGTCCGACGTTCGCCTCCTCCTCCCACACCGTCCACGGCGCCGTCTGCCCGACGACACCCGCCGCCTGTCCGTGCAGGGCCGGCTCGACGGTGACGGTGACGGTGACGGTGCGGCCAGCGGGAAACTGTCGTTCACCCATCTGAGTCATGCCGGTCTTGCGCGCTTCACCGCGCGGGTGACCTGTGTGCAGTTCAAAGCGGAAGGCACGGTGGAGGTCAGTGGCGTCGTCCTCAAGGGCCAGACCGCAGGCGGGACAGCGCTCGACGTCAGCCGGTGGCATTCACCCTCCACACGGCCGGTGCAGCACTTCTTGGCTTCCCAAATTCGGAGCCGGCGCGGCTGAGTGCCGCGGCGACTCAGGACGTCTACATGGGACGTCGCGCGGTGAGCCCTAAGGTCGCCGAGGCGCTGGACGCTTTCGATCCCGACAGCGCGCGTGAGAAGCCCGCGGGCGAGAGCCAATGACCGTATGTCTCCCGGTATGTGTCCCGCCAGCCTTCGCCGGAGCGGGCCTGAAGGCGCTGACCTGCGGAAACGTGGTGGGCCCCGTGGGACTCGAACCCACAACCTACGGATTAAAAGTCCGCAGCTCTGCCAATTGAGCTAGAGGCCCGGGACGTGCGGAGTTGATTGTGGAAATCCTCGGCGGCGCGTCTTGACCCACGTCCAGGAGCGCTGGGTCGGTTGTGAGTCTAGGCGCTAGGGCTCGCAGTGCCGCCTTGGGCGTACGTTCGGCGTTGGAGTGGCGCTCTCCGGCGCACGCCGCATGGCCTGGAGGGTGGCCTTGGGTGGTGGGGGAGGTCGGGGCGGGGTCACGCCAGGTTCGGCGGGCGCTGCGCCTGGTGGTCGGCCTCGTCGTACCAGACGTGTCTTGCCCAAGCGTTCTCCGCGACGGCGGCCAGGAGTACCACGGTGGTCTGGTTGTGCACGCCCCAGGCGGGAAGCCGCTGACCGTAGAAGGCGCGCTCAAGCTGGGCGTTGAGGCTTTCGGTGTCCTGTCGCATGCCGTAGAGCCGGCGGTGGTCGAGGCCGGTGGTAGGGGTGATGCGCAGGTACTCGGCGCGGTTGAACTTGGCCTTGGAGTCCTCGGCGGTGTTCAGCAGCGGCTCCCACCATCCGTGGTCAGCGCGGCCTGAACAGGACAGGGTGTAGCGGGCGTAGAACTGGTGGCGGACGGTCCCGTCCTTGTGCCGGGTGGTGTCGCGCTTGGTCTGGTGGCGGGTGAGCTCGCGGTACTCGCTCTGACCGTCGGCGTTGAGGATCTGCTCGAACAGGGTGCCGGCGCTCGCCCAGAGCTGGTGACCGCTGCAGGCGCTTTCGCGGGCGACGCGGCGGCGGCTCCAGGGAAGGGGCTGGGCTGCGTGGCCGACGCCGTCGATGACGATGCCGCCGCGCTTGCCGGTCCGGTGGCGCGGTGGGGCGATGACCCCGCAACCGGTCGCCGTTTGGATCTGGTTGAGGTGGGTGCCGCGCCAGGCCGGACTTCCGCAGTTGGTAGGCATGTTTGGCGATGCTCGACGGGATCGTTGCAGGTCGGAGGCTGGGGAGAGACCTCGGAGCGCCGATTTGTGTAGGCACACGACTTTCGGTGTGTCGCTCG
>JAABUW010005234.1_pt1 | contig 17010 bp, 17 predicted proteins | sample 5560081 | NCBI WGS metagenome assembly JAABUW01 (sample SAMN10711882, study PRJNA513363) | rock metagenome | isolation source: Antarctica rocks | place: Antarctica: Victoria Land, Knobhead sud | reverse complement strand
GCCACTGCACCTGCCAGCTCTGGCTGCTCACAGTCAGAGGCGGAACTGCCAAACCTGACGTCGGCATTGTCCTGGTGAGTACCAGATGGCTCCAGAAGTGCAGACACAGACCTGTCTGCAGTCTCAGGTAAGCATGCAGCTGGCTCCTCAGCTGAAAGTGGCTCCGCCACAAGCAAGGCGGCCTGATCAGTACTGCCAGCACCAGGTGTGCTTTGGGAGGGCATGTTGAGGTCAGAGGAAGACAGAGTCCCCGATGGAACACTGGATGCTTGAGCAACATCAGCAGAGCGCTGCAGTGCATCTGCAGGGTCACCCACTGCCGGCAGCACTGGCTTCTGCTCAGAGGAGGAGCTGGAGCAAGATGCTGCGATGCCGAATTGCTGCATCGGCCTGATGAGGTTATTTAGAGTAGGACTTGACTTGTTAGGCTCTGCTGGTGCAGTGCTCACAGGGTGTCTGGCTGGCTCCAGAGGATGTGGCCCTGTTTGATTGTAAGCTTCTGGCTTGGCGTGGTCACCAAGGACAGCGCTCAATGCTTGGGCGGATCCACAGAAGCTAGGGGGCACAGTGGAGTAGGCGAATATTGGGTTGCTCCAGGTGGTGGCCAGAGCTGCCAGTGGGGGAGCTGCCTTACTCTTCTCCTGCTGCCCTTCTGCCTGCTGCCCTTTCACACTTCTGAAGGGAGAGAATGCAAAGTGTGAGGGCTGAGTCTGTACTGTTGACTGCGCGCTCAAAACTCCTGTGCTGTCAACTGTGCGGCTGCTAGCATCACCTGCCCTTCTAGACTTAGGATGGTGGGAGGTTTTGCATGCTGCTCTACCCTTGACTAACCCATGTGGGGACATGCCCTTACTAAAGGCCTGCATGCCAGTGCTACCGCTGCTGTGACTCTTGCCCTTGTCCAGAGCACTAGATGTCAGGCTCCTGCTCTCCTTAGAAGCTGACAATAGCCGCAATTCTGCAGCTGGCTGGTCCAGTTTGGAGCCTGCCAATCTTGTGGCCGCAGCACCATCCCTGACTGCCTTCTTGTCAGCCGAATGGCTGCTCTTGGCACAGTCTGTCAGGGAACTGGAGGCGCTGGACCTGGCCGGCTTGCTGCCATTGGACAGGTCTTGCAGAGGTGTGGAGCCAGGTTTTGGCCCAGCCACCGCCGGTCTGTCTGCACCATGCTTGGGGGTACCAGGCTTGCTCGGGACAGCTTTGTCTTGAGCAGGGCTCTTCTTGAGAGCTGGCAGAACAGCCTGCACATACAGATACTGTTCCCATCATGGCATGATTTATGCAGAAGCATGTGGTGCTAATTTTGGCTGATACAGTCTTACTGCATAATTTGGCAACCTTCAAGCATGGACCAACTCTAACAGTTGGAATCACGCGTTGTTGACAAATTTGCCTCAGGTATAGGTAAGCACGGGAACATGTGGTGCGCAATAGGCATGTGCTGAAGCCAGCCCTCCACCATGTCCAGCACATTGGTAGAGCACAGATACGAGCCAGTGCACACTCTGAGCTTTACACTCACCACCATGCAATGCATCACACAATGGCAGCTGTAATACAATGTAAATTACCTGACTGCTTCCTGCAGCAGGGGGAGCTCCCTTTCCACTGCTCACAATGCCCTTTGCAGAAGGGGATGGAAAGGCAGGCACAGCCTTACCAGCTCCTACAGGGGTGAGCTTGGGGGTGGGGCTGTTGGCAGCCGTGTTTTTAGGCTGCTTGTTGGGCACCACGGCTCCAGTCTGCACAAAGATGCAAGCCTGACTCCTTTGTGAAGGCTGGCTTCAACAGAGCAGCAGCCTCGGAAGTCAAACAGTGCAACTCAGCTGAAAGCTATGCAAATGCAAATCAAGTGTGACAACAGTGCGCGCCTTGTCACTGACAAACACACAGTGATTGAAACTTTGCAGGCCAAGCACAAGTGCTGTCACGCAAGCTGTATGTGGGTTACAAAACGTGTTTGCTTCCCCCGCTGGGTCAAATTGATGCTTCTGACACTGAGCAGGATGTGTCTTGGTACTAGAAGACAAAACATGACACAGGTGCGACACATCATATTCAAATGATGGCAGCTACTCAAAACACACTGCTTGTGATGCTCTTTTCAAGTCATGCAAGGGCATGTGGTAGGAGGCTTTGGCCAAAATGGTTTTGATGTCTGACTTAGCAACACTGCAAACATGCATGAACAGAGTCTGACAGCTGATACCACACTTTGTTGAAAGATTTGCTCTAGGCATGTGTCAGGATTAGGACATGTGGTGGAGCAATAGGCATGTGCTGAAGCCAGCCCTCCACCATGTCCAGCACATTTGTAGAGCACAGGTATGAGGTATGAGCATCAGGTATGGGTTGACACTGTGCAGCAATGCACTGCACAACAGCAGAATTAACACATTGTGAATTACCTGACTGCTTCCTGCTGCAGGGGGGCTAGCAGGGAGGGCCTGTGCAACAGAGGGAGCTCCCTTCCCTGGGATGGAGGCGTTGGCAGTTGATGCCTCCAGTGTTGCCTTTCCACTGCTCACCATGCCCTTTGCAGCAGGGGATGGAAAGGCAGGCACAGCCTTTCCAGCTCCAACAGGGGCATACCTGGGGGTGGGGATGGTGGCAGCCATATTGTTGGGCTGCTTGTCAGGGGCCGCTGCTCCAGCCTGCACAAAGATACAAGCCTGGCTCCCTGTCTGAAGGCAGGTCAACAGAGCAATAGCCTCCTAGTCAAATAGTGCAACTCTGCTGAAAGCCAGGCAAACGCAGCTCAAGTGTGACAACAACACGCGTCTTGTCATTGGCAAAGACAGATAGACTGTGTTTGAAAAGTTTGCAGGCACAGCGCAAGTGCTGTCACGCAAGCTGTATGTGTGCCCTTTTCAAAACATGTTTGCTTCCCCAGCTGGGTCAAATTGATGCTTTTGACACTGAGGAGGATGTGTCTGGGTACTTGAAGACAAATCTAGACACAGGTACAACTCAGCATATCCACATGATGCCAGCTACTCACAGCACACTGCATGTGATGCTCTTGGTAAGTCATGCAAGGGCATGTGGTATAGAGTTTGGTCGAAATGGTCATAGCCTCTGACCTGGCAACACTGCAGACATGTATGAACAAAGTCTGACACCCGAAACCACACTTTGGTGACAGATGTGCCACAGGCATGTGTCAGAATTAGGACATGTGGTATAGCAATGGCATGTGCTGAAGCCAGCCCTCCAGCATGTCCAGTGCATTTGTAGAGCACAGGTATGAGGTATGCGCATCAGGTATGGGTTAGCACTGTGCACTCACCACCATACAATGCATTACACAACAGCAGTTGTAGTACAATGTGAATTACCTGACTGCTTCCTGCTGCAGGGGAGGTAGCACGGGGAGTCTGTGCAGCATAGGGAGATCCCTTCTCTGAGATGGAGGCGCTGGCAGGTGTTGCTTCTCCACTGCTCACGATACCCTTTGCAGAAGGGGATGGAAAGGCAGGCACAGCCTTTCCAGCTCCAACAGGGGCGTGCTTGGGGGTGGGAATGGTGGCAGCCGTGGTGTTGGGCTGCTTGTCAGGCACCGCTGCTCCGGCCTGCACAGAGATACAAGCCTGGCTCCCTGTCTGAAGGCAGGTCTCAAAAGAGCAATGGACTCACAGTCAATGAGTGCAACTCTGCTGAAAGCCATGCAAATGCCGCTCAAGTGTGACAAAAAGCAAGTCTTGTCACTGACAAACAGACTAAGCGCAAGCATAGTCACACAAATTGTATGTGTGTTACTGTTCAAAACGTGTTTGCTTCCCCCAGCTGGGTCAAATTGATGCTTTTGTCACTGAGCAGGGATGCATCTTGTCAAAGTCACACCATACTTGAAGACAAACAAGACACATATTGTCCAAAAAATGTCAGCTACTCACATCACACTGCATGTGAACATTATTTGTAGGTCGTGCAAGGGCATGTGGTGTAGAACTTGGTTGACGTGGTGTTAGTGTTAGACTTAGCAACACTGCCAACATGCAAAAACAAAGTCTGACAGCTTGTTGAAAATGTTGCCTCAGGCATATGTAAGCATGAAAACATGTGGTGGAGCAACAGGCATAAGCTGACGCCAGAATCCATCATGCCCCGCACATTGGTAGAGCACAGGTGTGACATAGTGCACATTCTCAGCTGTGCAATCACCACCATGCAATGCATTGCACAACAGCAACTACAGTACAATGTGAATTACCTGACTGCTTCCTGCAGCAGGGGAGGTAGGAGGGGAAGTCTGTGCAACAGAGGGAGCTCCCTTCCCTGGAGTGGAGGCGTTGGCGGGTGTTGCCTTTACACCGCTCACAATGCCCTTTGCAGAAGGGGATGGAAAGGGAGGCACAGCCTGTCCAGCTCCAACAGGGGCATGCTTGAGGGTGGGGATGGTGGCAGCCCTGTTGTTGGGCTGCTTGTCGGGCACCGCTGCTCCAGCCTGCACAGAGAATACAAGCCTGGCTCCCTGTGCACAAGCAAGTCCCAACAGAGCAAAAGAGTTGAAGTCAACAGTGCAACTCTGCTGAAAGCCATGCAAATGCCACTCAAGTGTGACAACAAGTCACTGACAAACACAGACAGTTTGGAAACTTTGTAGGCAAAGCGCAAGTGCTGTCACACAAGTTGTATCTGTGACACTTTTCATGATGTGTTTGCTTTCCCAGCTGGGCCAGGTTGATGCTTCTAACACTGAGCAGAATGTGCCCTGGTTTTGGCAGAACAAAACATGACACAGGTGCGACACATCAAACTCAAATGATGGCAGCTACTCAGAACACACGTGATCTTTGAAAGTCATGCAAGGGCATGTGGTGTAGACTTTGGTAGATATGGTCTTAGTGTGAGACTTGACAACACTGGAAACATGCATGAGGAAACTCTGACAGCCGACACCACGCTTTGTTGAAAGATTTGCCTCAGGCATGTGTCAGAATAGGACATGTGGTATAGCAATACGCATGTGCTGAAGCCAGCTATCCATAATGTCCAGCGCATTTGTAGAGCATAGGTATGAGGTATGAGGTATGAGCATCAGGTATGGGTTGACACTGTGCACTCATCACCATGCAATGCACAACAGCAGCTGTAGTATAATGTGAGTTACCTGACTGCTTCCTGCTGCAAGGGGGTTAGCAGGGAAAGCCTGTGCAACCGAGGGAGCTCCCTTCCCTGGGATGGAGGCGTTGGCAGATGTTGCCTCCAGTGTCGCCTTTCCACTGCTCACAATGCCCTTTGCAGAAGGGGATGGAACGGCAGGCACAGCCTTTTCAGCTCGAACAGGGGCATGCTTGGGGGTGGGAATGTTGGCAGCCGGGTTGTTGGGCTGCTTGTCAGGCACCGCTGCTCCAGCCTGCACAGAGAATACAAGCCTGGATCTTTGTTTGCAGGCAAGTCTCAACAAAGCAATGGCTTTGAAGTCAACAGTGCAGATTTGCTGTACAAATACAGCTCTGGTGAGACAACAAAGTTAGTCTTGTCACTGACAAACCCCCTTGAACACCTTTATTGGAAGACTACTGCAGACTACATGCAAGCACCTTCACACAAGTTGTGTTATATTCAAAATGTGTTTGCTTTGCCTAGCTGGGTCAAAGTGATGCTTTTGATCTGAGCAGGGATGCGTGCTGTTGTCAAAGGCACCCTGTAAGACAAAACAAGACACGGGTACAACACATCTTACTCAAATGATACCAGCTAGTCAAAGCACACTGCATGTGATGCTCTTTGTTAGGCATACTGCTGGGCGAACCCACCTCAAGCAGATCCCTTAGCCTTGTCACCTCCTCACTGTGGGCCCTGGCCTCCCTGTCCCTCTGCTGCTGCACCTGCTGCACGACCTCAGCATGCTGCTTCGTCAGACGCTCAAACCTGGCCTGCGTCTGTGCTGACATGGTTTCTAGCTCAGCTTGAGAGAGGCGCAGATGCTCCATGGATGCGTCCCGGCGGCTCTGCAGGCCAGCCAGCTTCTTGAGGGACTCTGCCTTCAGCCTGCTCACATCTGCCTCAAGCTCACCAACTTTGTCTGCCAGCTGCTGGTTCTGTTCACACTTGGCAGTCAGCTGGGCCTACATCAGAAGAGCGGTGTTGGAGTCTGACAATGCGACAGCGCAAAGCACATGACTTGGTGTGGACTGACTAAACCACAGGGGCAGCATGTATTTGCGCGGGGCCTTATCAGATGCATGATGACTTGTCAAACTGCAACAGCTGAGTTAGGCAAAAGATCATGACAAAAGTTGTCCAAGCACGGAATAAGGAAGCTGCCTGAAAGGCGACACATGTGCGAGACTCAAAAAGCACGTCTGCGTAAGGGAACAGTGAGTACCTGCAGACGCTCTTGGGCCACAAAGCTGCGACCAATGTGGGTGGCATGCTGTGCAGCCTCTTCTGCAGCAGCCGTCAGCTGACTCTGCAGCTCCTCTTTCTGGCCTCCAAGCACAGCCAGCTGCCTTTCTGAGCCCTGCTTGCCTGCTACAACATCCGCCATCTCTGCATACAGACTGGTGCTGTCTGCCTTCTGCTGCTGCAGCTTCTGGGTGGTGGTTGCCAGCTCCTCAGCAAGGGTGGTGTTGCTTGTCTGCAGCTGATGTAGCTGCTTCTGAGCTGCTGATCCTGACGTCAAGGCATCCACCAGCTGAGCAGAGAGCATGTCAGAGCCTGCCTGTAGCTCTTGCACCTGTTCTGCAGTTTCTGTTCTGCCTGCTAGAACCTCGGAAAGCTGGGCTGACAGGTCAGCATGACCTGCTTGGAGCTGCTGTGCATGTTGCTCAGCAGCAGCCTTGCCTGACAACGCAGCTGCCAGCTGAGCTGACGAGTCATCAGTGCCTGCTTGCAGCTGCTGTGTGTGTTGCTCAGCAGCAGCCTTGCCTGACAATACAGCTGTGAGCTGAGCTGACAAGTCATCGTTGCCTCTCTGCAGCTGCTGAGCGTGTTGCTCAGCAGCAGCCTTGCCTGATGACGCAGCTGTGAGCTGAGCTGACAAGTCATTGTTGCCTCTCTGCAGCTGCTGTGCGTGTTGCTCAGCAGCAGCCTTGTCTGACAACGCTGCTGTGAGCTGAGCTGACAGGTCAGCATTGCCTCTCTGCAGCTGCTGTAGCTGCTTCCTGCCATCACCTTTCTCTGTCACCGCAATTGTTAGCTCTGATGCAAGCTGAGTGTTCTGACCTCTGACTTGCAGCAGCTGCCCGCACACTGCAAGCTTCTCTGCTGTAAGCTCGTAGGCGTGCAGAGTAAGCTCTGTTTTGGCTGAGTGGGCCTCTGCCAGCTGTTGGCGCAGGTTGACACACTTGAAATCAGCAGCCCTCACCTCTTGATCCTGAGCAAACTTGCCATTCCTGAGGGACTCGGCTTGGTAGGTCAGCCTGTCACGCTGAGCTGTAAGTTCCTCAAGGCGCTGCTCTAAGCCGTTTCGTAGATGATCTGAAATATACAGATCAGCACCAGATTCGGCGAGCTTGTGTGTTTGACTGTCACAGAAGGACTTGAGTAACTGGAGCTCAGCAGTCAGAGAAGCTGAGTTGTTTGCTTCAGCTACGCGGGCTTGTTGTGACAGCACAAGGTCCTGCAAGACAAAAGGAACCATGTCACAAAAGGAAGTGACAGAGGGTGTTGGCGTACAGAAGGGGCATGACCGTGAGTGTAGTGCTTATGTTCTGATCACTCTTAAGCTCCAAACAATACAACTTGTTTTGGACATATCCTAGTCTGAATACACGAACACAGGTGCTGCCTATGTGATATCTGCTGGCAATGACGTTACAAATACAGGCACAAGCGCATCAGGCATATTTATGGTACTGAAAGTGTTGCATCAAACAAGGAGAAGTGTCTGCCTTGTCTAAATACAGGCACAAGCGCGTCAGGCATACTTATGGTACTGAAAGTGTTGCATCAAACAAGGAGAATTGTCTGCCTTGTCTAAACAAGCCATGCAGTTTGCAACACCCTGTGCCAGATCTTGCACATTATGACAACAATGAGCACTATCTAGCTGCAAATTTACAGTCAGGCGCATGCATAGATGCGCTTAGCTCGTTGTTGACTGATGGTGGACAAATAGTCAAAATTTGGTGGTCACTGTGACTCATGGATCACATATATCGATGTGAAGCATACATGATTCTGTGCAAGGCATGGCATAACGTACACGTCCTTCCCATAAGTCATTCGCAAGACTGCGCATGCTATCAGGCACACTACATAACATTCATTTATTTTGAGCAGTCTCACCTTCTTGCTGAGCTCAAGGTTGGTGATGACAGTAGCCATCTCAGCTGCATGTGACTGCTCGGCCCTGGCTGCTGTCTCCTCCAGAGATGACACGTGGGTGAAGGTGTCATGCAGGCGCTCCTCAACCTGCTTCTTCTCTTGCCTGGTGCGGCTTAACAAAGCAGTCAGACTGTCATGTTTCTGCGCCAAACCACCGTCAGACTGTTTGTCTTGGAACTTCTGCCACTCCAAGGCTCTGACTCGCTGGCTGTAGTGGCGGGTTTGCCCTTCAGCCTCAAGTGCCCTATTCTCGCTCTGCCTCAGCAAGTCATGCAGGTAGTCATCAGTGGTAGTCCTAGCAAGCCTGGCAGCCTGCACGCACACGCGCTGGTCAAAGGACGGCTAATTGCAACTGAGCATAGTAGAGGCAAGGGCAGTATTGTTACACAGATTGGCCATGCAATATAGCAGTGGTTTTGCCTCTACTGTTTCTTGAACAATGCAGGTCTGATGAAGATACAGTGGCATTGGACTGCATCTGCGCGGAGCAAACGCTCTGCAACTTCGTAGCTGCATTGATACAAGGGCTTGGCTCTGATGTACTCTGCAAGCATATTATTTGCAAACTGCTCAAGAAAATTGTGTGATGTGTGAGCCTGTGCAATACCTGAAGCTTTGTTGCCAGCCCATCACGCTCTGCTGTCACCAGCTGCAGATCAGCTGTCATCTTGTTTGCATGGGCCGTCTGCCCTGTGCAAGCCTTGAACCCACTCACAATCCTGGAGATCGAAGCCCTCCATCCCTGCTTTGCCCGGGCCAGGCATGAGGTAAGGAATGATCTGGTCCATTGAAGGGGACTGGACAACAGATGGGTGCGTGCAGCAGCAGCACTGAAGGCACAAGCCTGCCATGTCATGGCTAGGCAGGTAGCAAGGCCAGAGACCATACGCCACGCAAGATGAACGCTGACCAAGAGAAAGACCACCTGCAAGACAGCATAAGATGCTCAGGCTCTGCCTTCCCTGCATCAGAAGCCAACCTTGCAGTGGAGCAGCCATGAAAACATCTGATTAGATTTGCTGAAACAACAGGGTATTCAGACTCCATCTGGACAACAGCTACAGACAGAACATCAACAATCTAGACCAGATGTGAGCAGAGTGTCACAATTGACATAAGAAAATATGACTAGCTGCTTTGATGCTGAACAATTGCAGCACAGCACAGAATACTCCTTCCAGTAAGCCTAACATTGCAGACATAAAGCTGTGGGTGATTTATGTGTCTCCACAGACCAAGTGGCACACTGCAGCTTCAGAATGTCAGCAGCAACTCTCATGTCAACAGAATACAGTTATATACCATGGCGTCAAGGTCATCTGTGTGAGTGACCTCCAGTAGCTGCAGCAGTGTCAGGCGCTTTGGAATGGGACCTGGCACCCCCTCTGCAGAGGCCTTCCCTCGGGAGTGGGGTTGCTGCTCATAGAGGTAATGTTTATGCTTGGGGACGGTGATGAACATAAAGGCTGCCAACATGGCAATGATGGCAAGACTCAGCACCTGCGAGGCAAGGCTTGCTTGGTCTATGTTGAAAAACTGCAACTGTAACTGCACCATAAATAATTTTGAACAACAGCATTGGTTTGTGGAGCAAGCTGAAGCTAGCTTGAATATTTGCAGGATTGAGTTGCGGCAAGCAGGTACAACCAACGAGACAGACAAGACTGCGGAAGCCTACCAGTCTGCCACTCTCGAGTGTCTGCACCAGTGCCACAAAATGCCTGCCCCATGCTTGCAGGGGGTTCAATGGAGTGACAACCTTCAGCGTCACTTGGTGGATATGAAAGGCAGCCCATGCTATGTAAGTTCTGCACTGATTGCAGACTTCCAGATACCCTTGGATCTGGGCTTTGGATTGCCGGTATATGTGAGCACCTTCTGAAGAAGTGCTGTTCGCTTTCATGGGACCATCAACTATGGCCTTAGCTAACAACAGCTGCTCCAGTGTGCTGTCCTCATAATATGTAACCTTGAAACCTGTCACAAGCCCTGCAAATAAGGAGACGACTTGCAGAAGCGTTGACTGACACGTCGTCATTGCTCTGCCAGCCTGCTATAGTCAATTGACTGCAACGAGTCTACTTACCTGTGTACCCTGTCAAGGCGCCGAGGCCAAGCACCAGAGCTACAAGCAGGAGGCAACAGATGCACGCCAAGTGCCTTCGCATCCATTGAACTGAGAGTCGCATGTCCGAGGCCTCAGGACTCACTTTACGATGTGGTGAACTGCTGACTACAATCTGTTTAACCGCTGAACCATTTTCAGCAGGCTCTGCACGGTCACAACAGGACCTAAGATCTGTTTGGCACAACGCCACGACGCATTGCGTTTCGCATCTTGTTGTGCCCATCAACGAAAGGCATTTTTGTCAAACTGTGTTGTTAAGTGCTGACCAGAAGTCCGGGATCTTCTTCTTCGTTGGAATGCTAAACTACATAATGTCATGCCGTGTCTGTCGGTGATCAGTGCATGTGAAAGTCAAATTGTGTCACAAGCAGATTGGTGCACGCGCGTCACCGCCACCACCACCGCCAATTCCTCACAACAAATCCAAGCATGCACCTATGCCATCCATTCTGCATGAGTGTCAGGGCGCATGAGCGCAGCATAGGCATGGTGCTGCACAAAGGTGCTTCAAATTTGTGTATTTCAAGGAGCAGTCTTGGTGACCCAGAGCACTGATCAGGCTCATGAGCATCATCTGTTCGATGTCAAGATGGACCTGTCTTTGGCGCAGCACAGCTGGCTACAGTAGCAATTGTCACTAGGCAGACACACCGCCAGTGGCGTCAGGTTTGTATAGCGTGTTGCATGAGTCATCTGCAACAAAGATTGGAGGTTCATACAAGATCTATCAAATGCGAACCCAGCAGTTTGTGAATGACCTTATAAGATTATTACGCACAATATCCTCAGGAGGACCCTGCTGATCCTCCGGAGCTCATGGAGCAACATACAACTTGTGGCACCAGGGTGACGGCACGAGCTTGCTGTCAAAACCCTTCAAGTTTGCTACCACTATTTCATGCTTGAAGCTCTTTGTAAAGGCAAACATCACATCTTAAGCCATTCACAAAAGTGGCTCGACGCACATGAACACCGGGTACCTGAGCAAAGTGCAAGCGGGCCCAGAACTGCAGTGAAGTGTGCATAAAGAGTTAAATTATGGGCTGTGTGGAAGAGTATTGATGTTCCTTGAAACCAAATTGGTAATGCAAAATCAGCATTCCTTACATCAGCTCTGCAAGAGTGCAGCATGCACATAGCTGTCTCAGCACATCAGAACAACATGTGGCACTCTAGTCAATATTGTTGTTCAACACAATAGGCATCATACAACACTGTCAAACCCATAACAAAATACAACATGCTCTTGTCCATCATAAAAACAGTTCCCAGTACAAAGCAGAAATCAGATGGGCAAGCAGGCATGTGGCAATTAGGCCAGCTCATAATTTTCTGATAAAGCCTGGACTAAACAGCGCTGATAAGTGTAGAGACATTTCCTGCTGACTGTGGAAGACTCTGAGAAAAACAACATGATGTGACAATCACAAAATCCTTGCAAAGTCAAAACTGTTGCCATTGGCTGACATGGCATCTCCAGCTCATCAGCATCTACTCAGCAGGCTAGAGCACATCAATGGCCTGAGCACTGCCAGCTTACTGACTAGATTTGCAGTTCTGGCAGTCCCAAAGCGTAATGAAATAAGTAGAATACAATTGTGCACCAGTCTTTCATGTTGACAGCTCAATCAGCGTTTTCACGTCAACATTTCAAAATCCACCCATTCCCCCACCACCATCATCGCCTCCTCCTCCAAATCCACCTCCACCCATTCCTCCACCGCCATCGTCACCTCCAAAACCGCCACCACCACCTCCAAAACCACCACCACCACCACCACCTCCAAAGCCACCGCCACCCAGTTCATCACCAATGAGGGCGCCCCCCAACAAGCCTGCTCCTCCCCCCATGAGCATACCAGGCATCATTCCACCACCCATCATGCCTCCACCTGTCCTTCCACCCATGCCACCACCCCCCATCATGCCTCCCAAGCCCCCGCCTCCCATTCGGCCTCCCATCATACCTACAGAGCAAAGAGACGTTGACTGTCATACAGCAGGACAGATGTAACACAGTCAACTGACATACGGCAGGATAAGGTTGTCTGTAAAGTCAGGGTGCTGAGTCACCACATTGACCCAGCATTCAAGCCAAGTCAGGCACACCTTGCTGGCCGTATCCTTGCTGCCCATACCCTTGCTGGCCATATCCTTGCTGACCATATCCTTGCTGACCATACCCCTGGCCATACTGCTGTCGGCTGGAGGGCATACCTAAGCAGGCGCCCATGACAGTTATCTGATGAAACTAGGCTGAAGCGGTACTTGTCTGACGTTGTCGGGGATACGCGCGGCGTCGATATGCTTCGTCACACTCTGCTCAGATCACTGGCAAGATTCTACTCGGTCGCAGCTGACTCGGCGATTGACTTCGCTTGCCAAGGTGCATACGTAAGTTTGCTCGCTTGTACAGTAGTTCCCGCTTGTTGCAAGCAATGTTGAATGCATCCAGGGACGCTGCAGCTCGTCAACACACCGTCAGAGCTTCCACCTGGCGATTCAGCAATTGACTGGATCCCCACCTCAAATTCAAAATTGACCCATCCCTAGGAGTGGCAGTCAGCCTATTTGTCAGCCTAATGGCGGGTAGTTACGCAAACGTATGTTTACATGTGCAAACACCCAGCACGTGTAACTAGTTCAACAAATGCTGATGATGTCCCTTTCGTAGTCCACGTCCTGCATTCAGCTGCTTGCCCACGCACTTCCAATCGTCGAACTGTAAGCATACATAGCGCATGTGATGGTATGTTCTAATGACACATGTTGTACAAGAGACTCAACACTAGAGCTATGTTACGTAAGTTCACATGCTCATGAAATCAGGTGCTTACGATAAAAATTGTGATCTAGTCAATGACTTCAAAGGACCAATACCAAAGGTACTTTTGACTGGAGTCAGCAGATCAATTTATCCTTATGACTGCAAGTCTGGACAGCAAAGACACACCAGGCATAAAACTTCCTGCAAATCAGCCAAAAGCAAGGCCTATTCTAAACAGCAAATTGGGACCCATGTGCAGTCAGCGGCTGCAAATCTCCCAATCGTTTCCAAAGCACAACAGCAGCAACTGCAAACAAACCAGCAAATGGCATGCCAAACGAAGACAGTTGTGACACAGCGGTACCAAACCCTGCACTTTGAGGCTGTGTTGCAGCATGATAACCTACGATGCCACCTGAGGATATTGGTACCTGGCTTCTCAGCTTGCGCTGTTCCTCTTTATTAACCACCTCTCTTGCATCCGACTCAGGGATGTCAGACTGTATTAGTCCTGTATGTACTGCCTGCTCATGTTTCACTGCCAGGTCATCTACAGACCCTGTACGATCCTCATCTGAGGCAACAGTATCAGATGCAGCTTCATGCTTTTGATGAAGGATATGACCTGGGAGGGTCAGGGCAGGGTCCCCTGACGAGGGGTCCAGTGTTGTCGGCATGTGCAGCTTGTGGGAGACCACATTGCCTATGCTGTTGTGGGCCTCATTGCCGACTTGATGAGCGTGAGCTAGATGGGCCTCCACACCATGACCCCCAGGGATGAGTTCTGCTGACTGATCTGCTTCCATCACGCCTGCTTCCACCATATCAGCCATGCTTGTGCCTGTAAACCCACAAGAAATGCCTCCAGCTACAGAAAGCCTAACTGTGCTGACTACTGTATAGTCTTGAGACAAGACTGGGCATTCGCTGCTTGCAGCATGCCACGTAGTTGCCAGCTGGAGTAGTTGACAGCACTGCGTCAGGAAGCACCTTACAAGTAAACACACACTTGCTTGTCCAGGAGCATTTGGCGCATCCTCATCAACTTGTGCAGCAAGGGGCTGTGAAGGAGCTTGGCATACAATCCACACAAACCCATCCCAAGCCAAAATGAGCTGCCAGCATGCATGATACAAGCAGCAAGTGGGTGAGAGTGACCTTGAGGAACGAACAGGAACTTGCGCAGCATGCTGCCAGCAGGCTTGGTCTCCGCCACAAAAAGAGCCAGAGTGCGCTCCCCGGTGCCCTTTACTGGCATGGGCGAGGCTGCCAAGGCTATGTCATGGGGGGCTCCCACCCCCTCTAGCCGCCATGTCTCCTCTGGCCCACCCCCTGCAACACAGTGCAGGCAAAAGGTGTTTTTGAAAGGCATGGCTGTGTTCCAGAAGGAGAAGACAGCAGCCAAAGGGCAGGACTACGTTCATGAGATGGATGGGCTCCAGCCCTTTGACTGCCTCAGCGCTGCGCTCCATCCCTTGGCATGCAACCAAGGCAGACTGGCATGACTGTACTGCAACAGTGCAAGACCTCTGTAATCCACATCACATGTGCATTGTGCAGAGCTCAAGGCCCCTTTCAAAATGGCATGGTTCTCTTGCAACCACTTCTAATCTGACAGACTTGGCTGCGTAATATTGTGCAGCAGAGCTAACCATCTCAAGGCCATGAACATGAGACATGACATGACATCTGGCTTCGGGCTAGCATAGAACAGCCTGCACCATTCAGTGCAACACACTCAACTGTGTTAACCACAGTGAGCAGGATGATCTGGACAGGTGGCCTAGCTACAGGCTGGTGAGCAAGGGCATGCTGACTGACCTACAAGAGCCCATGCCCCTTCAGGGGGGTGGCCCCTTGGCCTCGACAGGAATGTAACTTTATGCTGATTGGGGTATGGCATGTATGACTAAACTGCATGGTGACTGACCTGTAGCATCTGCAGTGAGGAGGACGAGGTTGACTGCCTCCAGGCGGGGGTCCTCCCTGTGGGCCCAGCACAGAGCCAGGATGGTGCCATAAGGCCCTACTGTAATGGAGTACACTTGTCCAGACTGCTTCAGATTCCATGTGCCTGCAAAGTACCAGGAACCAGTAAGGACTCTTATGCCAAAACAACAGCTAGAATGCAGTTGCAGGACACACAGACCCTGATTTTACTGGACTGCTGCAGATGCAGCTATTTGTGTGCACTCATATTCACGAGGTCCGGGGGTACGCCTGTTGGGCTAGACAAAAGTTGCACAAGTGTATACACTTGTGACACCTCATGTGTAGGACTGCACATTGGTTCACTCAAGCTCTTGGTGATGCTGCAAATTGTACGCATGTAATCTCCAGACTGTGATGGAAGGAACACCACCAGATCATGCTTGACTCACAATGGCACATCAGTATGAAAGCATGCTGACCACTATGGGTGAGTCAAGGGATCATTACACTGCTTTGCAAGCGCCTTGTACCTTGCAGTGTTTGATCACTGATGACAAACTTATGCACTTCGCTGTGCTCCCTGTCTGCCACATACAATGCATCACTGCATTCATCCAGCACCACGCTGTGAGGGATGGACATTTCCCCCCTGGGCAGGCGATATTCAGCCTCAAAGCTGCCGGTTGCGCTGTATCGAACCACCCTGGAATTGCAGTACCCATCTGCTACAAAGATGGTGCCATCGTTTGCCACTGCAACCTGCAGTAAGGTGAGTAGCCTCGGTCAGCAGGGCTGATGAGCATGAGATGGAGATCAGGAAGATATGCTTGTTCTAGCTGTGTGATCATTGCAGGAGCAGTTGTGAGGTAGAGAGCAGCCCAGTGCAAGCTGATGGGAGATGATGTGGGTCCACTGCTGCATATGCATGGCATCCTTAGGCTCTGACAAAGACGTTCAGTAGCATGTGAACAAGGTACAGCTTGCCAAATTCGATAAGCCAGCAGGTCTGAAGCATGTGGGCAACTTGACTGGTGACTCTGCAACAAGATAACAACCAGATGCAACAGCACACACAGGAGATAGACTCAGAACAGATGATGACAAGAGGTAGTTGATCCACCCACAAAAGAGTGCAATGACGCATAAGCAGCACTATGTGGTGACGTGCACTGTTCCAGTATGCAGATGTAGAATGATCTGATTGGTATGGTGAGCCCTGTGCTTTTGATGTCACCAACACAGCCTCCAAAAGCCCTTACTGCTAATCAGGTTGTGCATGCACAACATGCAGACTCACATGTGTAGGCTTGCAGAGATGCGCAGAGTCGCTGCCGGGCTCCAAACGCTTTCCTATTACCAGAAGCTGGTTGCCTTGCTGATCAAATTTGATGGCTTGATGCAGTCCCACATCCGTCACCCAAACGTTGCCTTCAAAGTCTACAGTCAGGCCATGAGGCATCAAGAAGAGGTTCTCTCCCCAGCTTGACAGGACTGCCCCGGCATCCTGTGCACAGCAGGCGGCATAAACTGAAAAGCATTGCAAAGTGTCTATGAGGTTGGCAACAGTGTTTGCAATGTGCAGGTCAGGCAGGGAACAAGGCCAGGGGAAGGACCCAGCTTTGAATGGCGTTGGGTATGGGCTGTCAGGGCTTTCGAGAAGCCTATGGATGTTCAGACTAGGCGAAACTCTTGGGGCAAGAAGATGTTGTGCAGTGTGTCAGGGTTCTGAGGTGAATTGATAGTTTGCATTGCCAGGGTTTGAGATCTCATGAAATCAGATGTTGAAGGGGGCCAACTGGGGAAACACATATGACCTAACAAAATTGCACTTATGCGCGAATGAGCAGCATCCAACACTGCTCAAAGGCCTGATGGAAGAAGTCTCAGAACAATATGCAGGTGGCAA
>JAABUW010005233.1_pt1 | contig 17014 bp, 21 predicted proteins | sample 5560081 | NCBI WGS metagenome assembly JAABUW01 (sample SAMN10711882, study PRJNA513363) | rock metagenome | isolation source: Antarctica rocks | place: Antarctica: Victoria Land, Knobhead sud | reverse complement strand
ACCCCCCCACCCAACCCAACACCCCCCCCCCCCCCCCCCCCCCCCCCCCCCCCCCCCCCCCCTTTCCACCCAACCTACCTCGAAAACCCTACTCATCCCAGCGCCCACCCCCCCCACTTCAATCCCACCCCATCACTGCCGAAAACACACGCTCAGAAACAGATTCTCCCACCCTTGGACGCAAAGAAAAAAAAGGCAAAGCGCGACGGGATGCCGAAGCATGAGGCTTGAGGAGGTGGATGTGATGGTGCGGATGCTGAGATGGTGGCTGAATGTGGTGACGAGAATGGGGGGGGAGGGGACTGGGAGGGACTATAAGGAGGAGGAGGAGAGAGCCGAAGGGGTGGGGGGGGGGAATAACGAATTGCGTCAGCGTAGGTTGGGCTCACTAGAAGGGGAGAAGAGACGGGTGTTAACGCGGAGAGGCTACATAAGTGAATCAAAGACGAATAATGGTGGGTTCGAAGCACCACCCGCGAATTTTCTCAGCTACCTCTGAAAAAACAAAGAAAAAAGAGAATCAATAACACCTCCTCCTTCCCTCTCCTCCTCCCTCTCCTCTTCCTCTACCTCCCATCCTCCTTCCTCGTCTCTTCCCCCCCTCCCACTCTTCTCCTCCCCTTCGATTCGAGACATCGACGCTCAAAGCAAGTACACACCCATCACCCCCGTAAATGCGTTTCCATCGAGGATGGGAGGGGGAGGTTAGAAGGGGGAGAGTGTCATGGGGATGGGATGGGATGGGATGGGATGGGATGGGATGGGACAAGGACGATGGGAGGTGGGATGGGCGGTAGGTAGTAGGTAGCTGGATAGGATAGAGAGAAGGGGGGGCGTGGGGGGAATGCTTTTGGCGGTGGGGTGGGGTGGGGTGGGGTGGAATGGAATGGAATGGAATAAATAGCGACGGAACGGTCCACGTGTAGATTAATATTGAGAATACGAGTATGTCTTCGCTACTCCCACCTACTAGAGAATGATAAACCCCAGTTGCATCATCCATTCACCCCCCTTCCCCCTTCCCCCTCCCCCCTCCCCCCTCCCCCCTTCCCCCTTCCCCACCAGCTCACCACCACCACCACCACCACCACCACCAAAGCCAATCCAACGTCCACAGCCACCCGCAACGTCCAACAAGGTAAAATGTTCCCGAAGCCCGGGACGGAGCACGAACCGTCTCTCCTTCTTTGAGCCCAGATGGCTCTGGTGCACTGGTGGTGGTGGTGGTGGTATGGGCAGAGGCTAGCATTCCGACCATTGTCGGCTGGGGGCGTACCGGTACGTACCGTAGGACTGGGTTCTACAGTAGAAGTCTTGGAGCGTCCTGCTTTTTCGAGGGGGGGGGCGAAGAACGCTAGTTGTGGGGGATGTAATGGTTGGGCTTTGAGCGTTGTGTTTGTGGGGTGGAGGGGGGGGGGGGGGGGTTGCACGTTGGAGGTTTCCAAATGATTTGGCAGATTGGCTCTTATGCGGCTGGCCGCTTCTATATAGGGTGGAGAAGGTAGTATCCCATCCGAGGGTTTATTCCGTCTGTATATTTGAGTGCTGTACCTTTAAGAAGTTCTGGACGTGCTCGCGAGGGCTCGTAAAACCATTCCAAATGCGACGGCAATTGAAATCTGGAAAATATGTCTCGTATAGGAGCGTTTCTTCCCACCTTGTCTGAGTCGGAAACGCCAATCGTTATGCTCGGTGTAGAATCGAAAGGGAGAGGCGTGCGTGACGGGAATGTCACTGAATGTTTTCGCAGCTCTCCCACCTCGACGTATGACTCTGGCTGTGTGTATGGATGTAGGCATAAGATGGACAGCCCGCTTCGTCTCCTTCATCAGGGGCTCAAAGAGTACACCAACATGTTCTATAAAGCACTGGAAACGTTCAATTCCAGGACCATACAGAGCCCCCGTTCAGTAGAACAATCCCGACGTAAGCTGCTGGCGGCTGAGCGGCTCCTGCTGTTGTATATTTTCTTAGGTCATATCAACCTCTCTGATAGCGAAGTAAAGTCAAGGCGTTTTGTACGCGGCTTGGAGAGATCGTTTGCCACAACCGAAGAAAGGATAGAGTCATCGTGGCCAGTGCTGAGGAGCCACCAGAGTATATGAGAGATGCTTGTATGCTGCCATGCTGGGATTGCTCGAATGACGACCATCATACTTTCGAAACATGACCGAATGGAGTACTGGACAAAGGATTTTGATACAGACGAACAACCCGCAAGTTATGTGGAGGCTCTTCCCTTGGCCGGCAATATTGGTATAATAGTTGCAATAGGTCGCAGTGAGGCTTCATGGTGGAAATTAAACGGTCGTACTTTGTTGAAATATTGCTTGCTTGTCTACTTTTAAAGATGGTGAGTATAATATCTGCTGTAGCAGTGATTATTTCCCGCCAAACGTCAGGAACGCCCTCGTGCATCGTGCTTTTGAGCTGCCATACAGCCATTCCAGGACCGTCTCATCTTGGAAAACTGGCAAACCGATCTAAGGCATATGCTCAACTTCCAAGCTTCTTGTGGGTAACAAGAGCCGCAGGACTTGGCAGCCGGTGTAGTATAACCTGGAGCACAGAGTCGAGGCCAGTGAAGGGCTAGGCGTTGAAGGCCACCGTATAGAAATACCTCCAGGTTCAATATAGTCTGACCTTCAACTGCGTAGCTCATGTCTCTTGAATCCCCGCTCTCCCACAGCCCCCCCCCCCAGAATCCCTACTACGCCTCAGTATCACCCTCTTCCTCACCTCACATCCACCGCCCTCTCCACCCTCTCTAGCTCCGCCTTCCCCGTACTAACTAAATACCTCACATGCCCCAAATCGCTTACCCCTCGATTTCTTTCAAACTCCCTCCTCGCAAAATCCCGCATCTCCCTGCGGGTCGAGAGGCTGGAGATCTTGTTTGTAGAGCGTAGGATGCGACGCCAGAGGTAGAGAACACGTTGGCGTTGGAGGAAGTGGGTGAGGGTCAGGGGAGTTGAAGGGGGGAGGATGCGGGTGGGGCGGCGGGGTGCGGTATAGGTGCGTATGTGGAGGCGAGGGAGGGGGGGCATCTAGGATGTGACGAGAACATGAGGACTCTGCTCGACAGACAAGATCGTTGTTGATTGTGGACGTGATGGAAGGAATTTCAGAAGTCAGAGATGTAGGATGAAATCATTAAGACGGCGGAACAATCCCGAGGGCGGAAAAGCGCTTCCGCCAGAATAGGGCAAATGGAAAGCAACCATTGCGCTTCAACCTCTAGCTTCTGGTTCTTGAAGCCCACACGCCTCTGATCCAGTACTCCACACGCATCTACCCTATCTCCCTGTCGCTCTCCCCCCACCCACCAGCATGCCCCCCATCCGCCGCTACCTCCGCATAAGCCAATACTCCGTCCTCGAATGCCGCATCTACACCGACAACCCCGCCGACGCCCAACGCTGGCTGCTGAACGAGCGCTCGCCCGTCCTTCCCCGCGTCATCGACGCTGTGCGCCCGCTTGTGTTGCCGAAGTTGAAAGAGGAGAATGCGAGGGCTAAGGCGGCGAAGGGGGGGAAGAAGAAGAAGGTGGTGAAGAATCAGGTGGAGAGGGGTATGTATGTGTGGTGGTTTTGGGATCGGGGCTTCTGCTATTGGTAGGCTGACACGGGGGTTTGGGGCGTGGGATAGATGACTTCGTGGTGTCGATTTATCTGACGGAGACAAGTGTGCGTCATTCGATTTTGAGGAAGGAGAGGAGGGCGAAGAGTGAGAAGGCTAGGCTGGGGACAACGACTGGGAGGTTGACAGGAACTGGAACGAGGGAGGAGCCGGTTGAGGTCGGTGGGGGAGATGAGCCTGCGTTGGTTCGCGAAGAGTCTCACGAGGGGAAAGGCGTGCGCTTGGAAGACATCCCTCGAGCTGAGGACGCTGTCATGGATGGTAGCACGCGGAAGGAAAGGGGCGAGAGTGAGGAAGGCTTGTTCCTCTCCGAGGGCTCTGAGGATGAGGCTTTCCAGTCCCAGCAGAGGCCTTCCAGGAAAGGCAGGGAGAAGCTTGGCTTGGAGCAACAAGGAGACGCAGACGACAAGAAAAAAATGGCTCTCAACACTACGTATGATGGTTTCAGTATCTACGGTCGAATTCTATGTCTAGTGGTGACGAGAAAGGGAACCGCCAAGGGAAAGGAGTTGGCAGGAGGCGCTGGCCAAGCAATGATGGAGGACTGGATTGCATCTACGCAAATGGCAGAGGGTCAGATGATGGACGAGTGAATGAATGGGCGACTGACAAAAAGCTAGTGCCAAGGTACAACGCTACGGCTATGGGGGCGAATTGTAGATGAAGTCCAGCTGTTGATACCGTTTTGTGGCAGCTGAAGTCGAAATCACATCCGAGGGTGTGTGACGGTATGGTAAGTTCCATGTCCGAGGCGCTCACCTTGATGGTATTTGAATATTAATCTATAATTTGGCAGGTCTATACCAGGACCATGCAGACCTCAAAGCGACGATATAGACGCCAGTGCAGTAACCGTGCGCGCTTGGCGTAAATGCGAGCAGAAACCAAGAAAAGTCGTGGGGGCTAATCTATCGAAAGATTTGGTGGACCGATGTGGTTAACGTAGCACCAGTCGAGAGGTTGGGGGCTATTCTTTGAATCGAAATCGAGTATTCAATTCTTTGCCCTACCGTATGCCAGTTCTGTAGAAGTTGATACAGGTAGCATGAATACGGTGCCAGATCCTTGGGGCCATCCTATTCCATCCCCTGGTCCTCTTCGCTTCGTGCCGCTGCTGAACCTCAGCCTTCGATACGACCCAAAGGCGCAATTGACTTGGCAGTCTCCATTACTGCATCGGGAGGCACGGTCGTACACTAGACGCACAAAGCCCTCTTCACGTGGGAGCTGTCAGAGCGGATGCACCAATCTCATGCACACTTTTCCGCGTTGCACACCACCTCATCCACCAACATGTAGCTGAAAGCTTTAAAAACTCCTAGAGTAGCTTGGTTTTCTTTTGTGTGGATCACACCTCTTCCCACGACTCAGCAAAGTAAGACCGAGCGGTGGAATTCCGTCTCTTCCTCAGCTGTTACCATATATATCGCTCGGTACGGTCGAAAAAACGGCCAAGAATCCTCCCGTTGGCATGAGACACCTTTTGCATTTCTAAGCTTCCCAGCGTGAATCAATGGTTACCTATCCAATGCTGTCGCTCGTCGTGTCCCTCTTCCGGCTCCGGCGTCGGCTTTTAGCTGCCGGCTGCTGGCTCGGCCGGACTCTTCGAAGCCCCGACAGCTGCTGGACGTCAGCGCTGACCGAACGAGGTCGGTTTGTATCTGACCATCTCGTTGACGGAGGATCTATTTTGGGGATAGCAAGGTTCGAAATATTGTGTATCAGCAGTCCAGTTGCTTTCCTGGCCCAAGCAACGCCAAAGCACTCCCACTAACCCACATCATATTGCGTGCCCAATGGGGATCACTGTGGATGTTTCCACATCATTATTGAGCCCATCTGTCAGAAGAGTTGTACGCGTGTGGCACAGTATCCACACCCAAACCGACAACCAGGTTGATTGGAAGGATCTTGCAGCACGGAAGGAGAGCGGTCTGCCCGTACGATACCTGAAGTATCTCAGGGTCCGTCGAAAGAGTACTTGACATGCATGGTTAACGCGATGTTGGCACTCGGGGAATCTGCACTCCTTTCCTGCTCAAGTGTTAGCAATCGACGAGATCCAGATCCAATCGTTCCATTATCCAGCGTCGAGGCGCTTTAGTTTTCTTATTGTTTGGGGGTGGAAATCCAACCGACGTTCCAACAATGAGGCCCAAAGGACTCTCTGTTCAAGCCACAGGCCCACTTGTTTCTTCGGGAGATCTGGAAATGTTAACGCCATCGACCCACGCCGCTTAGAATTTCCCTGACAGGGGCCACCGACCCAGCGCCATGGTTCTGGAGGCCTTCCCACGTGAGCGCATGGGCCCTTTGCTGGGACGAGCTGAGCGTACGGTAAAGTATTGCTAGTACACAGTATGCAGTTGGTCGGGACTCGTATCTCTGTTTCACTCGGACACTCGGGATAGCTGCTGGAGGGGATAATGAAACAGCTTGTCGTGCATGCAGCATGCGAGCGACGTCTGTCCTGTAAGAGATGAAGAGGACACGAGAGCGTTTCGGGCGCCCCCCGTGCAAGCAAACAATAATTAATCAAACCAGCTACCCAGTCTTGATGCGAATTGGACATGATGGCATATTCATAGAGCTATTATCATTGGGGCCCCCAGATTGTGTCCGTGACTCCTTGTTAGCTGCAGCAAATGCAATTGCCATGTGGCCATCCCCTGTAGATCGGTGGCCGTGCGATGCGTGTACTAAGGTAACATAACAGATGTTCGTATTGTGCAAGGATCTATCTTAATGGGTTGTTGGTACGGAGTACTCCGTACGGAGTATTATTACCCTATTCTGTCATGGTCTAAGGTCAGGTACTTTAGCCATTGACCAGTCAGGCAAGCAGGCCGGCTGTGGCGCTTTGCTGACTATCGGTACGAGTAGTACCTTAGTCTCCGTACCACAGTACGGTGACAGTACCTACATGAGGAAACTATGATCGCACAAGTCGATTGTTTGTTTTGTATTAATTTGGTGGCAAATGAAAGCCTGCCAATCATTGTTGAGGTATGACGACGCAAGAGTTTCGTATTCCCCCTGAGATTGTGGTTTGGCGTGTGTGAGACGATGATTTGCATCAGGATTTGCGTTCAGGGGAAGTTTTAGAAACGATCAAAGCAAAGCTCAAACAAGCGAGCAATCTGTTTGAGTTTTCGGACATGCGGCTCCTGGCAGACCATGATAGCATATATTCACAACCCATCGTCTTCAGTTTAGAGATATCCATTCCTGCCCGATATCATTGGCCTTCCCGGAATTGCTGTTCCTCGGGAGGGTGTGAGCGATTGTCTAGATTTCCAGTACTGTGTGAGTCCTACTGTATGTAAGATGCATTAATAGAGTAGGTAAGGTTGCATGGGCTCTTTCCGTCCAAGTGCCGCGGATTAGATATTGACTTGGTTGTTTGCGTAACCATCCACAGCAATGGGTGGCAATATGGTTTCTAATTCGATAGAAGGTTGGAACAGTAAGATGACATTGTTCGAGGTGTGCCGGGGATAGTTGGGTAAGGGATAACGGTTTGCAGCGGAGTGTTCCCGCATGATTGGAGAGTAGAACACTATAGCGATAAAGCAAGGTACCTAGATTAGGAGTTGTTTTTAGTTTGTGAGTATATTTTACTGAGAGCATAAGAGAGAGAGAGAGAGAGAGAGAGAGAGAGAGAGGGTGTGTGTGTGTGTGTGACCACAAGTCTAACGAGTAAGTAAGTGTTCGAGGCACTGACGACGACGGCGGACAGGGATCAGGTCTCTATGGCTTTTGGTTACGAGCGTGGGGATCCTAATTCCAGAAGAAAACCTCATTATTATTATTATACCGTCATACCGTACCTTGCCCCTGCCCCTGCCCCTGAAATAAAAGTAGGTACCGTACTACGTACTGTGTACTGTACTACCTAACGACGTACATCATCAGCCTTGTGCTCTTGGCTCTTGCATGCTACATACCTTACCTACTTTAGGTAGGTACTCAGTACGTACCTTACCCCTCGTACCTTACGGTACCTTACCTTACCCGAGCTATTCTCCTTATGATTCACCGCGTCACTGCTTGGCCCCTCCACTTTCGTTTTGGAGAAAGCAGCCGTAACATCGTTTCCCTGCAATCACCCTTGTCGATCTAAACTGCTCAGTCATGCTTCATTTGGGTTTTCCGCGCCCTGAATAACCTCATCAGCTGAGCTAGTCAAATTACCTTAGTTATTATTATTACTGTACCCAACGGTACGAATGAAGGGTAAAGGTAAGGTAATCATGGATCTTTTTCCATCCTTCAAAACGTTCAACGGCCTGCTACCACGGTTCATAAATACCTCAGCTGCCTCCCTCCCTCCTAACCCTTCATTCCTCGGAAACAACCTGTTGGCTACCTCGACTACCATTGTTACCTCCCCCAACCGCTACTCAAATCTCGTGCACCTGCACGGATAATCTAATACACCTCACGTCATCACCCGTCCACTATCGCAGACTCAGTTCAACAGTCGTCCTTGAACCTCCGAATCTTCCTCGAGCAGACTCTGCCGCGCCCCACTCAACATACTCATTCTCCCCTTCCTCAAAACCTCCGATATCCACAGAATGCCTTCTCAATACCACGGCCCATCAAAACCACAATACCCTCCCTGTCCAGGACCACCCCCAAACCGCCCTCTGCCCCAAATTCCAAAGTAATGAGGCCGGTCCTCCACTTAGCGGTTCTTCCTGGATCATCTATATCGTTGGGGACATATTTCGTTATGTCTCGACTGCAAGGCAAAACCATGAATACAAAACATTGGCTTCGCGTACTCTGAGTACGGAAAATACTACGCATGGGACGGACTTCTGCTGGGATTTCCATTCTCGTTAGCTGCAGGACAGCGACGATCTATCTACACCGGAGGGCTTCGACCACGTTTTCCAACCTGGTGCTGCCCTACCTTACGCATCACCTGCATATCAGCACGGCACGGCCTACCAATACTCTATGCAGGCGAATCAACACTGGGATTCGCCCACCCACCCGGATGCAGCCTTATCTACTCGACCGCTATTCCGGTTCCCATCAACGTCGCTTAACCACGGTCGATTCTGTCCGGTGATGCGCCGCCATTCGGGTCACCATGTTCTATGTCGTTTCTTGGTCGCTTTTATGCCCAGCTACACCATATACCCTTGTACGGTACACATTTTCTGGATTGGCACGGCCTGAGCTATTGGGGATACAATACGGAGCAATTAGTGGAGTTGGGAAATATGGATCATGATGTCAGATAATGTATAATAAGAATTAGAACAATCTTAACAGATATATTCGAACATGATCCGTGTATTCCGTAAAGAAAGCTATATTAAAATATCTTCGATGGCTTCTTACAGCACTACTGCTGCCTTACTTACCAATTTGTGGATGGAGCGATGGATAATATCTTACCCATTCGCATCCGTACCGAAGACCACGGTTCCGAGTCTGTCCTCCATTATTGGCGTTGTGTGCGGTTGTGCCGGTGGAACAAATTGCCGAACCCTAATCTCCAAATCCCCAAATCTCCAATGCCTTGGCACGCCTTGACACTCGCCTGTCACATCCGCATGATCGGCACCTCGGCTTCCTGTTTGGTCACGTCACTTGATTCTTCTTCCAACAACGCCAACCGCTTCGCCAGTCCACGTCTACATGTTGCAAGCTTTGCTATGCAACATGATTGGAGTTCTGTCTCATTAGCACCTCGGCTTTATCATTATCATTATGGCCCTCGAGCTTCATATCTGGGGTCCAGCTTTCTCTCTGCCGTCCATTGACCCCCACTGTCTTGCCGCCATAGCCTACCTGACTCAGGTCGTTCCTCGCGACCAATGGGCTCTCGTCGCGAGCTGTGACGCGACCTTGAGTCCAACAAGTTCGTGAGGCTCCTTTCCCGTTTTGTAATATACTCCAGCCGATGTATCCAGTCGCATCAAGTATCACAGCGGTCACGATGGCTAACACGAGCTTTGTGTTTCAGAGAAGCTGCCAGCCCTTCGAGATGGCTCGACATGGATCGGCGGCTTCCTCAACATTATTGATCATCTGAGGAAGAGCTCGGACAAGGGGCGGGATCTGGACCATAACTTGGACCGACGAGGCAGAGCGAACGTCACAGCGTATGTTCAGGTGTCGTTAGGAAACAGCGGTGAGAGAGGGTACAGCTAATGCGTGAAACAGCTTCTCAGCTTTTGTTGAGGCCCATGGGCAACCCTTGGTGGATCTGAGTCTCTACGTTTCGAGTGAAAACTATAATTCTGCAACACGCCCCGCCTATTCGCGTATCCTGCAGTGGCCGAGACCGTGGCTGATAACTCCCCATCGCCGCAAGCTTGCCAAAGCCAGAACCGCGCACCTCAATCTGTCGTCACTGGATATTGATAACGCGAGTGTTGAAGCGAAGAACGAAACAGCAACGAAACCAGGGTCCGACCTTATCCCCCCGTCTCTACGAACCACACGTCAAACAGTGACGTCCTTGGTCAGGCAGCCACAACATGCCTCTCGTTTCCGGCTTGATGCACTAACGGAAGCTTTCTTCGGACCTCTACAGCAGCTTCTGGGTCAAAAGCGGTTCCTCCTTTCCGACGATAACCCGTCAAGTCTGGACTGCCTGGCCTTGGCATATCTAGCTCTCGCTCTGTTGCCTGAAGTCCCGCAGCCATGGCTGGCAAAGTCTATGAGAGCTAGATATCCAGAGTTGTGTAGATATGTTAAAGAATTAGTTTACGGGTTCTTTGGTGGACCCATCGAAGTTGAGGATGCATTGCTAAGCTCGCAGCCTGGTGGCTATACCACGGCGGCAGACTCTCTAGATGAAAGCCGACAAGGGAAGGAGACTTCGTTATCGTGGAGCAAGCCAGAGGAAAAGGCAATGGCTTCAACGGGCTCAAGCATGGTAAAGATCGCCTTTGAAGCCATGCCTATCATGGGGCAGCTTCATAAGTCAAATCTGCTTCTTGAGTCAAATATTGCCGAGACCGTTGTCGGAGCCGATGGACAATCTGCACAAGCAGTCGCAGCATCGCCTTCAAATCCCATACTTCCGGCGATCCTCGCCATTGGCACTATCGTGACTGGCGTAGCTGGCTATCTCGTTTATTCTAGGTTGTTGAACCTGCCAATCGGTATTTCCCCGTCAGTAGAAAACAAAAGACTCTCGGACATGGGAGAGGCAGGCGCAATTTTAGCAATGGCGGACTTTGGTGGCCGTAGTTCGAAGCTTGATGCTGAGGACGCACGAGTGGGCAGAGTCCCGGTCTAGAAGTTGATGCTGCTATTGACGAGAGGGGTGCATTGTGAAAGATTGCTGGAAATGTTCGAGATATGGGAAATCCGACTTCATCGCTAAACGGTTGGCTCCGCTAACATCTATGTATGATATGCCTTTTGAGTTATCATTGATATACAATACCCAATTCTCCAAATATATCAAACAATACCGGCAGGTTTTGCTGAATTCTTACGGTATGGCAAGGATGTGCTAGGAGAACATATTCACTTATGGTGATACATTTCGTGAGATAACAAGGGCCATGAGTGCCCATGAGCACGTGATAGATCAGTCCTTCATACCAAATTCAGACAGGCTTATAGCAAGATAGAACTTGTGGTTCGCTGCGCGCGTAAGCAGATACTGAACTCGTAGATCCTTGCGATTATGAGTTTCAACTATAGCTCTCCTCGGATTGTAGATGACGAGAGGCTTATACTATGGAATCATATCGAAGAACACTCGTGATCGTTGCATACCCGTGGCCTTCCAATGGTCATTTTCCATAACTCTGACATCGAAACCTAAGCCCTCGCTTAAGTTTCTTAGCGCAGATCATCCCCCACCAACAATCGCGAACTTCTACTAGACCACCTTATCGCCAAACCCCAAATCCCTCTTGAACGCCTCAACCTCTACACCACATACTACAACACCTCAATCATGGCTGACGCTCCTAGAGGAGGAGCAGCAGGAGCTCGCGGCGGTGGTTTCGGCTCCCGAGGTGACCGAGGCGGAGACCGTGGACGAGGGCGCGGCGGCCGCCGAGGACCTCGACGAGGTGCCAACAAGAACGAAGAGAAGGAATGGCAGCCAGTGACTAAATTGGGCCGATTGGTCAAGGCCGGCAAGATTAAGAGTATGGAGGAGATTTATCTACATAGCTTGCCGATCAAGGAGTATCAGATTGTGGATTGGTTTTTGCCCAAGTTGAAGGATGAGGTTATGAAGGTATGCCTGGGCCATCAGTACCTGCATATGTCTAGATAGAATGACTCTTGGCTTGGAAATGTGCAATTGCTTACATTCTCTTCCTCCAAATAGATTAAACCCGTTCAAAAACAAACCCGCGCCGGTCAACGTACCCGTTTCAAGGCCATTGTCGTCATTGGCGACTCCGAAGGCCACGTCGGGCTCGGAATCAAGACCTCGAAAGAAGTAGCCACCGCCATCCGTGCCGCCATCATCATTGCCAAGCTCAGCGTACTTCCCATCCGCCGTGGATACTGGGGTACTTCGCTCGGTGACCCGCATTCTTTGCCAACAAAGGAGAGTGGAAAGTGTGGTTCCGTTACTGTTCGAGTACGTCTTCTCCCTCACTCACCTATATCATCCCCGTACAGAGCTAACAAACACGCTTCCAGCTCATCCCCGCCCCCCGCGGCACCGGTCTCGTGGCCTCCCCCGCCGTAAAACGTCTCCTCCAACTCGCCGGCGTCCAAGACGTCTACACCTCGTCAGCCGGCAGCACCAAAACCCTTGAGAATACGCTGAAAGCGACGTTTGTGGCCGTCGGCAATACGTATGGGTTCTTGACACCGAATCTTTGGAAGGATAACAAGTTGAACCGGAGTCCGCTCGAGGAGTTTGGGGATGTGTTGAGGGAGGGGAAGAGGTATTAGGGGGGTTTTTGTGCTATTGCGGGGGTAAAATGGGTTCAGTAGTGGACTGTGGTGGTGTGAGGTAGAGCAATTGATGTGGCTTTGTCTTTCACGTCCTATCTCTCGTCCAGGTTGCAGCGCTCTTTTCGTCTTTTCCGAAGACACGCCTGGACAGCTGCTGAAACTTCTCGACTAACCTCCCACCGCTCCAGGAAACGCACAGCTTACGCCACATCTTACCAAGTCAATAGAGAAGACCCACGGCACGACTACTCGACCGACTCCAAGGCAACCCACCACAATCACCGCCACCCACATCACCACCCCCAAAACATTAATCACTCACCCCGTACAAATCTCCCCCATCCTCATCCCCATCCCCATCCCCATCCCCATCCCCATCCCCATCCTCATCCCCATCCCCCACCGCACTACTCTCCACCTCCCCTTCCCTCCATCCCACCCCTCCACTCCCCACCTCACGCTCAACAGGCCGACGGAACCCATCACTTCCAACCACCAGTTCCGGGCGCAGTGGGGGAGCGCGTGTCGAGGTGCCAACTTCGATGCTGGGGGCGTGGGGGTCAGGGCGCGGGACTAATCTGGGCGCCTTGGAACGCGAGGGACGCGGTTCAGCCAGGGGGAGGAGGGGGGAGGAGGTCGGGTTTGGGGGGGGTTTGGCTGTGCGGTGTTAGTATGTACGACTGCGGGTGTTAGAGAGGGGGGGGGAAGGGGTACCTGGATGGGAAGTGGAAGGTTTGGGGAGGGTGAACCGGATGGCGGGGATGTTGAGGGCGAGAGAGGAAGGGGGTGTGGGTGCGGGGGCGGGGGCGGGGTCGTTGGGAGAGCCTGTGGGAGACGTGGTTAGTGGAATCATTCATAACAGGGCTGGTCCAATGCCAGAAAACCCCCAGAGCCAAAATTCAAAATTCAAAATTCCAAAAAACCAACCCACCAGCAACCAAATCCCTCTCGACCCTGCCCCCCACCACCCCCCCCAGAAACCCCGTCTCCGCAAACGGAAACCCCTCCCCGCCGGGCCATTGCCTCTCCTTTGCGTCCGGCGCGTTCTCCAACACCTCGCCGTGTTTCGAGACGTCGAATTCTTGCATTTCGGGCGGCATGAGGTTGCCGCGGCCGAGTTCGGGGGTGGAGGAGCGGGAACTGGAGTGCGGTGGTGCGGTGGGGCCTGGGCTTGAGGGGTGGTGTTGTGGGCGTTTGGATGGGCGTTTGGTTGGGGGGGGGTCGGTTGCTCTTTTTCTTTTGCCTAAGGAGACGTCGCTTGGTGATTTTTGATTGGTAGGCCGTTGGCCGCGAGAGAAGAATCGCTTTTTTTTTGACTGGGCGGGTTGGTCGGAAGCGAAGGACCACATTCTGTCGTAGTCGAGGTTTGAAGAGGGCCTGTTCTCGTGGTTTTCTTGCAGGATCCTGTTGGTAAGGAGGTCGATGGCTTTTGTGTAGGAAGGGAGGCCGTTGGTGCCGTTTAGAGGTTCGGCGAGTTCTTGCAGTGCTTGCTCTCTTTGTCCTTGTGCGGCGTTTTCTCTTTGTTTGCCTTTTGCTTTTGCGGATTTTGGCGCGATGGTAGGTGGTGTGGGGTTGAATTGTTCGTTTTGGATTTTGTGGTGGAGTTGCATGGTTTCTGCGAGTATGCTGGTTTGCTGGTTAGCTACTGTATATGCTTTGGGATATGGGATGGGGTCGCTACGCACTTTTCAAGCTGTTCGATGTCGTTGAGATCCAAATTCGCGTATTCGGTCAAACAATCCTCTAGGAACCACCCACGACTATCGCAATATTCAGTAACTTCTCGAACCTGATCTTGCACGGGCAACGGAGAAGGGAGGCCGCTTCCATTTATCTTTTCGATGAATTCTTCGCCAAAATACCGGGTATCGTCTACGGAGTCGGTTCTTGAAATGGGAGAGTTGTAGAGCAGGTTGAAGAGATGGGTGGCTAGGAATGTAAAGCGGGCTTGACAGGCTGCTTTGATTACGCCTCGGATCTGGGACGGTTGCCCTGCATCACGGGTCTGACTTGATTTATTGGCGCTGTTTTGGAAGGCCAATACTTTCTTCGTCCACTCTAACGGATCATCATGATCTGATCCTCCCCCTCCCTCCGCAGTAATAGCCATTACCGGATCCGAAGGCTCAGGATGAGGTGCAGACGGCAATCGCAAGACCCGATGCTTCCAGCCACCTTCAAAATGTTGCTCGTGATTAGTAGCAAAAGAGCGAAGTGCAATTTGTACAGCCGCACGTTTACGACCTCTGTTCGTCGCCCTAGTATTAAATCTTTCATCCTCGGTCTGCTGGTTCTCTTCTTCAATGTGTTCACGGACAAGAGATGGATCGTTCAGTATTTGCGAGTATGCATCGTTCTCAATCTCTCGGAGTGCTTGCCCTCTGGGCGTATATGCTCGTAAAGCCTCTATGAATGCATCGTGGTCGACTGGGCGTTTGATGGTGAAAGGCGGGTGATCGTCTCGTAAAGGAGCTCCACGAAGTTGAGCACTATCCATGTCAAACAATGCCAAACGCACACTCTGTCTTGGGAGAAGTCGTTCTTCAAAAGGTGGCCAGATTTGGCCGTTCTGTTGGTTCATTCGCGACTGATGGACGCGAAGCATATCTTGTACCTCTTTATACACTTTGATATCGCATGGCACCTTCTCGTTGGCCAGTTTACGCAAATAGTTGCCTATTGCTTCGAGCCTTTTCGCGAAATCACGCTGTGAATCCGGATCCTCATCCGACAGAAAGTTCCTGGCCTGGAGAAGCCTCTCCTCCACAGTTGCAGGAGGCGATTCCCAGCCATCTTCTTCGGGATCCAGCTCGATTTGTCCCTCCTGGTGCATATGCAGGTTCTTAGATGTAAGGGAAGGTTTTAGAGGAATCTCTTGATTTGATTCAGCGTCGTCGGTAACTTCAACGACTGTAGGCGTAAGTGTAGGAGGGAACCGCGGGCCAGATCTCGAAGTTGATGCTCTTGTCCGTCCGGAACCATGGCTGCTAGAACTGTAGACTTTCTTTTTAGCATCGCTTTTAATCCGGGAATGTCGCACTGACCGCTTAGCTTGATTAGTGGAAACACTTCCAGAATCTACCGTCAAGCCACCGGATTCTCCTGTATCTATATGTCAGTGGCGATATCCCACTGAATTGCAGCTTTAATCGCTCACCAACCGATGAGGGTCCCATTGTAGCCAACCTGCAGCACCGGATGCTGCAATTGCCCGTTTGAATGTGCTTGTCGACGTTCAATGATATAATCCCTAGAACAGATGCCGTAAAAGGACAACTTCCAGATCGAATTTGGCGATGCGAAAAGGCAGGCAGTACCAGTTCATCGAAACGCTTTTGATTTCGCAGTTGTGTTTGAGACTCCGGATCGAGAAGCGAGGAATTCTCATCTACATTCCAGTTAAGCAGTGCATGGTTAAGCGATACTTCTCACCACAACTTCGGGCTTTGTCTGAGAAGAATGAAGTCTGACAGAGTTCGGGATTGTATTAAGAATTCGGTATAGCGAATCACTGGGACAGTAGAAACCTTAACCGACCCTAAATTTCAGTCGTTGATTATGTTCGGATGATATTTAGCAATATGCTTAATAAGATGAGTAAAACCCATCACCTAGCCTTTGAGGTGAGTAAGACAGTTCAGAGAACTCACTAGATTCTAACCTTTGTTAAAATCTCAGACCGTGACTTAAAGAAGAGAAGGTACCTTAACCAATGAAAAGCTTTGACTTTGTTTTCAAATTGAAGAATAGAAGTGGAAAGATGAGCGAACATGATGACTGCGCCTCTGCCGAAACAGTAGCACGAGCTTGTCTTGACGTTTAGTCATAAGATTCAGATGAGACATGAGAAGTACAATTTAGTATCATTGTAAAATGTGTCAGCTCAGTATGTTTGAACAAACATTGTTCGCCACTGTCTGACATTGTGCAGTATCACATGGATCACAAGAGTATAGATATAATGTTCTCGATAGATTGCCAGTCACTGTGTCCAGAATTTCATTGGGTCACGTAAACAAAACTTACGGCGTCAGCTTTTCCAATCCACTTCAACATTACTCTGCTTGCCTTCAAATCCATTCAACAGCTCGTAAAAGTACGTCGACGTGACGATATGCTAGAAGAGCAAGGCCGCAAGGCCATCATATGTAGAAGAGGAACTAGACGGAATGATAAGTCAATCGAGCAGGTTAATCAAGTCGACAAGGAATCTCAGGCTCAAGTACAAGCAGCTGATCGCACGACAAGTCGAGCAAGCTGATAAGAATTTTCAGCTTTTAAACGAGCCAGTTCATCATTCCTCTCGTTCTCGCTCAGAAATCGACACACAAAGCGCAATCAAACGCAAGGTCTTGTGACTTCAAGCGAGCGTTTCACTTCTAGCCGCCAACTTTCCACGAAAGCTTCGTCAGAGAGTCTTTCAGAAAAGATGGCCCAATTACTTTCGGCCCAGGGTTCGACTTTGGGAGAA
>JAABUW010005232.1_pt1 | contig 17027 bp, 15 predicted proteins | sample 5560081 | NCBI WGS metagenome assembly JAABUW01 (sample SAMN10711882, study PRJNA513363) | rock metagenome | isolation source: Antarctica rocks | place: Antarctica: Victoria Land, Knobhead sud | reverse complement strand
AACTCAGGCTCTAAACCATCGACAGGCCATATCCCCGACCATGTCTCTCACGTCGCCTGCGGGCCCGATCAACGCAGATGAAGCCCCCAACTCTGAAGAAATCGAGAAGCAGTTCGCCGTAAAAGGTACAAGTTCTCCCCACCACCCCTCCCCCTTCCCATGCTAACCTTGCTCTCGCAGTTGTCGAGCATATGACAACCTACTGGTCCATCCTTGAAAAGCTCCCGGGCTCCAAGCTCCGCCTCACGCGCTACGACGACGAGATCCACGAGCACTTCAAGACCGAGTTCCCGGACTTTGACCTCACCGCTACGATTGACGAGGACGGGATGAAGAACAAGGAGGGGAAGGAGAAGTGGAGGGAGTTTATCGAGAAGTATCAGCAGAAGGTGGAGGATTATAATTTTGGGACGATGTTGAGGGCGAATCCGGCGTGGGAGTATGGGGAGAAGGAGACTATCTTTGGTGAGTAGATCAAAGGGAGCGGAGGGAGATGTTGAGAGTGTGAGGCTGATTCGTGTGGTACAGTTGTGAGAATGCAGTTTTATGCTATTGAGATTGCTAGGTATGTGGCTTCTTCCTTGATCCGGGGCAGTGGTGGTGTGTTGAAGATGGCTCTTGCTCACATGAGAATACAGAAATCGCGCAGGTCTGAATGATTGGATTCATGAGAAGGCGAGTGCTGGGAAGGCATCGTGAGAGATCTTGATAAGATGATTCGGTTTGCGGCAGCTAGGTCTGTCTGAACGTGGCTTCGTCTGGTCTTAACAATTGCTCGGCGTGGTCAATCTGCTGTTTGCAAGATTCGACTTCCTGATGGAGGCCGGAATTGATCGATCTGGTTGATGAAACGGTCATTCGACAAGTGGCGAGCCTAGCCAAGGACGAGACTGCCCGCGCAAGATGCTGTCGAGGTCGCGGTTGATGAAGATGATCGAAGGGCACATAGTGTTTGCTTTGCTTCGGTTGGGCGAAACGAATGATGAAATGCCTGAGGGAGGGGATAGAAGGTGAATGAGAAATGCTTGGCGTTACGGCTGGAGAACAATAGTAGTTGGCATGACTGGTCCGGCTTTGAGCAGACCGAAACAAGGCAACGCAAATCCAACATCACTTCACCTTCGAACTGGGACAACCGCCTATCGCTTAGCTTTGCGCCACGCCTACACCTCGCCGAGCCTGTCATGCTTTCTTCATCTCTTACGCGGGCTTGCATGTATGAAACATTCGTATAAATGGCCTCCGCGAAGGCTCAGGAACCGCACAGTCGCAGACGGCCGTGTTCGCATCGGAGTAGAGCGAAGTCTACCACAAGCCAGACAACCGAGAGCGATGAAGGGCGGAAGCACCCATGGAAGGCCTTGTTCTTCTTCACGACGAAAGCGAACATACCCATACTGGTCACGGGTCTTGTCTTCTCTGCACTGGCCGGAGCGATGAACCCTGCAGCAGCATATGTTGAGGGCAAGCTATTCGATGGCTTTACGTCATATGCAACAGGAAAGATCGACGTCGACGAGTTTTTCCAAAGAGAAAAGAAGTACATTTTGTACCTGCTCGCGGTATCCGGTGGATCGTGGCTGTTCAACTTCGCGGAGATGACGCTATGGATCGCGTTTGGAGAGCTGCAGGCGAAGAGCGCAAGAGATCGGCTGTTTCACGGTCTGCTGGAGAAAGACATTGCATGGTACGATCTTAGAAAGAACGGCATCGGCGCACTGCTTCCACGGATACAAGCACAGATCAGGGAGCTGCAGCTCGCTACATCCCAACCGCTGGGAGGAACCTTCAGTCTGTTGTCCACATCGATACTGTCGTTGATACAAGCACTCTATATCTCCTGGAATCTGACTTTGGTGTCCCTCGCCAGTACGCCGATCATTATGATTGCAGTCTTGTGGGCAGGCAGGAATATGCAGCGGAATTACGACCTGCAGCAGAAGAAGCTCACTGAAGCTCAGAAGTACACATCTTCAGCTTTCACGGCTATCGAGACTGTCAAATGCTTCAACGGCCAGGAGATCGAACACGACAAGTACATTACGAAAGTTGCTGAAGCGGCCAGGTTCTACTATCGGGTGGCGAGCGCGAATGCACTACAATTATCGATGTTCGTCCTGCTGTCGATCTCGATGTTCGTTCAGGCGTTCTACTACGGAGGCGTGTTGATACGGGACCACAAGCTGTCAGTTGCAGACGTCTTGACGGCATTCCTGTCGGCTATTGGAGCTTTCCAAGCGCTCAACGGGATGATCCCGACGCTGCTCTTTCTCGAGAAGGGCAAGATTGCTGGGTCTACTTTGCGTACCATCATGGCAGGGATGCGGCGTGGTTCAGATGTGCAAGGTGGCCAACGTCTGCTGGCTCCGGCGAGCTGCTTTGGCAATATCGACGTCAAGAACGTCTCGTTCGCGTACCCTTCACTTCCTCAGCAGCTTGCTCTTGATGATGTGACGCTGTACATACCGGGCGGCGAGATGACTTTTCTTATCGGCAAAAGTGGGAGCGGTAAAAGCACACTCGGTCAGTTGTTGCTCCGCTTCTACCACTCGCAGACTGGGTTCATATCGCTGGATGGCATCGATCTCGAGAGACTTGACCTTAATTGGCTACGGACGAACATCACTCTGGTCGAGCAGAGCAGCATGCTGTTCAACGACACCGTCTTCCACAACATTGCCTTTGGCAAGAGCGATCATAGCAAGGTCAGCAAGCGAGAAGTCATGGAGGCTGTTGAGTTTGCTCTCCTCCAACTCATGATCACCGATATGCCGAATGGCCTGGAGACTGTCGTAGGCTACAAGGGAGGCTCTATGAGTGGCGGCCAGCGTCAAAGAATGGCGTTAGCTAGAGCAAGATTGAGAGACACGCCTGTCCTGCTCCTGGATGAGTCCACCAGCGCTTTGGACCAGATCAGTCGTGGGCTCATGATGGATGCGATTCGCCAGTGGCGGCACGGCAAGACGACAATCGTCATCACGCACGATATCTCGCAGATTCAAGCTGATGATTATGCTTACATACTCGAACATGGCAAGCTGGTGCAGGAGGGCTACCGCAAGCACATGGAGAAGATCAGAGACTCGCCGTTCCAAGGCTTTCTGCCTCCAGAGCTGCGAGTCACGGCGTCGCCTTACGACGCCAGAAAAGGTACTGCTTTCGAATCGATTCGGACACGAGGCTCGTCTGTCGACTCGACAAACTACCGCTTCAGCAGAATGATGGACGACCCTTTGGAGGCTCACCTTGACGCTAGTGAAAACAAGAGGGCATCAATGATGTTCAATATGTTCAAGGACCGTCGTCCGATGCCTGGAGTTGGAGCAGGCGCCTTCACTGCGCCATGGATGCGCTTGGCTGCTTCTCCGCCTTCTCCTGAAAACGCTGAGGCGAGTACACGCCCTGCCTCGGGATGGTGGGAATCGAGACCGCTCAAGTCGGTACCTGAGGACCTGCCAAGCGGTAGGCGCATGTCACGTATGCTGGAAGGCTTGCTTGACAGGACAGGCAAATCTGCAGCAGAATCGAGGATGTCCTCAACGGGTCAGAGAAGGCAGCGGAAGGAGTTGCAGCCTATTGTGATAGAAGAAGAGCAGGAGTACTCGAACATGACATCGACGCAAGGCGACGGCCCAGACGAGGAAGCACAGGCCGTCGACCACAAATCCTACAAGCAGCTTCTCGCCACGCTGTGGCCTTCGATCGATCTGCGGACGAGAGCTTATCTCATCCTTGGCATTTACAGCACGACAATCCATGCTCTGGGTGCACCTATATGCGCCTTTGTGCTTTCGCTGCTTCTGCGAACTTACGCGATACCTGGAGGCGACAAGCAAAAGGCACTGCTGTACTCCATGATTATGCTGGGACTTGCATTCATCGATGCCGCTCATACCTATCTTGGCCACGTTTGTCTGGAGTATGTCGGCCAGTGCTGGGTCGACAGCATCCGCTCGAAAGCGATGACCAGGATTCTGGACCAACCACGGGCGTTCTTTGACAAGGAAGAGAATGCTGTCTCGCGCCTCACTGGCAACCTCGATCGGAATGCAGAAGAGCTACGCAATCTTGTCGGCCGCTTCTCTGGCCTTGTATGGACCGCCACAGTCATGGTTTCGGTAGCCGTCATATGGGCTATGGTCGCACAGTGGAAGATGACCTTGCTCGCTCTTATTGCTGCGCCATATGTCTTCACCGTGACGAAGATCTACGCTGCCGTAAGCGAAAAGTGGGAAAGCTATAGCAACAGTGCCGCAGAAGACGCAGCTTCAATCTTCACAGAGGCTTTTACCAACATCAAGACTGTGCGAGCACTTACGCTGGAGCAACACTTCATTGACAAGTACACTAAAGCCACTAACTTTGCTTTGAGCGTGGGCTTTCGGAGGTCGTTCTTCGCTGGCTTCTTTTATGGTCTCTCCGATTCTGCTGGAAACTTCACCATCACCATGGTGTTCTATGTTGGTGCCCGGCTAGTCAAGTCTGGAACACCGGTTCAGGCTGTGGTACAGGTGTTCACGATGCTCATCTTCACGATAACCAACCTTGGACTTATTCTCGTTGCTATACCACAAATTGGCTCGACAAAGGATACCGGCTCTCGACTCATGCGCCTGGCGGAGCTTCCGACGGACTCGCATGAGCATTTAGGCGACACCAGAATCACGACTGTTGGCGACATCGTTTTTGAGGACTTGAGTTTCGCGTACCCATCTCGTCCGGATCAAATCGTTCTTCACGACATCAACTTGCACATCCAGCCAGGTGCTTCGACTGCTATCGTAGGCGGCTCGGGATCCGGTAAATCAACGACTGCGAATCTCCTGCTCAACCTTTACGGAGTCGACGACGGGTTCGACGACACCTATCATCGCAATGGTGACTTGATACTAGGAGGCCGCGGCATCAAGCATATCAATACAGCATCCCTGCGTTCACTAGTGACAGTCGTTTCGCAGACACCAACACTGTTCTCAGCAACTGTGGCGGAGAACATCGCGTACGGTCTGCCCTTGGATTCACCGTACAATACTCAGTCTGCCATCCGCGCTGCTGCTGCCCAAGCTGGGATTCATGAATTCATCGTCAGCCTCCCACACGGCTACGACACTCAGGTCGGCGATGGCGGTCTAGGCTTATCGGGTGGCCAAGCCCAAAGATTTTCAGTCGCTAGAGCGCTTGTCCGCAGGCCAGTCGTTCTGGTTCTCGATGAAGCCACCTCAGCATTAGATGTCGAATCAGCAAACCTGGTGCGGCAGACTATTGAGACCCATGTGCGAGACTCAGCGGGCAGCATGACGGTGATAATCATCACGCATCATCGAGATATGATGGCAATCGCTGATCACATTGTTGTTCTGGATCAAGGACGAATAGTTGAAGAGGGCGCGTTCGAGGAGCTGCTTGCAAAAAATGGTGCTTTGTCCAACCTTCTCAGTGGTGGTGCGTGGAGCGACAGTAGGCCGCAGGTCAAGACCCAACCTAGAAGACGAGGAGGCGTACCGTTCAGGAAGGAGATTGAGTGGCAGAAGCGAGGCAGGAACAGATCTGTCCGTCGGTAGAGAGGCTTGAGATGATGATTTTGGATCCGAACACGATCCTGAGTAATGCTGGACCCTCTCATGACGCTTTTCGTCCACCAATGCGTCGACTGTAGTGACGATGGACCGTACATAGACGTTCAAACAGGGTTTTGGTATACGTTTATCTCCGGCGATATCGGCCAGGCCAATGCTACATCTAGCCTCGGCTGGCAAGCAGCGACCTCTCCGTTGTGTAGGCTCGGCAGGCAATCAATACTTACACCCAAGAGGCGTTCTCCAATCGATAGAAAGATTTCATCCTGCTGAATATCGCTCGTGAAGATGCCCCAATCCATCATTAACGAGCCGACGCTGGCGCTGGATCGCTACGATGGCAACATCTTCGTCATCACTATGCGAAAGGCACCAGAGAACCGTGTGAATGTAGCATACGCTCAGAAGCTCATCAGCGCGTTCAACAAGGTCAGACAGATTCTTGGGACCGATAGTGAAGGCGCGGTCATTACGAAGGGTAACGATGCGAAGTTCTGGTGTACTGTAAGCCACCAATACCATCTACTACGAAGTTGCCGTGAACGCCAGGCTCACATCGACGCATCTAGGGCCTCGAACTGGAAGAGGCAAACACGAACCCGTTTGCAAACTCAGAAGGCTTCTTCCCACTTCTGGCAACCATCGTCGACTTCCCCTTCCCAACAATCGCCCTCATCACAGGCCATACTTTCGGCGGTGCCTGCCCGTTCGCGCTTAGCCACGACTACAGAGTGATGAACAGCAAACGAGGTTTCTTCTCCATGCCGCCAGTGAACCTTGGTCTGCACTTTCCTGGCATTGGCACACTTCCACGTCTGAAGCTCCATCCACAAGTGGCTCGGAAGATGCTCCTCGAAGCGCATCGATGGACTGGAACGGAAGCCTTGAAGGATGGGGTGGTGGATGCCATCGCCGAGCCGGAGAAGATGTTCGATGTTGCTATGGAGCTGGCGAGAAAGTGGGCGCCGAAAGCTAAGATGGGTGTCTACGGCACTTTGAGAAACGAGCTGGTTGGTGAAGCGGCGAAGAGTTTCAGGGAGATCAGCTATAACTACTCGAGGAAGGCAGATCATCCTGCTAAGGCTAAGATCTAGATGCAAAATCGAATAGTTGTTGCAGATGACCACTATCTCGTTCTCGTAACTGTACATGCTCGTATTTGACAAAGAACCTACCTTAGACTAAAGCTTCGCCAAAATCTTCTTGAGATCGTCACCGCCACCCATCACGATTTCCTCGCTCTTGTAGTATGGATTGAACGTGATTTCGTTCAGCGGGTTTAGTCTGTGCGCACGATTGAATAGGTCTTCGTAGACCTTGCCGTCATGTCGGCCCAATGCACTATCCAGCAAGAAGTCCGGAACCTTCCATGAGTCTACTAGCTTGACAGCATGAGGGCGAACCTGCGCCATTAGGTCCTGAATCTTTGATGGAAGAGCGTCGAGGTCGTCTTCGGACACTGCGTTCGCTTTTGAGAAATCGCGTGCTTCATTGTCCATCGTGTAGAAGGCGAACAGCCGGAAGAGTGTAAGCAGGTGCGTCCTCAATGTGGGCGACACAGATGCGTCACTGCTGTTTACCGCTTCGTAGAAGTTTGAGACAAGGATAGATTGGGACTCCGAGTGGCTGACCTTACGTAACTGTATCAGGAGGCTGTTCCAGCTGCGCTTGCGCTCGTTGCGTTCGATGTGAGCTCGATATGTCTGATCTCGGGATCGTCGGCGGAAAGCCTCCAAGATGTCCTCGTCCTTGTCGAATATACGGAGCTGATCGGGCCTGTGGCTCTTTCTCTCGCTGAGGTACTGTCGGCAGTGCTCTTCGATCTCGTCCTGAGGCTTGTCTTTCCCAGACGCAGCAGCTTGCATCCTCTTGATGAGATAGCTTGCGGTCTGCTGTGTGATCATCCAGTTGTCGCCTTCGACTGTTGGCTTGGACAGATAGTCGTTGTTGAGCTGGATGTAACCACTGCCACCTCCGAAGCCATGGCCTCCCATAGCTCGTCGACATGTTTCTATGCTGTTCGCCGCTAGCTCTGTACACAGCGACTTCAAGCCAGAGGACTGCGCATGTAGTACCGCCAGTCTGCTGAAGTCTCCTTTGCTTATCTGTGCTCGTGTGGTCTCGTACATCCTGTGCATTGCCTCTCCCGTGTAGTGAAGTGCAAAAGCAGTCGCAAGAAGTGGTAGTATTCGGATCTGTACCGTCGGATAATCGAGGACTGCGAGCTCCGGAGCACTCTTGTCAGTGCTGTCGCGATCCGAGAACTGTCTTCGAACACATGTGTATCGTACTGCGATTGTCACTGCACGAGCCATAATGAGTCGTGCGTGCATGATGATCTGAGCTCTCACGTATGTCAAGCTGCCGTAGACAACAGCGGCGTTCTTTGGCTGGAAGTAGGTGCCATTGTTCTTGTCGACCATTGAGTATCTCGATAGCATTGCGGAGTGCGGTATGCGATGATGGTCGAACAGCATGTAACCATTGTCCATCGGAGCGTAACCATATTTCGGGCCAATATCGCCGACGGCGATCCCTGGAAGTGGTAGATGTGTCTTCATGTCGCGGATCTGTACGATGAATGGATGAACGCCCTTTTTTACGAATTCGCTCGAGCCTTCTGATTTTGGTATTAGCAGCTGAGCCATGACAATGGCATGGTTCGCAGTCCTGCCCATCGATCCGTTCCACCATTTGCTAGCAGATAGTGTTGGGCTGTGAAGGACAAACTCCAGGGCCTTAGGATCCCACTGAGCTTGACACTCCAGTCCTCGAACGTTGCTGCCGTGCCCAAGCTCTGTTCTACGAAACCGGGTTAGCTTATACCTTCATGAGTGGCAAGACCACGACTTACTGAGCATAACACCCAATCGCCTCCATCCTCTCAATCTTCGGCATCCAATACGCCTTCTGCTCATCGCTTCCCTGCTCCCTCACAGTCGTGACAAACATGGCATAGTGCACCATATAAGGGCTCACATCATCGCACAGATACTGCGACATGCTGACATCTTCTGCATCCCAGCTATACTGATCCTGGTACCTTCTGAGTTTCTTTGCGCGAGCAAGACCGAGCTGGTACCTCTCGGGTCGGGAAAGGTTCATCTGTTTGTTCTTGTTGAATAGTGGGTCCTTCTCCAGGACTTGTAGGATTCGCTGCTGGCGGCCAAGGAAGTCATTGCGAGAGAGGAGATGTTTTGCTAGTTCGTCTTCTGGTACGTCGGATTGTGATCGCTCCTGCCTGAGAATTGTCGTCCCGTCTGGTGACGCGGGTTTCAAATTGTCTGTGAAGTCTGGCATTGTGATGGGATGGTACAGTGACAAGAATATTGCTTTTGCTCGAATGTTTCAATCGTCCACCAGGTCCAATACCCGTCTGTCCAAAGATGTCGCCCAGATTACTGCCGTTAATTGTCTCGTGTTTTAATTATAGTCGGCCAGTTCCTCAAGATCTGAATTTGTGTCCGTAGCTTCAAAAGATTCAAATTCAAGATCGATATCGGAACAAGAGATATTGTCGTTACTTAGGTCCAACGATTGACGTCCACGATATCGACCACCGCTTCCTCGGCACCTTCTTACAACCGGGTTACCCCATGTGGAGACTCCATGCCTAAAAGACTTATTCCCGAGCGGTCTCGGCGACGCAACGATCAACGACACTCGTTCGTTATATGGCGATTTCGGCTACCAAATCTTGAAGTCTGAAGAAAGGCAGCGGACTTAGTCCACTGCAACGTTCAAGGTTTCGAGCTGAATCGACATCGGGTCGAATTTTTTTGGGGAACCACGACCAGGACTGAGGATACGGTAGAGCTATAAGAAACCATCTTCAGAGCAGCAAAAAGACAGGCCATAAAGTTGAGCGTCACCTACGATCCTGGAGAACAAATCGATCGGCAAACCAGAGGATGCCACAACGATAGATGCCAGATCAATAGCACCCTCACAACTACCCAACAATGGACGACCGAACCCACCACGTCCCCCTCCACGTCGGCCCAAACATCCTACCCGCCCACCCCTTCTTCAACCGCCTCGTCCGCTTTGCCCACGCCGTACCACCACGATTGTGCGCGAGAGACGACAACACCGGCGTCGAAGCCACCCACGTCCAGCTCCTAACCGACGTCCTCGCCTTCCGTGCCCGAGTCCTGGCCGCTTTAACCCCGGAAGTGCGACAGCAGCTGGTTAACCGCGAGGAAGTGTATATCGCGGTTCTAGCTACAGGCGGGTATGAGTTCACTGTAGCCGCGCTTGCTGCGCTGGCGACAGGGGCGGCGATCGTGCCGATGACTGTGGCGTTGCCGCCGGAGGAGGCGAGGTATTTCGTTGCGAAGTCGAGGGCGGTTGCTGTGCTTTGCTCGGATGCTGCGATGGAGCTCGGGACGGCGCTGGAGGGATTGGTCAAGGTCAAGGATCCGGGGAGTGCGTTTTCCTGTGTGCCGGTGGCACCGTCCCTTGGGAACGAGCCATTGCATTCAAGCGACATCAAAATGTCGTCGGATCAGTATCTTTCTGATAATGCGCCCGGGGTCGTAATCTTCACTTCCGGGACCACGGTAAGCCCCAACCTCTCTACCCCCTCCCAAGACCGTACTGAGCTCTCCCATCACAGGGCCCACCCAAAGGCGCCGTAATGCGCCGCGGCTTCATCCACGACACCGCCCTCGCCGTCGCCGACCACTACAACCTCACCCCCACCGACACGATGCTGCACCTCCTCCCCGTGCACCACGCCACCGGCCTCGGCCTCTGCTTCTTCCCCGCCCTCATCTCCGGGTGCATACTAGAATTCCGCAGCGGCTCCTTCTCCGCCGCGCAAACCTGGGAGCGCTGGCGAAGCGGCGGGATCACGATCTTCCCTGGGGTGCCGACGATTTATATGCGCTTGCAGCGGTACTTCGAACAGAAACTCGCCTCGCGGGCGGATGTTGCGGAGTACGTGCGAGGTGCGAGGGATATCAAGGCGTGTTTGTGCGGCACCTCCGCCCTGCCAAAACCAATCGCAGACTTCTGGACCGAGTTGCTCGGCAAGCGGATCCTGCTGCGGTACGGCGCCACCGAATTCGGCGCTGTGTTCAAAGTCCGGATCGGCGACGAAAACGTGCCAGACGGCTCCGTAGGCACCCTCTTCGCCGGCTGCGACGTCAAGCTCCTGGACCCCGATACCGGACTCTACGGTGACGAAGGCGAAGTCGTCGTGCGCTCGGGCGCGGGGGAGATGTTCTCGAAATACATCTGGGATCCTGAAGCCACTGCGAAAGTGCATACGACGGAGGGATACTACCGGACTGGCGATATCGCGCGGTGCGAGAAGGGGTATTATTGGATTCTTGGGCGGGCGTCGATTGATATTATCAAATCCGGGGGGTACAAGATCTCTGCTCTCGACATTGAGCGGGAGATTCTGGCGCTGCCGTATGTGGCCGAAGTCATGGTCGTTGGGGTTGCGGACTTGGAGTTTGGGGAGCGGGTGGCGGCTGCTGTTGTGCTGAAGGAGGCGGAGGATCAGAAGGGGGAGGTGGTGACGGATCTGAGGCTGGAGAGGTTGAGGGGCGATTTGAGGGCGCGATTGGCTGGGTATAAGATGCCTACGGTTTTAAGGGTTATCCGGGGGGAGCTGCCGAAGAATGGTAAGTTGTCTTGAGCGCTGGGGTTGGCTAACGGGCTCAGGGGCTTGTTGCTGACTTTTTACTAGGGACCGGCAAGGTGGTTAAGAAGGTCCTTGGGCCTGAGTTCTTCCCGAAGAACTATCCAGAGCTGAAGGAAGTCCAAGCGTGGACGCCGCAAGAAGTGGCAAAGGCCAAGTTGTGAGGGCTTCGGTTGTGAACCTGCACTTGGTGGCCATACCAGTGGAACTTTCCTCGCAACTTGCAGCTGCTACGCCGATATTGTTGCCACACAGCATTATCTCTGAGCATAAGAAAGTCGAGCACAAAAGACCACGAAGCTGTAAAGACGAGCAAAGATTCATTAGTGTGCTTAGCTCGCGCGGTTCGGGATCGACATTCGATAGATGGCCCTGACGCGGCGTTGCATTGCATATGTAGAAGGCTCGCATCCTAGAATAGCGCAGCACCAGTAGACGCTGAGCTGCATAGATCGACCGTTCTCGCGCTCGTCGACCTGATTCCTTTGCTCATGTTCATGGTTCGAGGCTGCTCGGCCCGGCCGCTCGCTCTCTCCAACGATAGTCATGTCCAACGTCTCGCTGCTCGTTCAGCTCGTCGAGAACTTCGCTTTCCGCCTTTCCGCCGCCTCGCGATCCGCAGTCGTCATCCAACTCGCGTACCCTGCCCCACCCGAACTTGCACCCTGCGGTGTCCTCTCCATCCCACCACCACCACCTCCACCCCTCCCGCGCCCACCTCTGCCACCCCTAATCGGCCCACGACTCCTCTTCCGCACCCCACCATCGTTCTCCCCCTCATTCCTGCCCCTCTTCCTGTCGTGCGAAGTCGGCAGAGCCTTATTCAACATACCCAAAGCAGAGCCACCCGGAATCTCCGTCCCGAACTTCTTCGCGCGCTCCAGCGCCTTGATGTCGTCCGTATCCTCGGGCATGCCGAACTTACGCGCTCGGGCTTTGCGCTTCTCAATCTCCTCGTCGAAGGTGCGCTCGGCGATGCCGGCGCTGAAGTCCTTCTCTGGCTCCTTGACCTCCTCTGCGGCTGTGTCTGCGGGGGCGGCTGCTACGGTGAGGTCGTCGGTTTGCGCCGGGTCTTCGGCGACGACTTGGTTGGGCACTTTTTGTGGGTTGGGGATCTCGACGCCGACACCTCCTGCTGCTAGGGCGTCGGCGGCGGGTTGGGTTGTGGCTGCTTTGGCGGTCTCGGTGGCTGGCTCATCGTCCCAGTCGATCTCGTCATCAATGCCAGCTGCGTTGGTTGCGGGGGCTGAGGCGGATGAAGCGTCGTTGTCTTCGAGCCGCTTCACCAGGTCTGCCTTCTTGCCGGTGTGTGCGAGGCCACGTTCCTTGCATAGCGTCGCCAGCTCATCGTTCTTCTTCTTGGCGTAGTCGACCATGGTGGTGGTTCAAGTGTGATGGTGTGTTGTTGTAGGGCTCGGACTGTTATCAATGTCGTGGGTTGCAAGTAGTGAGGTGAAATGTCGCAAGGGAAGCTCGCTCGCAAACAAGAAAGTCGCGATGAGCGCGCCGGCATGTGATTTAAGCTTTGACTGTGCAGCGGCAACGAACGGCCGCTTGTCCCAGTAGGGAGAACTGTTATTGAGTGACGAACATCAATGACCTCAAAGTGTCTTATAACAAGTACAACATATACCACTCTAGTGCTTGTGGGCGAGGTATGAGATATTACGAGCATGTCACAGAGTACTCCTGCTAAACGTACGACCTATCAACCACCTGCACCAACCAATCGCTAACGAAGACCGAATAGAGCAACGAATCGAACGACATCTTATACGGCAACGAGGTGCAGGCGTGCGATCGATTGCCGCGAGCTTTGGCTTCTCTCTCCCTCCTAGCAGTAGTAGTCAAGCACCTTCGAGCGACGTGACGTTAGTGCACAATGAGCCGCCTGCAAAGAGACGGAAAACGATTGTCGAAGTTGCGCCAACGGAGCCGAAAGAACACGATGTACCGGCGGTAATCACGGCGAAAGCTACGACAGTGAAGAAGACGCGCAGACAACTCCTGATCGAGGACATGGACGATGCACCTATAGGCGGTGACGACAGTTTTATCTTCGGACAACGCAACAAGGAGAAGAAGCGAGCCGCGGCAGATGTGGTTGCCGTGTTCAACGCGCAACAGACAGGCGCCACCCGAGAAGTAGAGACGACAAAGAAACCAGCGGCTGGCCGATCTAGGAAGCGTGCCGATGCTACTGCTACACAACCATTGAACGAAGCCGTGGAGGAGCCTCCCACAGGCCGACCTAGGAGAGGCGCTGTTAAAGCTGCTGCTATGAAGGTTGCCGACGGCTTTGTGGAGGAGAATGCGCCGGCAGACAGGAAGAGGCGGGATGCTTCACCAAGTCAGACGGCGAAAGCTAAGAAGAAGCAGGTGGTTCAGCAGGCAGTTCTCCCGCACGAAGATGTTTGTGGTGGTGCTGTGGAAGGCCCTGAGTCTTTTGTGCAGGTCCCTGCGGCCGAGAAGCCAAAGAGTAGGAAGCGGAAGGCGGCAGCAATGGTCGAAGCCCAGGACGAAATACAGCAGTTGCCAAACCACGGTCATAGGACGGAGGCGTGCGACAATTTACCGGTGCCTCGCGTGCTCACGGAGACAGAAGGCAAAAGACGACGGGTCGCGAAGCCACCAGAGTCGCCATTTGCTACGGATCAGGTGAATATCGACCCGGTCGCTTCGACACTTGAGGTTATGCCATCTACCAGGAACAAGAGCAAGAAGCGCAAGGCTGAGGAGCAGGTAGACGGCCACGAGGAGGCACCTACAAAGCGGGTCAAGATGAAGGCTGGAACGCGGAACCGAGTCATGGACGAGGAGGACGAGGACGATGCACCAGTCTCACAGGTCAAGACGACTGTAAAGCGAAGGACTCGGAAGATGGTCGCAGATTCAGGTCATGCGGAGCCTGAGAGACTCGACGTCCTGCCAGAAGGAGGGTACGAGCCTGATGCCGAACGATCTGCTCGGGGTGAAGAACTGGCAGCGCGACCAGCTCAACGCTTGAAGCAACGATCACGGAAGACAGCTATCGAGCGGACTGGTGCGGAGTGTGCGCTAGATCCCGTTGCTCCCATTGAGAACCACCCAGCAGAATCCGCGGCTGGCGCGCGTCCACCTCTCGAGCACAACCAAGACGCATCACCACCACCGAAACCTCAACCAGCAAAGCCAAGTCGACGGCGGCCCTTGGTCGACACCGACATCAACCTGACGATCCGGTCCACTTCACCAGAAAAACCCCTCCCACGCTCCATCCCACGCGCACCACATCAACAAAACACGAACGAAACATCCCGGAAACCCACACCCGACCACCCGACAAACCCTCACCGACCATCTCCACCTCCACCCGCCAAACAGGTTCACGCGCCCCGCGAGCAAACCCAGCCGCCACACAACAGCATTTCCCAAAACAGGCCCTCCGCCGCCGCGTCTCGCGATCGAATCTCAATGGAGCAATGTCCGATCGATTCCAATCACAACCCGAGCGATAGAAGCGGCGATATGGCCATGACTCGCAGCGCTGTGCCGGCAGCTCGGGATGCACACCAGCGCGGTGGGTCAAGGTTTGTTAGTGGAAGGTCAGATTGTGGTGCGAGTCGTGCGACAGCTGTTTCGGGAAGTGCCGTGTCAGCGGTTGCCGAGACTTTAGTCTCCGGCCCGGGAGCGAAGCCGGCTCCGACGACGGGAGCGCGGGAGCCGAAACGGGGGCGTGGGCCGGGTGGGGGGAGGGAGATGAGGAACGGAAAGGTTCACGAGCGCGAGGCTGGCGAAGAGGAGAGAGCCTCGGTTCAAGATGCTGGCGAGGACGTGGATTGGCTGTTCGATCCCCCGGATGTATTGAGAGGGCAGAAGGTGGTGAAACCGAAGCCGAATGTTAAGAAGACGGCCGCGGGATCTACTAACAAGAGCCGAACCAAGATGGCCGAGATCGATCTCGATGATCTGATCTCGAATATCGCTTCGTTTGCGCAGCAGCAGGTAGTTGTGGCGAAGGCGTCGAGGTCCACGGCGAGAATGAAGGGGAAGGTATAGATAGTGTATCAACATCCATCCTTGGATAACAATAACACTCCAATCGACAAAGTCGGGTAAGAATATATTCCCAACGAACCCACGTGGCTAGCTGATACAACTCGGCTTGCGCCAGCCATACCCGTTAGTTGTGAATCAAATGCTGCACCGTCAATCCTTCCAGCTGAACACCACGCTTATACCCGTACGGAGTACATTGATCCCAGAACCCTGCAGCCGTGCAGATTACAGATATACGCAGGCTTGCGAGTTGTTATGCCCCATACGCATCCATACAAAGTTACAAAGTGATCTCGCAGCTCCGGTCTGCATGTAGATACCCTTTTCATGCACGTCGGCAGGTTTCCCACCCCCCATCTGCATGCACGAATTCTGCACCGTCCTTGTTTTATCCGTCGAAGCTACTGCGGCGCTGCTGCACGTCTACCTTACAGAGCAGAGCCCCGTGGGCCGTGTGAAGGATTATTGAACAGCACCCACCGCTCCCTTCGCCGGCCAATAGAAAAATTGCTTGGGCAAACGCGGATGAACCGATTGGGTGCACGAACTTGATTTACGGGGGTTGCGCAGCTGGCGCTTGGGAGGCAGGTGAGAAGTCTGTTTGACGGGGGACGTGGGGATGGAGAAGGCCGGTGTGCTGCCGGGAGAGAGTTTCGAAGGGACGTTTTGAGGATTCATGGGGGACGACGAATGAAGGATCGATGGGAGACGTTGGGAGAGAGTGTGATATTGAGTGTGAGAGGATGTATGTTCTGGTAGGTTGATATTGATATGCTATATGATTGTGATAATGTGATAAAATAGTTACATCGATGATCGTGAGATCTGGTATCCTGAAAGTTCAAACGGCGGGAATTCAATCTGTACATTGTTGTGACGGTCCTGTGAGGAGCCCGTGGGATATCGTGGAGTCTGTGTTGGGTTCCAAGTCTTGTGAGCTCGTTGATGTGATTAAGTTCGAACCAAGGGCATTTCACCGATTCTCTCGCGGCTGATTTGGGTCCTGTGGTCGTGGCGGACCGGGATACGGTCCCCACTGCGGTGGTGGACCAAGAACTTGAGGAATCCCTGGGAGCTGGTGGTGGTGTCTAGCAGGCGATTCTGACGGAGGAGGCAGTTGACCACCTTGCATAGGCGGGGGTGGCGCTCCATAGGACGACCGCTGCGGCGCAGGTGGTGGAGGTGGTGCAAGAGGTCCGCCGAACGGCTGGTGTCCGTAAGCTGGCTGCATAGGCGTGCCGGGATATTGTTGAGACGGTGGCGGCGGAGGAAGAGACATGGTGGAGGTCCTCCTTCGAACGTTGCGACCATCGCCCGGACTTTGCATCATTGGTTCCTGTGTCATCGGAAACGCGGCTGTCCCAATACCACTTGGACCAGGTAATGACATCGTTGACACATTCGATGATCTTCGATGTCGTGGTGAGGGAGGTCGAGGGAAATGACGTTCGGCGCCGGGTACATGGCGCAAGACCCCAACCAAAAAGTCTCGTTCCCGTCGATAGAAGTCGGCATCCTCACCAAAATCCTTCACCTGCTGCTCGAGTTTCCCGATGGCGCTCGTAGACTCCCTCTCCTTCTCTTTCCGTCGCTGCCGGAAGCGTGCACTGGCTCCAGCGTTCCTTCGTCTTTTCTCGTCTGCAACACGTGACGCTCCTTGCACGTCCACGGGAAGCTGCACCGTACCTGCGGTCGTTTCCAAGGACATCATCTGATACACGTTCTGGCTCCCGGAGGAAGATATTGGAATGCCGAAAGGT
>JAABUW010005231.1_pt1 | contig 17027 bp, 18 predicted proteins | sample 5560081 | NCBI WGS metagenome assembly JAABUW01 (sample SAMN10711882, study PRJNA513363) | rock metagenome | isolation source: Antarctica rocks | place: Antarctica: Victoria Land, Knobhead sud | reverse complement strand
GCGTTGGGAAGAATGGATGCCACTGAAGATTGAGGGCGTCTATAAAGTACCTTCGCGATCCCACGTTGAATTCTCGTGGGATCTCAGAAGATTGTCGTGGGGATAGCGGAGTAGGCAAGGCGTAAAAAGGAGCAAGTCAATACTAGCCACGTAAAGGTCGAATCGAAGACCTCTGATAATTCCGGCCATGTACTCCCTCGGTGTTCCTTTTAGCTCCCTCTATACTCCCTTCAAAGCGGCCCTACTCCTTTTCCCGACCCGGAACGATAATTTCAAATCCAAAGTTCGGGGTGTATATTACATATATTTTTGCTCTAGACTATAATTGGTGATACTCTTTTACTTGGTAGAAACAGCAGGGCTATTTCATTAGCAAACCGGGGAGCCTAGCTGTTATGAATCCCCATTTGAAAGTCAAGCGAGCGTATCTAGTATTAGTTTATCGCTCGGTTCCTGGCTATCCAAGGGCGAGAGATCATTCTTGAACAATAAGCTGTGTTGACACAGAATTTTGTATAACTTCATGTCCTGCCATACATCAGGCCAAGAAGAGTTTGAAACGATTGTGCCGAAGCCAGGCCCTTCCTAAGCATCCTGAAGGTCCCCCCTCCGAGACACAATATGGTGTGCCATTCCGGGTGACCCTTTCAATTCCTCCTATCAAGACATCATTGCCGCTCCAAATTCCTCGAAGACTATGCTTTCAAGCCCTTCCCCTTTCCTCTTGAAAACACTTTCTATATGATGCTGTTGCTTCTCACTTATCTACTCACTCTCGCCGTGGGAAGTTTCTCCGGTTCCCAGCTGGCCGTCTTGTTGGGGCCCCGACCCGGATCTATTCGTTTCGCTTTGGTCTATCACAGGCTTTTCCATGTTGGATGCTGGCTGTTCCTCGTCAGGGCTTGTCCTCCTTCGCTCTTCTGGTCCATCTAGATTATGTTCAGCGAGCTTTCGGTTTGACTCCATAGATCTACATACCGAGAAATGCTTCCAAGGTGGGATAGATCGGTGCCACGAGTACGAAGAGGGCCAAATATTGGCCGAATGTCCACTGGTTGTCGTCACCTGTATTCATATGGCAGTCTCGTAGCTTGAATTTCAGGTGTATAACTGTCGATATATAGACGATGGTCAAGAAGAATGCACTTAAAACATTTGTGGTGCGTAACCCGCATCCTGGTTCTCCTTTTCCAAAGGATGACCCGAATAGAACCACGTCCCAAAAGAAAGTCAAAAACATAAATACTATGAGGGACGTCTCATACCGATTCACATGGTCGTCAGACTCATCGTTAGTTCTCTAATTTAGCGATTTTTTCCTAGCTAGAAAAGCAACGATGAGGACAAAGGTCTGCGCAACGCAGAGTCCAAGCCGCAGTCTGCTTGATGTTTTTTTCGTGCGGAATTCACCGAGCCAAAATGGTATTGCATGGCTGGCGCTCCCAAGAAGGGCAAGGGCAAGACACATAGTGGCATGCGGATCGAGCATGGAGTGTGGGTACGTAATAAGCCCACATATAGTAATAGCCCAGCTGGTGATAAGTTGAGTAATTCCCAAGCTCGCGGCTGTCTTTTTGAGGATTCTTGATTTTGAGGCAAACGGTGGCACAATTACAGTAGCCACTGCAGCAAGAATGTATGAAATAACGACCTATTCGTAGTCAGTCTCGTTCCATAGTCGCGTAAGCTATCGATCATCTCACCCCCGTCCCAGCAATGCCGGGATTTGGCTGGCAAAGGATCTCTGACGAAGTACCAGACATACTGTGCAATGTCAAAAGAAATCCTGGTCACCGATCTTTCCTAAGCTATATGGTCGAAAGGAAGATAGAGAGCTCGACGTTTCAAATTGACAGATTTTAGATCAATAACCATGATAGATATTGAGGAGTATTCGAAGCAATGTATACAGGCGTGAAGAATTAAATTGCACAAGATGAGGAGAATATTTTGAATATAGAGAATCATGCTCAGCTTATAAGTTTGGTAAACATAATACGGTACTACTAGGCGATGTCACTCGAATTGACCTTCAGCCTTGTTGATTCTCCACCGAACACTTCAATCGGTGTGAGTTATAGCTGCAGTCAGAATCAGCAGCCACATGTTTCGAGATGTTTGGGCTGAGAGGGGGAAAGAGGCTATTGGGTGGGGATTGGATCTAGAAGGCTGTCGCTCCACATGCTTCAGCCTCGTCAAAATTGCCCCCCACCCGAGATGCATGGTGGGTGACTGGCAATCGGAAAGCGCTTAAAAAGGATACATCATTGGAAGTCTTTATCATTGTAGCCTTACAATGCATGAGTTCGTGAGACTCTGACACACAGCAACGATCCTATTTCTCAATGAGTCCATATATTTGTAGACGGAACTTCACCCCGGCATCTCCAGCCAATGATATAGATTAGTAGCAAGGCATAGCACACTTTCTGAGCCTTGGATATAAGTTCTACACCACGGATTATCAATGGGAAGGCTTGCCTTGGCTGGTGTTTTAGGGTTTGGGGCAATAGCTAAAGCGCTACAATGGACCCCTACAGGTTAGCGCTAACAATGCATTCTTTGTTGTGCTGTGTGCCAGAGGACAGAGGAATACTTTTCACAGGGTCCGAGCGGTCTGGTACAGTAAGGCCAGGCTCCCACCTGCTGCGCCCCTGCAACGGCCCATGATGTTCCCTCATGCTCCCTCTGTTCTCCTTCGGTGCTCCTTCGGTGCTCCCTCGGTGCTTCCCCGTGCTCCCCCAGTGCTCCCCTACTGCGCCCCCTTGCTCCCTTTCCTGATCGAAAACGGCAATCGCCAATCCCAAGTTCGGGGTGTATATAATATATATATATATATCTCTCTGTCGTTTTCAAGAGAATGCTAAGGCGGTTATGAGGCCACTTCAAGATCTCTGACCCAAAGCCAGAATTGCGCGAAAGTAGTAAACATTGCAAGAGAATCGTCAACTGTGCTCTATACTAGCAGATTCAAAAGCTGAAAGATAGGAACAAACAATCCCAAGTCCTAGAGCTTTGAGCTCAAATCCCAAAGGGAAGAGTAGAGTAGACGGGACTCATTCAGATTAATGCACACGACAATCCAGCTCTCAGAGCTCCAAAATAAAACAGAGGGGATTTGTAGATCGGAATGTCCAAAGTACCGCCCAACACAGTATAAGTCCATAAATTCGGTAAAGCACCTGGGAGCCCCAATCCTAGCACTCTGAGCAGACCTAGCGGATTAGAAGACCGATGAAAGATTTTTTGCTACTTAGATTAGCACATGTTGCCTGCGCCCATCCATCCTGCAGTCTCATACACCTACTATTTGTGGAAGAAACCTGTAGCTGGAGCATGACAATCCCTTCCCAGAGCCAAGTGGGTAGACTACCGACTTCGGTCTCTGCAAGCCCCAGGACTCCTGATTTAGGTAAAGGTGGTATAAGGTCGTGCGCTGACACCGTGAGAATTATGCAGTCGAGACAGGTGAAGACGATATTGTGATGAAGCATCGAAATCTGCTTGGCCAGCAGCGCGTGGCCCGTACCCATTCTACTTTTACACTTTCTCGATGTCTGCAATTGGCTCTCCCTGCTCTGCCTGTTCTCGAGCGATTTGTCTTTCCTCCTCCTCTGGAGTTCTCGTCCGGAGCTGAAGAGCATGTATACCTCCTGCGCGGTCCAGCTCCTCTTTCAGCAAGGCATACACCATGCGATGTCTTGCAGGTTGCATCTTTGACTTGAACGCGTCTGAGGTGATGACGAGGCGAAAATGCGTTTCTTTTGAAATGCTACCTTGCATAGCTTTGTGGTGAGAATGCATGCTTGAATCGTTGTAGATTTCGAGTGAGGATGGTTTGAGAGCTTCCGTGATCTGGTTTACAGTCAGCTGCAGTTTCTTTTCTGTTCAACATGTACTGTTTGAACCTTGAGGCGCATGGCATCTTCGACTGGAGTAATCGACATTGTTGATATTCGTCTTGCGATACTCAACGCGCGGTGAACGAGCATTACGCGGCGGAGAACGACGATTCCTCGATCTCCCCAATATAAGCTGTTCGCTGCGCGCGTAGCCAGACCAAAGTATATTCACTTTCCAATTTTGCCGTTGATATAGACAGGACCTGAGGAAGGAAATCAGTCGTTTTGGGCGGAATTGGTTCCGCCGGCGACGACATCCGGTGAATCCATATTGTTCGTTCTCGACCGACCTTCCTCATGGGGCCCCAAAAGCCGCCGAAGCAGAGTCCCTCCTCTCATGATCATGATCACAAAGGTCCTCCAACGCATACATTTCTCAACAACCTCGGTCGCCCGTCTCAGCTGGACAGGCCTCAAACTACCATCACGGCCGCATCAACTTCGAATGGCTTCGACGTTCCCTGATCTGCCCATCTTCAGGGCTATTGCCAGCCATGATCCTGAGAGCACCGCTATAGTTCACTCGAAATCTAACAGACGCTTCACATATGGAGATCTACTCAGGGATGTCGAGGACGCGAAGATCAAGCTCTACCGTCAATTGAAGATTGCCTCCCCCGGTCCCGTTGGCGGCCAACGGGTTGCTTTTCTTGTAGAGAATGGATATGACTATGTAGGTGCGAAGTACATGTGCTTTACTGGGTAGGAGGGCATGGCTGATCTTCGACAGTGACACTGCTGTCAATCTTCGCATGCGACAACATTGCTGTACCCCTCTCTTCAGGCTTTCCAGCGAGCGAGCTTCGATATGTTCTCGAAAACAGCGAAGCCGTAAATTTAGTATCGTCCGAAAAGTTTAAAGATAAGGCGGAAGAAGTGCTCAAAGAAGGTTTGGAGCATATGCCAAACAAGCCAAACCTGACGATAGTTGAGAAGAGGCGACAAGGGCTAGGACGAGATGATGTACAATTAGTCCCTTTGCCCATGAACAAAGGTGGCATGATGCTTTACACCTCGGGAACGACGAATCGGCCGGTAAGGACGCCCATCCACTGTACGCTATGCTAAGCTCATATGTTACACAGAAGGGTGTCCTATTACCAACAAGTGTTCTTACAGCTCAAGCAGAATCCCTGCACAAAGCCTGGGAGTACACCGCTAGAGACCACCTAATGCACGTTCTTCCTCTACATCATATCCACGGTATCGTCAATGCACTCTTGACACCTCTTTTCGCTGGTTCCACGATCGAATTCATGTTCCCTTTCAACGTCGACGCAGTGTGGGAACGCCTAGCCGCTCCGTTTCTTCCGCAAACACAAGGCAAGGAGCCAATCACTTTCCTTACAGTGGTGCCCACAATCTACAACCGCTTTCTCTCGTCTTATGACAAGCTCTCAGAGCCTACAAAGCAAGCAATAAAGAAGGCGCTGGCGCCAGAGAACATGCGACTGAACATATCGGGGTCTGCAGCTCTTCCCACGCCCACCAAAAAAGCATGGACAGAATTAAGTGGTGGAAATATCCTTCTGGAGCGATATGGCATGACCGAAGTCGGTATGGCCTTGAGCTGCAGTTTGGACTTCCGAGACCGAGTCGATGGGAGTGTTGGATGGCCTTTGCCTTCGGTTCAAGTGCGGCTTGTAGATAGCGAGACAAATGAAGTCATACCTCTTGATGAGCTGACTGACAAAGATGGCAAAGAACGAGAAGGCGAGATCCAGCTTCGCGGCCCTACGGTCTTTTCTGAATACTGGAGAAACGAGAAGGCTACAGCAGATGAGTTCGTGGTGGCAGATGATGGTGGAGCAAAGTGGTTCAAGACTGGTGATATCGCTACGAGAAGACTTATAGAAGGTACTGGTCAGAGCGGGCAAGATTGGGCGAAAGGACCCATGTACTTCATCCGAGGACGAAAGAGCACAGACATCATCAAGAGTGGTGGGGAGAAAGTGAGTGCTTTGGAGATTGAGAGGGAACTGTTATCGCTGTGAGCATTCCCTTATTAATCTTAAAGCTGACCAAATCTAACGTCTTTCAGGCCGCAAGTATCAGAGGCTGCAGTCGTCGGAGTGGCGTCGGAGCAATGGGGCCAGAAGGTGGCAGCAGTTGTTGTTCTGAATCCAGCACAGGCGCAAAGCGGCCGAGGAGGCAAGACGTGGGGTGTCATGGACATGCGGAGGGCTTTGAAAGACAAGCTTGCCAATTATAAGATACCACAAGAGTTGAGAGTAGTCGAGGAATTGCCTAAGAATGCAATGGGAAAAAGTGAGATCTTAGGATGCCCCGCTATGAGCACTTTGCTGACTCTCCTGCAGTCAATAAGAAAAGCTTGGTCATGCAGATCTTCGGAGACGCTGCCTGACCCGTTACGATATCGTAACCTAAGATATATTCTTGTACATCCTTCCATCAATATCTCTGAACATCGTTCTGCCTTTCAATGATGTATTCTCCGTAAAAGCCAGCTGATTTGGTTTTTAGCGTCGAGCGAAGGCGTTCATACCGGACCCTGCATCTGTTCTTCGAAAAACTTCCCTTACAGCGCTTGATCCTAAGCTTAGCGAACCTTGATGGATCAGAGCTGAAGCCCGTAGCGGAATTCTTTGACAGGATTTCATCAATATCTGCAGATGCGCCAGAGTATTCCTCCCCACTCTAACTACTTTCGAGACTGTTGAACATGGATTTGATATGCTATCAATCACAAGGAGGACTAGACTAAGAGACCTCCAGAGAGTGCATACAAGAGAGGCAATACATCTTATCTCCAAACCAACATCCACCCTCATGCCACTCGAGATCCTCTTTCCAAGAATACCCTCAGAATTTCCAACGAGTCGCCCTTCTTAAGCGACGATATTCGGAATCCCTCTCTCGGATAACTACAGGCAACAAGATAGTCGAGGCCTTTGCCAAAGAGGTCGAAAGTGAAGACTGGTGCGTATCAGCAACTACTCGCAGATCGGAATCCTGTACAAGAACCCTCCCAGTGATCATCACCCGCGTCAGTTTAAGGCGGCCTTTTCCGGCCACACAAAAAACTCATTGGGGACGGCGGTACAGAATCAAACAACAAAGTCAAACCCGATAGCCTGAAGACTGTAGCTAACTTCGTGGAACCTGATTTCACTGATCTGACATGCGTCCGCGAGACTACTGCTGAGATGAGTGCCATTGCTATCGAGCACCAATCCGGCACTAACCATAATAGGGCTGTCTGGCTGACGATACTACTGAAGGGTATATTCAAAAAGGGAAGAGTTGTCAATGTTTCGAGTAGTTACCAGGTACGAGACCGCGGGTTTTCGGTTCGATGCCTGGAAATTCCATGTGAAAGCCCTGTTTGTTATGAAGAGCACCATATGGATACTGACTGATGAATCAAGGATAGGAATACACACAATGGATAGTACGGCTATGCCAGTCCAAGCCCGCGAATATCCTCCTCGCAAATCCATTGGCCCTGAAGCTTGAAAGGTCGAGACTGCATTATCCGTCCTGGTCGTAAGCATCCTGACCCTGCCGCAGCACTTGCTAGCAGCTTGCTGATATGTCGCGCTGAGTCATCTTTTCTTCGAATGCTAAGACCGATTTCTTGCGAGACATGTTAGCCCAGGGTATCCAGATGTGGCAGGTGGCTGATTCTGGTAGGATGATGCGGATAGAGAATAAAGGCTCTTCAAAAAGGCTACTCGACTAGTCAAGTAGCCGCTCTGGATTGCTCTATCAGGGTTATGTCGGTTTCCCGTGGTACTCTGGCAGAGCGAATGCTGACGGATGTAGAGCCGATCGAAGAGCATGCTACAGTCCGGGAGATCTCAAGGAAGTTGTCGACGTGAAGTGAGAGGGTTGTGGTACAGAGATTTGAGATCTGAATCGTCGTTAGTGGAAGAACGAGAATCGATCATCTCCATCAAGAGCCCTAAAAGCGTTCTTCGACTTCTCGGGGTCTCCTATTCCGAAGCATGTCGAGAGCGGCTTCCACCACGCCTCCTCTTTTTCCCTTCTGTCCAAAATCGGTGCAGGTTCTTGCATCGAGTTGACATTGCAGTCCGTACTAACATTGTTCTGCTAAGCTCGCTTTATCAGGGAGCATACGACTTCGTCGACGTTATTTGCGTGATACTATTCTCTATCTGCACATGCCATGGTCCTCTCGCAAGTCCAATTTCTTAGCAAAAGCCCATCTCCACCTCCTTTGAAACAGGGGCAGATACAATTTTCTCAGGCGTGAATTTACCAAGGTACAAAAATTAAGAGCTGCACGAGTTCATTTCGATCACATGCACTTTTGACCACCGTTACAACATATTTTGGCACAATTTCAACGCTGTTCTAGGAAGCCTCCAGATCGATGTTCGATCCGACACATCATCCACGCCATGCGCTCGCTATAAATACCTGATACGAATGCCGATACTACGGCCGAGACGAGATGTCTAATTCTGCTGCAATGGGTAACACAGACGCCGTCCTCACAGTCTCGAAGGTACTGTCTGGAATCTCATATCATGGTCTTACTTGTTGTACTCGAACGATTCCCGGTCCGATACAGTCACATTTGTTTCGCTATAATTGGGATCTTCGAAGAGCTGATCCAATGTCGTCGCCTGTGACTATTAATGTGGTGGCAATGGATCTTAGCTTGCTTCTGTCGTACGTTGAGAAGGCTATACCACCAGTCCCTTGACCAATTCCTCGGCATTCTGCATCGTTCCGAAACGTAAAGGCCGTACGACCAAGAAAGAGTCATGCCACGTCCCAGTTAATCTTCTAAGGCCGTCCACCCCACGTTACTTCACTCAATCATAGGCGAGCTAAGCCCACCTTCTATTCATGAAATGTTTTGAGACAGAGCTTCTTGTCCTATCGGTGAGATGTCTATTTATGGAAAGGCGTTCGCATACTTGGTTTCTGGCTTGCCAGAGACATAAAAGGCTCGATACCCCAAATCTTGTTTCAATTACTTACACATCGAATTCTCAGAAAACCAGATTAGCGAAGCCAGCACCCCCATCGCTCAAGCATCTTCATAAATCAACGAGTTCTCATACAAATCAGCTATATTAATATTAATAAAGAACCTAGATTTTTATAGGCGTACTAGGTTTATTAGCATCCGCCATTATTTCATCCGAGAATATATTAGAAATGGAAAAATCGTTCCTGTATAAGTCTTAGGTAAGGATAAGGCCGCTGATACGCTAACTAAGGCCCTTCACTAGTCCTCCTTTATCAAAATTATCTAAGACCTTGGTCTTAGAGGGGTTTACGCTAAGTCGAGCAAGGGGGAGAATGCGGAATTTTAAGGGTCTCAAGTCAGGGGGAGTGTTGAAACAAAGAGACTTGATAGCCTCAAAGACGTTTCCGTATAGGACTGTTTGCGTATAAACGCTCTCGGTATATTCCTTTATATATACCGGTCGCAGATATACGCAAACAGGAGTATTAGGAAAACTTTATTCCTAGGTAACCTTAAGTAGAGTGAAACTCCCTAGGAAGATAGGCAAGCAATCAATCAATTTGATATCACCCCTCATACAATTCAACAATGGGTGACAGTGCTAGCGTCGACGCAGGTGCAAGCAAAATGAAAGGTCAAGCATCGGAGGTAAAAGATAATGGTTCTGGCCCAAAAGTAAGTCTCAACTCTTTCCCTCCCGTGCTCTTGTCCCCCCAAGCTTAGGACTGATTCGAACTCATAGGTGGAGAACAAATCACTTGTATGGCGCGAAGGAATGGTGAATAAGGTGCCAGGAGATGAAATCACGGAATACCACTTCAGGGAATGGAAAAGCTATGAGATCAGGAAGGGCTTCAATCCTGAATGGAAGTTTTCGACGAGAGATACTGTTTGGATACGTGTGTTGAACGACGAGACGGTGGTCGAGGCCTATTTTCATGACAGACCACTATACAAAGTGGCCCCAGGTCAAGCTTATGACGGATGATATGTGGAGTGGAAAGGAGGGTAACATTAGGGCCTGTCTTGTGTCAGGATGCATGCATACACTTTTCGGGTTTCTGTCCAACACAGGACTCAGCAGTCCTTGAGATAGATTGTGGCAAATTCAAACATCTCTCATACTTGACTGAACTTCATGTCGTGTGAGAACGAATATTGGGGCTCGGGTCATCCCTGTCCCCATGTAGCATTTGGAGAAACACCTAATGCTCTCCTCCTACCAGTCCAACGCTCTTACCACACGTCTAGAAATTATGCCGTCGCAATTGGATTCCTCGCTAACGTGGTATCAGCCTTGAGATACGGCTTTCGTGACTAGGACACTGGCTGGCGACGTGCTGTCCGGATCCAGGCACGCTAGTTGTTGTGTTGTATGTTGAAGTTGTCGGACGCCAGCACCAACAATGATGTCTCAGCCGTCCCGGAATTGACCTGCCTGTTCTGAGGATAACACATACAGCATGAAGACGCCTTGACTTTTGAGCGGTAGTCCTCAACCTATAAACGCCTGGCACGCAGTATCGCATCAGAATGCTTGAGCTCGTCCTCATGTCTCCACTATCCAGCTAGGCTTTGACAAGCATGTCCATACAACATTAATGCGACGCATCACGGGATCTCTACGAGCCCTGGGGAGTCAGAAAACCGGTGCGAAGAGATAATCCGAACAGTGCGCATCGTTCTTAAATCAAGGAGCTTCGAGTTGTCTTCCGTTGGCAGACCATCACCTGCCTCAGGCGTATCCTTTGAAACATCTCGGTCTATTCCCACATAATCTTTGCGCAACATCTCCTTGATGTTTGACGCTTCAGAAATGATTCGGGACCTCCGTGCCAATTCATTGAAGAAGGTGCCTCTGAGCACTACCAGCCGCATCGTATGAAGCAGATCTTGAAGAGATAAAGTTCTTAAATGAGTTGTTGTACCAAGATCACGCCGAGGGCTTGCCAGAGACCTTTAACCGGAAGGTTGTCGTCATACTCTGTACAAACAGCGACGACCACTCAGTGCAAGAATTCAACCAAGAAATGATAACGATCTGGAAGATCCCCAGGCAACGCATCTATCTATACAACATCATTGCGTCCAGTGTCACGACATACTAAGCTCGTTGGAAGGCCTTTATGTGAGAAAACATTCATGATCGCCCGAAGAACCGAGACCTGGTATGGCACGTATCGTGGGCTGCTTCCAAAGTCTGCACAGAATTTCATTTACGCTGATAACGTGAATAGAAAGGAAACGGAAGACTCTATACCGACGGAGCGTAGGAACGGATGTTTAGATCACGAAGCTACTCGCAAAGCAGCGAAGGTCTTGCTATAAATAGAAAGGCGGAGCCGCAGCAGGCAGCATTCCACTATGCTTGCAGGCATTCCGATTCTCACGAGCTTGGGTCCGCGCGTTCGTGGCAGAGCAGCATCCTCATTTGGAAAACCACCACAGCCATGTACGAAACAACATTTTCATAGAAGGCAGGGTTCGGTGATGTGAAGAAACTCAGCCCAGCCCAGCCGGAAATTGAGCGCGGTGAAACAAGTCCAAGCTCTAGAGCTAGCCGCAAGCGGCGCCTTACTAATCACACCTCCAAAATCTCACGTTTCTTGCGCCCTGTTAGCAAGTCAACATCATAATTCGGCTCCACATCAGGCATCACTTTAATTCAATTCATTCCTTCATCCTCTATCCAGTCTCATTCATCGATTACTTGTTCGCTTCGCTAGAAGTTTGCTCCTTTTGACCAGACAAGGTGCCGGAGAAATCAGGGGTTCCAGTTCGCCGCGACTGCTGCAATGGCTGTAAGCAAACCCCCATTCTTTCCAGGCTCTAGATGTCTCGATCAGTGGTACAGGCTGTCATTCGACATATCAGCATCGAGCAGATGAGCACAGCAGCTAATGACGATGCGCGACATAGCAATACGGAGGCGGCTACAACAGCACCGGGGGTGGCTACGGACAGACCAACCCCTACGAGCAGCAAGGCAATAGATATGAGCAGAATGCCGGAAACCCATACCAAGCTCAGCAAGAAAGCAATCCATATGCTCAACAAGCTGCCCCTTCACAGCCTACGTACGGAGGGCAACAGCCGCAAGGGGGTTATGACAATCGGTATGAGCAAGCCCACGCGGCACCTACCGGCGGCTATGGTAAGCACTACAGGGCAATTGGGACTTTGAATCAGAAGTAACGAAAGTCCAGTTGGCGGCAACGATGTCGAGATGACCCCTATGAATGGTCAGACTGGCGCAATGGGCGGCGGCGCCCCACCGAGCAGAGACCCCAACGCTATACTGAACGAGTGCCGGGACATCGACAGAGGCATTGACAACATTCAACGAAACTTGGAACGCCTTAGACACCTCCAGACCAAAGCCATCAATGATCCTGATGCTAGCCAAGGAACCGCCACAAATCGTGAACTAGACGCGCTGAGTGCGGACACCATGACCCTCTACCGAAGCTTTACTGCTCGTATCAAGTCGATCAAGTCGCGGAAAGAATCGGGAGAGCCGAGGAACGCACCTCAAGTCGGATTAGTTGAGCGCAAGTTGAAGAAAGCTATCAATGAGTATCAACAAGTCGATTCTGAATACAGGCATCAGCTGTCGTCGCAGATGGAGAGACAGTACCGTATAGTGAGGCCAGATGCGAGCGAACAGGAAGTCAAAGAGGCTATCCAAGATACGTCGAACAACCAGGTTTTCAGTCAAGCTGTACGTGCCAATTGATCATGATGGTGAGACATACTGACATATTTGACAGCTACTCTCCCAAAATCGACGAGGCCAGTCACAGTCAGCGTTACGTGCAGTGCAAGGCCGCCACGAAGCCATTCAGAAGATTGAGCGACAAATGATTGAGCTTGCGCAATTGTTCCAGGATATGGAAGCTGCTGTTGTCCAGCAAGAGGCTCCTATTGCACACATCGATGATAAAGCCGAGGACACTGTTACACACGTGAATAAGGGGAACGAGCAGCTTGTGGGAGCCGTGGACAAGGCGAGGTCTGCGAGGAGGAAGAAGTGGATATGCTTGGGCATAGTCCGTACGTATCTTGCGTATATAATTGGCTTCATCATGATTGTGTTGGCTGACCGTTAACAGTGCTTATCATCATCATCATTGTGGTCGTCGTTGTCGTTGTGGTGGAGATCCTTCACAACCAGTGAGCAGATTGCTCGAATTTAATATTTCGAGTCCTCCTACAGAGCTCGACTGACGTCTTCCAGGAACAAGTCAAAACCTTGATGTGGCGGACTGGCTTTTCATCATTGTCTGTTATCCAAGGATCTCTCGGCGTAATGTTTGTGTGCAGTGGAGGCCAGTGTTTGAAACTGCCACCAAGCACGCCTTGCGTCCTTGCTTGCCTTTTATTTTGTCGCCTTGGTTTCGAAAGCCGAGGGCGTTGTTGGTGAAGATATCCTATGGGCAGTCGTAGGATAGAACCTTGTAATAAATTGGCCAATGGAGATTAATCGAAGAACTGAAACCTCCTAGGAGCATGCTTGTCGCGTCAATCGACAAGCTACGGTCCATGACCAAGGACTGAGCACATCCTAAGTACTCCACAGCTCTTCCCTCGCTCAAGGAAATATACAAGAACGGAAGGCTTAGCGTCCATCGATTTGACCCTGGACCCCGGACCCTGAATCGTTGAAGCGGCCCTTGCCGATTGGCGCGCTGTCAGAACCGACTTTACCGCTGAGCGACTATCTTCGCACTGGTGCCCCTCGAATTCAACCATGTATGCTTCTTTGTACCGTTCAATTCGTGTAGTCTTTGCGTTGCTATTCTTACCATTCCTAGCACGATGTCGCTCCTAAGATGGTGAGTCAGGGGGATGCAATTGGTGCCTTTTAGAGTCTTCCCGAGTATCTATTGACTTGTTCGTCGCAGGTATCAGATGAAGCTCGCGCAGCGGCCAATGCTGACGCAGAGTATCACGACTGCTGTCAGTATCCGGGCGCCGGACCGATGCAGCTTCTCGAGTGTCTACTGATGCGGGACGATTCAGGTTCTCTTCGCAACTGGGGATGTCATGGCACAGCAAGCCGTTGAAAAGGTCGGGTTCGACAAGCACAACCTTGCCCGAACAGGACGGATGGCCCTCTACGGCGGCGGTACATGCCCCGTCTTTGTCCTTCCTCCCCCTCCCTTATCCCCCGTACCGGATTCCTCACTAACAACCATTTTCACTACAGCTGTATTCGGCCCCGCAGCCACCACTTGGTTCGCCTTCCTCGCTCGCCGCATCAATTTCCCCTCCCGCCCCAACCTCACAATAGCCGCACGCGTGCTCACCGACCAGACTGTCTTCGCCTCCGCCAATCTAGGATGCTTCCTAACTAGCATGGCGATCATGGAGGGCAGTGATCCGAAGAAAAAGTTAGAGAGCACGTACTGGACGGCGCTACAGAAGAATTGGATGCTATGGCCGGCGGTGCAGGCGATCAACTTTAAACTGGTGCCATTGGAGCATAGGGTGCTGGTTGTCAATATCGTCAGCTTGGGTGAGTGAATTCAAGATGTTCTAGGGGCATTGTTTGGGTCAAAATGCTGACAGATGCAGGGTGGAATTGCTATCTGAGTTATGTGAATAGTCAGGGCGGCGCGAAAGTGGAGGGAGAGGAGAAGAACCTCGAAGAGAAAGTGGAGGACAAGATCCGCAAGAGCTTATGATTGCCACGCTTATGATGATACCCTTCAACGGCCTGACCAAAGTTCCGAGTGCTGAATTTACTATGATGGCGAGTCATTCGCAAGCTCCATACATTTCTGGACGATCGGCCGCCATTCAGTCCGTAACCTTCTAAAGGGGTCGCTCGCCTATTTCTACTGACCTGCGTACCACAGCTCTGACGGAGTAGCAAAGTCTTGGGTATCCAAGACTTATCTTGGCAGCAACGCGGGCCTACCTAACTTTACCCTTGCACCAACCGAAATCGTGCGGTCGTACCAACGGTCACCAGCGAACTCCCAACGAGACCAATATCCACTGGCAGCGAGGATCCTCTAGCTCGCCACGAATCACCCCTTCGACTTCAGGCGGCTGGATTTCCCATGGATCACTTTTGCCGCACATCTATGTGACACCATATTTAGCATCTCTCAAATCATCTAGACCCCTCTCTCGCTCACTCGCCAGGCCGACTCGCTACGCAACACCCAGCCATCTTTTCTTCCTCTTTCCCCCCTTTGAACCAAAGCCTCATAACCTTGTGACACCCCAATCTCAAATTGCTTCCAATTTGCGTTGAAGTACTTGCAAACCTCATCACTAATTCCTTCGAAAAGCCAGACGAGCGCCGATACAAGCCCCTCTCACTTTCCCAATACAAGGTCTAAATTACCAGGCAGTGATTGCCAGAATCTGGTATGCCCGTAAATTTTGTAAAAGCTCGAGTGTCAAAGGTAACGGCACTGCCAATAGAGACAAACGCAGTGTGGGCCCACTCACAACGTCCCTGGTATCACTCATCGTCTCTACTGTTACGAGATCATGCTATGAGCTAACAGGCAATAGAGAAGACAATAGCGGCTGAGGAAGTACTTTGATATACGTACAAGCAGCGAACTCATCATCCACCTAATAATACAACATTCCTACGCACCCCGAAATACCTCCTCCCACGAAATCACACACTCATCTCCAGAACTTCGTCCCAGAACTCACACCTCTACCAGTCCCTCTACACCACAACCCATCCCTATGAAAGTTACAGGTCACATCCAAAACCTCACTAGCAGAAAGCGACAAATCACCCATCCTACACATCTACCACACGCATCAGCCCACCACCCCATTACATAACCGTCCGGTACCATAACCTACAATACCAAACCCACTACAAAAATCCCGGCACGTTCCATTTCCGTCACTACTTCCCCAGTATCAAAGTCTCATAGACCCTACTATCCCATCTGGATTCTCATACCAAACAGCGGAATGTATATTTACCTCTTTCATTCCGAAACAGTCGCACTGTTCACAACAGGGCACTTATTTTCGAAGCTTCATTCCTCACTGGAAGGAGTATCGTGGCGCAAGGAGTCCATACATTTTCAAGTGCGGGTTTGTATTCGTCAGGTAATTTGGAGGGTATGAGGTGTTAGGGTTGAGATGGAGGTTGGGGCTTAGGGTGGGATGAGCAGAGGGTGTTGGTGGTGAGATTTGTTATGCTAGTTTTCGTATTAGGGTTCATGGCTTTTGAGGAAGGTGGAAGAATATGAGATTGGGAATTGGGGGTTGTTGAGATATTGGAATGGGGTTGGTTGGTTGATTGCTTAGATATGTTTGGTCAACTTATATATCTACCACAAAAGAAGGCGGGTGGAGTATTGATGTGTTTTACATTCGATCGAACAGCGTTCCTAGATTCGATATGGCAAGGAATTTGGTTTGGATAAAAACACGATTTGTGTTGTGAGCGATAGACCGAAACACAATTAAACCCGCAATGCATGAGAGGTGCCTTGGGCTAGCTTAGCTAGTTTGATAGGTCGATTTTTCATATAAGTGAGACACCTTCGACGATCGTGGGCAGGAAGTACACAATCATTAGCCCGTCGAATACATTCTGCCATCTGGTCCACCTGCCGTTACTAACCGAAGGATCGTAATCAGGAAGGCCTTTGGAATTTTCTATAAAGCTTGCCTTTTCATGGACCAATAAACGACATCAGATCCGGTAATCCCGTATCATATCAATGCACCACTGTAGGTGTATTGACTGTAAACAAGCACTTCCGCACATCCGACCTTTCAATGACCATGATTGTCATATGAGTAGCGAATCTGCGTATTAATACAAGCTCTGAGTTTATGTGTAGCTGGACCTGCGAGTTCGACCTTGAGCGTCGATAACGCCATTGGAAGTGCGAGGTGGAATCATTGACGCAGAAGTCGATGACGTTGATGTTCAGCCAGATTGATCTGTAGCTCAATGCGTTGGGGCTTGATTGCTGTTAGGGTCTCGGGTGAACTGTGGACGGTAGATGGGTTTTTGTCCTGTTGGGAAACGTAGATACTGGCTGTATGGATTGCGATTTGTTAGCGTAGTTGGGGTTGCTATTGCGGGGATGCTTTTTGGTGGAAGAGGACATATTGACGAGATAGATCAAGTATTGCTGGAAACCGCTCAGATTGCCTTG
>JAABUW010005230.1_pt1 | contig 17027 bp, 22 predicted proteins | sample 5560081 | NCBI WGS metagenome assembly JAABUW01 (sample SAMN10711882, study PRJNA513363) | rock metagenome | isolation source: Antarctica rocks | place: Antarctica: Victoria Land, Knobhead sud | reverse complement strand
CTCGCCGGCGAGTCCCGGCTCAGCGGGGCGGTGCTCGAAGAGGGCTTACGGGGAGCTGGCGCGTACCTCTACAACGGGCTCGGTGAGCGCTACATGCAGCGTTACGACGCCGAGCGTCTCGAGCGATCGACGCGCGATGTCGTCTCCCGCGGCAGCTATATGGAAATCATGGCGGGTCGCGGCACAGCGGCGGGTGGGGTGCTGATCGACATCTCTCACCTCGGAGCTGCAGAAGTGGAGCGCCGCTTCCCTGGCATGGTCGAGCGGACCCGTCAGATCGGAAAAGACCTGGCCCGTGAACCGGTCGAGGTATCGCCGACATCCCATTTCCACATGGGCGGCGTCCTGATCGACCGCGACTGTCGGACAACAGTGCCGGGACTGCTGGTCGCGGGAGAAGATGCCGGTGGCGTGCACGGGGCCAACCGGCTCGGCGGCAACGGCGTGGCCGAATCGACGGTCTACGGCGCACGGGCGGGAGATACCGCGGCCGGAATTGCTGCGGGACGTTCGTGGCGTACGCCGGACGCCGCGGAGGTCACCGCATCGTTCACCCGCGCCCTCGGGCCGCTAGAACGGCAGGATGGTCCGCTGCCGTTCCCCATCACCCGCGAGCTCAAGGACACGATGTGGACCTGCTGCGGCGTGGTGCGAGATCGAAGCCGGTTACTGGAGGCGCGCACACGGTTAATCGCTTTGCAGGAACAGGCCGACGCTGTCGCGGTCCCGGGGCCGACGCAGGCCAACTACGCCTGGCAGGAGGCGCTCGACCTCGACAACCAAATCACCGTTGCCCGCACCGTCGTCGAGTCCGCGCTCTTCCGCGAGGAGTCTCGCGGAGCGCACTACCGTACGGACTTCCCGGACCGTTCCGATAGCGAGTGGTTGCGGTACATCGTGCTGCGTCGCGGTAAGGACGGTGACCCAGAAATAGAAACCCGTCCCGTTGAGTTCAGTCGGCAAGCACCCGAACCGCAAGCGGTGGATACACCATGACCATCGCCCAAGGGACGTTCCTCGTAGCGTTTTCCGTCATTGTTGTTCTTATTGTCGCTTTCGCCGGAGTCGTCTTCCGTTCCGCACTGCAAACCGATGGTGGCTCGTACGTAACCCCGCTGCTGGTCCGGCGGCTGCTCCGTACGCCGGCAGAGCGCAACTATCTCAACCGATGGGCTTTCTACCTGCACCGTATTTCCGGCGTCGCCGTCTTTGCATTTCTGTGCCTGCACATCGCAGACGTCAGTCTCTACACTTTTTCGCCCCCGCTCTACGACTCAGTGCACGTGCTGTACGGGTCGCCGGCCCTGCGAGTCTTCGAGTGCGGTCTGTTGTTCGCCGTACTTTTTCACACATTCAACGGCTTGCGGCTGATCGCGGTGGACCTCGCGGACCTCGGTCGGATGGCCGCAACCCGCACGCTAGTCGGCGTTGTCGTCGCGACGGTACTGCTCGGTGGCGCCGGTAGCGTCCTGATGCTTGCGCCGGTGTTCACATGACGGCAGTCACCCCTCCTCCGCAGGAGACGCCGACTACGCGGCAGCGTGCGACGCCCTCACGGTCAGCGGCTTCCAGCCGGACATTCAATTACCTGGCCATTCGGGTCAGCGGAGTTCTGCTCGCCGTTCTGGTCCTCGGCCACTTCGTCGTGACCCACATCACCACTGACGTCGTAGCCACCAACGCCGGATTCATCGCCCAGCGATGGAGTTCGGCACTGTGGCTGGTATGGGACTGGCTGATGTTGGCGGCCGCACTACTGCATGGGGGCGTAGGCGTCGGGATCGCGATCGACGACTACGCAACCGGTCCGGCCCGGCGAGTGCTGCGTCGCGGCCTCTTGTGCCTGTGCATTGGGTTATTCGGTTTCGGCTCGTATCTGATCGCAAATGCGGTGCTTCCCTAAAGGGTACACAGAGGTCATACCAGTGGTATGCTGCCGTAGATTCCTAGCCGAAAGAGAGGCGTGATGACAAATTTGACGACATCTGAAGTTCCTGTCGTGTCCGAGCAGTTCTACGAGGTGCTTGGGGAAACGGCGCGTGAGGCATACGTTATGGCGTTGAAGGACATTCCGCCTGACGTGCGGGCGGGGTTGCGGGCGGCGATTAAGCGGGAACGCGAGCCTCGCGCCGTCCAGGTCATGCAGACGATGCTGGATGCGGTCGAGCTCGGCGACCAGGGCATGATGGTCTGCCAGGATACCGGCATTCCGATCTACTGGTTGCGGATCGGTACGGCCGCGTATGTCGATGGCGGCCGGTTGCAGAGCGTGGTCGAGGAAGCGGTGCGCCGGGCGACGGTGGATACGCCGTTCCGGTCCAGCATCGTCCATCCGATCGGACGCAACAACCGACAGGATTCGACTGGCGAGGGCGTGCCTGTTTTGCATTACGAGTTCGCGCCCGGTGCGGCTAATCTCGAGATGCTGATGATGCCGAAGGGGTCTGGCTCGGAAAACTGGTCGTTCCTGAAGATGCTGGTCCCTGCGGACGGTGAGGCTGGTATCAAACAGTTCATTCGGCAATGTGTCGCTGATGCCGGCGGTAAGGCGTGCCCGCCGCTGGTAGTAGGGGTGGGCCTTGGCGGTACGTCGGACCAGTGTGTGGCGCTTGCCAAGCAGGCGACGGCCCGACCTATTGGTCAGCGGCATGCGGATCCCAAGGTGGCGGCCTTCGAGGAGGAGATGCTGAGCAGCATCAACGAGTTGGGGATCGGTCCGCAGGGGTTGGGTGGCGACACGACGGCGCTGGACGTACACCTCGAGCGGGCCTGGACCCACAACTCAATGAATCCGGTCGCTGTGAACATGCAGTGCTGGCGCGGTGAGCGGCGCTCCGCTCGTATCGATTATTCCGACCTCTCCGTGGAGTGGGGGTATTCATGGTGATCGCTCTCGAGACGCCTTTGACCGAGGACGCCATTCGTGAACTGCATGCGGGCGACCAGGTCACCATCACCGGCACCGTGTGGGGCCTACGGGACGCCACCTTGATCGAGTGGGAGCGACTCGGCCGTAGCTTTCCTGTCGACTTGACCGGAGCAGTCCTGCTGCACACTCAACCGAACGTCAAGAAGGAGGGCGGTCGGTGGGTGCCGACGTGTGTCGGGACGACGACGAGCCAGCGGATGGACCGATTCACCGATGCTTTGCTCGATACCTACGGCATCCGGGCGATCCTCGGCAAAGGTGGGATGTCCCGCGAGACGGCCCGGGCCATGGCTAAGTCGGGCTGCGTCTACCTTGCCGTCGTCGGCGGAGCGGCCTCGGTAGAGACGACGCAAATCGAGGAAATCGAAGAGGTCTACTGGGAGCACCTTATGCCTGAGTGCCTATGGCGTTTCCGGGTCCTTAACATGGGCCCGATGTTCGTCGGCATCGACAGCCATGGGGTCAATCTCCATGAGGACATCGCGGCCCAGGCTCGAGAACGGTTGGCTCGGGCGTGACTGTGCAGCAGCAACCGTTTGTGACTGATGGAGCATCGTCTGTCGTCGGGATGACAACGGTGCCAAGCAAGGGGATGTGGGAGCCGGTTACGCAGCCGGGCCACCTTTCCGATCGGATCGAGCGGCAGATCGTCGAACTGCTCGCTGCCGAGCAATTGCGGCCGGGCGACCGACTGCCGTCCGAGCGGCAGTTGGCCACCTTGCTCGGGGTCAGCCGCCCGTCCCTGCGGGAGGCTGTGAAGTCGCTAGAGGCGCATGGTCGGCTCGATGTCCGGCACGGGCAGGGCGTCTTCGTAGCGCTACCTCAGTCCCAAACCGTCCTCCGGGCCGCGCTGCTCGCGCAGGAGGGCACGCTCGCCGAACTTTTCGCGATGCGCGAAGTACTCGAGGTTCCTGCCACCGGATGGGCTGCCTCCGCCACCGATGAGCAGGCTCTCTCCGCGGCCCGCGAGGCGCTAGAGGAGCTTGCCGTGGCGGAGTCAGCGTCGCCCATCGACTTCAAAAACCTACAGAGGCTCGACTCGGCGTTTCACACGCACGTCGTGATGGCCGCCGGTAACCGGTTCCTGCGGCAGACGCTCGGGGTGCTGCAGGACATGATGGAGGCCGGGATGGAGACGACTCTCGTGATACCCGGCCGCCTGCAGCGTTCGCGCGTCGAGCATGCCGCAATTCTGGCCGCGTTGACCGAAGGGAATGAGCGAAAGGCCCGGGCCGCCGCTAGCCGACACATCCGCAACGCCCGCACCGCTGCCCTTCGCCGTGTCGAAGATGAACGAAGACAAACAGAGGAGGAGTCCGGGCAATCCTGAGGTTGAGCTGACTCTTCGGATATCCATTCTGCGCGGTCAGGCACACTGCCTACTGAACTAAGGTCTTGCGCGTATTTTAGGTGGGTTCCTTCAGGCGTGTCGCGGGGGTGCATTGTGTAGTTCCAGTCGCCGTGGAATTCGTGACGGGTAGGATGCCGGCGTCCTGGAGTGCGGTGATGCCTTTGGCGGGGATCTTGATGCCGCGCTGGTAGGTGTTGGTGTCCAGTTCGGCGTGCACGGTGAGCCCGGTTCGGGTGGTGACGGCGTTGAGGGTCTGGATGATGACCTCGTGGGATTCCAGGGGTCGTCCGCGCCAGTTGCGGCTGATCGCGGAGAACAGCCTGTGCTCGATCTTGTTCCATTTGCTGGTGCCGGGTGGCAGGTGGCAGACGGTGATGGCTAGGCCGCTCTGTGCGGCGAACTCGGCAAGTTCGGTCTTCCACAGCCGCAGCCGGGACCCGTTGGATCCGCCGGCGTCGGCGGTGATCAGGAGCTTGGTCGCGCCGGGGTAGGAGCCCGCGCCCATGGTGTTCCACCAGCGGCGGATGGACTCGACGGCGAACTGTCCGGCGTCGGTGCCGACGTTGACCCATCCGGTGTTCGCCGTGATGTCGTACACCCCATACGGGGCGACCTTGCCCAGGTCCTTGTCGGCGAAGTCGTGCACGAGCACCTTGCGGGGCGCTCCGGTGGGTTCGTACTCGCGGCCGTTGGCGGCGAAGTTGCCGACGAGCTCCTTCTTCTTCGTGTCGACCGAGATCACCGGGTCCCCGGCATCGGTGAACAGCATGGCTTGCCCGTTCGGTAGGAGAATTGCGCGTCCCGGTCCGGGTGTTGTCTTCCTTCAATGGTTTTCGTGTTCGCACGCAGGCTGTACCCCGACTCCTTGAGCAGTTTCGCGACCGTTGTCGCGGACACCTTGTGGCCCCGCGCGGTCAACTCAGCGGCCAGCTTCGCAGTCGACTTCGTGGTCCATCGCAACGGCGATTCCGGATCACCGCGGGTCACCGGATCCACCAGCGCATCCAACGCGGCCACCAGATCCGGGTCGGTGGCCACGACGCTCGCGCGTCCCGCACCCGGTCGGCGGATCCGGCCCGGGATCGGCTCCGGGTAATCCAGTTCCCGCACCCCTTGCACGACCGTGTCCGGGTGCGCACCGGTCGCCGCAGCTACCGTCTTGATCCCACCCCGACCCAGCACCTTTGCCTCGGCGCCCAACAACAACCGCCACCCAAGCTCATCCAGATGCGGCCTGATCAGCACCAACCGCTCCGCCAGCGGATCAACAACCGGCTGAGTGGGCATCTCGGACCTCCTTACCGGCGGGAAGGTGTCCGAGAATGTGCACTGTGACAGTTGGCGCAGAGGTCAAATGCGAACCGTCGTCATCGCCGCCGTCGACCACCGCCGGCCAGGGTGACCCGGCAAGGTGAGCGAGGGCGTTGAGCCAGTGATGTCCGGCACGGGTCAGCGACCAAGCGTTCCCGTGCCGGACATCAAGCCAGCCGAAGCCATCCTAGAGATCACCGTCGCCCAAAGACGTGATTGTGGGGCCTTCGCGGCGGTTTTCATCGGCACGAAGCGTGTAGGGCAGCGGTAGGGCGGCCACCCGTGGTCACGGACTCGAGCTCGTCGCGCAACCAGTCCCCGCCCCGCCGGCAGTTGAACCAGCAGCAGCGACGGTGACTGTGCGATCGCTGCCCAATCCGAGGAGGTGAGGGCGGAGCCGGCAACCACGTAGACCCCGTCGCGGCGTGGCAACCCGGCTGGCAGGTCAGCGAGTGCGTCGATGGTGAGCAACACCAGAGACGCTGTGTCCCACTTTGTGGCGAGCTCGCTCGGTGTGAGCCACTGAATGTGTTCATCCACGGGTGTCCACTGTTCGCGGAGCCCGATCGGGCACCCGGTCCGCAGGGGTGGCCGGTGCCAGGTGCGCGGCGCGGCGGCGTAGCCGGGCAGGTGCTCGATCGCCGCGCGGATGAGATCCACGATTAGGCGCCGGGCGGTGCTGTAGGACCACCCCGGGCTGCTCGCCGACAAGTCCTGGTAGGTGTGCGTCGCCATGAGGACCTCGACGGGATCCACCTACGCCACCGGCACGTGCTTGTAACTCTGCAGCTCTGGCTCGAGCGGCTTGACCGGGGTTTCCTCGAAGTGCCCCGCCTTGCGGCACCAAATATGAAAATATCAGTGTCCGGAATCGGGCAGTTCAGTCGGAGTTGGTCGTCCCATTTCGTTGGGTGGCGTGCCGTTTGGCATCACCGCGGGCGGCCGTTTCCGTGTAGCGGTAGGGCCCGAGGTAGCGGCAGCCGTTCGCCGCGCAGATGCCATGGAAGCCTTCGCCGTCGGGGAGGATCAGCGGGGCGTGTTCAGCCGGATCGGCAGGTCCTGGCACGGCATCGAGAAGTTCCTGACGCCGTCCCCATAGATGTTCACCGATGTGTTCGGCGGTGGTGAGGCGTTTCCACCGGTCGTATCCGGCCATGCCACCGGCAGTACCGGCAGGTGCCTTCGCGCGAACGGGGCCGAACAGCTTCGTCGTCCAGGCGCGGCTCGCAGCGGACTCAGGCATGGGAAGTCCGGGCCACGACGGCACGCCAGTCAGGTACCGGGTCGAGATAGAGGTCCGCGAGCTGCTCGCACGGGCGCACTTGGTAGCCCGCTACGGTCAGTGCGGCTTCGACGACCTCACGGGCTGCCACAGCAAGGTACGGCGCTGGGTCGTAGTCGAAGCCCCAGGCGGTGTCCTCATGGTGCAGCTGCTCGAACAGCTCGGATAGGTGCCGTTGAAGCCACTCGGTGCTATGCATGCGTGCGATGGGCCGCCAGGGGGTCCATTCCCCACCGAAGAACTCATCGGCGTCGAAAGGACGCGCATCGGCTGCGTGGGAGTCATAGAGAGCGTCCATGTCCTCCCAGGTTTCGTCGGGCCCCATGACGGATTCGAAGTACTCGTCGAGATGATCAGCGATCAACCCGGCAGCGATGGCGTCGTTGCGGGCTTCCCCGAACGTGTGCGCGGAGGCCAAGGTGGAGTAGGGCGCCAGGTCGGCCACGACGACGTCTAGACCGATGACGAGCAGCTGCTCACCCCCGGTGTCCACACCGGTCAACACCACAGGTGGGCGGACCGGATGAGGGAACGGTTGGTGGAGTTGTGATGCCATGACAGACCTCCTGGCTATCGCGGACCCTGATGCGCGTGCCTGGAGATCCATCCTTGCCCACACCGGTGGTGTGAACCAGTTCTTCCTGCTGAAGCACCCCGATGGAAGGGTTGCTGGACAACAAGCTGCAGGGCTTAGCGTTGTCGCTCTGGAACTGCCCTCAGCATAGTCCCCTCCCCCGGTGTTGCGAGGTTTCCATGCTGGCACACCGAAAGCTTCCGAAGACCCTACCGACATCGGTGGTTCCGCGAGCAAGCCTGACGAGGATGACCTACACATCGGCAAAGGCACTACCCCCGGGCCGCCACGCCGGCGCCAGCCCGGAACCGGAACCGGGCGCGGTGTGCGCACCGGCCAATGCCCTGTCCCCGGCCGAACGTGAGCAGGTCCTGGCCGCGTTGAACAGCACCGAGTTCGTCGACACCACCCCGATGCAGATCTATGCCGCCCTGCTCGACCAGGGGATCTACCTGTCCATGGTGTCCACAATGTACCGGATCCTGGGTGCCACGCCCAGATTAAGGATCGGCGGCGTCAAGCCCGCCACCCCACCCGGGCCTGCCCCGAGCTGGTCGCCACCTCCCCCGGGCAGGTGTTCACCTGGGACATCACCAAGCTGGCCGGCCCGGTCAAGGGCTGCTACTACGACGCCTACGTGATGATCGACATCTACTCCCGCTACATCGTGGGCGCGCACGTCCACGCCCACGAAACCGACCAGTTGGCCGAGGAGATGATGCGCCAGATCTTCAACATCCACGGCGTCCCTGCGGTGGTCCACGCCGACCGGGACACCTCGATGACCTCCAAGACGCGGCCCTGCTCGACGGCCTGCACGTCACCCGGTCCCATTCCCGACCCAAGATCTGCCTCTTAACCGGCTAATCCAACGACAATCCCTACTCCGCGGCCTGGTTCAGGCCCTGAAGTACGCTCCCACCTTTCCTGAGCGCTTCGGCTGCCTAGCCGACGCCCGCACCTTCCTCGACCGCTTTGTGGCGTGGTCACAACGACCACCACCACACCGGCGCCCCGGTAAGCAACATCTGCGCTTGCGCCACCGAGAGTGCCGCACCGCTTCGACTCATTTGATGTGCGTGGAGCACCTCAGCGCCCAGCCACCACCCCGGCTCGGTGCTACCCCCACTGGGCTGTTGGGCGTGCCAGCGGGCCGTGCTGAGCAGACCATGCTGGGCCAACGCCCCCCGCGGCAACACCCGTCGCCTACGCCCGACCGTCCCCGCGATACTGCTGTCCGGCGCTGACACGTACAGCAGTATTCCGCTTCTGGCGTTGGGCGTCGCCCGTGGCCGCCCTGTGGCCGTGGCGGGCCGGCTCGGCGCTTAGGGGGTCGAGGTCTGCCGCACGCCATCAACGCCGCCTACGCGAGGGCCCAGTTGGCCTAAGAGTCGCCGCAGGTAATTCAGTGCATTAGTTCGACCGTAATGGCCGCATTACCGATCCGAACGGGGCGCCGGACACTGTCTGCATATTTATGCACGAATTTTGGCAGCGTGGCCCGGCATCCACGGACCGTGTTGTTCAGAACAAGGGCCCGAGGCATATTGCCCGATTTGGAATGCTACAGGACTCCAGTGTTCGCCCAGTCGGCATCTTTACATCGGACCCTCCTACCGGTGTTGCGCGGGAGTGACGCTGCTGAGCGCGCCGTACATGCGGACTCTTGCTGGTGGAACGGGTCGCGTTACGAGGGACTTCATGACCGGCGCAGCTGTTGTCGCCACGCGCAGGTTGAGCTAGGCGAAGTGGCTTTGGCCAAGCCCGCCGGACATGCCGCATCGACCGATCCCGCAGACGCAACGTGGTCGCCGCAACACCGCAGCTGGGACCCACCATCATCGACCTGTGTGCTGCGGCAGCGGGGTTGGCGACGGTGGCGCTGCAGATCGGGTACCTGCCGACGATTTATGGTGCGTTCAACCGCCGGGAGACCGAGGTCACCTTGCTGGGTGTCCGCGCCGGGGTGCCACCCTGGGGTCCGGAGATGCTCGCCCGCACCCGCGTGGGGTTGCAGGAGGAGGGAGACCTCGACGATGTGTACAAGAGCTGGAAACGGTGGGCCGCTGATGTCGCGGAGAGTCACAGCAACTATCCGGTACTTATCCGCTTCCGCTCCCCGCAGGCTCACGCGAGTTGGCTCGTCGCGATGATCGCGGTGCTCGACTCGGCGGCACTGTTCCACGCCTGCTCCCCCTCCCGCGCCCCGATGTCGGGTCGGTTGGTGCTGCGGATGGGATGGACGTGTCTGCGCCAGATCGCTGATGTTGTGGGTGTGCCGTATGACCCTGACCCGCGGCCGGACGCACCGCTGGAGTTGACCTTTCCGGAGTTCGCCCAAGGTGTGGCGTGGATGCGGGCGGTCGGTTTCGAGGTCGAGCGCTCCGACGAGCAAGCCTGGGCCCATTTCTGTGGTTGGCGGGTGAACTACGAGTCCATCGCCTACGCATTGTGCAAGCAGGTCGACGCGGTGCCCGCCTTGTGGGCTGGGGGACGCCGCCACAACGACGAGCCGATCGCCCCGTTCCGTCCACCGATCCGCTCCCCTGAGGACCCCGAAGGCACCATCCCCATCACCGGCGACCCCGACCTACCCACCCACCACGCCGCCAGGGCAGACCCAACACACCGGGACACACCCCCACCGAGCTGACAGAAACCGCAGGACACCAACCACCGAGGACACGGTTGACCCGCTACGCCCTAACAGGAGAGTCGTCCACCAGGTCGCGCCCGGCAGTGGCACGAGCGGTCCACCGCGCACACCAGGTTGGGTCACGGGCGTGAGCGTAGGAGGAAAAGTATATGGGTGCCTGCAGCACCACCCGGTCTGTTAGCCGTTCGGGGAGCCACCCATGGTCGACGCCCGCCCGAGGGGATCTGCCGCCTGCCTCAGGCGTCGCCATCAGAAAAGCACGACTTTCCCCGGGGCGCTAATCAGTAACTCGGTGATTTGATGCGACCACAAACCCTCATTGGAGTCTCGTTTTCAAATCCTGCTCGGCGCGCCCAACACTGCCCTGAATATTTATGCACGAATTTTGGCAGTGTGACCCGGCATACAGGGATGCTGTTGGTCTAACGCGAAACGGAGGTAAATCCAGCATTTCTCACCGACGTAACCACACGATTTCCTGTCGTCTGCGCTACCAGGTGGTGAGTCTGCTGTCGCTACCGACGTGGCCTGGTGGTGCGTCGCCGTGCCCCAGTCAGATCTGAGCCTTCCACACCTCTCCCGACTGTTGCCATCTTCCCTCGAGCACTCCGGAGTGCTGTCATAAGCCGACTCCCCGAGACTTGAGATCGACCGCTGGATAAAGTATGCGATTAAGTAGGCTGCCGCGATCTGACACGCGTGTGCCAACCCCGAACGAGTCGTCCGACCACGTCAACTCCCGCGTGGAACGCTCTTCTGACCTGCGCAGGCAAGCGTCCGCGTGTTCAATTCGGGGGACCGTGGCGCGATACTGGATTTTAGCGTTTACAAAATCTGTCGCAGTGTTACACCGTTGGTTGTAGGTCGACGACTCGACTGACTGCACAGCCGGGCCGCCCCCGTGCATGCAGCAACCTGTGCTGCCGTCCTGGTTCCCTGCCCTCCGCGCTTGTGATCGCCCAGGTGATGCCCACACCGACCTTGAGGCGAACACCGTGATTCTCACGAACACGAGGCACGTGCGGTGCTTTATGGTCCGAGCAAGCCTTCAGGCGATCTCGGACTGGGTCACGCGGTACACGCGTTTTGCATTGGTCGCTTTACTGCGTTGGTGGGCATGGCCGATGATGCGGACGGCGACCGGTTCCCGGGGTAGTGCTGCGCCCACAAGGTGGTCACGTGGCGACCCCTTCCCCCGGCGGTCGGGGGATGGTGGCTCTGGGCTCGTCGATGGGTGTGTCAACGACGGCTGACTCCACGACGGGCCTGTCGACCATCAACACGCGCCTGCGCACTCTTGGACCACGGAACTGGACCCTCTTCCCCGCCCCAAGGATCACAGTGACCCGAGCCTTCTTGCTGCGAGAGATCCAGGTCAGCCCTTCCTTGCGCGTCGCCTACTGGCTGCGGGCGTAGACAACCCCCGACAGAGCCCCACAGACGGGTCACATCAGCGCTTTCGGGCCTTCCCCGATCAGCGTGCATGGACCGCGGATAGCGCTGAAAAGCGTGCGTTCACCCTCATCAGCCACGAGCCATCCCGGCATCGAAGTGTCCAAATTACCGATGTGACCGTTTCCGTGTTCGAAAGCATCACCATACCTACTACGATCGCAAATTCTGTCGGGGTTGCGGCTACAGAGTGGCACAAACTGCAGATACGAATAACGTTGCGGCCATGGCGGGTTGCAGGCCTCGGCACACGTTACGTGACGACCACATGTCGCCGCGGGATTGTTCGTGGACCAACTCTGTGTTCCTACTCTCGTGCCTAAGTGAACCAACAGTGTTTCCCTCCGAGGACGTGTTAGACCCCTCTCGTTCCAAACGGGTATACCTAGTCCGATCGCCCCATTACTCCGCCGGGCCGCAGCATCATGCTGTCCCCGCAGTAGGGGGAAGACGCGCAGTCCCGGCCCGCTCTATTTGGACGACACCTGAAGGAGACCGGCATGCTGGGATGACGCATCACTTAGGCCCGCCACCCACCCGTGCCGCGCCTGAATCGATGGCCGCACGTCGCAATGCTTAACACTCTCGAGCCGGCACGCCAGTCCGGCGGCGGTTCGTCGCCGCCGCGTAGTGGCGGTAGTGGCAAGCCTGCCGACCTCGATGTCATGGTCCTTCCCTCCATCCGTACTAGGACGCCTCGGTCAGTACAACAGACGGTTGCGACTCGTTTTCGGGGCGTCCTGGCCCTGGGCTGACCGTCCGGCAACTGTTGCCGCGTCGCGGCGACAAGGAGGCCACATATGCTCATAGCGCCTGCCCATTCGCTTCACCGTGGACGCCGGGCGAGGCCAGGTTCACTGTCCGCAGTCTGGCTTCGACGCGTTCGCGCCGCCGGGCCTCAGATCGCCACTTACCCTCCGTGGCTTCCCTGGTTCGGACCTCCACGGCCTCCACAGCTTTCCGAGCACGTTTCTCGGCAAGTGCCTCCTCCTGCTTTCGCTTCCCGTCAGTCTGCTGCCTGGCCTGCGCCTCAGCCTGCTCGGCTTGTTCGACCTCCGCCGCCAACTGGGCGACCAGCTCGTCGTTACGGATCTTCACCTCCTCAGCCTCCGCGGCGGCGAAGACAGGGTCGTTGTCCAGCCGGCATTGGTAGGCATCCGCCCGCGCACACGCTTTCCTCTCCTCTGCCTCGTTAATTCGTTCATTTTTCCAGTGCTGCTCCATGGCGAGGACCTGTTGGCCTGCCGGGGTATCGGCGAGCGCCACCCTCGCGTCCTGCGCGATCGTCCCGCCGAAGGCGATGAACTCCCGCCACGGTGTGGCCTCCTTAAACCGCATGTATCCCTTCGGGTCGGCGAGGAACAAGTCGACCATCGTGGCCATCAGCTCCCACGGCCAATCCAGCTCCTCGTATGCGTCGTTAAGTGCACTCGTCAGAACGTTGACATTTACCTCGGGCTTCATCCACTGCCGATACATCCCCGCCTCCAGCCGCAGCGCCAGCCCCCAGCCCGTGTCACCCGACTCCATGGCCTCCTGCCTTCGATCGGCGAAGGACCGCATCGATGCCGTCGGGCTTCCTCGGCCTTTGACTGGAGGGGTCCTGACTGGGTCTTTTTTGAACGGTCGCTTTTGACCGTGCACAGTCTTCATACTTCTTTCAAGATTCTTATAGTTAGGAAGGACGTCACCGATCGGTGGGATGGGGTTTCCGTTTTCAGTGGGATCATCCCTCACCGATCCGTGGGATCGATCTGCGAATAGTGTTAGGTCTTCGTTCGCTTCGTAGCCGTCCTCGTCCTCGTCCTCGCCCTGGTCCTCGGTAAATGCAGTACTTTTCCAGCGGGGACGGTAGGACCGGGTGTGGTCGTAGTTGTTGCCGACATTGTGTTCGGTGCTCTCAACGTAATCGTGTTTCAAAAGATATTTGATGGCGGTCTCCACCTGACGCCTGCTGAGGCCGGTCTCCCCACCCAGGAACGCCTGGCTCACCCGCCACCAAGTCTCTCCGTCCACCACATCCACGATGCGATCGGGGACGCCCGAGATACGGCAGCAGAACTCGATGCGCGCCATGACCAAGGCGGTGTTCGCGCCCCCGAACATCCGGACGAGATCGGCGGGAAGCTGGGTGAACCTCTTACCGGAATCGAACATCGCCCGATCGAGACTCATGCCGACACCGCCACCCGTATCGAATCGCTGCCGTCTGTCAGCACCGTCCTGGCAAGACTGGACTCGCTGGACTCAAGGAAGCACGGCAAGTTGCCGTTGCTGAATCCAGTCCCCTCCCAGCCCTGCACCATCCCACGCTCGCGCTCAACCCGGTCCAGCCAAGCACCACCTGTCAGCATGACCTTCACAGCCCTGTCGGACGCGCAGGGAACACCACGAAACCGTGCCGGTGGGATGCCGGTACAAATGCCCACTTTCTTGGCCAGGGTCGCCGCCATGGCCACCATGGGCAACGTCAGCAAGACCCGATGCATCCCGTCACCGCCCGGAAGGACCTAGTGCGGCTGAAAGAGGTCGTCATCCGAGGGGCGTCCAGCCAAGTCGACTCGATGAAGCCGCGAGCCTCCAGCACCTGGATTGAATATCTAACCTGGTGGGCAACCAGGCCAGTCTCCGCGGCGAGCACCGTCAACGACGCCCGATACCAACGCCCGTTCTTGTGCCATACGGTGCGCGGTCCACGCTTCGCGCACGCCGTATTGATCGTGGACCAGACCACCGCGTGGTTCGCTCCCCCGACGGCTCGGATGAGGGCGGGGGACAACGCGATGGGGACCTGCTGTTGCGGAACTTGATTGCTCATCGGGATACCCACTTCTCATCCAACTCCTGGTTTGCGTTGCGCTCGAGCGGGCACAAATGCCACAGGCGCCGGTCACGATCGAATTCTGTCGGTGGTCTCCGGTTAACGCACTCGGCGCCCGCAGAGTCGGCGCGACGTCCGGGTACAGCCGGGGCCGTCTTAGCCTCAGCCTCACCCCCTGGGGGACGTGATGCCGAGCACGTTCAGCAAATCGGCCGTGATGACCCGATACGAACAGCCCAACTTCAAGACTCTTACCGGGTACTGCCCGCGTTTCGCAAGCGCATACCCATGCGCCCGACTGATCCCCAGCGCATTGTTCGCGAAGGGCAGGTCCACGGTCGGGTCTGCCTCAAGTAGACGCCCCTGGATGCCGCGCGTGGCCGTTTGTGCACTTCGTCCACCCCCACCTCTCGCTGCGTCTTATAGACGCATTCTATGGTCGTTCTGCTCGTTCTCAACCCATCATGCACAGTCTTGCCTGTTGGCGCAAATCTGCTGTAGTCTGCGTCAATATGACGCAACTATGTTGGGCGGAAGACACTACGCACCGCATCGCCGGCACCGTCAAAGCTCTACGTGGCAAACGCTCTACACAGTGGCTTGCCGATCGGACCGCCGAGTTGGGCCATCCGATCAGCCGCACAGCGATCTCCAACCTTGAGGTCGGACGCAAGCGTGCCGTCGACGTACCGGAGTTGATCGTGCTGGCCAGGGCACTCGGGGTACCCCCCCTGCTACTGCTGTACCCAGCGATGTCCGCGGGCGAGGTGGACGTACTTCCGGGGCATCGGACATCGTCGTGGGCGGCAGCCCAGTGGGCCGCCGGAAGAGCGCCCTACCAGGCCACCGACGAGACGGGAAAGGTCTTCTTCGATAGAGCAGACTACGAGAACGGTGCTCGGCTACTTCGTCTTGCCCAGCAAGACGAAGAGCTACAACAGCTACTCTCTCGGCTCAACAGAGACGGAAGACTCTCAGTCAAAGAGGCGGTCGAAAACCTGCGGCAGAGGGAAGCCGTCGCGGCACGGATCCATGACGTCCGCCGCGACATGAGGGACCTCGGCGGTGAGCCGCTCCCCTGGCCCGCCGAAATCCTCTACGCCGCGACGGAGGCCGACGAGTGAGCGGGCGGGTGTACCGACGCTGCGGGTGCCGGACGAACGGCAAGCTCGTCGGCGCCCGCTGCCCACTGTTGCAGTCGGACGGCAAACACGGCACCTGGACTTTCGCCGTCGACCTCAAGAGTCTAGACGGCCACCGTAAGACGCTGCGCCGCGGCGGATTCCCGACCGAGCGCAAGGCCAAAGAAGAGCTGAAGAAGGTCACAGACCGAGCGAAAACGTCGGTGAAGAATGACGACCGGGAGACCGTGGCCCAGTATCTGCAGAAGTGGCAGATGGCGATGCGGTACACGCTGAAGCCGAAGACGTTGCACCAGTACGGGCTCTACGTCGGAAAAGACCTGATACCCGCACTCGGCACGCTCAAACTCGAGGCACTGGCGCACGAGCACATCGCGACCATGGTTCTGGACCTCGAGGAGGCAGGACGCAGCGCGACCACCATCAAGCGGATAGTTGCGGCGTTGTCGTCGGCGCTGAACCATGCGGTGCGCACCAGGCGGCTTACGCACAACGCCGCCGAGCACGTCAGCACCCCGGCTTTGACTACTGCGGAGCGGGTGCCGTGGACGGCAGGGGAGGCAGTCACGTTCTTGGAGTACGTGACCGGGGACCGGTTGGCCGAGTTTTTCGAGGTGATGATGGGCACCGGGCTTCGGCGTGGTGAAGCGCTGGCGCTGCGGTGGGAAGACGTCGACCTCGAGCGCAAGGTGCTGCGGGTCCGCCAAGCCGCGACAGAGGTCGACGGCAAGCTGATCATTGGAGCGCCCAAGACGAAAGGATCAGCGGCAGGCGTCGGCCTATCGGCCCGCGTGGTGGCCGCGCTGAAGCGTCAACGTGAGCGCCAGCTCTTCGAAGTGCTCGAGTGGGCGGACGGCTACGAAGACAACGGGCTGGTGTTCACCCGCGAGAACGGTGCCATGCTGCGGCCGCGATATCTGCTTGCGCACTTCCACGAGATGTCGGAGGCGGCCGGAGTTCCCAAGGTGCGGATACATGATCTGCGGCACCTGGCGGCGACGCTGATGCTTACCAACGGCGTACCGCTGGCGCTGGTGTCGAAGACGCTCCGGCACTCGCAGGTGGGCATTACCGCCAACCTGTACGGACACCTCACGCAGGAAGCCGCGCACGCCGCTGCGGACAGTCTTGGCGGGGCACTCGATTTGGCTGCCGCGAAGATGCGCGCGGACCGTGCTGCGCAGGATGCGACCCCATTGCGACCACATCGACCCAATTAGCGGCGCTTATTGCCCATCTACCCGCGAGCCCTCACCTGTGCGTGCAGGTGAGGGGCTTTTTGACGAGGTGGGCGCGATAGGGATCGAACCTACGACCGCCTGTGTGTAAGACAGGTGCTCTACCGCTGAGCTACACGCCCGAACGCGACGCGGACTACTCCGCGCGCGCGAAAATCAAGCCGACATCATCATGCCGTCAGCGCGGAGAGCGCCTTGTCCCAACCGGACTGGTCCCTGGCCTCACCCGGTCCGTTCATCTCGGCGAACTGAATGACGCCGGAGCGGTCGA
>JAABUW010005224.1_pt1 | contig 17049 bp, 14 predicted proteins | sample 5560081 | NCBI WGS metagenome assembly JAABUW01 (sample SAMN10711882, study PRJNA513363) | rock metagenome | isolation source: Antarctica rocks | place: Antarctica: Victoria Land, Knobhead sud | reverse complement strand
GTTGTACGGCACCACCACAACCGTCGTGTCGCTGGACATGTCGTACGCTGGGAACGGAAAGATGTCTCCATCGGCGGATACGACCCCCGTCTCGCGTGCACCTCTGACGGCGGTCTCCAGCCTGGCCAGGGTTATGTCCATATCCCTAGCCCGTGTTATCCATGTCGATGTATCGTCAGGCGCTGCGAAGTAGACATCATTCCTCCTGTCACTGGCCTCGAGATTGACGATGTTCCCGATCATAGTGCCATCGTACCAAGCATCTGTGATGCTGTCCCTCGGGGGGAGCATCCTCGCCCACGAACGGAACTGCATGGAGTCAAAAGGAGCTCCCGAAGCGAATGGAACACACCGATCCAGCGGGTTGAAGAGCTTTTCATCTTCGAGGACATCCGACTGCGCTCCGTCGTACTCTTCACAGCGAGTAGCAACTTCGATGAGGGTGGATCTAAACCGGTGCCACGAGTCACCCTCGGAATCAATTGCCATCACGAGACCGATCCGAACCGTGTTGAAGTCGTCCTTGCCAACCATCGCCCTTGTCCGCCTCGTTTCCAACCATGCCTTGGACGGACCGTCTTCGGCTATCATAGGCCGGGCTGCACTACCTTTAGCGGGACCTTTGGCTGCTGTGGTATCGATCCTAGTTGCAGCTGTCTTGGCCGTGGTATCGATCGTGGTTGCAGCTGACTTTGCGGTGGAACCGATCTTGGTGGCAGGTGTTGCTTCCTGTGTGTTGGGCAACGCACCCGTCATGAAGTAGGGCCCGTCGCTGGTGTTGGTCTCCCTGGTAGGAGTCTATGGCCGCTCCAATGGTTCCGAGTGATTGTCCTCGCTCGCGAACAGGTTACAGCTGTCGGTACCCGGAGTTGGAGCAGAGTCGATGGTCAGCGGTGGCGGCTGGTCTTCGTCGTTACTCCCGAAGTCCAAGACAGGGGATGGGCACTTCGTGGTCGACTGTGGTGCCGTCACGCCTATCTTCATCAGTGAGTCAGCAACAGGCACTGCCTCCACGACACCGTCGACCTTAAGGGGCCTTTCGGGGGTCAAAGGGGCGGGAGAGTACTTCACCGTTGACTGTAGTGCCGCCACGCCAGTCTTCTCCTCCGAGCCGACCACAGGTGCTGCATCGACAAGACCTGCTTCCCAGGGATTGGAAGGGTGGGAGAGCACTTCATCGTTCACTGCAGTGGCGGGACGCTTGCCTTCATGCTTCGGAGAGGCTTCAAGACCGGATGACGACGCTGGCCGCTTGCCGAACACATTGGTCGAGCGCTCTTGCAACGCCGGCAGCCCTCTCGTCTCGAAAGACAAGCCAGTGGAGGTGTCGGCAGTGCTGCCGCTTGCTGGAGCATCGTCTCCACCGCTGGGATCGACTGCACTGGCCGCTTGAGCAGCGTGCGTCAGATAGGCTGGCCGACGTACACGGCCTGCGAGGAAGTCGTAGCTCAAGCGGCCGCATCCATAACCGGGCTGATTGTGTAGGCCTCGCTGAGCCACCGGCTGAGCACTACCTCGCTGGCCGCCCCCGCGTCCGCGGCTGGACCTACGTCGGCGCCTCGAAGGACCGTCGTTGGCCGGCTGGTCTGTATGCCGCTGTGGCCCGTTGCCAGGTGTGGTGTGGCTTTCGCCGCTGGGTCCATTTGACGATGCCATGGAGAAGGTTTGGGGTAGGGAACGCAGAGCGAACCTAGTAAAGAAAGCCGCGCACGCACAAAGTGCAGCGTAGCGATCCGGAAGCAGACGTAGGAGCGTCGCACGTACCAAAGGTACAGCGTCGACTCCACGGGAAGAGAGAGGGAGTGCCGCACGTTCCAAAGGTACAGCGTCAGACCCAGAGAAGATGCGAGGAGAAAAGATGAACGCCCATCGGACGCGAACAGACGAGCAGAATCTTACCACGACCGAACGGTCACTCTGTGTTGTCTGGTATACAGAAGAAAGGAAGAAAGGAGGTGGAGTGGAAAAGCTTTTCGAGGTAGCTCCTGGTCGTGCCTGCCTCAACATCGTGCCTTCCTTGACAAGGCGGTCATGGCACCCGACCCGAGAACCTCCCGCCAGACGACTTAGCTTTCCTGATATCTCTCTTCGAGCTCGTGCATCTCATAGGAAGTACGTCAAGCGTGATCGGATGTATTTCTCCTCGAATGTATATCTGGTATCTGTCACGTGTCAAGCAGCCCACGCGTTGCACTTCTGAGGACTGCCCGTCACTCCACGCTCGCGAGCAATATCATCGAAAGCCATCTATCGTAACGCGACTCCTTCATCTCGTGTTCTGGAGATCACTGATGGCGTGGGACTTCCACGTGACAGCGTTCCATCATTGCGAGTTTGCGACGCAAGCGGAGGTGAATCTTGATCGCCGGGTGCTACGAATTCATCTGCTAGGCCAAGGCGATCCTCGCGTCCTTTCGCGAGACGTCGTCGAAGTTGCCACCGATAATGCGCGATTCTGGGTAGTCTTTACTTTAAAGACTAGCGGCTAGTATGGTATCTAGCTTTCCAGCGTAAGGCGCCTACAGATCCAGCTTGATATCCTCGCCGTTTGGCGGAGTTGAACCGTAGATCGGCGGGTATTGGCTTGTGGGCGCTATGGGAGTTGTTGGTAATCGGGCCGGATGCTGGATACCAGTACTCTTCACTGTTTTCACGGTACTTGAATCGCACCTTGCTGACCTGTGGCTTGTCGGTGCTATAGATGCCGTCGGTGACCGCAGTACTCATCCGATAGTTGTACTCTGGATTGCCTGCACCGTATCTGGGATGGGTCTCCTCGTCGTCGGTAGTCTTGAACCGCAGCTTGCTGACCTGTGGCTTATCGGTGCTATAGATGCCGTCGGTGACCGCGGTACTTCTACGATGGTCGTGCTCTGGATTGCCTATAACGTATCTGAAATAGATAACCGTGTCGGCTTTCACCTAGGTCTGGTACGTGGCGGACAGGATATTACCGGCGACACGCTGGAAGCTGCGCTCGTCCGCGACATGCTCGTCGACGACCTGGCCGGCACCGTCGCCGGTGTCTGCTGCAGGCTCGTCGCCCGAGACGTTGAGCTGCAGGCCCGCGAAGCGGTTTGCCGCGGCGGCAGTCTGGCTCGATGAGGAGGCCATTGTGGTTTGGGGAAAGGAACACAGAGTGAACCGAGAAAGACGATCTAGCTACTTAGCACGCACGACCAAAGGTCAGCGCACCGAGAGCACAGAGGGTCTTGTAGATGTCAGGGAGACGTCGCACAGCCAAAGGCCAGCGTCGTCGCTCTAACAAAGGTTTGGGTCAAGGAACGCAGAGCGAACCGAGAAAGGCGATCCAGCGATCAAGCACGCACAAACCTAAAGGGCCAGCGCGCCGAAAGCACAGAAAGTCTTCGTCTACACGGAGCAGGAAGGGAACAAGCAGGGAGGTCAACAGCAGTATGCGAACGAAAGCAAGTGTGCGGTTGGTGAAGAGGAGAAAGAGTCTGCGACGGCGGCGGAAAAGTTTTGATATGGCTGGCTGTGCGGCTAACGCAGGGCCCCAACACTTGGCCAGCCAGCTTTGTTTGATTGACCTCACCTCATGCAAACGCTTTAAGACTTTGATGAATTGAGACCTCGCAGAGACATCTCCGTACCTACCTACCAAGCATAACCTACCGTCTCGCAGATGCTAGCCCGTATATCTTGCAAATGGCACAGCAAATCTTTCTGATCTCGCAGAAGACATATTCCACCTCCGTCTGTCCTCCGCGGCGCGACTCTCTTCCAGAGAACAGCTTACAACAGGCCAGTATTGGCCTTGAGTCCTCTTTGTGCCATGTCCTCGCCGAACGGACTCATTTTATGGAAGTGTAACAACTGGCAAGGCCTGGTTCGCTCGACCGCCGGGATTACTAGAAGTTGATCGGGCATGGCCATCGCAACACAACACAAAGAGACCCGCGGACGGACTTTTGAATCTTATGGCCGGATATCTTATATTGGTGGCGTTCAATAGGCGTCGTCCTTCTATATTATCAGTGGTCGCTGGTTTGACCGTGTCCACCTCCTATTCTCCACAGAATGTTCAGAATGTCTTTCGGTCCAGACGCTACAGCCGCCTCAAGCGTTCCATCTCGACCTGGAATCTGTCTCTTATCTCTCGCGCGATCCATCTCTCCCTAGACAACTCCTTTCCTCTTGTCTCATCCCCAGCCGTTTGTCGATGCGCTGGAGGTAGGGTAGTCTGTATTTCGAGTGACTCCCAGGTGTACTCTAAAAATCCGAGGGGTGCAGAGTACATGGCAATCGATTAGTTTGATGGCTGTCACGTTCTGAAGGGATCAGACGTAGCTGAAGTCAGGTCAGAGTGGAAATGCCAAGACGGGACGGTCTCACCAAATTTGGGTGAATGAATCCCGGCTTGGCATCCCAATATTCCAAGCTTCCTCTTCCTTTCACTTCAAGTTTCAGGACAGCCATACACCCTATACATACTGTTCCAAGAAAATCAGCTACAACATGTCCATATGGCTGCGAACTGGCATCGTTCGTGAATTGAGAGCGTAGAAGTTGAGTAGGAATTCGAAGATGCGTGGACTTGTTCTCTTTCTCTTCTTGACAAGATGTCTCGCAAGATGGCGTGGTTCATAAAAAGCGGTCCACAACCTCAAGACGAGGCTCACCTGGACTATTGCGTTGCGCTTGGGTATCGAGCACTCTTCTCCAACAACTCAGGCGGCGAGCCGGACAAAATGGTCGCAGGGTTGTGAGGAAAGATGTGTAGTGAAATCCACATCCATCCATCTGGGCGATATACCCCCTTGACGTCGATGCTTGTGAAAAGACTTGTTTACCGCGACAGACGATTGTTGACCGAAGAGGTGAAGAAGAAACTTGGGCAGCTCAAGTTGAGACGTTGGCCGCTTGTAGTTCTGTCCGCTCGAGACGACACACCGCAGTGGCGTCGATTGCCGTCCAGACGCCGGGCATGTTGGAATTCGTATTTGTGAGACCCCGCGAATGCTCTTCGCCATATCCGTCATATCCGTGTACTGCGGTTACACCTCCGAACCCTCCGCACGACTGCTTGAAGGTGAGTGTAAATCGAGACGGAAGGCACAAGATAGTCTAAATACGCAGCGGCCGTTGATGAGAGCCGATGGCTGCGAGCTCTTCACTGTGCTAACGCGAATACAGACGGCCTCGGTCGCTGCAGCACGATGAGGAGGGGTCAAGAGCCCATTCTCTGTGGCTGCGATGGATAACAGCTGGTTCACTGCTCGTCTCCAAGATGATGATGGCTAACCACATGTTGTGCAACGCCCCTTTGATGAGAAAGCCGACATCCAACTTCTTGAAGTCGTGCCTCCTACACACAAGGCGGTTGGTGTCCGTAAAACCATCGACTATCGATACAGGCTTCATACTTTCCTTGCCCAAGCTACCTAATCCTGCAACATCCGACCTAGCTTACAGAAGAGTCCTCGCTTGTTATCTCCCACCCAGCGTATTCGATCGCATCTGGCCTCGCCTTGAGAAATTTGGTGAAGAAGCAGTTTCGGATCGAATCAACGATCATATTTCGGATGCGGAAAAGCATCCGCCGTACGTCAAGACTCGCAATGTTTGGGGTGCGAAGTATCCGCACGACAGACTGGTGACCAGTGAAGGATGGAAAAGACTAGGAGAATGGGGGATCCGCAACGGGTATGGTAGACTATTATCGTACGTTCAATCAGCATTTCTGCTAACGTCAATATGCATGTAGCGTCGTAGCTGCTGGCTACGAAGCAGAGTTTGGACCGTACAGAAGGATAACGCAGCATGCTGTGAACTTCTTGTACAGCAGTTCATCAGCCGTATTCAGTTGTCCTGTGTCCATGACCAGTGGCGCTGGCCGATTATTAGGTCGTCAGCTCAAAGATCTACCACTTCAACATCCCTTCCACGAGGTGCACAGGCGCATCACGACCCGTGACAGCAACGAGAACTGGATATCAAGCCAGTGGATGACCGAGCGCCCTGGCGGCAGTGACGTGCAGGGTTCAGAAACTTTTGCAGTACTCTCACCCCTGCCTACTCAGGATAAGACCGCAGAGATGGGATTCGACGAAGGCGACTGGCTCATCTCAGGGTACAAGTTCTTCTGTTCGGCCACGGATTGTGATGTAGCTTTGATGCTGGCGAAGACCGAGAGTGGGCAGTTGAGCCTCTTCATAGCTCCCACGAAAAGGACAGTCCAGCTTCCAGACGGTAGCAAACAACTGGAAACTAACGGCATTCGCTTCCACCGACTAAAGAACAAGATGGGCACGAAAGAGCTGCCTACGGCTGAGCTCGAGCTAAAAGATGTTCGTGCCTGGATGGTTGGCCCGATCGATCGAGGTATTATGACTATTGCAACACTACTCAATGTGACTAGAACACACAACTTCATCACGGCCTTATCTTGCTGGCGTCGTGGCATGGCAATAGCAAAAGGCTTAGCTCGGACCCGAACCACGATCAACCAACCATTATGGACCTTCCCAATGCACTTGCGGCTACTTGCTGGGATGGAGATCAAGTTTCAGGGCCTGTTGCAACTCGCATACTTCACAACCAGCCTTCTTAGTTTCGCGGACAACGGCTTTCCTTCCGACAAGCCGGCTACATATGCTCCGTTACCTGGGCCGGGCGAGCAGACCACTGTTGTACAACGTGCGTTGACTGCGACTGCCAAAGCGGTGATCTGCAAAGTCAGCTGCATTGCGTTGCAAGAGTGTCAAGAAGCTATGGGAGGCGTTGGCTACATGGACGAACCAGACGAGCCCGAGTCAAACATCTCACGGTTATATCGCGACACTGCTGCGAACATGACGTGGGAAGGGACCACCAATGTGCTGAGTAGTGAGGTGGTGAGACACCTACTGAACGGCAAAAATCTGGATATCTTTAGTGCTTGGCTGGATGGGGCTGTGATTGGAAGAGTGTCAGATCTCGAAGTTCAGGAAGCTTTGAAAACCTCGTGGGCAGTCCTCAAAGGCCGGCTTACGCCTGGCAAGAAGGACCTGGGCTTCGTATTGGCTGAAGGACGAGAGATCATGTTCAGTCTGGCCTGGGTGGTGAGCGGTGGTCTCCTTGCACATGATGCTCAGCGAGATGGCAACGCAGCAGCCCTTGAAGTCTCGCGCCGTTGGGTGTTAAACGGCGAAGGTGGTGTGGGTGAGTTTGTGATTCCTGAAGTCGTTCATAACAAGCAGGCGCGGAAGTATGAGCCCAAAGAGAGGCTCAATTGGGACTGCCGTCTGGTTTGGGGTGTCGATCTGCCACAGGACGCTGCGCTTGGGTATCGAGCGCCATCGAGGAAGCCAAGCGGCGAGCCTGAGAAGGTGGTTGCAAGGTCGTGAGGGAGCTGGTATACCAGTTCATAGCCATCGATCGAACGATCCAGTCCCCGGAACCATCATCTTCTCGTCGATGCTCGCATTGAGATTTCACTTCCGTAACACTTGGTCGTCAATTCGAGAAAGGGAAAAGTAGATAGCTCTGGTTGAGACGATGGTTGCTTTTAGAGCTTTAGCAACCCCACCTTGTCCAGTTGATCTGTTTCCAGGAGCCATGTTCTTGACCTCTGCATTCCATCGCTACAGGTCTGATATGAGCCACCATGGCAGGTACATATTTTCTCCGTCGCCTCCTAGTAGCGTTCGCCGTGCCTCTCATTCTCGCATCCTTGGGTCCAGCCGAGAGTCATCCCGAGTTGGGCACTGACCTTGGACCGACGAAGAGGAATAAGGAGATTGAAGTATACCGCGGGAGCGATGTGCAGAGTCAGACGGCCTTGGCCGAGATGCAGAAGATGAGAGAGGTTGTCAGCATACAAGCTTTCCGGAGAGGACGGAAAGTACATCTGAGGAGGAAAGGGGAGTGACGGGTTTGGGAAGGTTGTGCCATATTAGTTCAGCACACCACAGGCTACGTCGCTCGGGTATCGTATCAAACGCTGTCAATCATGCATCCAACTGGCATCTCCGTCATCCTTTCGACCATGGCCAATCCGGGATCCGACGGCGGCCCGGGTTCCATACCATGGGCAGCGGCTGATCTATGCAAATGCATTGTAGCCAGCAAGTAACGCTGCTGCACCCGGGACAACAAGAACCTTGATGACATCCACGGCGCCTGTTGCTGCCGGAGCTGCGTTATCAGAAGTTGTACAGGCCGCCAGGTTGGAAAGCTTGCTGGCTCCCGCGGTGATCGGGATGTCGAAGTAGTGGACATCCGCACCTGTTCTGGTGACGACTGTCTGCTCCGCGGTATGCTCGCCGTTTGCGGACAGACTGATAGATGCCGTGCACACGGCTTGGGTGGTTCCAGCCAGCGAACAATCCTCGAGCAATGTAGCCTCCGCGCCGGCAGTCTCGATTTGAGTCGATATCAGGACGGAGGTGGTGCCAAAGTGGGTTACTCGAGCCTGGGCAGAGTCAGAAGAACAGTAATAAGCCGGAATGAAACGGACTCAACTTACAAATTTGTTTGGGTCGCAGGTGGTAGAGAGGATGCCCGAGCCATAATCACCTTCCGTGCAGTACAAGGCATATGTCGTTCCGCATGAGTCGGCAGCAATGACCGAACCGACGAAGCCTGCAGTGTAGTAGGTCAAAGAGTCAGCAATGTCTCGAAGGTCTGGTTTATGGTGTCACCCGGTACATACCTTGATCGGTTTCTGCATCTACGTAAAGGCGCACCGTTGTTTGCGCCGCTACTGGAGAGCCCGTGGTGTTGGAGCCGCTGAACGCGCCTGATGAAGAGCTTGAGGACTGCGCATAGCTGCCGAGTGCGAGGGCACCGATGAGGATGGCTTGGTTGAACATTGTGATGTGGGATGTAGAGAACAATGTTTTCTGTAGGATGTTGAAGGTGGTGGAAAGGTCGCTGTTGTTGTCTGTGTGAGCTTCGAGGTGGTAAGGTAGACTCGGTAGAGTGCTTGCGGGTGAAAAGCGGTTGTTGCAGCTCTGATATAGAACGTGATTGCAGCTGCTGTGTCACGTCGCGTGTAGACTTAGCCCCAGCTGAACGCAGGTATCATCAATGAAGCACGTATGCGGTCCTTTAAGAAGCGTTACCAGCATTCCGGTGTGATGGTATACCCCTCCTAGGCAGCTTTCTTTCCAAGAAGTTTTGCGGTCTTGTCAAATAGGCGCGACACAGCCGAGACAGCCTGCAGATGCATTGGCTTTTATTATTAGGGCAGTTTCGAAGCCACCTTGGCGATCCTTCCAAGCCTCACGGGTGCAGACCAACCGTCTCCGATTCCTTCACCCGAGCACGCCTCAGCATCTTTATGCTCGATGGCACGGAAGCACTTGCATTTGTTATATCTTCGCAGGACAATCCAGCACCCATGGCGGATTCAGCGGTTGGTACTTGACGGTCATGATGGATGCGTTCAAGAAGTGCGTTTCCGCACCTCTGCGCAAGCCTTGCCCGCTGGCAGCAGTGATGTATACGCCGTGTTGTGATTTGGCACCATCAAGGTCGACCTCGACCGAATCAAGTCTTCTGCCACCCTGCGCCACCGCCGTCTTCCATCTGCCTTCTTTCCAGCTGTTCAGCGGAATCAAGCCGCGGCTATGCTATCCACATCATGGGACCAGGTGACTTTTACGCCGCCCCATCCTTCGTGGATATGCCCAAAGCAATGCACCAAAGGTCGGGCTCGCATGATTGCCTTCAGAAGATGTGGACATCCCACAGGGACATTGCCACGGTCGACCTCGTCCAGTATCTTGTACGGCGGGCCATGAGTGATGCAAATGTCGATCGGTCCTTCTGCATTGTCAAAGGACGGGATTGGGTTGGTAGCGACGTTGACAGCGTCTCCAAGGCTGCTCTCAGAAGTGTTAAAGCGATCTTCATCGTGACCATACGCAAAGGCCCAGTCGCAGAACTCAGGCGTATACGAACTTGCATACACTCTGACGTGGGCTCCATTGGGCAAGTCAATGTCGTGGGTGCCTTCTTTCAGCAACTGAACGCCCTCCTTCCGTGCTCTACCAGTAGGAGAAAGCCATAAATCCCTTGCCTCTCGAATGATGTCCTCGGCGTCGTCCCTGCTATGAGTAGGCTTCCAAGCACCTTGAGCTCCGTGTTTCTCGAGATGGTTCAAGACAAAGCCATCTCCATCAAGCGTCAAGTCGTGGTTGCCCGCAATAACAAGCTTGACAGGAGCATCGATCTCCTTGAGCATATCCAGAGCCTTGTGGTACTGTTCGATCTTGCCGGTATATGTGAGGTCGCCACAATGTATGAAAAGGTCCGCAGATGGCAGAGGTGACTTGAATGGTGGCACCGGAAAGGTGCTGGCCTCATCTTGGGAGCTCAGAAGTGCGAAATGGGTATCCGAAATTATCAGTACTCTCGTCTCAATCGTCTTCGCCATGTTCCCTAAGGTGTACCTCGTGGGAGATGGTGTGTTGGTCTGTCACGAAGATCCGTAGATAAATTGTTTGCTGAGGTGGCGTTGATCCTGAACGTTGGAGCTCGAAGACCTTCACGCTCACCGTTGATACCATATGTTCGATAGTAGATCTCGTTCACCATTGTCGAGGACATCTGCGTGTTCACTGATGACGAAGCCGAGGAGACGCCGTCTCAATATCAAAGACAACAACGCAGGAGTCCAGCAGTACCTTCATAGTTGTTATTACAAGCTAAGGACCTAGAACGTAGCTGTCCTGGTGGAGTAATTGCCCAAGGTACATGTATCTAGCTGTTCCAGCAGCAACGTCGACGGTATCTACAGCGTACAGCTTATACATGAATCACTCGAACAGCATCATACCCCGCTGAACTGCCAGCTATTGCTTGCTTGTACGAAAAGAATGGCGATCCAAGACGGACGGTTGGACCGATATATCGATGTAGGTTTGGAGCGATGTATCATAGCCACCCGTGGCCTTCTCGAAGAACTCGATGCGTGGTGAATTTCTTCAAGGACCTTGCTGTGGCGCACCCAGGATCGATTTCTCGGGAACAGGCACGACAACAAGACAACAATAGACTGAAGCTCCATCAAGGTTGAGCAATGACATCCAAAATGCCGTTTCAGCTGAGGGTCAAAACGTGGCTTGCAAAGCTCTTGTCGCCAGACGCACTTTCTGCAGACCTTAATGAGCATCACGCTTCGTTATAGCTGACCGCCTGCTTCGCCTTCCGACCACCTGCCCGTCGCCCTCCAGCAGCTGGCCTCTTTATAGCGGGATCGATCGGCTGCTCATCCTCCTCATCGTGAAGGTGTAATTCCTCAGACTCTTCACTCGGTGGGCTAGGCATTGATGCCTCTTTCTTGACCTTGGTCTTCTTTTTGACCTCGCTCTTTGGAGGCGCGGAAGCAGTAGCAGCGGCAGCGTCCTTGGCCGCTTTCGCCTGCGCTTTTTTCTTCATCGCAGCCTTCGCTTTCTTCGTTGCAGGTGTAGCGGCATCATCACTATCTTCACCGTCTCCTTTCACAAGCGTCCCATTCGCCGCAGCTTTCTCAGCCTCTCTCGCTGCATACAACTCAGCAGCCTTGCCAGCCTCCTTCTTGATCTGAGCTGCAGTCTTCTCGGCCGGCTCCTTCTTTTTGACCTCTCTCTTCTTCGGCCTCAGCCACTCTTCCATGCCAGGCGGCCAGTAGACCCTACCCTCCGGTCCTCCCATACCTATTTCGTCATCTGGAACGAGCTCAACCGCGGGCTGCTCTTCCTCGTCCGCCGCCTTCTTGGACTTTCGCGCCGTCTGCTTTTTCAATGTAGCTTCAGCAAGCTTGTTGTCGTCAGCTCTGCTGTACGGAACGATGTCGTTGATAGTTTCGAATCCAGGAAGCTTGAACGTCCGCATAAGTTCGAACACAGCTTGTTCCTTATCCTTCGCTTCGATCATGAGATCCATATCCGGAGTACAGGGCGGTAACGTAGCAGGCCTCGGGTTGTGTTTCCGTCTCTGCGTCTTGGTGATAGCGGCAGGGGTGGGCTCAGAGTAATGCATCTTCTGCGTAATGCCCTTTCGATCCCACGTCGCTTTTATACGTGGATAGAGCTCGATGATACCGGCGGTGCCTTCACGAATCTGTGTATTATCAAAGATGATATTGTGATGGTGGAAGTCTAGTACGAACGGGATGTTGAGCTCTTCGCATATTGGTAGCAGGTCGTGTACGCTGTAGCTCATGTCATCGTTCTCCACGACCAGACGATTCTTCACTCCTTGTGGTAGCTTGGCATAGTTTTCACGGAATCGCTGCAGAGTCTCTGCCTTGCCCTCGAACACACCACCCATATGCATGATCATGACAGCGTCTTTGTCCTGCTGCTCCGGCAGCTTGAGTAAAGAAAGCAGCTCATCGTGGTAGTCCAGATCACGGATGGCGTTGTCAATGACAGACTGACGAGGACTTCCAAGCTGTGTAAACTGGCCAGGATGAGTTGTTACTCTGTGACCTAGTTCTGCTATCACTTTGCCGACCTCTGCCAACGCTTGAGACGCAAAGGGTGCCAGCTTATAGCCATACTCTGGATGCGACGCGAATGGGAACATCTCGCTGCTGAGGCGAAAGAACTTGATGTTGTACCTGTCGTTCCATCTCACCATTTTGATGATATCTTTGACGTTGGCCAGGCACAACGCCTCCACATATCGTTGGCCGAGCTCAACGATTGCTGGCTGGGTGCGGTCTGGACGGTTCTTGGTTGGGTGTTCTGGTTGGGATGGATCCTGCAAAGGATGGCGGTGCTCCAGTATCGACTGGATACGGCATGTCCGCGAAGTGAACACCGGTGGATTCGACATGCGAAGATACGTGTTAAGACAGGCATACCCAAGCCTGCCCTTCCATGGTAATGGAAGATAGCTGCTATTGATCGGCGGTGGCCGCGATATAGCTTCCTTGACCGCCGCTTCGTCTACCTCCTCTTCTTCTTCTCCCTCTGCTTCGGGATCTGCAAAGTCATCATTTGCTTCTTTCTTTGTCTTCTTCTGGGCTGCTGTCGTTGATACAGCAGGGGCTGACGGAATTTCAACCTCCACGTCTTCCTGCTTCACTTTCTTACGACCCCGGCCCTTCTTTGGCTCTACCACGCCGTCCGAAGCCTTGTGCACAACTGAGTGAGTCACATCTTCAATGCCTTTAATCTGGTCCTCTATGCTCGCCTTTTTACTTCGTCCTCGTTTCTTTTTTGGCGGCTCAACAACGTCCAGCGCATCGCTCAATGGACTCTCTTCTCTCGCCCCGTTCTCCTGCTTCGCCAACGATGGAACGATCTCTTCGTCAATCTCTCCGTCTGGGGACGCCCGAGCGGCGTTGGGACCATCGAAGACATCGCCGTTGATGTCGGGGTTTGTAGCGATGGAGGCGGCCGCAGTGGAGGTACGAGCTGATGCCCTTCGTTTGAGCGGCGGCGGCGGCATCTCTCCGTTCGCTTTGCTCGCATCAACAGACGGTCGTTTTCGTTTCGTTGCGGCCATGGTGGCAATTTTGCGGTTGAAGATCGCGGATGGTCGTAGATATAGATATAATGGACGCCGTAGTATCAGCCGTGTACGTATACAGCGTGCAAACAACCCAGAAATGACCATACAAACGAACAGACAAGTCCAGCACTATCTTACACAAGAGATGAATAGAGAGGAAAGAAATAGGACAATCATCTGGAAGTGTATCGTAGATCGAGATCGACACGCTAGGATCGCGTGTACGTCATTGGCGCATCGTGTTTCCGAGATCCAAATGTATCTTGGGCAGACAGGCTCGACAGGACGAAGATAAAGGCGGAACCGCAGGATCAACGCGCGCGGATAAGCAGCGTAGTAATACTGTATAAGTAGTATGGGTAGCACTTCTTGTTGGAGCTCGTGGTTTTGCCTGTGGGTATGCAGATGGCTACCCTGAACGACGACAACGCTACCGATGCCGTACTGCCCTCATGGACGTCAGATCCTCTCAATCATCGGCGTGCAGTATCTCTACCTTACTGCACATCGGCCTTAACGACGGCGAGCTCGCATTATACAGGCGACTGAGCCAAAGAACCAACCAAGGCTTCCGCAGATGGAGGGCCCTTCGGCGATAGCTGAGTCTATCGGGCCCGACTGCTGTAGCTTAAGTCCCTGACGTCCATCGTCGTGGGCTGAAGCGTATCGAGCAGCGTGGTGGGAATCGGGCGCTCGTCGAATAGCTAGGCGGGTCTGCGGTCTCTCCAAAGAAACCGATGGCTCTGCGGGCTGTCGTCTTGCATCATGGCAGACAATTAAAGCTGACCGCGGAGAAGGAGGCGTTCGCGCCGTTTGGATGTACTAGAGAAATCCTTGTATGGTGGAATGACTCTGTTATCCTCACGGCAGCTCATAGTACGTATTCGGCTTCTTGTCCCACCCATACCTGCCAAATCGTTCGCCGTCGCCGTCCAACTCCTGCTCCGGAGTGTCTGCTTGCAGCTCCAACAACGGCTTCGCATGGGTCCCATGCAACTCATGCTTCGAATTCTCGCCCTCTTGCAGTTCGTACACCTGCGCGGACATAATTTCTGGCGGTTTGATATGGTCGCTATGCAGCTCCATGGGCATCTCCCCTTTCGCCTTGGCAGCGCGTTGTCTCTTACGAGACCGCATGACAAGGAATGCTGCCAACCCGACAAGAGCTGCGATGACTGCGCAAGCTCCTATCGCGATCCCAGCAATTGCTCCTGTACCAATGCCGCTCGACTTTCCGCCCGTAGCCGAGTCAGACGAAGGCGAGAGTACAGGGACGATGTTCGTGGTGCTGTTCTGGTGTATCGCTTGCCCGATTGTGAAATACTCTCTATCCCAGTCAACGAAGATATACGCCTCTTGTAAGAATGCTCGGCCTAGCACCTGTTGGCTCTCGTTCGCGGCAACGCGGAGTGGGAAATAGTTGGTCGAAGTGTTGAATAGAGGTATGCCGGCTTGGAGATCGAAGGCTGTGTACGGTAGCTCGATGTTTGAGGTTGAACTCGATTGAGCAGTGCTGCCGATCGCGAAGGTTACAGTTGGGTTCGACTCAACGAGCTGGCGATGTATGGTGCTGTTGACCAAGTACATGCCGGTCGAAGTGTCGTAGGTGAGACCAAATGCTTGCGCAAAGAGGTCGCAGACATTCTGCGGTAGCCACATTTGAGCTACAGTGGAGTCGATGATGGTGGTGATAGCGTCGCCTCCTGGCAGCAGAGCTAGTGTGCCTTGTATCGTGTTCTCGGCTATTATGCTTGCGATGCTGAGAGGGAGCGTTTTGCTTTCAGTGCCACCTAGGGAGAAGTTGAGATGGCTGGGTACGAAGCGTGCTTGATCGTAGCCGCCGAGTATAAGGCTACCATAGTCTTGGGGAGCGGCTGCCAGACTGTCAGCTGTGGTCGACTGCAAATCAGGAAGCATATCTTACAGTACGAGGCACCAGCAGCGTAACCGAACGAGCGAGAGGGCGTATAGTTCTGGCTCTTCATAGTCTCAAGGAGACTCGGTATGCCCTGCTTGACATTGGCGAAGCTTCCGTCCGCTATACCAAGCCCAACACTACCCAGCCAGACGTTCGCGGTTGCGACGCCGGCTACCGTCTGCGAAGACAGTTCTAGATGTTCTCCAGACGGGTAAGACTTTAGCGACACCGTGTCGAGTCCGTACTGCCCAGGATTACCAGTGGGACCCCAGAGATTCTGCTCAGTCTCCAACTCGTAGATACCCAGTAAATTCCAGGTAGACGAAGCATTCGTCTCGAACCCTCGGCCTTCTTCGACTCCCCTCAGGATGCCGCAGTCCGGAATGTTGGTCAAGATGCCTTCGCACCCCTCCGGAATGGGGACCCATGTCTCCGCGCCAGTTGTCGATGGTAGTATGTGGAAGGACTGTGGGGGAGTCCCTACTGCGATTGAGAATGTGGCCCAGGCCCCATCATCACCACTCCAGTACCACGACGGCGTGATCGAGAAAGGCGCCGGCACCGCGCTTCGCGCCTCCACGCTCATCGTTCAGTCCACGTACTTTTAAGTCGAAGTGGATGTAGGAGAGGAAGACATTCTCCACACTCGAGAATCAAAACACCTCAAGCCACAAATCCCGGATCCCACGAGCGAAGACGTTAGGGTGCCTCTCCGTATTGCCGGGCTACGGATACGAGAGAGCGCGCGCCGTTGAGAGGCGCAACCAACGCCGTGTCAAGGCTACAGTAGAACAAGTCCTTGATACTGATAGGCCCCTCGCGGGCACTAAGCCTCCGGACCTGCATACAACGGCCGCGGCGGGTGAAGGTGCAGATGGCACCCCTATTTCGGGAAAACTCAGCCTTGTCACTTGAGCTTTTGATTCGTGCACCAATATACAGCAGACGGAGACCTGAACGCAATTTCATGCAGTCGCGCCGGCAAAGACCGAAGAATGCCACCTTCGATGCTACCATCAGGCCACCGAACGATCAAGTGGTGCTGAGATTCCGCCCTTTATCAGGAGAGTAATAAGAAGCAGCCAACGTTCCTCCGGTGCGGAGCTGAAACGCTTGCGTGGGTGGTCGAAGGAAATATGCAGTGGCACCGCCGGGGAAGGCCTGATATCGCAATACTCAGCCTCAACCCGCGGACCTTGTAGGGCTCCCTGCGACGGAGGCCTAACCACACGCGATGGATCATTAGCCAAGGTTTGATACTTCGGTCCCGGGTTTCTACTACTGTCTCTTCATCGTTCCTGTAGTCATCCACCTCACTCGTTCTTGACGGCGTTCGTGTGTTCGACATCGCTGAATCCTAGGTATCCGGTCGCCATCGCTCGTTTGAAGCGACCATGTCGATCTCTGCGGCGCCTTGCCCGACTTGTGTGTTCGGAGCGACCTCGACAAGCGTACTCTCGTTTTCTTACCACGCGGTGGAGACAATAACAGTGTCTGTCATTCCGCATATCACGGTATATACCAACGGCACGGAGAAGACCAGCTACCAGTCCATTACCGAGACCGACACCGTGATTGTGGGGTCTGGGACCAACACATCGATCCCAAAGACTTTCACGAACAAGGACGACATCACCTGGACTGTGGGAGACGCTACCTTGACCTACCCGACGACCTAT
>JAABUW010005222.1_pt1 | contig 17053 bp, 25 predicted proteins | sample 5560081 | NCBI WGS metagenome assembly JAABUW01 (sample SAMN10711882, study PRJNA513363) | rock metagenome | isolation source: Antarctica rocks | place: Antarctica: Victoria Land, Knobhead sud | reverse complement strand
CTCTTCGCTGCAAAGTCAGGTTAGTGAGGACAACAAGGAGGCTAATAGGGGCAATTGGGATTGCCTACTCATAGCCTTAGGGTGAAATGGTATGAGAATGTCTTTAAGTGGGTTAGTAAATTTGGGTTTACGCGTCTTTCCGAGGTTGTTGTCTTTTGCTATGTTGGCGTGATCTTATATCCTTTTGCTAATAGGTTCTATGTGCCGGCGCTCGACGACTACTATGGGATACTCCCAGTAACCCAAATTTTCCCTCTCTTCCCCCACCTCTTGACTTTCACCATGGTGCTGCCGTTACGTTCGCTGAGCGTCGCCCAGATGCGTTGGCCTTTTTTCGTGGCGAAGTAAATGAAGCGACCTTCCTTGGCCACGCCAGCGTCACAGGTCTCGTTAATATCCCATGGCATTGATAGTGTCCTTGAGCGCATCAGCGTCGATTATGAGGATTTGCAGGCATCTCATCGCTCACCGTTGCATTGGCACAAATTCCGATGTTGATGGAGACATTTCGTGGATATAATTGACGGAGTATGGTGTAGCGAATTTAGCAAGGCGTTAGCAATGAAAGTCCCTTTCATCATGTACGCCAGTATCGAATCCTGCATTGAGGATCTGGTATACCAGATTAACATGGTGGGTACCACTGACAATTCTGATTAAAAAGGTCCTGAAGTAAGGAACACCGCAATTTTCCCGGTTACAACTCTGACCTTGGTAGGCGTTTGGCTATATATTCAACTCTTCGCTTCCATGGGGGAATTGTCAATGCAAGGCCGTTTAGGCCGGTCTTCGATCTCGAAGTCCGCTAGTGGTAAGGAAGTTCGAAATGGTGGTTCGCTTGGGCATGGAATGTTAGTAGGTTCCCCATGACCACGCTGGGTTTCCTGTCGTGCTCCTCTAAATCGTCTCCGGTGGCCTTCTATAGTAGATTTCTTGCTTGGGTTTTCACCTTGGTGACGTACTCCCTAAAGCTTTTTTAGACCATTGATCTGTCTGTTGCCAGAGGGTTGTCCACGAGATAGACCATGTTTCTGATATGCCATAAGCCAGTAGCGTCGGTGTACTCGAATTAATTGTGACGGTCACGTCCCAGTTTCGAGTTCCTATTTGTATTGCTTCAAGAACATCGCAAAAGACACGCACCAGACATGAGTCGCGCCGACCCATTGTTTGATCCATTGAGGCTCTCGCGTCAGCCTTGCTTCGTTCAGATCGTGTTGCATCAAATTTATATATATATATATAAACAATCTCGAAGATCCGAAAGTGTAATGATCTCGTATCGGGAGCTCGGGGTCTGGAACAGCTCATCCACGGCCTGTTCCAAGTTGCTTGATGAGATTGACACAAGCGGAATTGTGCGGCTGGTTTGGTCCCGATGATCGATATCAGAAACCGCTGTGTTCCAGGGCTGGGGGGTGAATTGTCATCTTTGCACAGGGCGTCTAAAAAACCACATTTTCATCATCTCTGCAAGAACACCTGTGAATAATTTCATGGAGAACTCAGAATGATAACCTAAGTCATGTCTTGACCGATAGGGTTTGTCAGAATTGTCGTTCGACATGCCTCATTCCGGTCAATCTCAAAGAATGTCAGTCTCACATGTTCAAATCGAAGACATTCTTTTCATAGCCACGCGCCATACTCATCCCTCCGCTCCTAGACCCTAGGACTGCGAAGCGGACGATATTGAGAAGTTTTCGTCGAGTGTTTTGGCCCAGTAATGGACATTTCTTTCCACAGCGTCTTCTTAGATGCCATAAGCGATCCTCTTTACGACGATTATGCCGAGCCATTGCCGCCTTCTCGTTCTCTTTCTGGAAATGGAGGAACCCCATGCGTGGTATCGGAACCTTGAGATAAAACTCACCGGTAAGCTTGACACCCCCTGCATGTCTAAGCCATGAGAATGGTCTCGGCTGCTCGTTTTGGCGGCAACATCGTAGGCGGCTATCTTACACCATCCAGTCTCTCAACAGTGATCAAGATTATTGCAATTCACCCCTGGTTTGAGATTCCAAGATACCACCATGTATGTACGGCGGACGTGACACCTCTCTCCCGTGAAGGCTGAGACTTGACTATGGAAGTAGTGTCTGAAGTCTCCTTTGTGTCAATTACCAATCATCATCTCGTCTTTTGACCGTCATCAAGATGATGACACTCCACGCCTGATTGGAGGGTCCAGGATATTCTCTGGTCTGTGCGGCGGACGTGACACCTCCTCTCTCCCGTGAAGGCTGAGACTTGACTATAGAAGTAGCATCTTAATCCTCCTCGGTGTTATCAGTTATCTTCTGCCATCGACTCTTCAACGCTCAAATCTTAGGTGCCTCCTAGAGTAGCTTTATAAGTATTGGTGTTAGGTCTTCGGTGATCCAGCTGCTTTGCATTCCACACCCGGCTTGAGGATCCAAGATGCCCTTTCGTATGTACAGCGGACGCGGCACCTCCTCTCTGCATCGCAATAGTAATGCCTAAGACCTTTCGTGAAAGTACCTATGTGCCCAGAGCCTCCTTGGTGTCCTGTGATATCTGAGCGTACATCAATCAATCATTCCATAAGCACATTGGAAGACTCGCTGTAGCATATCAGGCCCCAGAAAGTTGATCTTTGTGCCGCACATTGGCAAAGCCTCCAATCGTTCAGAAGTTTCTTGATTCTCTTCTTGCCCATTGACATCTGGCATTGGGAACGACTATCATTCAAGGCGAATCGAGGTAGATGGCCGAACAGCGTACCAGCGGATGCACAGACAGGGAACAGCCCCTCGCGGCAGGAGTGTGATATAGAAAAAGGATAGATATTGGCCATAGACCGTGGAGAGTGCTCCACCTTCAGCCCACGTAGCGCTACGGACTGCAGCTTAGACGAACATCGGCCATACCGCTTGCAAAGCTTCAATGCCTGCTTTATACCTACGGGCCTCCTCTCTATTGACTTTGGTTGAAGTGCCCACAGTAGAGTGATGACGAAGCGAAAGCAAGATGGTCGTGTCTTGTATGGTATGCACTGCCGGGATAATAGACTTAAAGATCGGTATGTTATGTTCGGCGTCCGTTGCGCGGAGTCGTATGATGATCTTAGTATATGAGGTTGTATGGCAAATCCATTTTGCGATCCTGGTGTCCTGTTTCTGACCACGCACTAGTAGATCCTTTGTTGCGAGTCCATTGTACGGCGTAGGTTTAATGTTGAGAGTGGCCTAGTACATGGGAAAGGTATTATTAGCTCTCTGAAAGTGTAGCATCTGTCTTTTAGTATCTGATACTCGTTTTAGGTAAGTGAAGACCAAACCCAGACTGCTATCTTCGGAACTTCCGCATCTGTCGCCTCGCGCAATGAGCGCAGTATCTTGTGAGAACCAGTCAGCAGGAGGTCATGCTAGGGTTTACTGCCAATGTACATGTCTGTGCTCAAATAATAGGATTGCCATCATCAAACATGCCCCAACCACAAAAAAAACCTCTCATCCAGCAAACCTAGCATCAATCCAAGACACTCGGGCCGAAAGTCGCTATCAGGAGTATAACAATTGCAAACGTTTGTAGACGATGAAGGCGCAATAACAATGCTCTATATATATAAATCATCTGGATATACAAAACTCAACCACGTCCATACAAAAGAAAAGAGGTAGATGGTTGGTGACGGAGAGCGTTTATAAGCTATCGGAAGCCCTGAGAATCTTCCTTTCGCATATTCACAGCCGAGAATGACAGACACTTGTGCATGTGAATCAATCATCCAGCTGAAAATTCGCGTGAATCATTCCAATAATCCCTTTGGCTGATGAAGCTAGCATTCCCTACCTCTGAATTGTATTATCAAATGACGTATGGCTCTGGAATGCATGTGCATGATGAAAAGATGCCCTTTGGGGGATGAATCGAAGCGGACATGATGCCGGCTGGGACTGAGACTAAGGAGACAGGTATAGTATGGTGGATTTTGATGGATGAGAGGATGAGGGGCTTTGGTTGAATGAGCTGCGTTGTTATTCGAGACTGAGATGTATCGTCAGGCTAGGGGTCTTACGTGAAAACTATAGAAGTATCACTCTTGTGAAAAGCAAGGACAGTGATACTCAATTTCAGCTGTTTGATTCAGCTTATAGTATAGATGCATGAAAGTGGTTTCTTGAAAGCAGGAATCGGGTCAGAGAGGATTGGAACTCACCTCAGGGAAAGTGCCCTATTGAGAGCCTCAGTATGACACAGTCTCTGTTCCGAACTCCGCCAACAGCGAAGTGACTGGAACGAGAACATAGAAGATGAATTTGAGGTCACCGCAGAATCCCAGCGCCTACACCAGGCTTCCCATCTACCCACGCATTCACACCACCTTCCCAAGATTGGGTTTGTGGACCAATCCTTCTTAAGGCGACAGCGTGGAGAACAAAACGTTCAAACATTATTTAGCTGTCACTATAGACACAAAAAGTACATAACAGTCCACCAATGCTTTGTCAGTCACTCCGCTCGTGTACTGTTGTCCTATATCTACCTTACCAACCTCCCTTGGGGATATCATGCGTAATTAAAGTATAATCAATGACAGTAGCTCACACACATATAAACATAGTGAATCAACAGTATGTAGTTTTACCCGCATCAATGCCGTGGATCTTGGTCGAAATCTCAGTCGTAATGCCATCAGAGGCTTCCAAGAGGCCGCGCAATTGAGTAATGCTGACAACAATATCAGTCTCGTAGGAATTGGAGGGGAAAGAGAGTCACACACATCAAATGCTTGAGTCCCTCAGGCCTGTACTTCAACTTTGGGTGGCTGGCCGTTCATTTGTATGGGTTGCGGACTATTCCGTTCCTCTTTCCGCTTCTGTTCTTCTCCGTCATCATCATAATCTTCATCAACTTCCATCTTCCGGGCTGCTGCTTCATATGTCTCCCTGCGCTCATCGCGGCCGGTCTCAGACGCAGGGGTTTGAGGAGGCTCGGTTGGTGGCGGCTGCTGCTGTATCGATGGTAGCGTTGGGGGATGATGCGCTGCTTCCGAGGGATGATAATTCTCATCCACCCTCCTCTGATCATCACGCTTGGCAGCAGAGGAGCTTCGACTGTGCCTGCTGCGAGGGGGTGACGCCGGTCGGCCATACGGAGGAGACTGTGGTCTACCGCGTGGAGAAGCTTGCCTTGGGCGTGGAGATGCTTTGCTGTCTGGGGGAGATGGCCGACGGTGGCGGTGATCCTCTAGCCTGCTTCGATTCTCACCATTGGTGGGGTACTTATTGGGGACCTTATATTCATCATCAGACTCATGGCCACGCTTGAAACCAATCGTTGGTCGGTCATGGCTCTCACGCGCTGCAGCTTCGGCAGCAGCGAGGGCCGCCCTTGGTGGTGGCGCCCCAGCGGCTATGCCGACGCCTTGGGAGGTATTGGGATGATGTTGATATTGCTGCTGGGGATAGTTTGGTCCTGGGGAAGCCGGCCTTGGCTCTGCAATTGGCCTTATCTCTGGCGGCGGACTGTCACCACGTCCATATGGAGCTCTTGGGCCGGGACCCACAGCCACGCTGGTAGGAATTGCTGTTGCAAGCCTCAGACCAGGGTCCGGAGCGCCATAATTGGGATTTGGGATACGGTTGGGGAGAGCTGGTTGAGGAACAGAAGATGGGGGCTGCGGCAGAGCCTGCGGTGCCGAATATGGGATTGGCCCGTTGTGATTCATGTTTGGCGGAGGCGAGCTGCGTCGGATAGGAGTATGACGATGTTGTTCTTGGTATTGTCTCATCTGCTCTTGACGAGGGCTCATTTGCCTTGGCGGCGGTCGAAGTGGTTCACGTTGATCATATAGGTTGGCAGGCTGAGCAGGTGGTTGCGTGGGATTTGGTATATCCACCAATCGTCGACTCCAACTGGGCGCAGAGCCATTTGGAGTTGGAGCAGTACCGTGAAGCACTGAATTCGGCCCGGACGGAACGCCCCATTGGGGCCCTGGAGGAGCCCCAACGCCTGCGGCTTGATATTGCTGAGGATGCACGTCTTGGGGCACTGGTGCATTTTGTTGATTTGGCAATCCCGTAGACTGCCCATTGTTGCGCAGAAGCTGCAGTCGTGCCTTGATGTGCATGTTGGACGGGTCGAGGTCGAATGCCCTTTGATAGGCATCCAAGGCATCGGCAGTCTGATTGTTGCAAGACTCGTACTGCGATACGTCAGCAACAGAAGTAACGCATGATTTGGGAGAATTGTGACTTACCAAAGTGCCGAGATCGTACCAGACCTCCGAGATGTACGGGTTCAGGCGTATTGCACGGGAGTATGCATCAAGCGCATCCCGATACTGATTGATTTGGTAATAAAGTACACCAATGGAGCACCAGAACGTGGGATTGCGGCCATCTCGGTAGACTGCCTGCTGGTAGGCTTCGTACGCCTTTGAGTACTTCTGCTGGGACATGTAGCACCTTCCAAGAAGGTACCAACTCTGGGCATCAGTGTTGTCTGTGCTGGATTAGTATCTTCAACGGATGTCCAGGGTATAAGATCGCATACCAGAGCTGACAGACTTTTCCAAATATTCGATTGCCTGCTCCTGGCTGTTGAACAGTGGACTCTCCTGGTGATGCAGCCATCCAAGTTGCTGCAATACTTTGGCATGGTTAGGGTCACGATCGAGAACCCGTCGGTAAGCGGCTTTTGCAGAATCGTACTGTATATGACCTCTCAGTAAATTTATATCCATAATGGGAGGACGATACCTACGTCTTTGCGCTGTTCATGGACATGGCCGATCTGAAACCATATATCCTCCTCGGTCAATGGCCTCGGAGGGTTCTGAACAATGAACTTGAAGCACTGATTCCAGATTAGCATTGAGATTTATGAATTCATATCTCTCGACATACATCCAGACTCTGTTCGTATTTCTGTTGTTGTTTGTAGATTATGCCGAGGCGGAAGTATATCTCGTTCGCTTTCTCAAAATCGGGTTGCATGTGCATGACTTGCGAAAACGCTTCTTCGGCATGCTCAAGGGAGCCATAGCGATCATATAGAATGCCAATGCCATACCACAATTTCGGCTCCTGCTAACAATGAGCTGAATCCTTGCCTTGTATTGAACTAGAGCGCTTACCTTGGGATCTGTAAGATGGTATAGCGCTTGTTGATATGCAGCGTACGCTTGCTGAAGGTCCTCCATCATAAGAAAGCAGTGCCCTTTGAATCGAATTGATCAGGCTTGACGTCCAACAACCAGATGAAGGTCGACTTACCCAAGCTTCCCCACACTTCACCATTGGCCTGATCCAACTTCAGTATGGTCTGGAGATATTCGACGGCCCTCGGGAAGTTCTCTTTAGTTCTCAAGATGCATGAAATTGCGTTCAGGGCTTGTATGGACTGGAAATTATGCCGTAAAGCCTGCTCGTAGGCGAATAGAGCTCCATCAGAGTCGCCTTGTAGCTCACAGGTGCTGCCTAATTGATGCATTAGTCCAACGTCTTCGCCATATTCAGCGCGGGTGTATATACCTATCCCCAACCAAATACTTTCATTCTGCGAGGCCAGATGGGCGGGCGTAATCTTGTGGTGTGCCTGCATCGGCATATGGCCATTGACTTGAGGCGGGCCGCCGTGTAGTCCATGATGTAGATGCAACCCCCCTGGAGACTGAGGATGTTGATGATGGCTCGCCATTTGAGCTTGGGGAAGTAAGAAGTGGGATCGGTCGATGGTGAGGCTTGCAGCGGAGGCAGCGGTCAAGGACAAACGGGACGAGTATGGCTGGTAACGCCAAATGGCTTTTTCGAATCCTCGACGGCTTCACGCAAGTCGAATGTAATGATGGTGATTATGGATGGTGAGGCTATGGGATCATCGATGCCGGAATATACAACATGGCGGGTAGAAGATTGCGACGAGCAGAAAGGAGGGATGGGCGTGAATCCATGAAGCAGAAGGGCAAAAAAGAACCCCTAGGAGACTTGCGATATTTAGAATTCACGCTTGGGTTAGCAGCAAGCCTCACGCATGTGCCTTCGCACCCTTCGCTCTGTACGCGGGAACCCAGCAATCGACGGGCTCGACGCCCTAGTTGGTGCCCACGGTTACTCCGCTTACGGCCCAGCCCAGTCGCATCCACCACCCCAAACACTGAACCCTGTCCCACCCAACGGTCGCCCACATTTGCCTTCCAGATTGCTCCGATTTAACACATCTACCGAGATGTTGGCTGCCACTGAGATCGACGCATTGTCCTTGGGTGTGCGGATGGCACTTTGCAATTCCCATTCATGCAGTCTCACCCTCTCCGCCCGCAGCAAGCGCTGTCCTGTTGAATCATTGGAACACTTATAGTTGCTATGCCCAGCACAAGGCTGCTGTGCGCCGACGATGCGATGTGTCCTTGCTCAGTCGTTCTCCGAGATCCCATTTCAGCCGCTTCCCGTCTTACCCCAGCACGCCATGGAATTAACCCTAGGCGCATAAAGCATGTGTTGGTGGGTCAAACCGAACCAAGGCCGATCCTGGCTGGGGGCGAAGCGGTGGGTGCGTGCTTTTGCACTCCCGAGAGGCATTAGAAACTAGGAACAATCGCTAGGCTCAGCGCACAACCAGACTTCGAAGGATGATGGGCGCCCCCCCCGGTCTGCTAGTTGCAACTCACCCTTTTGGCGATGGAAGGCGGCGCTGCGTTTGCTTGGATGCACGTATGGACCCACTCGCTTGGGCTTGCGCGACCAACCTTATTTTCCTTCGCCTGACACTTCACGGTTTAATGCGGTGCTGACGCATTTCTGCAGCGTGGGGTTATCATAAGCGCCCTACTCAACTTGCACCCAGATAGCAAGGTCTCCCGCTCAGACCACCAAGATTGATGCTCTGTGTCGTCTTGGAAGAGACGCTGTCCGTCTCGTCACATCGTCTGAATCTCTGCTATCTGTCTCCGCTCTTGAATGTTCGTCGTCGCTACCAACAACAACAACGGAAACAGCTGCCAATCTATTCGACCGTCTTCTCTATATACACACCTTATCGAAGCTACCCTGTGTCTGCGGCCTTCCCAATAGCCAGGCCCTCGAAATCACATAATTGACGATGCCAATGTTTGTGTTTTCCTATAAGAGAAGCTTGAGCTGGCTCACAAACATGAAAATACTCCGGTATGGCTAGTTTTAGCCCACCGAGCGTCGATCTCGACTGCTGTACCTGTCAGGCGTGCGTTTATCAATCCACGACGTTGCGGGAACACAGGACGACTCGGAGGATTAAGTAGTTCCAGCCCGGGTGGATGAAGCATCGCTTCAGAAGTTGCGCATTGCTTTGAATTCTGCACGTTCACGAAAAGCAGGTCTGGAAGGATGACATTGCAGGCGGCTGACCCTTTCGTGGCTCAAAACAATCACTTTGTTGGGTCATAAACAACTAAGATAGCCGCATAGAATTATCCTCCAGAGACACTCAAGCCTTCAAATTCTGCGCGTACGGTACCCAAAGCCGTTCGCTTCATGTGTGAAAAGCACAAAACCCACGGCCATGGGCACCAGCTTAATGGATGTGTATACAGATACAGATACTGATACATTGAGGAAATTACAAATGTCGTGTATGACTGGAAGGATTCATTCACTAGAAGCTTTGACCATTTGAAGTCTATCTTTGAGTGAGATCGGCCAAAATTCATGAGTGTCAAGCGACAAACAATAAAGTAAGATCTCCCGCATGCAGAAAGCCTTCGAGGAAAGCAGGCATGTACACTCGATCGGATGTGTGGAGAGGGCTTCGGAGGTTTCAGCTTTGGATAGAAAGCCTCGATCATCTACAAACAAGTAAGATCCGCCAGGGGCCATGGTCAGCCGCATCTGGGATCCGCCTTCTCCCGGTTGGGACCAGTGATGGCTCCTCTTGTAGCACCATAGACAGAGACACCAGGCACGCGAGGGAACTCGGCGAGAAAGCCCCGAAGACTTGGCGCCAAGCCACACTCGCTTAGTCCACACTGAACTACGCGCGATATCAAATCTCACATTCTACATCTTCAGTCCTTACGATAGCCAACGCACCTCCAGAATGTCTCATAGGAAGTTCGAAGCGCCCCGTCATGGCTCACTGGCCTTTCTGCCGCGGAAGCGTGCAAGCAGACACCGCGGCAAGGTAGATTTGGATCTTCGATAACCCTACTTTTGCTGAAATGATACACAGGTCAAGAGCTTCCCCAAAGACAACCCTAAGGAGCCAGTCCATTTGACTGCAGCTATGGGATATAAAGCTGGCATGACTACAATTGTTCGCGACCTTGATCGTCCAGGTGCGAAGATGCACAAGAAAGAGATCGTCGAGGCTGTTACCGTTATTGAGACTCCACCCGTACGGTTCTCCACTCTCAATGAAATAACTGTGGGACTAATCGATACACAGATGATGGTTGTTGGTATTGTGGGCTACATTGAGACTCCCCGCGGTCTTCGCTCTCTTACCACCGTCTGGGCCGAGCATCTCAGCGACGAAATCAAGCGACGCTTCTACAAGAATTGGTACAAGTCAAAGAAGAAGGCCTTTACCAAATACGCCAAGAAACACGCCGAGAACGCAGGCAAGCCCATCAACCGCGAGCTTGAGCGTATCAAGAAATATTGCACCGTCGTCCGCGTCCTCGCACATACTCAAGTCAGCAAGACACCTCTCAAGCAAAAGAAAGCACACTTGATGGAGATTCAAATCAATGGTGGTAGTGTGCCAGAGAAGGTCGACTTTGGAAAGGGCCTTTTCGAGAAGCCAGTCGAGATAGGCTCGATTTTTGAGAAGGATGAGATGGTCGATGCTATCGCTGTTACAAAGGGTCACGGTTTCTCAGGTGTGACGAGCAGATGGGGTACCAAGAAGCTTCCAAGAAAGACACATAAGGGTCTTCGTAAGGTCGCCTGTATCGGTGCATGGCATCCTTCGCACGTGCAATGGACCGTTGGCCGTGCTGGTCAAGATGGTTACCATCATCGTACTTCAGTCAATCACAAAGTCTACCGTGTAGGTTCTGGCGCGGCGGAGGACAATGCCTCGACCGAATTCGATGTTTCAAAGAAACAGATCACCCCGTAAGTCTGAGGCATGGCATCCATCCGAACACATCAGCTAATCGGAATGCAGTATGGGCGGTTTTGTTCGATACGGCGAGGTTAAAAACGACTTCATCCTCCTCAAAGGCGCTTGTCCAGGTGTCAAGAAGCGAATAATCACCCTCCGCAAGTCGATGTTCGTACACACAAGCCGAAAAGCATTGGAGAAGGTAGATCTCAAATGGATTGATACGTCGTCGAAGTTCGGCCACGGTGCTTTCCAGACACCACAAGAGAAGAAGCTGGCGGTCGGAGCTCTCAAGAAGGATGTCGAGAAAGAGTGATCGTCATCTTGCTAGTGTGTGCTTCACTTTCGACTTTAGCGATATGGAAAGGGTGCAATGCTGGGAGACCCAGGTGTCTAGCAGGGCAAATTCAAAAAAGGCTTACAATCGATCTATTGAATTGCATCTGCCTTCCGTGAAAGTGACTGCCCTGAATCAACGGTAGGCTAGCCTACGCTAGCTCGAGTGGTCTTAATATGCAACTCCACATCATCAGATTTCCTTGCCCAACTGTGGCAGACTATTGACGCATCCGAAATTGAATGTCACTTGCAGATAGACCAACTCGTGTCATAAAAAGCCTACTGAAGCGCACCCCAATCTGTCACCCCGCATCCCGCCCAAATCAGTTCGATCACAATCTCGCTCTACCATCCACAACTTTCCTCCCAACAGCCTTCCTTTCCAGCTCTCCTCTCTATACAGTCCAACACATACGCCACCGGAGATTTGCTTTCGCCGCCAAACCAACCCCTCATCTCCGCAACATGTCAGACGAAGCCTACTCCTCCTTCCTAGACCAAGCGAACCAAGACACTGGCGCCAGCAAAGCATCCACGCAATCGAAATCGACAGACACATCTACAAAAGCCGTGGATACAGAAGTGCCAGCTACGTTGCAAACCGTAGAGCAGTACTACACCTCAGAGGCAGACGAGCCCTTTGAGCCCGTGAGCCTGAAGTGGGGTGGGAAGAACATGCCGTCTGAGAGTAAGCCCTATACACATTCCACACGCGGTGCCTGGGTTATATTTGAGATGAGTCTTTGGACAAGTGGGCTGACAGTTACGATTCTGCAGATGAATTCGGCGAACTCATTGGGGTCAAGTCGGTGGTCTCAACCATGACAACGAAAGAATTTGATCCTCAGGGGCAATACAAGGAGGTGCTGCAGGCGGTGGAGAAGGCTGGAGATGGGTCGGCGAGGATATTTCGCGTCGAGACGGGAAAAGCCAGGGCGGAATACTATGTCATTGGGTTTGATGAGAAGGGAGGAAGGATTGTGGGGTTGAGGGCGAAGAGTGTGGAGAGCTGATCAGCATGAAGGAGAGGAGACAGCATGTACACGTTATAATGATTCGATGATTTGCGTAAGGCCAAAGGGTGGTTGTGGAGCGTTGACAGTCTGGGGAGATCGGTGGTTGGATCAATCGAGGCACAAGGGCTGCACGAAAAGTGATACCCAGGCATAGATTTACCCTTTGCACACGTTTTTCATCCATTGCCAATAACTTTCACGGTCGGTAGCCCCAGGCTTCTCAGACAAGGGCCGCCGATGTTCCAAAGCACAGTCCCATCGTACAAACTCCATCAACCTCCAGCGCAAGACTTGTAGCCAAGGCTAAGGTGCAGCATGATTCTACGTCATCCTAGAGCAGATCAACTGCCAACAGTAAAAGTTGGTGATCGGACTAGTGTGCCAGATACAGCCATGCAATCTGCATTGATGTGATATTGCTGTACTCCTCTCTTTAGACACGCGACCAAGATCCTTGATGGAGCTATTGGCTCTGTTTCAGGAAGGACTGGTAGGATATGATTCGCAACTCAGAGCCACTGTTGAGGCTCATACTTATTCGAATTTCATCGCTGTGTTCCTTGCTTTCTTATGGGTATGATGAGTCTGAACGATGCCACTACTAACGGAAAAGGCGATGGTGGCAACCAATCGAGAGGCTGACCAGAATAGAAACGGTAGTGTCCGCCCTTGGCGTTGCATTACTAGTTTGGGTGACGAATGGAGCCTCGGGAGGCAAAAACAAAATAGGGGACGATGGCTGAGGCATCTATGCTGTCCGAACCATCAACAGTATTCTTCGGGTCAGCATGATCAGCTGGAGATGTATGGAGCTGGGTCTGAGCATGATTTCATACCCTGGAAGATAATCTGTAGCTGTAGCGGTTGCCCTGTGATCTGAGCTTCCACGAAAACTTGGTGCTCTGATTTGCAAATTTGGTAAACCTTGGTTAGTCATCATCCCGCTGCCAGGGTGCCGGCCATTGTGAGACCGAGAATCTGTCGACGCTCTCAACGACAGCAACCTTCACACTCCACAGCATAGACACGCAGGATTCGGCCTTCATTGCGATCATTCATGGCGTTAGAAGCCGTCTACATTCGTTTTGATCCAATTCGCGTCTCGTGACGACTCCAAATCCTTCTTGTTGTTGCTCAGGAGACTGCGGCGTACCTGCAGCGATCAAAACCCACGAACCTGCTCGCTGTCTCACACAGGCACAAAGAGATCCTACACTCCGTGAAAGCTGTCTGGTTTCTCCACGTTGATAAGGGAAGGTAGAGAGGAAGCTGGCTTCCACCCTCTCTCCACGCCTGACTGTACCATCCTCATCGCCATTCACATACCGCGCATAGCTCTTTCCTTCACTTTCGCAATCCAGATCTCCCACATTGTGCTATGTCGGACAGTGATCCTAATTCGCCACCCGGCACGTCAAGGGCCACCCCTCATGTTCGCCTCAATAGTTCTCAAAGCAACATCCTCACAAACGACGCCAACAGCAACCGGCCGATAGCACCACAAAGAAATCCATCATCACGTTCGTTACTCCCTCAACAAAGGCCGCCAACAGCACCATCAACAGTCCGAGACAATCCTGGCCTGAACAGGCTGTACAATGGCGGTCCCATAGACTCCGCAGAAACCCTCCTTATACCGCCCACACGATCAAGGACGCACAGATTCCGAGATGAAGAGTCAGTACCTGGGTCACCTATAGATGCTTTGTCGCGAAGAACGAGCTTTAGTTCTGATGGCAGAGGTCGAGACAGCAAGATATACGGAATGGACCCATTTGCAGACTCAAGGACGCCTTCAAGGGCTGGCAGCGATGACGAGGGCGTCAATACGCAGACAGTATCGGAGAAATATAACATACTGCCATCAGCTGGGCTCCTGTTGTTTCCAGAAGATGTAGAAAAGGATGACTGGCTGCACAATCCGGATCCGAACGAGAAGGAGCCGAGGGAATGCAATGTCTTTACCAAGAGGGGTTTTGCCAACGTTGGAGGTTTGGCACTTGTGTGCTGTGGACTCTTAATTCTCTTCATTGGGTACCCTATATTGTATGTTTGCTCCAGTCTCTCTAATCCCAGTGCTGATAGGCAGCAGGACATTCGTGCAAAGGTTCACAGCGCCTGCGTCGAATTGTGCCGCGGACCCATCATGCATAAGTAATAACAAAGTCGCTTTATTTAAGAACATACGGAAAAGTTTGGTGGATCCGGATACACCAAAATCCGCTCTGACCAAGACAGCTCCAGATGGAACGAAGTTGAAGCTTGTGTTTTCAGATGAGTTCAATACCGATGGTCGAACATTCTATCCTGGAGACGATCCATATTTCCAAGCTGTGGATCTGTGGTATGGTGTGACCCAGGATCTGGAGTGGTACGACCCTGATGCTGTTACGACCAGTGGCGGGGTTCTTGAGCTCAAGTTTGATGCTTTCCAAACTCACGGGCTGAACTATAGGTCGGGAATGCTACAATCCTGGAATCAAATGTGTTTCAAGGGTGGTATGCTTGAGGCTTCAATATCGCTGCCTGGAAGAGGAGATACCGTTGGATTCTGGCCTGGATTCTGGTCCATGGGCAACCTGGGAAGACCTGGCTACGCAGCTACGACCGATGGCATGTGGCCTTACAGCTACCACGATCAGTGTGACGCCGGCATCAGTGCCAATCAGAGTTCTAATGATGGTATTAGCTACCTGCCAGGGATGCGATTACCAGCTTGTACATGTTCCGGCGAAGATCATCCAACTCCGGGCAGATCACGATCTGCTCCGGAGATCGATGTGATAGAAGCCAGCGTTGTCAATCTTGGCCCTAAAGCTCTCAACAATATGATAGGGGCAGTGTCGCAAAGTTGTCAATTGGCTCCGTTCGATATTTGGTATCAACCAAATACTGGTACGTTCTTCAGTTCTCCTCAACATTCAGTATGCATTGGTGGTCCTAACAGATTCACAGATTTCATCGAAGTCTACGATGACAGCATATCATTCCTAAATACGTACCAGGGAGCTCCATTCCAGCAAGCTTTGTCTGGTTTAACAAACGTCAACAACGACTGGTACAATGGCAAAGACTACGCGACCTACAGCTACTACTACGAGCCGGGTGCCTCGGGCCAAATCACTTGGGGTGTGGCAGACCAACCAGTATGGAAACTCGATGCCCGAGCTATTGGGCCCAATGGCAACGTGGGACAAAGGGTCATACCCCAAGAGCCCATGGCTGTCATCATGAACTTTGGAATGTCCACAGGTTTCTCCGCATTGAACCTCACAGGTATTGCTACCACGCTACCGGCAACAATGCGGTTCGACTACGTCCGAATCTACCAGCAGGAAGGCTCGACTAGCATCACATGTGATCCCGAAGGATACGAGACAACGCAGTACATACGAAACCATATGGACGCCTACACAAACCCGAACAAAACGCAATGGTCAGTCTGGCTGTAATTTCTCTCTGCGTATCTGCTAACATTTTCACTCAGGCATCAAACACAACACTCATGGCCCAAAAATTCCTTCGTCAACGGCTGTTAAAATGAGGATTGACATCCCCTTTGCTCCTCCTATGGCCTTCCTTCACTATATGGGCTATTGTTAGACTTCGCGCACTACAAGCATTGCATTACATAGCGGAGTTGGCGTTCGTTATTGAACCTCGGGTGTCTCAACCCCGTACACCACGACCGCGCTGTCAGTACCACGCGCAACGACATAAAATTCACCACGGCTCTTTCATCCACCTCATAAAATCTAATTCTTAGCGGGCAGCCTGGATCGCTGAATCCCGCTGAGTTAACTGGCATCAGCGCTGCTTCGACTGCTGTGTATAATACCACTTTCTTCACGCCGAGACTCTGCAGGGTGGCTCGCTCCTGTTTTGGTCGTTGTGGAAGTGGATAGAAGCATTCATCAATTTCCATGGGCGGGAGACGTACCTCGCGCCACCATGCATTTGTAGATAGACATGGGCTATGAGGTGGCGTCTTGTGCTTTGCAGAAATAGAGCTTGAGTAATCTATATCATTTCCAAATGAGTTTGTCATTGCATTGGGATGCTTTTTCGACTTGTAACATTCTTCATGCTCTCCCGGAGTTTCCTTGATATGGAGTATAGTGGTAATATTCCGGTATACATGTTCATTCCCCCATCCAATCCCTCACCGCATCCATCCTCGTTGTGAGAAAAGATTCCCCTCCACTCTCTTCTTCCCTTCCCCTATAAAATACGTATCTAAGAAACAACAATGCCATCACCACACCACGCCTCAGCCTCCCTCATATACCCAAAACATAACCCAATCACCTATAGAATCTACATTACTTGACTATATTCACTGCTTACTTCTTTTCTATCACAGCTGTCGACAGCGTATGAGTAATGAGTAGGGTTGTGTATGCACTTATACGATATGTATGTACGAGCTTCTATTTGGTTGTGGAAGGATGGATAAGAGGGGAGGGAGGATATGGTGAAGATGTGGGATCTGGGGATTTGGGGCTTTAGGCGTGCGGGTCTGGGGGCGGGGTTGAGGGTAGGGGTGGGAGGTAAGGTGGTAGGTGGGAGGTGGAAGGTGAAGATGTGAAGGTGGAAGGTGGTAGGTAAAGATGTGAATGTGGAGACGGGGTAGGGGGTTTGGGATG
>JAABUW010005221.1_pt1 | contig 17053 bp, 22 predicted proteins | sample 5560081 | NCBI WGS metagenome assembly JAABUW01 (sample SAMN10711882, study PRJNA513363) | rock metagenome | isolation source: Antarctica rocks | place: Antarctica: Victoria Land, Knobhead sud | reverse complement strand
CGGTGTCGTCGCGCCACAGATGTACGAAGCGGGTGCCGCCGAAAGCCGCGGTCAGCAGCTCAAGATCGGCTCCCGCGCGGTCCGGATGCATGACGCTGAGCTTGGCGACCATCTCCTCCAACGTTCCCCACATCACCCTGGCGCCGAAGACACCGTTGTCCGTGCTTCCCTCCGCGACCGCCGCCGCCACGTAGTCCCGGTAGTCGCACCCCCCGCCAAGGTCACGGGCGAGCCGCCACCGGTCAGCCCACGACGACTCGTCGGGCAGCCGGAAGTAGGACTCGGGCCGCCCCGCGACCCGGGTAGACCGCAGCAACCCGCACAGCAGGGTGCTCCCAGTTCGCGGGGTAGCGCAGATCAGGTACGAGCTAGGGGTGGTCGACATAGGCAAGGCGCCAGTACACCAGGTAAAGCGACGGGCGGGATCCGGACGTGGGTGCCCGGTCTCGTCGCCTCAGCATGCTCCCCGTACGGACCGAGGAGCGGCTCGCTGGCGACCTCGTCGGGACGTGGACGATCCCAGCAGTCGACCCTCCCGCGGCACCTTGTCGACCTCCTACAACCGGGCGGAACCTTGGTTGTGAGACGCCAGCGTTGAGACACTCCCCGCAGGTGTCGCTGCGGGGCGGCGCCCGACGCGGCTCGCAACACAACCGAGGTATCCGGCCGGGGCCTCCGACACATGATCTTGTCCGCAAGGGATCGGCGACCGCGACGGCCTACGGGCAATCGGCCGGCAGCATCGAGTACATGTACATGTCGCGGCGTTGATCACCTACGGGTTGCCAGCTGCGAAGTAGTCCTTCGCGTTGGTATCCGACTCGTTCAGCGGCGCGCCACGATCCCCGGTTCCAGGGTTCGATGTACAGCTCGAGGCGGTGAACGTCGCTGAGGGTGAGCCCCCACTGTGAGACGACGCGCAACGCATGCCGCGCGAGCCCGCGGCGACGGTGACGGCCGGCGACCCAGTAGCCTATGCTTGCTCGCCCTTGGCGCAGGTCACGTAGCCACAGCCCGATCTGCCCAACTGCCTCGTCAGTTCCGGAGTCCGCGATGGCGAAGGAGTAGCCCTCGCCTGAGGTCAAACGAGCATGCTGGCGGTCGATGAACGCCTGCGCTTCCTCCGGCTCTGATGTGGTCGGGACGCTTGTGATCAGCGGAATGAGCGGGTCAGCGGCCGTGTCCTGGATCAACGGCACGTCGTCGTCCCTGAATGCGCGTAGCACGACACGGGTGTCCTCGAGTCGGGGCAGGCGCAGGGGCATCGACACGAGGACCAGTCTGCCCGACCCGATCCGTACAGCGACGTCGACTGATCGGCACAGAGCAACGGCCAGCTGAATCCAGTCACCGCAGGAGGATCGGCTACCGGAACGGCGGCGGGACATCCGTGCAGGTCAACGGCCCTGCCAGCGTTGAGGATCACACTGCCGCTGGTCCATCCACTTGCGGTACAGGGCAGCGCTGGCCGCGCGCGGCCAGCCCCCGAGATCTCGGCGGCGCCCTTCGGCGTGCTGGCGGTGCCGTTGACGCCATCCGTCGGTCTCCCGTGCCGCAGGGAGTGGGTGAGCGTGGGGGCCGTCTCAGCTTCAGCTTGTTGACACGGCGATACTCGGCCCGCAGTATTGAGAGCATACTCTCGATAGGTGTGTGTCGAAGGGGTGGCGATGGCTAACGACTTCGGTGACGTCGAGCTCGATGCCCTCGGGATGCGCGCCCTGGCCCATCCGGTTCGGCTGGCCATCCTGAACCATCTGCGGGAGCACGGCGCGAACACGGCGACCGGCCTGTCCCCGTATGTAGGCGCGAGCCCCTCGGTCACAAGCTGGCATCTGCGGCATCTCGCCGAGCACGCCTTGGTGGAGGACGCACCCCGTCAGGGTGGCGGGCGCCGGCGGTGGTGGCAGGCGCGCGGGCGTGGCTTCCGGTTCTCCACCGACAGCTGCGACCCCGATGCCGCCCGCCAGCTCGAGGAAGCGGTGGAGCGGGTGGACGGGGACATCGTCGGGGACTGGAAGACCGCGGTGCGACCACGACTGGAGCCCGGCTGGGAGTCGCTGGCAGGTAGGTGGAACACCAGGATCCTGCTTACTCAGGAGGAACTCACCGAGCTCGATGCGGCCATCGAGGCCTTGATGGCACCGTACGTGCAACGCAAGGACGACCCGGGACGTGCGCCAAGCGGTGCTCGCCTGGTGCGCCTTCTGCGCTGGACCTTGCCCGAGGCGGCTGCGGCGCAGCCCACCACCGGCGATCGTTGAGCACCCACGGGACGGGCGCGGCGCGGCTGTGGCGTGACCGGCCCTTTGTCACGTACTGGACCGGTCAGACTCTGTCCCAGGTCGGCGACCGCGTCTCCGAGCTCGCGTTGCCCCTGTTGGCCATCACCATGTTGGGGGCCAGTGCAACCGAAGTCGGTGCCCTGACCGCGGCGATCTGGGCACCCAACCTGCTCGCCCTGTTCATCGGCACCTGGGTCGACCGACGACCCAGCAAGCGCCGACTGCTCGTCATTGCCAACGCCGTCCAATGCGTCGCCGTGGCCTCCATCCCCGCGGCGTACTTCCTGCGGCATCTGACCATTTCCCACCTGTTCATCGCCGCAGTTGTCCTCGGTGGCGGCGGCGTGCTCTACCAGACCGCCTACCCCACCTTCTTCGTCCGGCTCGTGCCCCAAGACCAATACGTCCAGGCCAACTCCCTGCTCAGCACCACCCGCTCGGCCTCATTCATCGCCGGCCCACCCCTGGCCGGTCTCCTCATCCAGACTCTCACCGCACCCGTCGCACTCATCGTCGACGCCGCCTCGTTCGTGTCCTCCGGGCTGCTCATCCACGCCATCCACGCCGACGAACCCACACCACAGCTGCAGGGCGGCCACCAGGAGCCGTTCCGGCGCAGAGTCGGTCTCGGCGTCCGGTACCTCGCCGGCCATCCCTACCTGCGCGCCAGCCTGGCGTGCAGCACCACCTTGAACTTCTTCTCCTTCGTCGTGCAGGCCGTCATCGTGCTGTACGCCAGCCGCGACCTACACCTGGGCGCCGCAGCCATCGGCGTCGCCTTCGGTATCGGCGCCCTCGGAGGCCTACTCGGCGCCGCAGTCGCAGGACCAGCCGCCCGCCTGGTCGGCGCCGGCAAGCTCATCGCCACCGGCGCCGTCTTATTCTGCCTGCCGTTCGCGCTCCTGCCCTTGGCCCACGGCACCCCCACCGCCAAGATCTCCCTCCTGGCCGCCGCTGAGTTCATCAGCGCCTTCGGCATCATGCTCTTCGACATCAACAACAACGCCGTCCAGACCGCAGTCACCGCCAACAACATGCGCTCCCGCGTCTCAGGCGCCTACGCCACCGTCAACTACGGCATCAGGCCCATCGGAGCCCTCGCCGGCGGCCTCGCCGCACAGCACTTCGGCCCCCCAGCCACCATCACCACAGCCGCCATCGCAGGAGCCCTCGCCTTCCTCTGGCTCCTGGGAACACCCGTCATCGCCGTCCGGTCCATCGCCGGCCTACAACCCTGGCCCGACCAACATCCAGACACCGCTGCAACAACCCAGACCCGCTGACAATGAAATCTGCAGCCTGCGCCACGGACTGTCGGAGCCTTGACCCAACCGAGGACCCCAAGGCTGTGTCGCAGGCGATCCTCTTGCGACGTAGAGGGGACTGCGCCGCCGGTCGTCAGCGGCCGCGGCGTGGCTCGTCATTAGCGGAACGCGGGCCGGGACGGCTGTCCCATAGCCGATCGCTGTCCGGGCGGCATTGAGCTGGCGGAGCAATGTCCTAGCCGGCTCGCGCGGCCAGAACGGTGAGGAGGTCGGGGTCGGTGTTGTCGAGGACGACGTTGGCCCGGTGCGCTGGCGTGCATTCGGCCAGGTACAGCCGCTGCCCGCCGACGTAGCGAGCCATGCTGGGATCGTCCGGGTCGGGTGAAGTGCCGTCACGGCGGGCCATGCGCGCCGCGGTCACCGTGAACGGCACTTCGAGCCAGATGGAGAGATCCCAGTAATCCCGGAGCTCATCGCGGTGCAGGAACAACCCGTCGATTAACAGCACCGCGCTCGGCGGGCAATGCTGCGCTCGCTGCTCGACCGGCTGGTTACTGGCCAGGTCATGCACCGAGGTGCGGTAGATCCCATTCCCGCCGGGTGACAGCGGGTCGAGCAGCTCGCCGCGCAGCCGGTCATAGTCGTAGGAGTCCAGCCAGAATCCGACCGGTGAGTTGCGGCCGCGGCGGTACCGCTCGAACAGCGGCCGGTGGAAGTTGTCGACCGACGCGCGGATCACCGTCCGTCCCCCGGCGGTCAAGACGTCTGCGAGCTGGTCGGCGAGGAGGGTCTTGCCGGCGCCATCCACACCGTCGACCGCCACCCGCACCGCCCCGCCGCCACCGCCGGGCGTCGGCGTTGCCTCGGCGAGTTCCGCAAGCACCGCCCGCCGCTGCGGAGTCATCCTCCACTCATCCACCGCACGATCATTGCCGACGGCGCAATCAGCGGCCCAGACCGGTCTCGAACGACCATCCCAGTAGCCGAAGGACCAACGGCAGTGTGATCCTCAACGCTGGTAGGGCCGTTGACCTGCCCGGATATTCCGCCGCCGGGCCGCAAGCGGATCCCTGCGTGCGAACCAGCGGCTGCCGCGTGCGGGTCAGCGGGTGAGCTGCTGCCGGGCTTCGTCAATCTGACGGGTGATCGCGGCGGCGGCGCTGTCCCTGGCGATGGAGTCGGCCTCGCTCAGCATCGCGGACACCTCGTGACTACGCCCGTCGCCTGCAGCGATGTAGGCCAATCCGACGAGGTTGGCGGCGACTCCTGGTCCGAACCCGAGCTGCCGGCGCAGGCTCGTCGACTCCTCCAGATAGCGGCGCGCTTCATCGAGCTGGCCGGCGCGATGTTCGGCGATGCCAAGGTGCCGCAGGGCGTAGGACAGGGTCAGCGGATCGTTTGCTTGGGTGGCGAGTGCGCGGGCTCGCTCGAGCGCAGGAACCGCGGCGGCGTCGTCGTGGCGTACGACCTGGTGGAAGGTGCCGATCCAGAACTGTGCCTCAGCTTCACCCCGGACGTCACCGAGGCTGCGGTACAGCTCGCTTGCCCGCTCGAAGAGGGCGAGCGCGTCGGTGACGTTGTTGGGTGCCTCCAGCGTTGAGGACATCGCATCGAGAAACCGAGCGTGGATGACTCGACCGCGGGCCACAGCCAGATCGGCCTCGACCGCGCTCAGGTGTCGCTCGGCCTCCGCCAGTGCGCTGGCGTCACCGCCAAACACCGCGCGCTCGTAGAGCCGTTGTATCTTTTCAAGGCGGTCGTCCACGCGCACTCCGATCAGCTCGATGATCGCCGTAGCATCGAACCACGAGTGATTCAGCGGTGTGCGATAGCCGATCCCTCCGGTGACCGCGGAGATCTCAGCGATCCAACACCCCCGGCCGAGCCCCAGCATTGAAGTCCGGGATGGGGGCCGCTGTCGGTCCGTGCCAAACTGGCCGATTCTCCTGGCATGGGATCTCGACGATAAGGACCACCCGGCAGCAGAACTACCGGTGCTGCATCCAGACGTTCGGCTCGATGTAGGTGCCCTGGTCCCGTTGCCTGTCAACGCGCAGGATGCTCAGTCCGTCAGGAATGATGTAGTCGCCCGAGTCGGGGAACAGCAGGCCGGCCCAGCGTTCCCACTGCGCAACGCGAGCCAGTCGGTGGTGTGAGCGTCGCTGCCGAACGTGACCGCGCGGCCGCCTTCTTCGGCCCACCACTGGGGAATCCACGGTCGGATAGGTCCCCCGATGTTGAGCTCGAGCGCCCGACCGCTGCCGGCGATCGCCTGCATGGCCTGGCGGAACTCGTCTTCGAACCGCTTCGGGTCAAACGGCCCCTCCCGGTCCTTCGGCCAGTACCTGACCGCGTACTCGATGTGGCAGAACACCGTGAAGACCGACGAGCCCACCAACATGCGCGGCACCTCGGCCAGGGTTGCCCGGACCACCTTGTCGGCCGGCCATCGGCGATAGAGGGTGTACGGCTCGGATCGGGCTGCGCCCGGGTCGTCGTTTACCGGGATCGTGTGCAGCGAGCCGTTCACGCGATCCAATGCATCCAGATCGATGACCTCTGCGTGCGCGGGCCTCGCCGAGGTGCGGCTGCCCGTACTCGACCCCGGTGAGTATGCGCAGTTCAGGGAACTTGCTTCGACAGCGCTCAACGCTGTCGAGGTAGCCCTCGGCGTCCAGCAGCGGCGGGGTCAGCACCCCGTTCTCACTGATCAGCGGACGCAGACGGTCCGGCAGGTCCTCAGGCTCGATGGGCCAACCAGTGACGTCGAGGTGTTCAGTGAAGGCGAGTGCCGGCAGACCGATCTGCACCGCTCGACGGCACATCGAGTCCATCAGGCCCGCTGCGTCTGAGTGTGGATCGCCCAGCCCCACGTCCCACGACCACTCGCTATGTACGTGTCCATCACCCGCCAGGCCGATGCGCTCGATCCTGCCCACAGCTTCGCTTGACGGCCAAGTAGCGCTTGTTGGAACAGCGCCAGACGCCGCTGCGAGTCACAGCTTGCGCCGGGCGCTGACCTGTGGCGCTTGCGATAAACGATCGTCTACCGGGACGTGTTGCCCGAGCGTGGGGCACCCTGCGCCTGCTCCGGTTGACCTTCGGACTGCCGGTCGTTGGGCAGTGCGGCGGTCCGCAACGATGGGGTGGCGAGGACGCCGGCACTCGCACATGCGCACGCACCGGCGGCCGCGACGATCGCCGTCGTCGGTCCTACGTGGCTGGCAAGCAGCCCGAGGCCGTTGGTCGCGGCGAGTATCGCGGCGGCCTGCGCCAAGCCGAGCAGTGCTTGAAAGCGGGCGAGCATGCCTGCGGGAGTGCGGTGCACGAGCAGCGGCATCGCGTGACTGGTGAACACTGCGGTACCGATGCCGAGGACGACCGCGCCGGCGGCCGCGACGGTAGGGTTGGCGGCCCACGCGATCACTCCCGTGCCCACGGCGGTGATCATTGGGCCGGCGACGAACGGACCGCGAGCAGACGGCCACGTGCCTACGCGAGCGACGATCAGGCTGACGCCGAGGGTGCCGACCAGCCAGGCCGCTTCAATCAACCCGGTCTGACCTGAGGTCCAGCTACGCGCGCGAGCGGCCAGCGGCACCAGCAGGCCCAGTATTGGCAGCACGCTCCCGGCGAGCAGACCGACTGCCAGGAGCAGCGGCAGCACGCCCGGCGTCCGGCGAGCGAGGGCCAGGCTCCGCTGGGGTGGGCTCGCCCGGTGCGGCGGGGGAGCCTCCGGGACCCGGACGTTCCATACCAGGAGCAGCACCGCGAGGTACCCGACGACGGCGGCGAGGACCACCCCCTGCAGGGCGAGTAGCGCCACTGCGAGGCCTCCGAGCGCCGTGCCGGCGAGGCGGGCGGTGGTGAGCACGGTGCCGGTGAGCGCCATCGCGCGCGCGAGTTGCGGGCCGTCGGCGAGCAGCCGGGGGAACGCGCCCGCGGCCGGCATCCGGAATGCGCTGACGATGCCCAGTGTGCTGGCCAGAAGGGCGAGCAGCGGCACGCTGGATCCGGTCGAGCGCAGGGCCAGCAGCAGCGCGACGAGCAGCAGGCACAGCACGGCGTCGGAGCAGAGCACCGTGCGTCGCATCCCCCACCGGTCGGCGGTCGTCCCGCCGGTAAGCAGGAGCAGCATCCTCGGCAACGTGATGAGGGTGAGCACCACGGCGGCGCTTCGGCCGCCGAAACGGGACGCCTCCCAGCCCAGCGCGAAGTAGAGCAAGCCGTCTGCGAGCAACGCGAGGGTCGCCGCGGCCAGCCAGGTCGTTAGGGCCCGCGTCAGGAGCCGCGGGCGGACCGGCGCGACCTCGGGCGGTGGCCCGGTGTCGGTGCCGCTCACGGCTCGAGCCTCGTCGGCATGACCAGCACGAGCGGCTCGCCGTGCTCGGGGGCACGAACGCGCACGGCCTCGTCCGGCGCGCTCCAGGCCAGCACGACGGCGCCAACTGTCATCAACTGCAGCACATCGGCCAGCAACGAGGCCGCGAAGCCAAGTGTCACCTCGGCACCGACCACGACAGCGGGCAGCGCGCCGAGCTCGTCTCGGCTGGTGGCGAGAACGAGACGGTCACAACCAGCGCTCAGACGTACCGTCTCGCCTTTCGCCAGGTCGAGCGACGCCAGCAGCGCGTCGCGGTTCACCGTCACCCGCCCACGTCGGTCGGGCAGCGCCGCCAGCACCGTCCGGTAGGCGGGGAAGCGGTCGTCGGCCGTCTCGACTGGCAGCAGCTCGCTGCCGTCCGCGAGCACGGTCGACGCGTCGAGGGTCAGCCGTACGTCGGCACGGCGTTCCAGCCACGTCGTGAGCGCGGGTACCTGCTCGACCGGCACCGCCGCCCGGCGCTCGCCTTGCAGCACGGTCCCCGTCGCACGCACCTGCCAGCGCAGCAGCGGTAGCGGTCGGTCGCGACGACGTGCACGGCGCCGTCCCGGACGTCGAGCAGCACCACGGCGAGTCCCGGCGTCTCGTGCGAGGCGAAGCCAGCCGCGGCGCGAACGGCCGCAGCTAGCTCGGGGCCGTCGACATCGATCGTGACTGACGCGTCGCCCTGCCCGGCGCGCAGCATCGCGACCAGCTCGGTGACGACCCGTTCGGTCCGGGCGGCGCTCGCCCGCGCGGTGGCCGCGTGCGCCTCGAGCAACGGCACGGCGAGGTCAGGCGGGCCAGCCAGCACCTGTCGCATGATCTCGATCGAGACTCCGGCGGCGCGCAGCCGGGACAGCAGCAACGCGCGACGCTCCTGCTCGCGGGTGTAGTAGCGGTAGCCGGTTTGCGGGTCGACCTCGGTTGGTGGCAGCAGGCCCGCCTCGTGGTAGTAGCGCAGCGCGCTCGGGGCGAGGTCGACCGCGCGGGCGAACTCGCTGATCGTCAGCAGGGGGCGGGTCACGACGGCGAGTGTGTTCCTTGCAGCCGCTCGAAGGTCAACACCGCCGAGGCTCACGCCTGCCACCGGCGCGCCGCGTGACCGTCAAGGCGTCCCGTCGCGACCTTGCGGGCCGTCCGGTAGGCGATCGTTCTACGAGACCTACGGAGGTGCGGTTCTGTCGCCCCCCGCGATCTGCCGCTGTCGGCTAAGATTTGCAGTCGGCGCCGGAGGACGCCGCCGGGTCCGCGGGTAGGACTGAGTCCACCTCCGAGAGTAAACAGCGTTGATCGTTCGTCGCGAACTCCTTTGCCCGGCACCGCGGACCGCCGGCAGACGAAGGAGACGTCATGCCTGACCTTCCCTCGCGCCCTGACCTCGGCCAGCTTCGCCGCCAGGCGAAGGAGCTCCTGCGAGCGGCCCAGCGCGACGACACAGATGCGGTCGCCCGACTGCACGCCGTGTCGGATCGCCTGATCCTCGACTCGGCGCTCCTGGCCGTGGCCCGGGGGTACGGGTTCGCCAGCTGGGCCAAGCTCAAGACAGAGGTCGACCGGCGCGAGATCCTCGACACACGCGACGTGACCCGGTTGCATGCGCTGCTCGCCGAGCACCCGGAGCTGGCGGTCGAGCCGATGCTGCACTGGTGTGACCACCCGCAGGGGGCGACCCCGCTGGGCTACGTCGCCATGCTGCGCTACGACACCTCGCGGGGCATCTGGCGAGACGTGCCCGGCACCGGGGCTGTCGCCCGGCAACTGCTGGAGGCGGGAGCGCCCCCCGACGGTGCTCCCGGTGACGCCGAGACACCGTTGATGACCGCCGCCAGCTACGGTGATGCCGAGGTCGCGCGGGTGCTGGTCGAGGCGGGCGCCGACCTGGCCGCCACCGCGTCGCCCGATGCGGGTGGGGTTCCCGGCGGCACCGCATTGCGGCACGCGGCGGTGTTCGGGATGGCCGACGTCGTCAAGGTACTGCTGGCGGCCGGGGCGACCGACCTCGTTCAATCCGCGGCTGCCGGCAACATTACCGCCCTGCTCAGCGCCGAGACGACGCAGCGGGAGCAAGTCCTCTCGCTGCGGATGGCCGCCGAGCACGGTCGGCTGGATGTCATCGATCAGCTGCTGGGCGCCGAGACACCCGTGGACGGAGTCGATGCTGACGGGTCGACGGCCCTGCACGAGGCTGCGTACAGCGGTCGAGCCGACAGCGTTAGGCATCTCCTTGCCCGAGGCGCGGATCCGGGCCGGCGTGATAACCGGTTCGACGGCACACCGCTGGAATGGTGCCGCCACCGGCGCGACGAGACCGGCCCCGGCCAGGGCCACGAGGAAGTGGAGCAGATCCTGGCTCCGATCACCCCAAAAGAGCGTTGACCTGGCTAGGGACCACGTGGTGCTAGCCGACTCGCGGACAGTGCGTCCGATAGCCGAACGTCTATAGGGAGCGCCGCAGGTCAGCCGGGTTGCGCAAGCGATCTTGTCCCATTAGACCCGTCCGATTTGGATGCCCACCTGGGGGGCGTCGTGCGGAACATGATCGTCGTCTCACTTCCTTAGCCCGGATGCACCGCGGTGATCTGTGTGATGGGCGGGTCGTTGAGGGCGGGTGTCCTTGTGTACAGGAGAATGGGGCTTGTCGAAGGTCCTGTTCAACCGGTCCAGAAGGAGCACCCGCCGAATGCAACTGTCTCATGGCCGTTCGGGTATGGCAGCGTCGTTCACCGATCCGAATCTGGTGTCGTGTGGGGGCCTGGTTCTGCTGGTCGGGCTCGCCGAGCGGGTCGGTCTGCGCGGTCTAGCCGACCGGCAGCTCACCGTCGCGGGCGGGGCCGGGCATCAGGCCGGGTGGAAGGTGTCGGGCCTGGTGGCGGGGATGGCCGCCGGCGCTGACTCCATCGCCGATATGGACGTGCTGCGCCACGGCGGGATGGGCCGGCTATTCGACGGGATCCGGGGCACCGTCGACGTTGGGGACGTTCCTGCGCTCGTTGCAGTTCGGTCATGTCCGCCAGCTCGACGCGGTCGCGTCTTGCAGTGCTGATCGGGTTGGCGCGGCACACCCCGCTACTGCCGGGGGCGAGGAAGGTGATGTTCGTCGACATCGACGACACCATGCGCCAGACCTACGGCTACACCAAGCAGGGTGCCGGCTATGGCTACACCGGGGTGAAAGGTCTCAACGCGCTGATTGCGGCGGTCTCTACCCCGGCCGCGGCGCCGGTGATCGTCGCGGCCCGGCTAGGGAAAGGTTCGGCGAACTCCGCCCGGGGCGCGGCCCGGCTGGTCGCCGACGCGCTGGTGACCGCCCGCCGCTGCTCGCCGGGCCCGCCCGGCAGGCCGGGTGAGACTGCGGGGCTGGTGCTGCTCTGAGCCGACTCGGCCTATTACCAGCACGCCGTGGTGCCACCGCGCCACACGGCCACGATCGGAACAACCAGTGGGAAAGCCGGGCATACCCGCCGACCAGCCACGCCCACCCCGCTGCACAACCACCCCAAGATCAACCAGACACGGCAGAAACCGGCCGCGGTGGATCCGGGCTTAGACGGACACTGGCGACAGAAGTCATCGGCGCGTCAAAGGATCAGCCAAGTTCGGCCGTCGATCAGCTCTCGCGCGGCGTCGAGGTGACCGGCGTGGCAGGCGGTCTCTGTGATCACGTGCACGAGGACGGCCTCCAGGTCCTGCAGCCGGAAGTCGCCGAACAGCTCCTCCGGCCAGGCTGCTGGTGCGGCGTCCAACGACGTCGACTCGATGACGCGGTTCGACCGGTCAATCTCCTCTCGGTACAGCGCCAGCACAGACGTAGGCGTGGTGGTCGCGCTGAGCGTCCATGCCGAGTCGTCGCCGAAGCTCTCCCGTGCGGCTTGCTCACCGGCCACGACTACCCGGAACCAGAACCGTTCGACATCCACCGCCAAGTGCTGCACCAGCCCTGCGCAGCTCCAGCCCGTCGGCAGCACCGGCCGCGATAGAGCCTGATCATCCAGTCCGTCGAGGATGCCCAGTATGTGCTCACGCTGAGCTGTGAGTGAGGCCAGCAACACCTGTGACGTCGACTCCACGCGCTGATGCTGGCAGACACAGCCACGGACACCATCGGCCGGCCGACGGAACGTGACCCGCCGCCCCACGACAGGCGGCCCCTTCGCCACGTCGGGCCGCGACGCGGATCGGTGAGCAGAAGCGGATCCCGCTGTGGGACGGGCGTGTGATTGCCCACGACGGCCAGTCGCAACCGCTGGTTGTGCGCCCGGCGACAAGGATGACCGAGTGACGCGCTGCTACATCTGTGACAAGAACGACGACGTCGGCGAGCTGCTGAGCTGGGAAAGGGTGCACGTGAGCAGCCACTGGCGGCTGACGCTCGCGTTCGACGCGTCCTTGCCCGGATGGCTCGTCCTGGTCCCTCGCCGCCACGTCGAAGGTCTGGACGCGTTGACTCGCGCGGAGGCCGCCGAGATGGGGGTGCTGCTGCGTGACACGTCGGCGGCACTCGTCGAGGTGACGGGCTGCCAGCGGACCTACGTCATGCTGTTCGCAGAGGCAGAAGGGTATGCGCACTTGCACCTGCACGTCGTTCCTCGTCAGGCTGAGCTGCCGGTGGCGCACCGGGGGCCAGGCGTCTTGGCTTACCTGGGTGCGCCGCCGGACCAGCGAATTCCCGAGGAGGCGCGGGACCTGCTGGCCTCACGCCTCAGCAACGCGATGGTCCGATAGCCAGCGGCCAGCGGACGCTCCCGGCCGGCCGCGGCGTGGGTCGCCAACCGCCCGCAAGCCCATCGTTGACCGGTCGCGTCAGCTGCTGGTTGGAGCGGCGGTCAGGCCGGGTGGGCTGGCTGTGCGTCGCGGAGCCATCGGGAGCCTGGTCCTTCCTGGCTGGCCTGGTCGTCGGGGTTGTAGAGCTTGCAGCGGGTCAGGGACAGGCAGCCGCAGCCGAGGCAGCCATCGAGGGTGTTCTGCAGCGTCTGCAGTTCCTGGATGCGGGCTGCGATCTGCTGTTTCCAGGGGCGGCTGAGTCGGGTCCAGTCGGCTCGGGTGGGTGCGTGCCCGGCCGGGAGCGTGCTCAAGGCGGTCGCGGTCTCGTCCAGGCTCAGACCGACACGCTGGGCTGCGGTGATGAACGCGAGCCGCCGCAGCATGTGTCTGGGGTAGCGGCGCTGGTTGCCGGCGGTGCGGGCGGCGCTGATCAGACCGCGGCCTTCGTAGTACCGCAGGGTGGCGACCGTGAGCCCGGCGCGGCGTGCGGTCTCGCCGATGGTCAGGCTGGGTGAGTCGGCCATGTCGTCGATACTCTGCCCGACCATGTCCTTGACCTCAAGTTGACTTGAGGTTGTCCACTGTCTTGGTGATGACGACGACTGGTGTTTTGGACGAGGCGTACGAGCAGCTGCGCGGGACCGGGCCGGAGTTCCAGGGGTGGCTGTCCAACCATGGGCCGATGGCCGCCGACGCCATGCTTCGGCTCGGGCACGGCGACGACCTGCGGGGCTGGCTGGCCGGCTATGTCCGCCGGCTGGAGCCGGCACCGGGTCCGCGCTGGCAGATCACCGACGAGGAGTGGCGTGAGCCGCTCGGCGACCCGAGCCGGCTCGGGGACTGGTGCGCCCTGCTGAGCGAGCAGGTCCACGCCGAGCCGTGGGAGCAGGTGCTCGCCCGCTGGTGGCCACGCCTGCTGCCCGGCGCCGTCGCCTCCGCCACCCACGGGCTGATCCGGACCGGTCACGCCGTGCGTGCCCTGCGCGAGCAGGTGACCGCACCCCGCCTCGACGAGCTCGGGCAGGCACTCGGGTACTGGGCTGCCCGCTGGCAACCGCTGCCGGAACCGCAGCCCGCCCGCGGCAGCCTCGACGCCGGCGACGCGCTGGACGCCGTACCCGCCGGTGACCTGACCGGCGGCGTCCGAACCCGGCTGGCAGATCTGAGCCACACGCCGGCCTGGCCGGTCGCGCTGGGCGCACTGCGTCCCCCCGAGCCCACGCAGCTCCCGACTGCCCTGGACGCCCTCGTCGATGCCGCGGTCACCCGCTACGGCCGCTGGGCCCACAGCGACCCGGTCATGCTCGTGCACGCCGCGACCGCACCCCGCGCCATCGCGCTGGCCCTTCCCGCCCTCCCACAGCACTTGTGGGCCGCCAGCTATCAGACGGCCTGGGCCGTCACCGCAGCGATCAGCGCCGCCTACCGGCCATCTCACCCGGCGGCTGACCGGACCCCTCTGGAACAGGCCCTCACGATCGACGACATCGCCGGCCGTGCCGTCGACTCCGGCGACGAACACGCCATCAAGTTCACCGAAGTCGCCCACGAATCCCACCAGCGAGACAACAGCTCCGCGCTGCCGTCAGCCGCACGCGCCGTCGCCCTGATCGCCGCCCCCTGACAGTCCCGACGCCGTCCGCTAAGCGAATCGTTCGGCGGCCATTGGGAACGGCGTTAGCGTCTTGCCGATGAGCACCTCGGCAGCCGCGCGCGTCGCCGCGTTCCACACCCCTTCGGCCTGGTCGCGCAGGGCCAACCCGGCCCGGTGCCGGCGGAGGTGGCGCGGCAACGCCAGCAGCTGGAGGAGGAGGGACGCGAGGTGGCCGCCGCGGTGCGCGGTGGCCGGCTACAGGAGATCGCCCAGGAGCTCGCAATCCTGGTGTACGTCGCTTACGGCACTGCGCTCGCCTACACCGCCAACCCCACCCGCTTCACCCGACGACCACACCCACCGAAGCTCCCCACCATCGCGTGGATCAACCAACCCATCGAGGAGGTCGCACAGAGCGCATGAACACGACGTGTCTCATCCGGCTTGACAGATTCCGGACCAATGAGGCGCCGCTCGCGCTGGAGGTCGACGACGCGGTCGACGAAGCCTGGCAGTTCCCACGGGGCATTGACACCCAGTACCTGTTGGGCGGCGATGACGTCTGTGGCCGCTTCGGCCACGACCGCGTGCCCGCGCTGGCCGAGCGCTTCGAGCGTAGTGGTCTTGCCGCACCCCGGTGCACCGGTCAGGACGTACCGCCTGTTCACGAGCTACCTCCCGGACGTCGGTGAGTGATTGCTTGCGGATCTTGGCGCGACACGAACCAGCTTCAGGCCCAACGTCGCTTCGGTACGCTCGCGACGATCTCAAGCGCCAGCTGCGGACGTGTGGGCCTCCCCGATGGGGTGGGCGAGTTCAACCGGTCGTCGCAACATCCCCGGCCGGTCGCCTGCCGACTCGCGCCGCAGCGGCGAGGGTCCGGTTGAGGTGCATTTCAGCCGTCGCGTCCCGCTGGCCCCGGCGTCAGGTTTGGAAAGATGGGCCCGTGACTGAATTGCCTGACCGAGAACCTGCCCGACGACTGCGCCCAGCGATCCTCTTGAGCACTACCGAGGACGCGTGCACCGTGTTCGCCGGCGGCAGGAAGGAAACGGTTGCTTACGCGCGAGCCGTCCCCACGCCGCGCACCGAGCGGGTGGCGCCCGGTCATCTGCTTGCCGTCGCTGTCACAGCCGCCGTCTCCAACGTCGTTGTCTGGCGCTGGTTCGACGCCGTCGTCCTGGAAGGTGTCGACGGGGCCATCCGACTCTGGGAACCAGCCCACGGGACCGTGCTCGCCCAGCCCCGAGATCCCAAGCTCATCTACCGACCGGGGAGCCGCGCTTACCGGTCGGCTGGCCTCCCCGGCGCAGAGTGGTGGGTGGCCGGACCCGCGGTCGACAGCGCCGAGGATGCCGACGTGAACTCAACGAAGTCCAACAGTTCTTTACCAGCGCTGGGCTGTGGGAGCGGCTCACCTGACGTCGCCAACCCACCCCGGCGCGGTCGGACTTTGCGTCTGCGCTGCGCTGCCGCTCCACGGAAGCGCCATTGAGCCAACGCCCCCGTAAACAAGTTGAAGAGACCGGATGAGGATCGTCTACGGGATGACGGCGTCGGCTTCGATCTCCACGAGCAGCGCAGAGTCGATCAGTTTGCTGACCTCGACCATGGAGGTAGCGGGACGGATCGCGGCGAAGACCTCGCGATGGGCACGTCCGACCGCCTCCCACCGGCTGATGTCAGTCACGAACATCCGGGTCCGTACCACGTCCTCCAGCCGCGCGCCCACCTGCTCCAGCGCGAACTGGATGCGGCGCAGCGCCTCGCGCGCCTGCTTCTCGATGTCGTCTCCCCCGACCGCGCCGCCGCCCTCCGCGGCCGCTGTCGTACCGGCGACCGACACCCACTGGCCGACGCGCACCGCGCGTGAGTAACCGACCAGCGACTCCCAGCGCGCTCCGGAGGAGACCGTCTGCCGCTTCATCACGAACCCCTTTTGCATCTTCGTCGCCCCAGACGTCCGCGTCACCGGGCCCGCCCACCGTCCGCGCACGTGGCGACCGGTCAGCGATCGTCCTGCAAGGCGCCCCAGACTCCGAGTGTTCTAGACAACCGCGTCGCATTAGTCCCCGTGGTAGACGGCCTCCACGTTGTGGCCGTCGAGGTCGCGCAGGAACACGCCGTAGTAGCCCGGGTGGTACTCGGGCCACTCACGGGGGGCGTTCAGAACCTCCGCGCCCGCCGTCACAGCGGCGTCGTGGACCGCATCGACGGCGTGGCGGTCGAAGGCGCGGAAGGCCAGGTGCAGTTCCCTCGCCTCGGAGCCGGTGGCTGGACTGAGCCAGAAGTCGGGAATGCCATCGGGGCCGGACAAGCCCGCGACGAAGGCATCTCCGTGTGGGAAACGCATCACCTCGCGCATCCCGATCGGGGCGAACGTACGTAGGTAGAAGGCGAGCGACGCGTCGACGTGGGCCACCTGAACACCAATGTGATCGAGCATGGCTGGAGGTTAGCGGCGCCCTACGACACTCTCAACGTCGGACAGCCGACCTCCCTGCTCGGCGCTGCTGTTGCCGACTATCTCGTCGCGACAAGGCACGACCGGCCGCAATCTCGTCTGCCAGGGGTGCTCAATCGCGCGACCGGCACCTCCGACCCACTTCAGTTGATCGGTCAGCGGTACACATCGCTTGGGTGGTCGATGTGCACGATGTCGACTAGGGCGTGTCTGACCGATCTTGGCGGTGGGTGGCGGCAGTCTGGGTCGATGAATCGTATGCAGGTCCTTTCGGATGCGATGTGGGCGCGGATTGAGCCGTTCTTGCCGGATCGGACACCT
>JAABUW010005220.1_pt1 | contig 17055 bp, 23 predicted proteins | sample 5560081 | NCBI WGS metagenome assembly JAABUW01 (sample SAMN10711882, study PRJNA513363) | rock metagenome | isolation source: Antarctica rocks | place: Antarctica: Victoria Land, Knobhead sud | reverse complement strand
CTACAGGCGGCAATGGCGGAGTTGCAACCGTCATTGATGGTACCAGCAGCTGTGCGGCTGACCGCCATCTCGCTGCGGCTCGTTGCAGGGATATTGCCAAATCACCAGTCTTCCCACCAGGGGGAGGGTGTGGACCAAGGAGAGGAACAGAAGTTGTCGAAGATGGTGCAACATGAAGCTCGGTCAGGCTGTACCCTACTATCGTTGGCAAGGATCGAAGCATTATTGCGGTCGAGTGCAGTATCTCATGGCGCTACTGGAAGAAGCGGTCCGAGTCATGGCAGTATCGAAGAATTCGTTGATCGAAGCTTTGACACTGGATGCTGCGGCAGATGACGCGTCACGGACCGTCTTCCAGTCCATCCGCGGTCTCGAACAAGACCCCGAAGAAGTCTGCGGGACGTGGGCGGCAGAGCTTCTACTGTCGATGTGTGTTTCCAGGCAGAACCGACAGCGTTCTACGTTGCTGTATCCGGCTCCTTCGACCCTGACGAGCAAAGGGCTCAAACCGAGGACTCCTTCAGGTTCCGAGGACGAGGGCGAGGACGAAGACGAGCTTCCTTCTCCATCCGAATTTGTCCGAAGGAAGCCAGATCCGAAAGCTGCCCAAGCTGTGCCTTTGATCGAGCCACGAGCATCGAAGGTGAACGATGACGTTGTCAAATCCGGAAATGCGGGTAAGTTGTCTTGTTTCAAAGCGCCTCTTTCTAGACACTGATCATCTTGTTCAGAAGATCCGCTCTGTATTTCCGATTCTGAACCGGAAGATCATCGTCCACCGGGGCTGCGTACGAAATCATCAGATTCCGCAGCCCTCCGACACTCCGGACGCAGTCAGGCTCGCAAAAGTGTAGACTACAGCGTTAGACGTCACCCGCAGGACGAATATCTTCCAGCCGTTCGAAAACGGCCAAGAGTAACGCAAGGCGAAAACAGTACTTTGGACTCTCAAACGGCGCCAGTCAAGCGCAACAAGGCGTGAAGTCGCCGAGTGTTGAGGTCATCTCGCGACGCTTGCCAGCGTTCAACAAGAATCTGATTGCGGAGGTCAAGATGGTCGAAAGTCTGATGGGCACGCTCTGCAATTGGGATTTTTGACGAAGACCCGGTCCTTGTCGACTTCGGCGAAGCAAATCTGGAGGTTCTCAGGTTGTAGCGTAGACATCATCCCTGGACACAAGGGGTAGCTGTGCCTTTATTCTCGACTATTCCACTGATCCCCGATCTTGAACCTCTCCATATGTTAATAGGCTCTCGCAGCGTGCAGTCAAGGCTGTGTACAGAATGTAATCGTTGTCGTTCCAAACTTCCGTGAGAAAGACTTCTATGCCATGGTCTTTCAATTCCTCTGCAAGATTCAAGGTATGACAGCTATGCATGTGCAGTTTGTGTCGTCGCAACCGCAAAGAGATGGCTAGATCCCAGACTCCAGGTCTGGTGGAATGCGCGACAAGGCGAGCTCTCGGCAAGTCCCGTCAACCGGCCGGCTCCAGCCCTCGCCGCGTTGCGCCCTAGCCCTAAGGCTGCCTGAGGCCAGCAAATGCTGTGCGTGCGCGCTCGACATGCATAAGCGTTCACCGGCCTTGACCGCATGCTGATGAGATAGACTCGTGGCGCGTATGCGCTTCTGCCGCGTATGCGCTGTCGGTTTGCTCTCAGAGATGGGCTAGGATGTGTGGGCGCGCGCGCCAGAACAGCGAATCGCTCGCAGATGCTGGCGCCTCATGCGCGCGTACGCGCCTTGACTGCTCACGCTCCAAGCGTTTTTGGGAAGCTCAGGGATGATGAAGCGCATACGCGCTCAATTCGCCGCGGCACCTCAAAGGCGTCTGCGCTGTTCTCTGCACAATCCTTCAGTAATGCTTGGCGCGTAAGCACCTGAGGCGCGTACGCGCTTCGAGTGCGCAGGCACTCAATTATCCAACTATCCTCAAGCCTCAGGCACTAATCCCTGCGTGGTGCTTGCGCACTGCGAGCGCGTACGCGCTCGCTCACGAGCATGGTACACTAAGAGCGAAAATCCCGGCGCGTGCGCGCTTCATGCGCTCATGAATAGTCTGAGTAAGGTGGCAAGTGTGGCGCGTAAGGCCCGTTCTTTCGTACGCGCAATTTCCTACAAACTCTCATCATCCTCCAAGATCTCCTCGATCGGCGGCACGGTTTGCATGCTATGCTCCTCCCACGCTGACCCAGACGTCGTCATCGAGTCTTGTCCGTGCCGCGCCACATGTGATGACGGTTCGGGAGATGTGAGCACTCGCTGAGACGCAGGAGGCGTCTCTAAGCCGAATCTGCGCGAAGATACAAAACGATCCTTACGCAGATCTGTTTCTCGCCTGCGATCGGTGGGAGACCGCTCGCGTCCCCGTTCTCCCCTACTGCCTTCCTTCGTGGGCGACCGACTACGGCTCCTCGCGCGGGTCCGCGGAATGGGAGAAATGGCCTTCCGCTTGCGGCCTCCTGCATCATGCCGCTGCGATGGCGACCGTTCTTGTTGTGCGCCCGAAGCAAGCGACGTTCCCTGTGACTCTTGAGCGGAGTACGTCAACCTCCCATCGATGTGGGATATGCAAAAGCCGTGACGCTTGAGCTCATCCATCGCGTTACAGTTGGAGCTTTTAGACCAGAAGTCTCGCACGTCACGCAACGAAGATCGGGGTAAGATCCAAAGGACCTGCCCAAGCTGCCACGCTTTACGAACGCACGAGTAGGAAACAGTTCCGTTCGGTATGATTTTCCGAGCCATGCCGACGAGGAACACGTGCTGATGGAGATCATACTGTGCTGTCTCCAGTTGACTCAGTAGGTCATCCGCCCCCGATACCGACAGTACTGTATCACGGATGCGGATTCGGGATGCTTCAAAGGTGAGCACTCTTAGCAACCGGAAGCCAGCGTCTGGCTTCGCTGAGATGGTGAGGTGATACTCTTCCCTGTCTTTGGCCATCTGGACTAGGGCCTCGGTAAGAAGGTTGCCCGCATGCTGCAGTCGTGCCTCGGCTTGCTGGGACTGTTCGATAAGGTGATTATGAGCGATTTGAAATGCGCGCCGATCGTTCGACAATGCGACTTCGGCGTCAAATCGTTAATCCTCAAGCTCGTCGTTGAGTGCGTCTCTTCGTTCACTTTCCTTCCGCAGCCGTAACAGATCTGCACGATATTGCTCGATTTCAGTGGCGGCGGCGTCCAGCCGGTCTTGCAGGTTGCGTGCTCTATTCTGTGCGACATTCAGGTCGCCACCAGTACGCTTCAGGTTCTCTTCAAGTTCTTTGATCGTCTGCTCCCTTAGTAAGAGTAAAGCAGACGATCGCTGCTGTGATTCGTCCGATGCTTGCGTCTGCTGGCTCAGTTGATCCTTCAGGGTACATCTCTCCTTCTCAGCATACGCGAGTTGTCCTTTCAAATTTGTCGCTTCGTCTTCAAGCCGGACCAGCCGCAACCGGACGTCTTCGCTGTCTTTCTGCATCGATGAAAGCTGCTCGTTCGTTGCCCTGAGCCGTGCGGTCAAGTCTTGATTTTCTGCTTGGGTCTCCACCATGTCAGCTCGTGTAGAATTCTCATAAGTAGTAATCTGTCTACTCACATCTTCCAGCCGATCTCGTATACTATCGCATTCAGCACGAGTGAGATCCGCTGAGTGAGCAGCTGCGCTCCTCTCCGAGTTGGCTGAAACTCTCAGAGCTGCAACCTCAGCTTCGAGGTCGCGCAAGGCTGTCCGGCTGCGTTGATTCTCGGCTGTAAGTTCGTCAACCATTCGCTCACGCGCGGAGGCCTGCGTCTTCATTCTATCGCATTCCGCGCACATATTATTCATCGGAGTCGAGTTCGCGATGCGTGAATTTTGAGGGTAGTCCTGCAGAGCGCAGGTTGCGGCGGCGCTGAAATTCGTAAGAGGCATCTGTAAGGCAATATAAGCGGCGCCCTGCGGGAGGTAAATGGTATTGCTCAACGCACGTTCTGAGTTCCAAAGAATCCACGACACATCTCTAATTTGCAATACAATGTACTGACATATCGGCTTGACTGGTTGGGAGGAGCACACGCGATCGGCAGGAACAGGCTTGGGCGATCAAGATCGTGATCTTCACCGAATGGCCGTCCACAGCGACGTTCGCGTCGCAGCCATTCTTCTCCTCCGAGACTCGCCCGTGATGAATAGGTGAGAGGTCGCTGCACTCCGCGAAGAAGGTTGGCGATCTGCTGCGTGACGGCTTCCGCGGCCACGCTTTCAACATCAGCTCGGCTTACCAGCTCGGCTGCAAGAGCGAGTTCTGCATCCTGCGCGGCTAGCCTCTCTGCAGCCTCGCTTCGAAACCCCAGGGAAACTGCCAGAGCCCCGAGTCTCTGCGACTTGAGGCACCCGGCCACGCTTGCCGGCGGACGCTCCGACGTATCTCGCTTCGGGTTCACAGAATCTCGGACGGCCATCAGCCACAGCTGCTGGTATCCAACCTCCCGGTCTCGTTCGAAAGAGGTTGATGGATGCGGCCTTACATCGTTCACGCCATACTCGACACGAAGCTCGCTCGGGCGAAAATACGACGCGAAGAGCACTTGGCGGACAGAACGTCTGTCCTTACTTGGCAGCAGGCCTCGTAGGAACTCGAGCAGGAGTTAGTGCAAGACCAATGCTTTGCAGTCACTTAACGGACTGTAAGGACTTCTTGTATAATCTCCTCGCATCTTTGCGTCCATGGAGGTTTTTCGGTGCTATGCGACGAGGACCTAAAAGAATCTCCTGCCGCGGCCTCGCATTTCTCTTTATCTGCAAGCCTGCCCAGCTTTATCCAGCCCTTAGAGGACGTCATCTCATGGGTTCCAGTATGATAACGACGCTGTATCTAATGATTGTGACGTATGCCAAGTCTTCGATGCGTCGCGTCGAGCAGAAGGTGAAGTATATGAAGAAGGAATTCAATTTGCAGGTCGTCTGCCTGAAGGAAGCGGACTTTGTTTGCCCCACTATGTTGGATGCCAAGACAAGTACGTGAACCGGCTTTTGATCGCTTGGCAAGCCGGAAGGCACCGATAATGCCCGCGAACAACGGCTTGCTTGGCGCCTCGAACTCCTTTTCTGCTGATGACTTTGCGCTTGGAGATATGTGTGCTCATTAAACAACGTCATTCAATCATGGAGGTGTCTACGCCCTCGTCGGTCAACACCCGCTTAATATCCATCTCACAAGCTCGCGCGCGAATTAATAAGCCCCATCGATGGATCTCGTTAATCCACTCCACCAACCTAATAACATCGAACGCGTGGGTACAATCGCGTTGATCGAGAAAGCCCATATAGCAGCCGTTCCAGACGTTAGGCTCATCGACATCGTTGGGACGTAGTCTCCAGATCGTATAACATGGGCCAGTGAACGTTATTGTATCTATAAGTCTCGCGAGACTAGACATCGCGCAGGAAGTGTGCAAACGCCGGTTCGAGACAAATTAGACATCGAATTCTCAAAATGTGGTAGTCTCCCTTCCCGACGGGTATCTCTCCAGTAGTGCGCTATGGCTGAAATCTGAAGCTTGACCATCGGTGGGTGGTCTCGAAGAAAAGGATATTTTGCGGCACGGGATGTTTAGTTTGCCGCTCTTTTGATGTACGTACTTTTCATTTACTTATATATATCAAGTCCCACTGCATGATCATGGCCGTTGGGTTGGATGGGCCTGACGGGCGTAGCTGCGCTGATCTACCCGGCGGCTCGTTCAAGCTACGGCGCGTACGTCCACATCACATCACGTAGGAGCAGGGGAAGGCCATCTCTCTCAAGGATTGTATCTGCCCCCTATCGTCTCTACTTAGGTTACTATAGCGCGAACGATGCTTTCGGCCAAGAGTGCCAGCTCTCAGTCCGCGTAAGAGCAATACTCCGAGTAGCCAAAGTACCCACTGACAAGTTCCAGACAGCAAGGCGTCCAAGTAAACAGCTTTCAACAAAGTGCAGAAGCGATGCCCTCGGAAGACAACCTCCACTATCCTCCTAGCTCCAGACGCGCGGCCAGCTGCATGAAATTGCCATTGGAGATCGAGTTTTTGTAGTCGTAGCCATTGGTGAAGCTGAATATCTGCCAGCGCAACCCGCCGCCGCATGACTTGGTATCCCAGCGCAACACCTGCTCGTCGAAGACATTTTGCGCCATCTGCGCCCACAGATTCGACGTCTGTTGACCGTCGATCTGGAATAATGGCGATGGAAAGCCCTTCTCTGCTGCTGTCATGGCCGCCAGAGCCCAGGTCGATTGATCATCATTCCCGAGAAACGTGCTTTGATTGACGGGCGCAAAGTCGAGCTTGTCTCCATTGGATTGGAAAATCAGGGCCTCCGAAATGCGGTCGTTGTAGGTGTCGTCCCCAGTCAGAGCCCAGTAGTTAATGAGTGAATCCCACGCCAGACCGCTCTCCCAGAAGTAGTAGGGATCCGGGAATAACCCTGGTATGCTGGGGCTGCCATTCTTGCCTTCGTATAGGTCGATGATGTTTGAGGCGATGGTTTTCGCCGCGTCGCTGATGGATTGAACGCTGCTCACGTCAACTTGGAGAGCGTCTGTGATGCCTGCAAAGGCCAGTGTACTGGCTAGAGCAGCCGAGTGGAAGGACCGCATAGCCAATGTAAGAGAGATCGAACTTATCAGGTACAGCAGAAGCAGAGCAAGAAGCCGACGCCTTGTCACCATCTATATCGTATCTATAATTAAGATTACTTATTTGGCTTTTCGAGGTCCCCAATCCTAAGATCCTACAAAAGAGCGTTTTTGAGGTTGGATTGGCCACGGGAAGTACGGCTGTCGATGGCCCCCCCTTGGCAGGAGAATTTGTGCGAGTGGGCGGTGGCGGAGCAGCCAAGCGGTTGCTAGCCGATTCGAGACATCCTGATGGCAGCCTGGCCTTCGGCCTTCGACGCGAACCTCAAAAATTCCATCACGACTCCCCATTACCTTTACAGTCTCACGAATCGCATCCATGATTCGAGTTCGTAGAGAGGAAGACATCGACGAATGCGTCTCTCTGCTCCACAGTGTGCATGAGCGCGAGGGCTACCCTCGAGGCACCAACGACTTCAGGCGTTTCATCACCCATAGCACGCAGGAAGCGTGGGTGGCTGAGCTCGACACCAACATTGTAGGCCATATTGCTGTGGGCGAGGCGGATGCCGAAGATCTTGCTGTTCGCACCTGGAACAGCCTTCATCCTGAGGACGACAACATAGCTTTGGCCAAGAGACTGTTTGTGCATCCTGACGCACGAGGAAAAGGGATTGCAGCGTCCTTGCTCAAACATGCTGCCGCATATGGCACAACAAATCGAAAACGCCTCGTCCTCTTCGTGTTGATTGCCGACGAAGCAGCTATACGGCTCTACCGTCGACTTGGGTGGGAAGAATACGGAACAGGCTCTTTCCGGTTCCGAAATGATCTCCAAATGAGCATGGACGCAATATGTTTTGCAAGCCCTGCTGGAGCTTGATCGCCTCTATCTATGGATGCCATCTTTCGATTCCGTTCTCCTGCCGCTGAGGACGATAGTTGCTTAGAGCGTTGGGACAGTGACCAGATAGAGCCTCTCGGCTCCAATTCTGCCGCGACCTTCCTTTTCTGCTTCCTTCAGCACCGCCTCGAGGTCCTCATTCGCGTTGATGTGAAGACCTTGCAGAGATTTGCACCTTTCGTCCGCCGCCAGAGCGACCATGGTGTCCGCTGGGAGCTGCTCAGTCTGCCTCTTCAGATCCGGACCCATGATGTACGCTAGAAATTGCTGCAGGGCCGGGTTGTCCATAGATTTCGGGTTGATGGCGTCTGTGGGATTAGCAATCTCAGTCAACACGGTGCCCGGATGCACAGCGAAAGATAAGATGCCTGTCCCGTCGAGTTCTCCAATGAGGCTCTCGTGGAACTTGGAAATAGCTGCTTTGGATGCTGCATAGGCCGACATGCATGGAAGTGTCATGGTCGCGACGGCAGATGAGACACTCATCACGATACCGGACTTACGCTCGTACATTCCAGGAAGTACAGCACGGCACTAGTGGCGAACAAAAAGTCAGCACTATTCTGGCATCGATGGAATTGTTGACCATGATCAACGCAAAGTGTCACGCCGGTCGGCGGTTCCAGAACTTACCATGGCTACCGGGGCCCGGACATTGACCTCCTGCACACGCCACCACAAGTCGACATCCTCGTCTTCGTGAACCACCAGGGAGACCCTCGTGATTCCGGCGTTATTGATGAGCTTGATATTGGTCAGCAACCTGAGAGTAGCAGAGCGGTCTCACTATCTTACTATGTCAACTGGTCCAAGCTGGCTCTCGGTCTGCGACACGATCTTCTTGGGTGCGCCTTGCTTAGTAACGTCTCCCACAACGGCAATGGCCTCACCTCCAGCAGCCTTGATCTCGTCCACAACAGCCTTGAGTTTGTCCTCGCGACGAGCAACGCAGGCTACTTTAGCGCCGGCTGCTGCGAAAGCTTTGGCGGTGGCGCTACCGATGCCCGCGGACGCACCGGTGATCAAGGCTACGCGGCCACTGAGCTTGCCCTTGTACTTCTCGGGTGCGACGAAGGGGTAAGTCTCGTAGAGCTCTGGCTCTGGCATTCCTGATCGAGGCATGATGTTGATGTTCGGTATTGAAAACGGTTGGTCGTATACAGTCGATGATCCTTCAGTCAGGTATGTGAGTATAACTGATGGTAGATGTACAAAAGAGTGCGAGCACGCTGTCCTTTATATTTTATTTGCCTTTGCTGCGGTAGGGCCCACGAGAGCGCGGCGCTTGTCAGACCACAAAACTCCGTCTGATGATTGTGCCTCCGTACCTAGGGTTACATGTAGGCAGCGAAGCGTACACAGTCATGATCAAGGTTGGTTTGGCAGATGCGAGTTGCGACAGTGGCTTGCAGGATATTTCTCAAAGCAGTCAGTATTGTGATGTGTACCAATAACAGAGCTGCGTTGCTGGATGTATACGACGTTGCCCTATCTCCGTCCTTGTCCGAAAGATGATCCTACAGACTCTGACATCGTCTGTCTTCAAACCTCTAGCAGACCTCAACGCCCTTCGATGTTTGATATACGGCGGAACGATAGCACATGCGCCAACTGCGAAAATGAAGCCACGTGATAAGACACTCACTAAACTACTCGAAACGGTCACGATGCCATGGCCCTGAAATCGATCGTGGAACGTGCAATATACAGCAGACTGCCTAGAAGAGGAGCCACTCCGGCATTTCATCACCGTTGGCCGTTCCTCTCAGAAATCGGAACGTGGACGTGGGACTCCCGCGCTCCGCCAGTTCCTGGAGTCTGCAAGTAGGATGAGGTGCGGGCCTACTAATCTTCGGCGGTCGCTGCCAATCATGCCATCGCGCAGCGGCCATAACGATAAGCAGTCTGTGAACGATTGGCTGGCATGCATGCACACGCCACACAGGCACTGCTGCCTAGCAGGGGCGCCCCCGTTATTACCCGATCGCGGATTTGGGTCCCGTGATCCGGGGGTTTGAAATCTCATGTGGCCACCCCGCTCAGAGGTGGCGAATCGAGAGCTTCCCGTTCGCTCAGCTGAACTCAAGCTCGCAACCGGCTGATTAGTACTACGGTGGGTGACCACGTGGGAATACCGGCTGCTGTACGTTCTTGCATTTTTGCATTCTAATCTCTTCGCTTCATTCTCTGAGGTCTGGTGGCGACTCCAAGGCCTAGGAGTACTCTTTTAGTCGGCTGGGGACTTCAAGACCTGGGCAATACTTTGCTCTGTTTTTGATATCTCTAGCACGCGGAACTGGCTGCGAGGATCTCGCGGCCATTTGGGTCTTCGAAGTGGACAACAAGCATATGATCGCCCTCGATACCGCCACGCACACACTGTTATTGAACTCTGGAGTGAAGTACGACTCGGCAAGAAAAGATCACTAAACGCCCTTGGCATCATCCAGCTCCCCAACGCAGACTCGGAGCCTAGCAGTCGTTGCGCGGCACAGCATGCTGCTGCAAGAACTTCCTTTTGTCCGCCTAAGGTAGGTAACTCGCGGGAAACCGGTGGAAAGGTTCAACTACCCAAGCCAAATCACCTACTCAACCCGCGAACATGAGCCGCACAAATACCACCCACCTCACCGCCTTCACCCTTTCTGCTCCCCACTCAGCTACCATGACCTTCCCTTCGGATGACTCGAACCGCATTTTCATCGCTGTGAGCCACGGTAGCCGATGGCGGATGCCTTTGCACTGGCATCCGTCCAAGGCTTGCCGCTGCATCAGCGTCAAGTGTCTTAGCCGACATCTGCGTGTGTATAGAGCGAATGACAAGGGCAGTGGCGACTGGCTTGGTGGGCCTCGAACTGGTGCTGTTATGTTCGAGCCAGGTCAGAGAGTGACCTGGGGTTCAGCCAGACCGTCTCGCGATCGGAAGGGTTGTACGGAGGAGTGGAGTGTTGAGTTCGTTGTCACCGACGTGGGTCTTCACCGTAATGTAAGTTCTTGCCCCGTGTGCCGTTCATCAGTAGGACAAACTTCCTGGCTCATACTCGACGAATTTCCAGCTTGCGAGTGCGGCTCTCGACCGCGATATCTACCCACTACTATTCAGCACTCCTTTCTGGCTAAAACTCGTGTTCACTCTGCTACGTTTCTTCCTGCCCCGAGCATATCAAGCTTTACTATCCTCTCTGCTATGGATCCAACTGCAGACTATTCTCTATGCGCACGACTTCCACGAGTACCATGGCCGCATCAATTTCACCTGGCCTTGGACAATGCAGCCAATGGGCGGCCGGCAACCGCGGTGGGCTCGCGATATGCAGTTGCAGTCTCAGTATCTCATTACAAATATTGTGATGGCGGCGTGCTATTGGTTTGGGTATTTGGTACTGGGCATGAGGGGAGAGTATGCTGAGTATACGCCTACGCTGGAGGGAGGAGGAGATGTTGGGGAAGGGGATGGTGTGAGATGGGACGAAGCACTGCTGAAAGTGGCTAACGAACGAAACGGCCAGGGTACCGGAACGCTGATCGCTGAGGTACCTAGGTGAAACTGTGAAGAACGCAGACTGCACTGCCCAAGATGAGCTCGATATATTTCCCAGCAGAAGAAGAACGCGTGCTCATGCACTGGCTGGGATGAAACAGATGCTTTCCAACGACGAACTCGGACTCTTGAGGGACGACCCTTGCTGTACTCGATATCGCAAGCTGGAGCTGGGAGGCATGTGCAGCTCATGCTCGTGCGACATTTCGTCTGATGTGTATCACAGCGAATTGCACTTTCATGAAGTATTAGTCTCATATACTTTTCATTTCCCGAGGATCACGTTCGCCACGATCCGGTACCCTTCGACGTCTGTCGAAATTTCATTCGCTCACGAATGGCTGTCTCGATTCTTGTCCTACCAGCGCAGCCTTGCCGTTGCAGCTGGGATGCCCTCAAAAAACTACCAAGTCGTCAGTTGGTTGGTCGCGTATAATGGTAGGCAGTGTGTTTGAGCAGCGAGCAATGCGGCTTTTGCCGCAGTTGATCGCCTTCCTTGCAACGCTGTACGAGATATATGGTGGCAATGCACGTCAGCTGCCGCCCGCGCTCTCCGGTGAACGAATCGACCAAAGAGGACCTAGCTCTCCACACCCTTCCGCGGCGGAAAAGCGGGAGAACCAGTGTGTCGGTATATACAGCGTCTACGGAGAGGTCTTGTAGGTGCAACATGCCGAGTCCCGATGCCTGCCTTCATATTCGACTTTACAGTATCAGCCATGTAGTTATAACGGCCCAGTGGCCTGCTTGCGGCCTCATCAGGTTTCTTCTTCACGACCAAGGCACTGAGCCCGCACGACCAAGGCTCTGAAACCAGCAGCGCCGCTCGCCACGTCCTGAGGACCTCTCGAATCCTAAGCCTCTCCTCGCAGAACGCGAGACAGGGCGCATTGCGCCCACGAATCCCGATCATGGCGGAAGACGAAATCGATCACTATCGCCTCACTGAGGAGATCATCGAACGTGTGCTGAGGCAGATTTTCCCGAAGACGAAGAACTTCAAAATTACCGTAAGACATCCTCACAGTTCGGGATCCCAGGAGGCGTGCGATGCTGACTTGGTGATGCAGTTCAGGGCCGACAAATACAAGTTCCAGGTGCCGCAGAAGTTGACGGAGGTACTGGATATCTTTGCTTCTTCCCACTTCGTCTCGTGGTTGAGTTGGGGCGAAACCCGCTGATCGTGAGGACAGAAACAAAAGCAACTGCTGATCGACAATCGCGAGCAAGACAGCGAATGATGTGCGGGAGGCGAGGATGCTGCAGCCTTTTGACGACTCGAGCTCGAGGCGAGGTTGATGTGGTGGCGGAATGTACAGCCTATCGCTTGGTGTGCACCCCAGTGTTTGGGAGTCTATGTAGATAGCAGACCGATCCGTAGTTTTGAGACTGCCCGTTGACGACACAATTCAGCAGGTAACCGGTCGGCCCTTCCAGCCTTGTATTCAACCGAGCTATCGAGCACACCAGTTAGCGCTGTGACATCTGAGCCTCGCATACAATTTCTTTGTACTCCCGATGGCGAGAAGGCGGTGCACAGTAGGGTATGTAAGACGGCGGGGGCGCCCTCAAAGCTCGGAGGTGAAGCAGCGCACAAGTTTAGCACATCATCTCGGACCAAAACTTCCTTTCACGTGGGTACACTCTTTGTGGGAGCATGCATGACCCTCATTGGTTGACAGAGCAGTTCAACGAGTCTTGCCGTGAAGCAGTCAGCTATCCTGTGAATCTCGTTTACCCCGAGGCCTACGAGCAGGAATTGTATTCTTACGTGCAACAGCTGGACACGAGAGAACATGAGCTCTTCTGTATCGAGTCGAAGACTGCGGTCGAGTTTCTGGAGCTTGATGACGAAGTCGAAGGCTTCCGCAACACCACAGTATACACATATGGGGAGCTTGACGACCAGCTGAGGCTAGCATCTCAAAATCCAGACCCTATGAGCAGATATGTGTAGGTTGGTGACATTGCAACTACGAGCCAGTGACTGATTCGTGACACAGGTTTGTGAACGCTCCAAATGCAAGAGACAGGCTCAAAGTTGATCGTGAGATGTTCGCGAGGATTCTCACATATCACCAGGTTATGCCGAGCTATCTAGACCTTGTCTTTGCTTTCGGAAAGCAAGAGCATCCGAAGGATTTCCACTTCTGCGGCTTTCGAGCGGACTCACGCCTGGACAACGACGCTCCAAAGCTGGAGTTGCGCGAACGCCGTCGATCTGGTCGGGAGCTGAGAATGTGTTACAGCTTGAGATCAGTCGAGAGCGTGGAGTCTCAGCGGCATTGGCCGTGGTCGATTAGGCAATGTGCTGTATATCACGCTTACGACGTCGAGACAGAACTGGCGACATGGATCGTTATCAAAGCCAACAAAGTGATCAGGAATCGCATAAAGTCGATTGTTGACAATCGAACGCCATCGGTTCAGAACTCGTTCGCTCTCGAGTACCCGGCACTCCCAAATCGGCCCTGGACACTCATCACATGATATGTTCATGGTCAACGGAGAGTTGGCGTTGGTACATCAATTTCTTGGAACAAAGATTCCAGCAGATTTCAGCCAAGACACTGACTGAATCTACGACGCTCGAGAGTCTGAGGCAAGAGATGTCCGCACCCGTTGCTGCACCAAATTCAGATACAGGTAACGAAAGGAATGGGCGAGATGAACAGCAGGGAACCTCCTTTGACCAGCTGCAGGATGTTCACTTTGTCGAGGAGAAGACCAACGAAGCGCTTCTTGTCGTGAAGGGCAATCAAGACGTGCTGGACTCTTTGAGGCAGCATTATCAAGATAGCTTCGACATGCTGCGTTACGACGACGACTTAGATGTCTCCCAATTTCAGGCGATACCTCGATTCCGTGACAGGGTCGAACGCGTGCAGAAGGAGCTCGTCATGCAACAGCATCGGCTTGAAACGCTGCTGAAGATGATCGCCGACCGAAGAAGTTTGGTAAGACCCATCACCCCATTAATGGCTCTTTGACTAAGTGCTCGATAGCTACAAAGTACCGTCCAGCACCGAAGCACGCTCATGAACTACATGCTTGCAGAGAAAGCGCAGGAGTCCACCGATAACATGGCAAAAATGACCCATGAAATGCAGAATATAGCACAGTCTACCAAGACCGAGACCGTCTCGATGCGGATCGTTACGTTCGTAACATTAGTTTATTTACCGGGGACGTTCATTTCGGTCAGTGTACTCATGGTATCAATCGGGTAGGACGAACGCACCTGCTGACAAGTTCTCAGACCTTGATGAGCACGTCAATCGTCACGTTCCGGCCAGCTGACTTCTCCAAGAGTCGACGCTATATCAATTCCGATGCTCTCAGTCTTTTTGCAGAGATCAGTGTCACACTCTTGCTGTTCACGGTGGCAGTTTGGTGGCTGTTCAATTGGCGAGAGAGACGAAAGGATAAAAAAGCAGAGCTACGTCGACTGACTCCTCTGTGCTAGCTGTCCGGTCTACGATCTGCAGAGTGCGTCTATTACAAGGTGGTTACAGATAACATGTTCTACTAAACCATGTACCGCACGTCATGTTGGAGTTTGGCCTACCCTCTCGAGTCTCCTGATCCGCAAGTGGTAAAGATATGCCCGTTAGCAGGGCGAGCGCTTAGCTGCAAGCCACCGCCGTGGTGTCATGCACGATCGAGTACCTATCAATAGGATGGCAGCGCTAAATATCAGGTGTTGATTTTCTCACCGGTCGCCGGGATGCATGGATCCGTCCAATAAGTTGTTCGCCTTTCACTGATGTCTGCGAACCAGAGTGGGGCTGTCCGCTCTGTATGGAGCGCATCAAATACTCTCAAATACTCTGTTATTCGACGTGAAGAGCCCAGCTTCTTCGTGACCAGTCGCAGACAGGACCGCTGTGGCACGACGTTCTGCAGCAAGCTCCAATGCCGCGCCGGCAACTCGACCACCATCCTACGACACACGAGTTCCACGAGTGGGCCAACAAGCGCCGTGTACCTGATGACGGCACCTTACAAGATTTCATACCCATCTCAGAGGTGCAGGCTTTCTTTCAAAATACCAACAAAACCAGGGAGCTGTTGAAAGTACTATTTGACGAGGGCGAGGATCGCCCCCATTCTGAGACCGTGCGGAGCGGTTACATGGTGGTGTTCTGTATCCTCACCTCGATTGGCAGAGGTCGTTGCATTCAGCACTTTGTTCGGTACGATGGTCTTCAAGATTCGAAGCTACCATTCTTGAACAGACCAGACCATTTTGGATACGACAGCACGTCACCTCCAGATGATTTCTTCGAAGACTTCGAAAGAACGCAATGGCGCTTCTGCGCTCCGATCCTGGAACGCGAGAGGACATCCCGAGACTTCGGTGACCGGACGATCCTGCCGTTCTTGAACAAAGAACATATCGGCGGCGGAGGCAGTGCAACTGTGCATAAAATCGAAGTCCATCGAGACCACGATCGCCTGGTTGCTCCCATGGTACTATGACATCTACTCCAATCATCTGTGGAAGTGGCTGACAACACTAGCACTCACGGACAGGTGAGCACCGCCTCTTTGCTCTCAAGACTTATACAGGCAGCGATGCGAAGAGGTGGCATGATGCTGAGGTCGACGCGTTCAGAAAGCTGAGAGATGGAGGATCGAGCCCGAATATGATCACCTTCTATGGCAGCTTTATTACTCGAGGCACATACAACGTTGTGCTCGAATACGCCGATCGTGGCACCTTAGAAGACTATTTGACTACAGTCGAGGAGCCTCGAGAAGGGTTAGAGATCCTGAATTTTTGGACTGGCCTCCTGAAGATTCTAGATCCCCTTGCTAAGATACACACGCTGCCTCACAGCGCTGACGATCCGACGGGACTCGGGATGTTCTCAGGGTACGAAAGCCAGATTTTGTGAGATGTACTGATACTGACTGGACCGAGTAGATGTCACCAAGATGTCAAGCCGAGCAACATCCTGGTGCAAACCCGACCTGGTTGTTCAGTTTACGAATGTATATTCAAGCTAGCCGATCTAGGGACAAGCCATTTTCGGAGCAGGATGTCAAAGCAGCCCTCCGTGGACCATCGGGGGACCAGGACATATGGTGCCCCAGAGTTGTTCCGTGCTGACCCGTACGAGGAGACATGGGCTCTGAGAACAACCTGGGCCTCGGACATCTGGTCACTGGGCTGCATTTTCAGCGAAGCGGCGGTATGGGTCGTCAATGGTAACTCGCCAACACATGGGCTAGAAGGCTATCGGAGGAGGCGCTGGGAGGCACATGAGCCTGAGTTCCGCACGCGGGATGCCTTCCACAATGGTGACATTGCACTCGATGCTGTTGATCTGGAGCACAAGAAGATTCTCGGCCAAAAAAAACAGTGTGACCCGATAACACAATCTGTGGTGAACATTGTCGAAGAAATGCTTGCTCTTGACCCCGACAGTCGACCTCCTGCCAGCAATTTGAGGCATCGCAGTATAAAGATGGTTAGGGACGCCAAACTGGAGATCAATACACAGGGTTTGGAACTTGGTGGTGCTCATGTGACTCAGCCCCGGGTAAGTGCGTCGTCGAGTGGATCGAGACGACGTTCGATGATGGTGCCGCCCTCAATGCCAGAACGCCGTCCAGTTCGAGACGACAGACAGTGGCAGATGTTCACAAATCGATCAGATCCCGATAACATGCTGGTCGCAAGCCCTAAGACCATGTCCGTCGCACACGATATTGGCCAGCCTAGCCGAAGCTCCACCACATCATTTGGCGCAGTGCACAATACTATATCTTCGCCGGAAGCCTTCGAAAGACGCTTTGATCGCCAACATGACACCTATGGACGGGATAGAGGTACGACTACAAATTCTATGCAACCAAGTCCGTATTCTCTACAACACCGAAACCAAGAGTCGGACGGCACAGTGAGCGGACCGTCACTACCATCTTCGCCAATTCGAGAGACCGGTAGTCCTTTAAACGTTAATCTACAACAGCCGTCCCACTTAGAAAATCGAATTCCAAAGGCAGTTCAACCTCC
>JAABUW010005219.1_pt1 | contig 17057 bp, 16 predicted proteins | sample 5560081 | NCBI WGS metagenome assembly JAABUW01 (sample SAMN10711882, study PRJNA513363) | rock metagenome | isolation source: Antarctica rocks | place: Antarctica: Victoria Land, Knobhead sud | reverse complement strand
TGTACGAACATATGGTATGCAGCTAATCTATATGTATATGGTGTGTAAGCTCCAATCCATTACATATGGTGACACCACACCATAAAACACCACACCACATCCCCGCACTGATGCTCCTCATCATTCTCCGCGCAATGCCAAACATTAATCGTAGCGAAGCCGCCACACTGCTGGCTCTGATCACCACTGCAGACAAAGGTCGGATCGGTGCAAGTCAGGAGCATCTCGTTGTAGTGCACCACCGTGTTGTTGCCAGTCACGAGCTCGTGCAGTGAGGAGATCTCAGGGCCACAATGGCATTCGGTACCTGCAGGAGAACGTCAGTGAGACTGAAAGAGAAGTATTGGGTACTTGAGTCAGCTTACCAAACTCAACTCCAGCATATGCGAAGCCGCCCTTCAGGCATGCTGAGACACATGATTCTTGAGTCATCTCTTTCGGGTTCATCTTGACCTGCTTGGACGTCAAGGCACGAGCGCCTCCGTCATCGTCGTAGCAGCCAACGTATGTGCAGCCTTCGATCTCTTCGATGATGGATCCTGTTGACGTTGCGGAGGTCGACGCGGTGGCCGTTGAGTCTTCAGTCACGGTCGGGCTGGCGGTGGCCTCACTGCTTTCGCCGGGCATACTCACGGTGAACAGGTGAGTATGAGTGTGGCAAGAGTATCCATCGCAGACGACCTCGGTGCTGGTACTGGTGGCATCGACGGGCATGGAAGCGGCTCTGATCTGGACATACGATTGGATCACGGTATAGTGGGCGTAGCCAGGCCCGCAATTGTCGAAGTGGGCGAAATGAGGTTCTGTCTCGATTATGGTACAGGTAGCATCGGGCGGAATCGTAGCCGTGTCGTAGGGGGTGATCGTCATCTGAGGGGCCCTCATCTGAAGCGGCGGCAGATTCCCTCCGATGATGGGAGCCGTCGTGGCTGGGACGGATTGTTCCCACTGCGGATCGGCATCCCTAGCAACGTTGGGAGGACCGCCCTTCAAGCGACACGGGACTGGCGTGTGACGGGTCAGCATAAACAATTTGTGAAGAGTGGGGTCTATCGAAGGGAGCGCAGTATCGTACTTGTATCACTTTCCGGAGCACACAAAAACCCGCCCGGCATGAGGTAGTCAGGGTATTCCACGTCTTGCGCGTTGGCCACTGCAGCCACTGCAAGGAATGCCGCGAGCTTGGAGAGCATGGTTGCTGTTGTGGATGTGATGGTTGTTGATGAGTATGGGAAGATGGACTTGGATCGATGGTGGTTGATGAAGAGGATGTTGAGTATGATGTGAAAGGAAGAGGAAGAAGAAGAAGTCGAGAGGAGACTTACCAAACATGCAGTCGGCAAGGAAGGTGGACTGGACTTGTGCTGTTAGGAAGCTGCGTCATAAGCAGGTGGCAAGGAAGTCGCTTCTGCTATCGGTGGCCGGCTTCCTCGAATTGGAACACCAAACGCAAGGAAGCATCGGTTCGTGATTCTCGCTCTGCTGAGATGGTTGAGATCGTCATTGCTCTTTCAGATAGAGCATATCTCGTCAGTCATGCGCTTCGAATATGCATGTATGGTCTCAAGGTCTCGTAGCCTCGTGGTATCGCTGCCTCATGATCTCATGATCGTTGACTCAAGACCCCGTTGCTCCAACAGCATGCTCCTCCTCGCCCGAAACCCTATTCTCAACATTCCCACCATAAACACCACCATCCAGAATCCAGCCCTCATTATCATCCTCATCCATTTGCACTCTCCTCCACGTATTCCGTTGCTCCCTCGCCACACCCTTGCCCTTCTCCTCCCTCGCCTTCGGCTTGATCAGACCCTTCGCAAGCGGATTATTGCTGAACGCACCACCACTTTTACCACCACCATCCGGCGCGGGCGGCACATAATCCTCCTCGGGCGCAGCACCCTCATCAGTGCCGTTGAAGTCAGGCTTCTCCACGGCCGCCATCTTGCGCACAACTCTCCCGCCTTTCAGATCGATAGACGCCACGACCTTCCGCTTCTCATACTCCGGCCGCGCATTCCACTCCATCTCCCGCATAACTTTCTGCTGCTTCTTGAGCTGTGCCGCACGCTCAGCAGGTGAAGACCACATGTTCGTCCCCGAGCTCGGAACGTCGTAGTCGGCCGCTTCGTCGTGAATTTGCGTTCGTTTCGCATTTTGTGCTTGATATCCAAGCAGCTTGTCACGATGCAGCTTCGCCTTGTCACCAGCCTCGTCGTCACTGCCGGCAGGTGTAGCAGGCGCTGAAGATAGTGGACTTGAACGAGCCGAAGATGCTTGAGCGAGGAAGTCACGACCGGTGAATGCGCGAGCCTTGCCGTGAGCTACGTCTGCCTTCTTGTGCGTAGCGTTGTTTGCTTTCATTTTCTCCTCGCCGCGTTCGTCTTTGAGGACTCGCAGGACTTTCGATATCTCATCTGAGCTGAGTAGAGGGCTGCTGCAGAAGGTGCAAGGACCGAGGCCCTGCTTGACGCAGATAATTTGGCCGCAGCTGGTACAATTGGGTGCAATATCCAGCAAAGGATGTCGAGTAGCCATGCAGTTGCACTTCCGCTTTTCGAGATCTGTGGCTGCATTCGTGGTAGACGATAAGCTCGGATTTGTCTGAACTTCTAGGCTGCGGATTGCTGAGTCCAAGTCTGAGAGTGTGGTAGATGCGCCATGCATAGCTGTTCCACCAGAAATATTGATCTTCGTCTTCGGCGCTGGCGAAGCAGCTCTGGACGATCGCGCAGAACCAGCTTTGTGAGGTGACAGACTGTCAGAGATCAACGACCCAGCAGCAGAAGGCGGAGCCTTGGATGTGATCGGTTCACTCGTAGGCGCTGCGTCTCCAGTGATGAGCGGCATCTGAGTCGCGTCAGGTGTCCTTGGCCGTATCGCTAGATTATCCGCCACGATATCCTTCTGCCTCTGCCGTGAAGACGTAGGCATATAGTCGTTCTCCGCCGCCTTGACATACGCTCCACCAACCACGCCACGGTCCTCAATTCGCCTGGGTGGCAGCCCATGGATATTGGCCCTTTTCTTCCCGCCTCGAGCTCCTCCACGACCTCGCGGCGCCTCTATGGGTGGTCTCGAAGCTTGCGATGCGCCTTCTTGTCTATCGTGGTTCGTTGTTGTATGAGAAGCTGGCGCGCTCTGTCGTCGCTGATTGAAGCTCGAGATAAACTCCAGCGCCTTCGCGTCGTCGCCCAGGAGGTTCTTCAGGTGCTCCGCCGCCGCATCCTTCGGGAGTGTTTCTGTGTACTGAAGCACCTGCTTCAAGCTCTCGTCGTCTATTGGTAGTAGTTGTTGAAGCCGTGGTAGAGCCCAGTCCTCGAGCTTCGCAGCCATCTCATGCGCAGGTGGTCGCTTCAGGTAGTCGTGCTGTCGACGCTGCAAGTCCGTGTATGGTCCTCTTCACGAGACGGGCATCGCATCATCGACGAGACCCAATAGCAGCAAACGGCGCGTGGTGGCGGAACGGCCCTCAACTTCGCAGAACGAAGACGAAGTGACGGGCGGCAGCGGTCCGGAGGCGCTCACGATGTGTTAAATCGAACTTCATCTTCGGAATCTTCGTATCGTTCGTATCGATTGTGACCTGTACGTGTGAAGAGCGGCATCGAAGATGTTGGCGCATGCATCAGAGGGCAGATGCGAGGCGTGAAATGGCCATGCTGTCAAGCTCTGCTGTCTTGAAGCGACACTCGAGGGTCACGCCACGCATAAGAAGAACGCAACAAGATGCAAGTATTGTAGCAAGTTACTTTGATACCGTCTGCTGCTCAGCTAACCATTGCTCAAACCCACACGAAGCCACCCCGTAAAGACAGTCGCTAATTGCGCTCGATCAAAACAAGAGTCCGCCTGTCCCAAGCAAATCGCACTTGCAGCAAAAACGCCTTGAGAGCCAGCAGCATTAACACTCCGGCAAAACACTCCAGCACAACGACCGACGCAATGTCTTCGCACCCACATCACCGAGTGTCATCACTCACAAACAGCCCAGTACTGGCATCCTTGGATCCGGCGTCTTACTAGGACTCCATATCCTTGATTGGAGTGTCGATGAGGTTGACCTGCACGCCAGCATCGACCATGTTGCTCTTTGTCGAGAACACCTCCTCTTGCTTCGCGGCATCTGGAGTAGCGGTCGTGGCGCCGTCGGCGACATCGCCTTGCTCTGCAGAATACACGCGTCAGCTCTCCATCTCACTAACTTTACATCGGCCCGCGACGAAGTGCTGAGACCATACTCGTGTCATGGGAAGTGCGCTCCTCTTGCCGCAGCGCTGCTTGCGCGGCCTGCGCCTGTTGCTGCTGCTTGATCGCCGAAGCATTGGCTTCGTGAATCATCGGCACGAATGTCTGCGGCGAAGAGGAAGCAGGAGGGACCTCATATGGATATGAGGGTTGGTAGAATGGTTGTGCAGAGTTGAAGGAGGTATTAGAAGAAACGGGCGACGCACCAGCTGCTGTCAGACCAACAGGTTCTGGATAGGCGTACGCCTGCGGGTCGCGATTCTGGCCCATCTGCGCTTGGCCGCCTGGCGGTGGTGGCGGAAGAGTCGGGGTGTGCGGCTCGTCAGTGGAACGCTTCTGCCCGGCTTGCTGCGGTGGCTGCTGCTGGTACATCTGCGGTTGCTGATATCCCTGCGGTGGTGGCGGGTACTGCCCTGGCTGCTGTTGCTGCTGTGGTGGGTACTGCGGTTGGTTTCGGTCGCCGTGCTGTGGAAGTGGCTGACCATAGGCGCCGTAGAGTTGAGTGTTTGGTGGTGGCCCTTGACCGCGCCAGACAGTGTGAGCCGGGACGAAGGCCTGTGTCTGAGCATGCACCGGAGTGAAGACGCATTCCTGGGAAAAGCGCACGCAGTTGGTGCAGCGGCCATCCTCGGACTGATCGAAGCCGGAACATCGAATCTGGAGCCACGTGTCAGTACGCTGTGATGCTCAGCACATGCGATGATCATACCTTGCGACGGCGGCAGTAACGACAAGCGATAGCGGTACGCTGGCGAGGGGCAGGCTGTGGTGGGGGGTACGGCATCTGGCCCGGGTGAGGCTGGTACGGCGGCGCGTACATCTGCTGAGGCGGAGGGAGCGCGCGATACTGGTCAGGATGCTGAGGCTGCAGCGTCTGCATGGCCGGCTGCTGTGGAATTGCCTGGGAGATTGGCGGAATCTGATTATTTTCATCCATGTCAGCTGGGTCCGACGCGAGCGATGGATCGATGGACGCCATGGTGTGGGTGATGAAACGAGGTTGTGGGGGGAAGAAGTTCAAGTTGCAAGGTCAGACCAAAAAAAAGCGATCGAATGACAAGTGACGAGGTCTTGGCAAATCATGCAGCTGCAACGCGCGAATTTGGCAGGCGTGACTTACCTGTTGTGGTCTCGGCGTATACTGGCCGTTGGGAGGTTGGGGCGACCACTGCTGGGGCTGCGATGGGGGTGGTTGATTGCCGTTCCACTGGCCTCCACCGCCGCCGCCAGGAGACGGACTCTGTTGGTGATACATGTCGTAGTGTCGCGGAAGTGGTGATCTTCGGATCGATTGTTTGAGTTTCTGTCGCAGATAGACGATGCGAATCTGATGTCCGGCGTTCTATTGGCGCAGAGTCGATTGATAATTCGTGTCAACCGTGCAGATGCAACCAGCCTCGATTGATGTCCTGCAAGAAAGGTGCGGGCCGTCAGCGGCGAGGCCGTTCGATATGCGCTGTAAGGCTGCCGTTCGCGTGATATCAGGCGCGCAAGCGTTGTTACACAGCAGTCGTTCGCAGAAAGTGATGCAATTGGTGAATCTCGCAGTTGTGCGTGCAGCGCAGTGAATGGCGGCAGGAGATGCGGGAGAAGATGATGAAGCGATCGAGAAAGGTTCCCAGCAGTTAGGAGACGAGCGGGCGGCCAGTATTAGTGAGGTGCGGTGGGCGACTCACTCAAAGTGGCCACCACACGCAAAGTGTGACGAAAGTTGAGCTTTGCTTACTCGGGTTGGCTCCCTTGGAAAGGAACGGTGCGAAAGTGAACCACGAGCCAGTGCGCTCTGACCTAAAATCGCGTGCTGACACCTTCTTTCCCACTCGCCCCAGAGGCGCACCACCGATATAGCTGTGCTATCGGCTCCCGTCATGCACTAACGGCACGCTCCCTGGCCTGCACACCTGCAGGGTTGACGTGCCGGTCCACGAGCACTCTGCTGGCGTGGAGCAAGGCCGCCAAGTCGGTTGCACACGGCGCGCCGAATTGTGGTTTTGCGGGTGATGGGAAGTGCCGTTAGTTCTTCGTTCAGGTCAGCCGCGTGGTTCGCCGCTGTGTGTGCGAGAAGATGTCGTGAAGTGGCCCACTTCTACTCGATGACTTTGGTGACCGACAAGAGCGACTGCGCTGATTCGTCAGTACAGCTTCGTAATGCATTCAACGCACAACCATGCAGCAGCAAAGAATGACATGAATGATGCTACGCCGACAGGACAATGCATGCAAGCTCGCAGCTGAGTTCGAGGCCCTGCAGCCAATGACAGGCAGCGGATCTCACTCTCGAAGCACCCTTGCCGCTTTGGTGGCAAGATCGACTCCGCCCGAGGCGGCCCGTATTGTTCTTCTTCTGCTCGCGTGGCAGCCCTGCAAGCGTCCTTGCCGGAGAACTGTGGTTGCCCCATTTATGCAATACGGGACATTGGCGGTCTGCCCATCATGGGCCGCATCGCATCGCCGACCTGTCTTGAGGGAGATGCCAACTCACCTGAGCAACTCGACTCCTCGATGTCACCGTGTATCTCCGCCACAGCAGAGTCTCTCTTGCACTTGTCCCACGCTTGACTCGTGAACGTTGGCCGAGGCGAAATTGGAGACTGGGAGCGAATCAGAAAATTGCACGGTGCTGCCCATTGAGATTCGCCGGGAGATGCCGTCCTGAAGGATGCCCGACGTATGCATGCGCCTCCTTCATGCTTCGTGAAGGCACAGTGCACCTCCTGGACGTTGTATGATTGAAACTCACTTGTTTTATGATCAGCCGATCAATAAAGGATATCGATGGCCTGCAGGACGGAGATCGCCTTTCGGAACGCTGGACGTCCTCGCTTCCACGGGTCGCTGAGGCGTGGACCGAACCTTGTGATAGGTACTCCGCAATTGATCTGAACAGGACCACCGGCACAGTCTGAGCGCTCGCTGCTTTGCCTTGAAGCTGATAACAACCCGAGCCGGACGATGGAGCTGTTGTAATGTGTTCCCATTAGCCTCCGTTCGGTGAAGCACTCATCGAAGCTCACGACGTACTTCTTGGTTCCTGTCCAGACTCTGATGTTTTCGAGAGGACGGCTCAGGAGCAGAGAAAGAGTAAGAACGTCTTGATGTTGGATTCGAGATGGGAGGGAGCGTTCCTGCTGCGTTGGCACGAGTCGATGCTCAGGAAACATTAGGTAAGGTAGGATCGACTATGTGCTATGCAGTCTCTCATTCGGCGTCAAAAACAACACTCTTATATACGGCCCTGTTAACATGGGTCGAATCGCACGCAGAGTGGCCGATGCGCTCTTCGCAGATCGGAGAGGCGAACGAATATCCACAGAGCTTCTCAATTGGAATTGATACATCAACATCTACAGAAATCACATATCTGCAATACCGGAGCATCCCATGTTGAAAGCAACACAAGTTCCACACATCCGGAAACGGCACGGCACGTATGCAAGACTGATCATCAAATGCACCTGCACCGCAGTCATCACACAGTTGTTGTGGAACAGTAACCTCTGCAGGACGTCGCTTGCATTTGCCGAACCTCGCAGGCTGAATGCAAGGGTGGAGCTGCTTGCGCGAAGCGACCTGAAGGGAGAATGCAATCGATCGATTCAATGCATGGTCTAGGAGTCCTGCGGCTGCGACGACTCTCCCCAATGTAGCACAGCATCTGGGGATGTCAATGCACGCCTGTCTGCTGTATTAGCATCCGACGGTACGGTACGAAGCATGTGCTTCCCGATGGACGGAGTGGGGCCTCGAGGGTTCTGTACCACAGCATCGTTAAGCGCGCAAGACGCAGGATCCTGGGCTATCGATGCAGCATCAAGCTGGCGTCTGCACTTCTGCGAGCCCGGTGTCATCCCATGCACCACGGGACTACTTCAAACTTGATCCTTCCATGGATACTAAACTAATGCCACTGGACGCAGGGGGGAGTTGCTAAGGACCACCAGTAGATTTTGCCAAGATTCTACCAGTTTATCGAGTAAATACCGCCTTATACCTTACCCCGGAGGGTTATAGGTAGAATATAGTATCTATAAGCCGAAACAAACCTATAGAAGGGTCCCCCGAAGGGAGGGAGAATCTAGGTGTAGCGGAAGGGCTAGGGGGTAGGGGAGCACCTGTTCCTTCACCAAAATAACGTGTTTTGGTAGTAATTTAGTAAACTAGTGGAATCTTGGCGAAATGAACTGGTGGTCCGTAGCAACTCCCGACGTAAAGTTGCGAATACCACTACGCTGGTTAGCCGGGCTACTTATCATCCTCGTGACAGCTCGGCACAATTGAATGCATCGCCATATGTTCTGTGAAAAAGAGACGTTCGTTTTGCCACGATACTTCTGGGCCACAGCAAAAACCGTACCAACCTCGCCAACCAATCGCGATCGGACACGAGTCTGTCTGCTCCTTGAAGGTCAGGTGACAGGGTTGGCCTGCAGCTACCCGAGATACATTAGTCTAGCAAGGATCAAGCGCTCACGGTCCGCTAAGTTTGCGACCTCACCGGATGTGATCGAGCATCGTTTGAGTCGGGAGTGGCGAAAACGGCTCGGAGCGACAGCGGATTGCGTCTCCGGGGTATCCGACCAGCAACACGGCTTGTGATATGACCAATACACAACATCTTAAAGCACTCGCAACTATGCTCTCCGTTAGGACTCTCTCGGAATATAGTATCCCGAGGGCTTCAAGTTAGTGCTGTCTAGGGCTTGGGGGTAATTTTCAATAGAGGGGTCGAGGTACGAGGATACATGTACAGTCTACCTGAAGCGGTTGTGTACTACCGATATTGCTGCAGCGAAACCCAGGAGTTTGGATAAAACACCAGTCACCAGTCACACCACATTTGATAGCGGCACGGATCTGTGTCTTGCTCTGTCAATTGTACACGGCCAGTAACAGCAATGGAGGGCGAGGCGATCTACGGTTCTCAGTAGGATCACGTGTATTTTTTTCTGCAAAGCCAAATGTTCCCGATGGAGTCTGAGCGTGTACTGCGTGCCGTATCTATCATAAACCACGAACAATATGTCCCCTTATTCGCTTCCATCGTCGTCCGAAGAGGCGGCCTCTTCCAGCCCGCCGTCTTCCGCCTCTTCCCCATCTTCAGAGCCAGGATCATCTGGCATCACGACTGAGTTAAGATAGGTGATCTACAGGATGTTGTTAGTGATGTGACTCTCTCTTCAACTCAATGCAGTGCAACATCTCCAGAACCTCGTCGATGCGCTCAGGCTGGCAGCTAACTTCGGCCCGTGAAGCCTTCGCGGAAAAGTGAACAGATACAGAACCGAGAACGGAACAAGTGGAACGTTCTCAAGTCTTAACCATAGTCCGTCGTAGTGGCACTAACAAAGGGTGATTCTACGGTACTGGGTGGGAAGACTTACGAATGGCTTCATGCAAGATAGCAGTTCGGCAATCCGATCGAGGCCGTGCGGACCAACCACTTCAGCTTCGTCGAGCTTGCGGCCGATCGTATAGTTTCGCAGGCGCAAAAGATCGATATCAGGACGATCAGCATCATACCCCTGTTCGCACTCCTCGTCAGCATTTATCCGCGAAGAACGCCCTTCATCGAGAGGGAGATTGCTGGTTGCACGCCAACTGTGACGAGCGAGGTGGACTGCATAAGAGCACAGGCGTCGCTGTTCGGAATGGGTTAAATAGGAAGGAGCAGGTTGTGCGACCACGCGCTAGTTAGAGTTGAGGCCGGGCTCCCCGGTACCAAACTCTGAACGTGGAGCTGTGCAAGCGCAGGAAGGGGTTGCAGATGGGTAGCAACGCATCCAGATTCCAGATATCTCAGCCAAGGATTGAGAGGCGGATGAAAGAGTAGCAGTGTCGACATGTACCATACGGTCGTGGTACTGATGCAACAAGGCATGTAGTGAAGGAGACACACCAGCTATAACCGGGCGGTTGTGGTTGGTGGGTCAGCTTTCCCGCTCTTCGACCCGCCCGACATGCTAGCCTCCGGAAGGGTAACAGGCTTTCATCGTACACTGCTCATGCACCAATATACCAGTAGTCAGTATCAACGAACAGCTACGAGGGTACCATGTCGTCCTTTGGAGGAAGCCAGATGGTTGGGTTACCATTGTCCATCTCACGACTGCGACATCGAGATCGTCGGTCGCACGATGCCATCGAGGCAGTGACAGGCAAAGAATGCGCTGTCCGCGTCGATAGAGAAGCAATGGAAGCGATATCAGGAGCGTACGATCAACGTTGTAAGCCACGCGACTCTCGGATCTCGATACTCAGACGATTCAACTCGTCGCGAGATCCAAGGCTTCCAAGTCCTCCGCAGCCTTGGAGCCCCCAGGATACCTCGGGCAGCGTCGTGGCAGAGTCCAGCCCGCGCGATCATCACGGTCAAGAGAAGAATGAAGACGTACCTTGGGTCGCGTTTTCAACGCGTTCTCAGCGTTCGCTGACACAAACGCTTTCACAGCTTTGGCGTCGCTCTTTCCGACACTACCCAGGAACTCCTGTCGCAAGCGCTCGTCGAGCAGCACGTCTTTGATCCTCCGAGGATGACGGTCGATGTCGTGACGTATCAGCTGTGTTGGAGCCGATTCTGGGTGCCATAGCCCACCGCCTACAGAAATCGTCAGAATGATCGGATGCTGCACTGCTTTGGACGAAGTATCTTGGACTCCATCAGTGCATCACAAGTACAACAAGTCCTAGGTCGCAAAAGCATGGAACGTCCAGAAGCGGTCTCAAGGCCAGGCGATGGCTGTTGCTTCGTTGAAAGGGCCCCTTTATGCGCGATACCACTTGGTGCCACACAGAGTACCATGAGAAGGATTGCAAGTTCTACACTGTCCTCGCTCAAGCAAGACAGGCACGCTCGCGCATCACAGCACAGCACCATGAAGAGACGCTTCGTTTCCAGGTAGTCAAAGATGCGTTGCGATTGCCAACGATGTTTGTATCGCGAGGTATACACCGGCACGGCCGATCTCTGCTACCTCTCGAAACTCCCAGCGGCCCAAGTGTAGCGGAGCATTCGACAGTCGACACCAGGAGCGCGAGAGTGCTGGAAGCCTCATCGAGACTCAAGTGTGGTGTGGACAAGCAGGCTGCTAACGTGCATCGACAGACACAGCTTGCGTCCCCAGCCACCAACGGACCATATCGATCGCCAGGTCATCGGCAGCGCATCAGACGTCCAATGTTACCGCCCCGCTCACGACTTCGTCGATTCTTCACAAGTCTTCAGTCCGCAGCTTGATGATGCTCCGCGCGATATTTTATACGCGTCTCAGTCCAGCTTCCAACTCTCGACTCTAAGCCCCCATGACTCGGTCTTGCTCCATATCGAAGTTATCGCCGCGCTGGCCATCTTCTAGCGCTCGAGATCTCGTTGAGTGCACATCGAGGGCTCAACACGGGGGTGGACCAGATCAGGTCGAGGCTCATCGCTTGCCAGCTCGACTGTTGGACAGAGACAACGTGTCAGATCTTGGTGGTAGTCGGTAGGTGGAATGATTGGGTCTTCGGAAGCTGCTTTTCGGCCATTCGAACAGAAGAGCTTGGGATCAAGAGACCGAAGGACACAACTGCGCAACTTCGCAAAGAGTCATGGGTATAAGGTCAAGTCTCGACGCCTTCGGAAATGTGAGGGTGCTCAACGGGCAAAGTCCAGGACAAAAGAGCACGCAGTCCAGGAGGACGACAGACTATCCGCCGGGCCTCTCCCGTGGCAGCTCTGCCGGACTAAGTTTTGGGTGTGCGTCCCGGGCCTAGTGCCTTCCGACTGGTTGCTATAAGGACGGCTGTCCAGTCGCGAATGGCTGCAAATTCAGCTATGCTGCCAGACTGGTATTTTGCTCGTTCGTGCTCCGCGAAATGTGAAGCATCCGCGTCATGGTTGTCCTGCGCCCGGTGACAGACTATGCCCATGCAACAGTGAATTCGGCTGGTTCACATCGATCTTGCGGAGTCGCTTCCAGCTCCGCAGCCCAGCAGGCCACCTTCCAGCTGCGACATTGAGCTTCACTACCCAACCATGACTCGACTCGGACTTTGAAAGGATTCAAGAACGAAGGAGGAACTCATGATGCCCCTTCCTGCAAAAGCAAGCAGCTGCAACGGCGAGCGGAGCGCAAAGGACAGAACTCGCTACATTTATACACCTCGAAACCTCGAAATGACCGGACACTTAGCGGCAGATGCGGTGTAGAGGCACCGGGCCGGCTTGGACAGGAGGAGTGTAGGTCGAGGTTAGGGAGGCACTGTCGATGTGCCGGCGCCGGTATATTGCGTGTCATGAGATGCATACGCGATCTTTGCGCCAGCAGAGTTTACGCTCCGAGAGTACCGCGATAGCCTGATCCACCATAGTGTCCGGGCGGGGGAGGTAGACGCTGTGTCACGTGCACCGGCTACTGATAGAATGAAACGAATCTTACCTATGAAGCTTGCGTTGCCGGGACTCAACTGGACATAGTAATGCCCGTAAGGCCCCTTCCGACCGGTTCGGCTCCTGCCATAGCTATCAGTATTCCGTCCGAGCCCGGTGTGCCGAGGAACTACCCACCATGCAGCGCTGAAATGGGCCTGCGGGAGTGCATTAGCTTCGCAGGTGGCTGGCGGGGCGCTGTCTTACTTTGTATGGTGTTGGATCTGTCGGTGAGCACAGTTGTCACCTCTGTTTGATAACAAAGACTTGTTTAAGGAGCAGACCTACCTTTCGAAAATCGGACATCCCTGTATATACGGAAGATCTGTGCATATCGTCATCAGGTATGTCGTGCAAAGGTGTTACGGTCAAATTGAGACCCACCACATCCTTGACTGGTAATTCGGGCACGGTGTCGTCGATTTCGCTGAGTTTCTCACTGATCTTCTCGACGAAACTGAACCAGTCTTTCTCGGCTTGCCGAAACTCTGGATCGTTCACTAGATTGCTGATCAGCGTACTGCCCTCGTGCAAGAATCAATCGTCGATGATGCGCTGGCAAAGAACACGGTGTGCAGAACAGGTCACATTGACTCCGCTCAATAGTGTGCTGTATCCTGCATGCCTGCATGAACACGGGTGGGCGGAAGTAGCCTTCCGATGTGCTTCCAGTCTTTGCACGTTGTAAGGGGTTTTGTCACCATTGCATTCGTAGCACACACGTCGTACTTGCTTGAGGCCCATGCTTTAGCCCGGTACCTTTTGCCATGCACACAACGTGTAGGGAGCAAAAAAAGGCGAGTCTCACTCTTGAGCCTACAGGCCGACGGGCAGTAGGATTAGCGAATGTCGTAGATAAGGTCGGGCTTTACCCCACCAGTTGCGATCGTTATGAGCCTTGAGGTCCTTTAGGAACAAAAACGTGTTTGGATGAATGGTGTCGTCCTGGTATGGCGTCTTGCCAGCCGGCCTAGCCTTCGGTTTCTTGATAATTACCTGCTTGCCTGGTCCCAGGCCGGCCTTTACACCATTGCGCCAGATTTCGCCACCTTTCGTATCGGCGGGTGCAGCAGACGCTGTCGACATCAGACCTGCACCTTTGCTGCGCTTCTTGGGCGCTTCGTCGCTGTTGCTGTCGTAGTCGTCCTCACCGTCGCCTTCTGAAGCGGACTTCTCATCGCTGTTGCCGAATTCGGAAGCATCATCGTCGTGATCACTGTCAGTCGATGATAGCTCCTCGTGTTTGCTCTCTTTATCGTCCGGTAGTCCCTGTTGATCACTATCGCCGGAGAAATACTGGCTTCTCGTGGGTGTCGATTTCGACCTCTTCGAGCCCAGCGATGCCGGATGAGTGTTTGAGGCAGCGCGCTTGTGCTGCGCAGCCTTGGCCGAGCCTGACGAGATCCGTTGCGACTTTCGAGGCATTATATGGCTGTACGGAGTTCGATATACCAGGTGGGTGTTTGTTTGAATTGTCACGCCTTCCAACAGGTGGCGTAGCTGCGCTTCTTGGTGAGTTCTCGGAGTAGTCGCCTCCACGCCTTCTACACTTCCACACCGAGTCTTTACTTCTGCTTCAAGAATGTTCCAAGTCCTTTCTCGCACGTTTGTCGGTGACGTCCATGTCGACGAGGTCAGAAGCCGGTCACGAGACGTCATTAGTTGCCGTGCCGCTGGCGCTTAGGCGGCAATATCTTTGGCGCCGCCGCGGACCGCGCCGTCGTCGATGGCGCTTGAATCGACATTGAAGATCCTGGACCATTTCGTTGACGTGCGTTCTTGATGAGCTGATGGACTACTCCTGCGAACTTACGAAGTCGTCCGGAGACGTGCTATCACGGCACGAGCAATGCAAGCCCGCTTTGACGCCAAGAAGAAAGACATATTGAAGCAGTTCTCGGTACCAGCTGGCGAATACACAGATGCATCTCCGAAGGGCTCTGTAGACGAGCCGATCCGGGAGCTTGTGGACGAGATCAACAACACGAATGGATATGTCACCACGAGTAGCTGTTCTGGCCGTCTAGCTGTCTTTCTCGAAGGTCCGCCACGAGTTACAGCCACTCCTTCAGACGGACCGGAGGGAGAGCCTACCAATGCCGAGAATGGCTTGAGTGTTGCTACGAGCGCAGGCGGCAAGGGTGGTGGCAAATGGCTCTTCACGTCTCATGCGCCCGTCGGACTGGCAAATCTTGACGAAGAAGGGGCAGTTTCATCCCTGCTCGGGTTCGAAGCGACCAAGCAGCTGTCGTTTCCGAAAGGAGATGACGATATACAGCGTGTGCATCTCAAATTTGAGCCGATGATTCTCCACATCCTTACATCCTCAATTGAGCACGCACAGCTTGCCCTGACCGCAGCGACCGCAGCTGGCTTCCGCGAAAGCGGCGTAAGCAGTCTGATGAACACGAAAGGTCACCCTACACCTCCCATGGTCGCGGTCCGGAGCTCGGGTCTTGCATTCGATGCGACCATCGGATACATGTCAGAAGGCAGAGTCCTGCCTATGGTATCCGAAGCGTACCTGCACAAACAACTAAGGTGCGCCAATCAGCACTTCCAAACAAACGAGGAACGAACAGCTCGGTTTCGATCAAACTTCCTCAAAGCGACTAGTTCAGTATGTACATCGGCATCGGATGCGGTCCACAGTGATCGAGACCGCCGGAAACCTCTTTCGGACAAGCAACGCCGGAAGGAGGCGCGGAAAGAAGCATTTCGCACCACGTTCGACCAACACGAGCCATCGGAGTTTTATGACAGCCCGGAGGTCGATGTTGCTGCGCTTATGAGCGCTGATACGACTTAGCGATCTGCTCTGCCGTAAGATGACAACACAGGCCGTTACTCAATGGGTCAATCCTGCTGCTGCTATTCTACCCAGGTCCACGGGGCTCACCTGCAATGCTCGGAGAGGACTCGGTAACACGAGGCCAACTTACTCAGTGGTACCGCTTAACAGACGAGCGTGTGGTGAACAGGGTGAACCTTGAAAGCCATGTCTTATGAAGAGCAAGTGCGTGGTCACGCACATCAATCATAATCTAGCATTCACCGCATACCTTATCGTACAAGTCCGTCTTCTATCCCGCCTCCGAATTAACATCAATCGATTGTTTCGATGCCGCCGCCATCGTGTGCGCATCTATCAAGTCATCTGCTGGCTAGACACCGTCCTTTTTTGAAAAAGCCATCGTTCCAACCTTTTCATGTAATCCTCATGAACCCAGCCCGAATGCCGTCATTAATACGTACCATGCTCACTCAGAAGGCGAGCGAGTGCTGCGAGTTCGATACCTCGGCTCTGGAGTCCCATCGAAATCAGACGATGACGATGTTGCGGTAGCCTTGGATTGGCCGTCTCCAGTCGACTGATCATCTCCATCGTATTTGCCTATATCTTTCTGTGATGGATCGTAGCGCGACACCACGACAGAGAAGACAATGCCCTTCTTCCTGAATCCTTCGGTAGCTTTGCTCAAGTCGCCATCCTTGCTGGACTTGCTGGGCTCAGCTGACGACTGGCTTTCGTCCTCCGCCTCCTTCGGCTTGTCCTTGGTGTCCCCGAATGGCCAGATCTCCGCCCATAGCCGCTCAAAAAGTCCTTGCTGGCTCTTTTCATCTTCGTCGGCCTTTGCTTCGCCATCGCCGTCCGCCAGTTGATCGCCAGTGATGGCTTCACTAAAACCCCACATCTCCGTTAGCTCTCTGCGCACCAAACCTGTGCCCCATATGCTGATGAGCACGCCTGGGACGAGGTATAGCAGAGCTGGCTGAGCATGCTGGAAGACACTCATCACTCCGAGCGTAGTGAGCATGCCGATCACATAGCCGATTATGGCGGCAGTGAAGTACGGCTTCGGGAACGAAGTACGGAGACGTTCCGGCAAGGCCGATCTCGGGAGTGTGGAAGTCCAGAAGCGGTCACCCCAGCGTCCTGTAGCAGTTACATAGGGTGCTTTGTCGATGACCTCCTCCACGGTCTTTTCGCCGTCGGAATTCACGGCCGCTTTATGCGTCCTGGTCTGCTTCCTGAGATAGAATAGGTAAAGATCGAAGCGTAGAGCTAGTCCGATCATGATGCCAGGCAGGACGATGTCACCAAGGCCAAGCATGCTATAACTTCTGACTGGTGGTTCTCCAGGTGTTTTACTGGGCTCGTCCGGTCGTGGAAACACAAGCTTGATCGGCTGGTCGAGGTTTTTGGCCACGGTGACCATAAGTGGGGTGAAGAAGACGGCCCAGATGTCGTAGCAGAAGAGAGCAGCCAGGATAAGGCTGCCGGTGGAGAAGGTTGTCGGAGACATCAATTGCAGAGCTGAGTAGGAGACTGCGAAGCCTTGAAGATTGGTAAGAAACCATGGTTTGGAGACTGTATTGACGTATATTATGGTCCCGACTCCCA
>JAABUW010005217.1_pt1 | contig 17058 bp, 13 predicted proteins | sample 5560081 | NCBI WGS metagenome assembly JAABUW01 (sample SAMN10711882, study PRJNA513363) | rock metagenome | isolation source: Antarctica rocks | place: Antarctica: Victoria Land, Knobhead sud | reverse complement strand
ATCAGCTCCAAGATGCTCTCGTTCAACCCTGCTCTCCTCGTCACGGAACAGTAGATGGGAACACAGGCCGCCATAACGACGGTCAGGCTTACTCAACCCAGGGTAGTAGTGAAAACCGCCTCTAAGCCACCCGGTGCAATGGTCGCACTAGTAAACTCCCGAATGTAATGCTTGCTATAGAGCCATTTACGAAGCGGTATTGTGCGAGGATCAACAAGCTTGAACGGCCTGGCAATTATGGTCGCGGCAGGTGGCGGCAGTGCTGCCGATAGCTGCCCAGTGACAGGGAGCGCGGCCTGGGTTGCGGCCTGGGCAGCGGCAAGCTTCGCCCCGAAGGTTGCCACGCCATCCACAAGCGGCGGGTCCCTATCGGCACGCGGCACACGCGGGCGCAGCTTGCCAGCCGCGATACCGGAGCCAACGGCCTTGGCGGCTTCATCGGCAGTGAGGCCGCTATGCACGGCAGCCGCTTGCAGGTCAGCCATCGCCCGACCTTCCTCGATAGCACCTGCCGCAATGAACGTGCCGATGGCAAACGCCGCCCGGTTCGCCGTGTCGTTGCGCCCTCCCTCTGCGGTAGCTGCCAGGATGCGGCATTCGTCGGCAAGGGCCGCATCGGCGTCCGCAAAATCTCGCTTTCCAGGGGGGCTATGCGGCGGCTCGACCTGTGACGGTGGTTGCAGGCGGGGGAGTGCGGCTGGCACGCCAAGCAACTTCCCAGCGACTTTCTTTGGCCTGACTGCGGCAAGCAAGCCATCGGGCAACGGCGGCAGCATCCCATCTCGGCGCGCTTCAATCAGGTCCGGCCCGCTGGGCGCATATTTCGTGCCGTCCGCCATCACGCTCCCTGCCGCGATGACGTATCCGCCACTGCCGCGTGTATCAATTCCACGCTCACGATCAACGGAACTGCCAGGCAGCTTGCCATCCGGCATCGCACTACTTTCCGGCATCGCAAAATAGCAGTGCGCCCCGCCTGATGGCGTTAATGTCGTCAGAGACTTGCCCAAATCAATTCCAAGTTTGCCAGCAATCTCTGTGAAGTTATTAATCCCATTCGGGCCTTTTACTCCATTTTTCTCACCCTTTACGTCACAATCAATTACGAAGAAACCAGCCGCACCACAAGCAATGCCGACAATTGCATGAGAATTATCCTTCCACCATCGCCTAATTTGCATTTCACTGGTCGACGCATCCTTAAACCCATGCAGCGTGTATGGCTCTTTTGCATCTTTATGCGTGCCTCTTGCGTCAAGCCCGGCTGCTTCCCAGCACGGGAACACGGGAATACCGGCAGCCGCATAATCCAAGGCGATATGAATATTATCAGCGCCGGGATGCGGGTCGGACAGCATAGCGAGGCTCATCGGCGGTCCCCCGATGTGGGCAGCGGCCTAGCCACCACAGGTTGACCTGCAAGCAACGTGTAAGTCTTGATCTCGCTATCAATGCACTCGTGATCGCCTGTATGCTGCGTTTGCGAGCGGCAGCGATATAGCAACGCCAGTATGTCTTTGTATTGATCGTAAGGGTCGGCACAGTCAATCGGCACCAGCGGCGTAACTTCCGCGCCAAACTCATCGTTGATGGTCACAAGATATTGCGTCGTGATTTTCTCGTATTGACAACTGCCCCAACCATTAGGATGCCTCGCACAACAATAGCAGTCGGAGTCAAATTCATACTTTCGGCCAACCGCAAGAAGGTTATGCGTGTAGCGGCTATGCCAATAAGCCTTGTGGTTTGCAGAAGATTTATTTGCCTCGTAACGCTCTTTGTAGCGCATCGCGGTAAGCAAAGTGTATTCGGATCGCGCACTATTCGGCAGGACAAAGCTTAGCATATGGAAGAAACCAAGCTGCCAAAACCCGTCCTTAAAACGTGGCGTAAAGAATTGTTCTGGATCATATTGCGCGAGAACGACATTCCGTATATACATGGCTTGTTCACTCACTCTACTTCGGAAACGCCGCCCGGTCCCTCAACTACGGCGGCGCTTCTATCTGCTGCGTTAAACCTTAGCGCGGTTCTGCACAAAATCATGTAACGCGCCGCGCCTCCAACGCGGCACGCGCGGGAACACGTAAACGGCAGGCGGCAACTGGTTTGCCTTCAACTTGGCCCAGAAAGTTGATACGCCGATGTTTAATTCGGCAGCGGCTTCATCAGCGCATAGGAGCACATCAGGGCCGGGCGGCAGCGGGCGCTTGACATGAACGCGGGTTCGCTTCGCTGGTTTCTCTGGCGCGGTAGCAGGTGCGGGGGGCAAGGTCTTAACTCCGATTGATGTCGCTTAGCCATACTTGCACAGATCGCCCGGTTCTGTGCGTCGTTTTGAAAAAAAAGTTACGCCTTACGCAATCGCAGCACGTTTCGTCCGCTCCCCACGGCAGGCGGATTGTCGTAAAACCTCGTTAAAACACGCAGTTAGGGATTTTACATATTAAGTGCGCTTATATAGCGAAGCAGTAATTTCCCCAATCACACATCATAGTGCGGCGACGTTCCAGCATATCGCCCCTCGCATACACGCCTTCTACGCCGCCAATTTGATGGGCCAAAGCCATCTCAGCTATTTCGCGCTCATGTTTTGTCGCTTCCATGCACCAAACACGAAAGCTGCTACGGAAGCCATGCGGTGTAATTTGCTGCTTATCGGCATCCACCCATTTTACGTGGGGAGCGTTCGTCCGCCTGATGCACATTTCTAACGCCATGATTGACAGCGGTTTACCGCGCTTCTGACCAGGGAATATGTAAGAATTATCATCAACCTTCAACGGCAGCATACGGCGCAGCAACTCGATTGTCTGTTCTGACAACGGCACGCGATGTTCCTTACCTGCTTTCATTCGCGTTGCAGGCACCACCCAAAGCTTACGCTCTAGATCAATTTCCTTCCATGTTGCGCCGAGCACTTCGCCAGAACGTGCCGCAGTCAATATTGCAAACTCCAACGCCTTCGCGCCCATGCTGCTACCCATTGTGTGCAGGACGGTGATGAAGGCGGCGACCTGCGGATACGGCAGCGCCGGGTGATGGCGGACGGTGCGCTTCTGCCGGGCTGGCGGCAGGGTCCGGGCCAGGTTGCCGCGCCACGCTGCCGGGTTCATGCCCTCTCGCCAGCCTCGCACGCTGGCGTAATCGAGGACCGTTTCTATGCGGGAGCGAACGCGGCTTCCGGTTTCGCGCTTCGTTGCCCACAGCGGTTCTAGGAGCCGCAGCACGTCATCGCTGGTGATGCTCGCAACCGGCAGATGGCCGATTGCGGGATATGCGTAGGCAACGAGGGTGCTAGACCATTGTGCCCCGTGCTTGGCATTGGTCCACTTGGAAGAGTTGGCGGCGATATACGCTTCCGCTGCCGCCTTGAAGCTGGACGCTGCCGCACGGGCTGCCGCCTTCTCTGCCGCAACCTTCGCTGCCTGCTTGTGTCCGAGGGGATCAACGCCGTTCGCCAACAGTTTGCGGGCATCGGCGGCAAGCTGCCGTGCCTGTGCAAGTGTCACGGTTTCAGCGGACCCCAGCCCCATCGCCCGCGCCTTCCCGTCCATTGCCCAGCGCAGCAACCAAGACTTGCCGCCGACCTCGCCGTTGCTGCCAGGTGCAACCTGCAAAGATAGTCCGGGCACGATGCCGTCCGGGATGCGGATGGGCCAGGCCTGGCTGCCCGGATGCCGGGCGGCTGCTACCGACTTTGCCGTGAGTTGCTTCTTTGCCTTGCTTGCTTTCGCCATGATCGCTGCGGTCCGCCGGGAGTTGGGAAGCGGCGTTCCTAGCCTACTCCCACCCTTACTCCCAGCCAGGCTTTAGCTAGCGCAAGACACGTCAAGACACTGCAAGAGCGTATTTTGAATGAAATCAACAGGTTATAGGCAGTCGAAAGACACACCTAGAGCCTATAAAACAACAGGGTGGCGGACCCGAGACGATTCGAACGTCCGGCCTTTGCCTTCGGAGGGCAACGCTCTATCCAGCTGAGCTACGGGTCCCGCGCAGTCGTCATAGCCTAACCAGCCCGGCCCGCCAAGGCCATTCCACGACCCTCCGACTGCCACGCCGCCGCAGCCCGGTCCGCACCGGACGGCAGGGCGCCACGGTCGAGAATCCAGCCGATCACATCTCCGATCACCTTGTCCCTGCCAACGTCCCGCATCAGCAGGTGATAGCCGCCGTCATAGTAGCCCCGCCGCACCCCCGGCGGCATATGGCGCCAGGCCCGGGTCATCGCCTCCGGCGGCACCAGCGTGTCGTGCGCGCCATACAGGGCCAGCGTGTTCGGCGGCAGCGCCGGCGCGGCGTCCTGGGCCGCGTCCATCAGGTCGGTCAGGCCGCGCAGTGTGTCGAACCGGGTGCGGCGGATCGTCAGCGGGTCGCGCGCCAGGCGGATCAGCGCGTCCCGGTTGTCGCTGGCGCGCACGCGGAGCGGCACCTCGCCCCCCGTTACCTGCAAGCCCGGCGCTACGGTACTGACCAGCCACAGCCCGCTGCTCAGCAGGATGCCCTGCTGCGCCCGGCCCCAGACCGCTGGCGCCAGCAGCACCCAGCCATCGGCCGGCGCCTCACCCCCGGCCGCCATGGTCATGGTCAGGGCGCCACCCATGCTCTCACCCATGACATAGACGGGGACGCCGGGATAACGGCCGCGCAGCAGCGCCAGGCCAACGGCCGCATCCGATTGCAAGGCGAGCAGGCCCGGCCACCGCCCCCGCCCTGGCGCCGCACCGAAGCCGCGCTGGTCCGGCGCATACAGCGCGATCCCCGCCGCGGCGAACACCGGTCCCGGCAGCTCCCAGGCGTCCCGGCTGTCGTTGAACCCGTGCAACGCAAGGACCACCGCCCGCGGCGGCCCGGATGGCAGCCAGGTCCGCACCGGCAGTTGCGCCCCATCCGGCATCGTGAACAGCTCGTCCGGCTGCAGCGACGCCGCAGGCAGCGGCGCCAAAGGCGTGTTATAGGTCGGCAGCGCCGTGCAGCCCTCCAGGGCGGCCATCAGCAGCAAGACTCTCAGGCAGTCGCGCAACGTTGAAACCACGGGCGCGATGCGTATCATCCCGTTGCGCCCCCGGCCAGCACTCCAGCCAAAAAGGACACCCATGCCCGACGCCCCTTTCGGCAGCGACACGCCCCATCCCGACGTGGGCATCCCCGAAATCCTGCACGTGGACGAGCGCGTGGTGGCCTGCGACGGCGGCACCGGCCAGCTCGGCCATCCCCGCGTTTGGCTGCGGATAGACCACCAGCAGACCTTTTGCCCCTGGTGCTCCCGCATCTTTGTCCTGAACCCCGGCGCCGGGAACGTGGACCACTAGGGTGGCGGACATCCAGGCTGACGCCACGTTGCCCGAGGTTGCGCCGATGCCGGCCGCCTCCGCCGGGCACCTGATCCTGATTGACGGGGCCGGCTTCATCTTTCGCGCCTTCCACGCCCTGCCGCCGATGACCCGGCCGGACGGCACGCCGATCAACGCCGTGTTCGGCTTTTCCAACATGCTGCTGCGCCTGCTGACGGAGCACGTCGGCACCCACGTCGCCGTCGTGTTCGACGCCGGGCGGACCACCTTCCGCAACGAGCTGTATGACAAGTACAAGGCCCAGCGCCCGGAGCCGCCGCCGGAGCTTGCGCCGCAGTTCCCCCTGGTGCGGGAGGCGACCGCCGCCTACGGCGTGGCCGGCGTCGAGCTGGACACCTGGGAGGCCGATGACCTGATCGCCTCCTATGCCCGCGTCGCGTCGGAGGCCGGGATGCGGGTCACCATCGTCTCGTCGGACAAGGACTTGATGCAGTTGGTGGGTGGCCTCGTGGTGATGCAGGACCCGATCAAGCAGAAGGAGATCGGCCCGGCGGAGGTCCTGGAAAAGTTCGGCGTCCCGCCCAGCAAGGTCGTGGACGTGCAGGCCCTGATGGGCGACAGCGTGGACAACGTCCCCGGCGTCCCCGGAATCGGCCCCAAGAACGCGGCGCAGCTGATCCAGGAATACGGCGACGTGGAGGGTGTTCTGGCCGCAGCGCCGGGCATGAAGCCCAGCAAGCGCCGCGACATGCTGATCCAGCACGCCGAAAGCGCCCGCATGAGCCGCAAGCTGGTGACGCTGTGCTGCGACGTGCCCCTGCCGCTGCCGTTGGACGACCTTCGCGCCAAGGAGCCGGACCGGCCCACCCTAGCCGCTTGGCTGCAAGTCCAGGGGTTCAAAACCGCGCTGAACCGCCTGGGGCTGGAGGGCGTGGTCCGCATGTCTGCCCCGGCCCTGCCCGCCGCACCGCCGGTGCTGGCGCCCTCCGATGGGCAGGCACCGTTTGGGGCATATGAGTGCGTTACCACGCTGGGACAGCTCTATGTCTGGATTGCGGAGGCGCAGGCGGCCGGGGTCGTGGGGCTGGACACCGAAACCGATAGCCTGGACGCGCTGCGGGCCAACTTGGTGGGCCTGTCGCTGGCGACGGCGCCTGGCCGTGCCTGCTACGTGCCGCTGCGCCACCGCGTCGTGCAGCCTGCCGCGCAAGGGACGCTGGACGCGCCGGCGCCGGAGGCTGCGCCCGCGGTCCAGCAAGTCGCACCGGACGACGCCCTGGCCGCGCTCGCGCCGCTGTTGCGGGACCCCGCCGTGCTCAAGGTGCTGCAAAACGCCAAGTACGACATGATGGTGCTGGAGCGCGCGGGCCTGCCCGGCGTCGGGCCGGTGGACGACACCATGCTGATCTCCTACTCGCAGGAGGCCGGGCGGCACGGACATGGCATGGACGAACTCTCGGTCCTGCATCTGGGCCACCAGCCCATCAGCTATGACAGCGTGACCGGCACCGGGCGCGCCCGCATCCCCTTCGCCGAGGTGCCGCTGGACCGTGCCACCGCCTATGCGGCGGAGGACGCGGACGTGACGCTTCGCCTGTGGCATCGCCTGCGCCCGCTGATGCGGACCACGCAGAGCCTGGCCATCTACGAGCAGACGGAGCGCCGGCTGATCCCGGTGCTGATGCGTATGGAGCAGGCCGGCGTCCGCGTGGACGAAGCCGAGCTGCGCCGCATGTCCGCCGACTTCGCCGCCCGCATGGAGGTGATGGAGGCCGACATCCACAAGATGGCGGGCCGGCCCTTCAGCCTGGGCAGCGCCAAGCAACTGGGAGAGATCCTGTTCGACGAGCAGGCCCTGCCCGGCGGCAAGCGCCTGGCCAGCGGCGCCTGGGGCACCGACGTCGTCGTGCTGCAAACCTTGGCCGACCAGGGTCACGAGCTGCCGGCCCGCATCATCGAGTGGCGGCAACTGAGCAAGCTGCGTTCCACCTACACCGAGGCCCTGGTGGCACAGATTGATCCCGCGACGGGGCGCGTCCACACCAGCTTTGCCCAGGCGATCACCAGCACCGGCCGCTTGTCCTCCACCGACCCCAACTTACAGAATATCCCGATCCGCACGGAGGAAGGCGCGCGCATTCGCAAGGCGTTCGTGGCCGAGGACGGGCATGTGCTGGTGTCGTGCGACTACTCGCAGATCGAGCTGCGCTTGATGGCGCACGTCGCCGACATCGCGCCGTTGAAGGAAGCCTTTGCGACGGGACAGGATATCCACGCCCGCACGGCGTCGGAGGTGTTCGGAGTGCCGATGCAGGGCATGGACCCGGGCACGCGCCGCCGGGCCAAGGCGATCAACTTCGGCATCATCTACGGCATCAGTGCCTTCGGGCTGGCCCGGCAGCTCGGCATAGATGCCGGCGAGGCGCGGACCTACATCGCCGCCTACTTCGAGCGCTACCCCGGCATACGCGCCTACATGGACCGCACCAAGGCGGAGGCGCGGGAATATGGCTACGTGCTGACGCCGTTCGGGCGGCGACTCTGGGTGCCGGGCATCGCCGACAAGCTGGCGCAGCGCCGGGCCTATGCGGAGCGTCAGGCGATCAACGCACCGTTGCAGGGGGGTGCGGCGGACATCATCAAGCGCGCGATGGTGCGGCTGCCGGCGGCGCTGGACGCCGCGGGGCTGCGGGCACGGCTGCTGCTGCAGGTGCACGACGAGCTGCTGTTCGAGGCGCCGGAGGGTGAGGCCGAAGAGACTGCGGCGGTGGCGAAGCGGGTGATGGAGGCTGCGGCGACGATCTCGGTGCCGCTGGTGGTCGAAACTGGTCACGGCCATAGCTGGGCCGCGGCGCATTAAAGCGGTTTTGGGGTAGGTGGAAGCACCAAACCCGCTCTAGCCGTTGTTTTTGCGAGCATTTGTTCGGTCAAACGAAGCCGTTTGATCCGAACATGCTCTAGGGTGCCTGCGCGTCCTCCAGCAGCGCACTCACGGGCGGCCTTTATGAAGGCTGGCTTCAAAGGACCCGGCAACGGCGCAATCCAAACGGATGATCCACGCCGGCTGCCTTCAAGGCTTGAGCGAGGCGGTCATGGCTTCCGGACCGGTCCCGCCCTTTTCCTGACGATCTCTGCCGCACGGTCCACTGCCGCCTGAGCCAAGTCGAACGTCCTGGGCAGCAAGGCTACACCCATGCCCACAGGCACGATGGAGGCTGCCAAGGCAGCCGTTCCCTTTTCCCGCAGCACCCGCAAGGCTTCCACTAGCCTCGGTAAAGCGTCGTCCACTTCCGCAGCCAATACCTTCTCCAGGCCGGGGCGGGCTGCCGCGACGGCGGCGAGGTCGAAGGCAGCCCGGGCCGGGAAGCTTTCGGACCTGTAGCGGATTTTCTTGACGATCACCTCCTCGGGCGTCTCTAGGGCAACCAGCCGGCCCCCGAGGTCGCGCCAGGTGAAGCCCGGCTCCGTGAGCAGCCCCGCCGACAGGAAGTCAGTTTCACCCTCTGGCCGCTCGAACTTCAGGTGATGGCCTGGCCACTGGAATCGAGGCGAGATCAGCGCCGCTGCCGGATTTGCCGCCGGGGTGAACGCCTTGAGCTTTGTCCCCGGCACGAAGATGTCAATGTCGTGGCTGATGCGGTGGTCGATCTGCAGCATGATCGCAGTGCCGCCGCCCAGGGTCCAATCGGGCACGCCGTCCGGGGCTGCCTGTCCCGCTTGGTCCCGGTTCTGGAACACGTAATCCAGCGTAGGCAAGGCAAGGTCGAGCAGCCGCCGCCAGTCAGAGCGCCCGGCGATCATCAAGCCAGACCCTCGTGCCATGCCGCGGCGGCAGCATCCGGTCGGCGAGGGCAGCGAGCTGGCCGTAGGCGACTGCCTTCGAGATCACCAGGTCAGCAAGGGTCGCGGGATGCGTCTCGTCAATGAAGGCGAACAGGTGATGCTCGAAGCTGTCCGGCACCTGGCCAGTCCGTAAGGAATTGAGCAGCACGCTCTCGCTGATCGCCACGGGGGTGGACGCATTCACGTGGCGGGCGGCCAGCGCCAGGGCGCGGGATTGGTCGGCGGAGATAAAGCTCGCATCAACACCCACCAGGCTGCTCCTCTTCAGGCCGGCCTCCACCTGCTACCAGGGCCTTTGCCACACTTGGCCCAACCCGCAGCGATTTGCGAGGCCCGGCATTCGACGGCGCAGCCGCCCGCCTCCCAGGGAAGTGTGGTTGGACCCGTCCGCCGGGGCAGCTCTATGCCACCCGGCGCAGCCGACCCGTCAGCACCAGCACGCCCAGCGCCAGCAGCACCGGCGGGAATACCACCGACACCACGGCATTCCAGCCCAGCGACGTCAGCAACTGGCCCGACGAAAACGACCCCACCGCCATCGTGCCGAACACCAGGAAGTCGTTGAACGACTGCACCCGCGTCCGCTCTTCCGGCCGGTGGCAGTCCAGCACCATCGCCGAGGCGCCGACGAAGCCGAAGTTCCAGCCCAGCCCCAGCAGCACCAGCACGACGCCGAAATGCGCCGCCGTGATGCCTAGTAGCCCCACCGCTCCGGAACAGGCCGTCAGTAGCAGCCCCGCTGCCACCACGCGCGCCGCGCCGAACCGGGCAATCAGGCTGCCGGTGAAGAAGCTCGGCCCATACATCGCAACGATGTGCCACTGGATCGCAGTGTTGGAGGTGGACAGCGGCAGCCCGCATAGCCGCATGGCCAGGGGCGCCGAGGTCATCACCAGGTTCATCAGGACGTAGCTGACAATGCCGCACAGCACCGCGACGACGAACCGCGGCTGCTGCATGATTTCCATCAGAGGCCGGCCCGCCGCGGCGTCGGCCCGCGCCGGCCGGGGCAGGTCCACGCCGGACAGCACCGCCACCGCCAGCAGCGCCACCGCGGCCTGCGCCAGGTAGCTGACGACGAACAAGTTGGGCGCCCACAGGTCCATCGTCAGCGTCACGAGCTGCGGCCCGATCACGCCGGCGAACACTCCGCCGGCCATGACCCAGGACAGCGCCTTGGCCCGGAACGCCGGGCTGGCGCCATCGGCGGCTGCGAAGCGGAAGGACAGCACCACCGCGGCATACAGCCCGCCGCACAGCGTCGCCACACAGTATATTGGGAATGACTGCAACAGCAGCGCCGCCGCGGCGATCAGCCCGGCCAGCATGCCGGCCCCGCCGCCCGCCATGAACGCGACCCGCCGCCCGTAAGTCCGTGCCAGCCATCCCGCCGGCAGCGTGCCCAACGCCATGCCGACCACGAACACCGATATCGGCACCGTCGCCCAGGACGGGTCCGGCGCCAGCGTGTTGCCGATGATGGCGCCGGTCGCAAAGATCACGGACGCATTCGCCCCCGCCAGCGCCTGGGCAACCGCCAGGCGCAGCACGTTGCCCCTGGCCCTGCGGTCCCTGGCGTCTGCATCCGCGTCGGTAGCCCGGCTGATGGCGGTCATGCGTCCTCGCGCTGGATCATCCGCCGTGCATACAGGTCGTGAGGGGCTGCGGGCCAGAACGGGTTCTGCATGGCCGCTGCGCCGGGGTAGCGGCCTCTGGCGCACCAAGGTATATCGGACTGCATTCGTAACGGAGCGTTCCGGTGTTGAAGCGGCTTGTGATCCTGGTCCTGCTCCTGGCTGGCGCCCCGGCCTGGGCTGACCCGGCAGTTTGGGCGGCGCACGGCCCCAATGCAACGGTTTACCTGCTTGGCAGCGTCCATCTGCTGCGCCCAGGGACGGTCTGGGAAGGCCCTGCGGTCCGCCGCGCCTTCGACGAGGCAACCGAATGCTGGTTTGAGGCCGTGCTGCCGGACGACCCGGCGGCGATGCAGGGCGTGATGACGTCCACCGGCCTGGACCCGGCCCATAAGCTGTCCGACCTGCTGCCGCCCAACCGCCGGGGCCTGCTCGACAAACTGGCAGCCGAGTCCGGGGTGGGGCCGGCGATGCAGGCGATGCGCCCCTGGCTCGCGGCGGTCGTGCTGACGGGACAGCCGTTGCTGAAGGCGGGATTTGACCCTGCCCTGGGCGTGGACACCGTGCTGCAAGCCCAGGCCAACGCGGCCGGCAAGCGGGTAGCCGGGGTCGAGACGATGGATCAGCAGATGCGCCTGCTGGCCGGGCTGCCACAGGGCCTGGCGGTCAAGTTCCTGCTCTCGGCGATGGACGACGCCGCGAGGGGTCCCGCCCTGATTGACGAGATGATCCGCGGTTGGCAGTCCGCCGACACCGCGGCGCTGGCGCGCACCTTATCCGGGCAGCTCCGCAAGGAGGCGCCGGACCTCTACCGTATCGTCTTCGTGGACCGGAACGAGACCTTCGCCCGCGCCGTCGAGGGATTCTTGGCTGGGGACAAGACGGTGCTGCTGGTGATCGGCGCCGGGCACCTGGCGGGGCCGGATAACGTGCGGGACCTGCTGGCGCGGCGGGGGATCAAAGTGGAGCGGGTGGCGGAGTGACTTAATCGTCCTTGTAGGGGTTCTTCGTCCCGCGCAGCAGCAGGCGGATGGGCACGCCGGGCAGGTGGAACTCGTCGCGCAGGTGGTTCACCAGATAGCGCTGGTAGTCTTCCGGCATCTGCTCCGCCCGGGTGCCGAAGGCGATGAAGGTCGGAGGCCGCGCCTTGGCCTGGGTGATGTAGCGCAGCTTGAGCCGGCGACCGTCCACCAGCGGCGGCGCATGGCGCTCCAGCGCGCCCTCGAACCAGCGGTTCAGCGCGCCGGTCGCGACGCGGGTGTTCCAGGTGTGATGGACCGCCCGCACCGTCGGCAGCAACTTGTCCACGCCAAAGCCGGTCAGCGCCGAGAAGTTCACCACCGGGATGCCCTTCATCTGCGCCATGCTGGTTTCCAGCCGGTCGGCGATGGCCCGGCGCGTCGCGGTGCGGTCCGCCACCGCGTCCCACTTGTTCAGCGCGAGGACGCAGGCCCGGCCCTCTCGCTCGATCAGCCGGGCTAGCTGCAGGTCCTGCTCGTGCAGGCCTTCCAGGCTGTCTATGCACAGCACCACGACTTCGGCCATTTTCAGTGCCTCGATGCTGGCGCTGACGGACATCTTTTCCAGCGCCTGCTCGACGCGCGCCTTGCGGCGCATCCCGGCGGTGTCCACGACCTCGATGGGTCCGATGTCGTCCTGCAGGAACGACGCGACGGCGTCCCGGGTCAGGCCCGGCTCAGGCCCAGTGATCATCCGCTCCTCGCCGAGCAGGCGGTTCAGCAGGGTGCTCTTGCCGGCATTCGGTCGCCCGACGATGGCGAGCTTCAGCGGGCGCTCGTCGTCCACCTCCGGGTCCTGCTCCGGCAGGCGGTCGGCGATCTCGCCCATCAGGTCGGACAGGCCGTCGCCGTGCTCGGCCGACATGGCGAGGGGTTGGCCCAGGCCGAGGCTGTAGGCCTCCATGGCGGCGGTGGCCCCTGCCCTGCCCTCGGCCTTGTTGGCCACCAGCAGCACCGGGCGGTTCTGGCGGCGCAGCCAGCTTGCGAAGTGGCTGTCGGCCGGGGTGATGCCGGCGCGGGCGTCAACGACGAACACCACGAGGTCCGCCTGCGCCACCGCGGCCTCGGAGGAGGCGCGCATCCGGCCCGGCAGGGTGTCGGGCGCCGATTCCTCTAGGCCGGCGGTGTCTATCAGACGGACACGCTTGCCGCGCAGCATTGCCTCTGCCTCCTTGCGGTCACGGGTTACGCCGGGCTTGTCGGAGACGATGGCGTAGCGGCGGCCGGCTAGCTTGTTGAACAGCGTGCTCTTGCCGACGTTGGGACGGCCGGCGATGACGACGGTGGGGAGGGTCAATTTAGGGTCCTGGCGGCAGGGCTGCCGCATGTGGATATGGGTGGAGGGTGATGCTTGCTTCCACTCCCGCTGGGAGCGGGCCGGGGCGAGCATGCACGGTTTCTGCCCGCAGGGGGTTTCGTGCTGAATGCAACAATGGCGCTCTGATCCGCAGCCAAGACCCCCTCACCCCCACCCTCTCCCGGAGGGAGAGGGGGAAGGGACCGTGCTTTATCGGAAGGCTTGCAGTGAGCCATCGTCGGTCAGGATGAATAGGGTACCGGCTGCGGCGATGGGTGTCACGGCGGCTGCGCCGCGCAGGTCCTGCCGGCCGATGACATTGCCGTCGGCTGGGTTGACGGATAATGCGGTCTCGTTGCTGCCGGCTAGTATTAGCCGTCCGCCGGCCAGGATGGGTCCGGTCCAGAACAGCGGATCGCGCCGTTTCTCCGGGTTGTCGTAGCGCGGCAGGTCGGTCAGCCAGCGCAGCTTGCCGTCCTCGCGCCCGATGGCCGCGAGGGTCTGGTCGAGCGTCTGCACGAACAGGGTGTCGCCTGCGAGCCATGGCGTTTCCAGCCCGCCGGCCTCCCGCTCCCACAGCCGCCGGCCCGAGCGGAGGTCGAGCGACACCAGCAGGCCGCCGACGCCGATGGCGAACACCCGGCCCCCATCCACGACCGGCAAGCCGCGCACCGCCGCCAGGTCCACGACGCTGTTGCGTCCGCGGGAGGCCGCCAGGCTGTCGGTCCAGGCTAGCGCGCCGCTCTCGGCGCGCACCGCCGCCAGGTCGCCGGATTCGAAGCCGGCTACCACCAGCCCGTCGCTGTAGGCCGGCGCCGACTGCGACAGCACGGTGGTCGCGGTGGTGGCGGCCTGGTAAGTCCATTGGCGCTCACCGTTTGCTGCCTTGAGCGACAGCAGGCGGTTGTCCAGGGTGGTGATGAACAGCCGTCCGTCGGCGATGCAGGGAGCCGAGCGGCCCGGCGTCTCCAAGTCCTTGCGCCAGCGGATTGCGCCGGTGCTGCCGTCCAGGGCCAGGGCTTCGCCGCGGCCGGTGGTGGCGTATAGGACGCCGCCGGCCACTGCGATGCCGCCGCCGACATTGGTGCTGCGGTCCTTTTCGCCCTGGGTTTCCCTGCGCCAGATGCGGTTGCCGTTCGCCAGGTCGAAGGAGGCGACCACGCCGTCGCTGTCCATCGTGAACACGCGTCCGCCGGCGACCAGCGGCTGCGCCGTGACCTTCTGGCGATAGCCGCCGCCCTCGCCGATATTGGCACGCCACGCCGGCTGCAGCGCGCCCGAAGCCGGGCTGTTCAGGGCGATGTGGCCGACGGTATGGGTGGCATTGCCGCCGGCCTGGGGCCACTCGGCCAGGGTTGCCGGCGGCGGCACGGTGACGGCGATGGCGGGGCCGTTCAGGGCCAGACCGCGGCGGGCCGCGACCACCGACTCGCGCTTGCCGGGCAAGGGTGGCTTGGCTGGGCTGAGTATGTTGTCGAGCACGCTGCAGCCGGTTGCCGCCAAGGGCAGCAGCAGTGCGGCCCGGCGGTGCAGGCGGTTCAACGGCTGGCTCCGGGCTGCGGCGGGGGGGGCGCCTCGCCCAACTGCGTCAGCATGGCGTTGGCCCGGCCGCGCACACCCTCCGGCGCGGCGGGGTCGGTGGACAGGGCGTGCAGCAAGTCTTTTGCCTGGTCGGCGTGGCCGGTCCGCAGGGCCAGCAGCGCCTGGGTTTCTTGCGCCATCGGCCGCCAGGGGCTGTTGGCTTCCAGCAGCGGCTGCAAGCGGGCCTCGACGGCTGAGGGGTCGCCGGCGTCCACCTGGTGCTGTGCCGCCAGCAGGCGGGCAAGGTCGCGGAGCAGCGGGTCGGCGGCGCTGTCGCTGGCGACTGCGTCCCAGCCGGTGAGCGCGCCTGCCAGGTCGCCGGAGCCGGCGCGCAGGGCTGCGGCGCGCAGCCGGGCCAGGGTACGGTAGCCCTCGGGGGCGGCGCCGGCCAACCGGTCGAACTCGGCTTGGGCGGCGGCGCGGGCCGGGGTGGCTGCACCGTCTGCCGCGGCCGGCTTGGCGGTGTCCCGGGCTGCCGCGGCGTAGGCCACTGCGACCTCCGCGTTCGCCTGGGCCTGGCGGGACCGCCATACCTGCCAGCCCGCGACGCCGGCGCCGATCAGCAGGACCAGGATGATGCCGGGGATGGCAAGACGCAGGGCAACCTGCCGCATCCGCTCCGCCCGGAAGTCGCTATTCAGCTCATCGAAGATATCAGCCACATCTCGCCCTTTGGCAGCCCCTTGCAGGTGGGGCCGGACCATAGCGATGCGGGGGGTGCGGGGCAAATTGGCCCGGGTTTTATTAACCGGGGCTTCATCGGGACGCGGCAGAGTGGGGGTCATGCGCGCGATGTGGCTGATGCTGATGCTGGGGGTTTCGGGCTGCTCGCCGGCGCCGTGGGGCGTGCTGGCCGGGGTGGAGGTCGTCTCGATTGCGGTGTTCGGGCGAGGCGTTGGGGACATCGGCTTTTCGGCGCTGAGCGGGCGGGACTGCTCGGTCGTTCGGCTGGACCGCGGGCAAACCTACTGTGCAGCGCAAGAGGCGGCGCCGGCGCTGGGGCCATTCTGCACGCGGAGCTTGGGCACTGTGGATTGCTGGGCGGACCCGGCTAATCTGCCGGGCCGGTATAGCGGGGTTGGCGATACGCCGCCGCCCACGGCGGCGCAGGAGCGGTATCGGGGCGCGCCCTGGCCGAAGGCTCTGACGGCGAACTGATGCTGGTGGTTGTGTGCTTTGGCCGTTCTGGACGGGGCGGGCTTTGCAGGGCGGGGAGGTGGCTGGGCTTTCCGGATCCATGTGATGCGGCGGGGTGGCTTATGACGCTTCGCTTATACGCCCTACGAGACTTGCCAGGACATTGGCCGGAGCAGATGATGGTTGGCATGGCACCGATCGTTGCGTGCTCTGACTGCTTTGTTCCGTCAGCGCAGGCCGCGTGGGGGCGTGGCGGTCGAGAAGTGCAGCGCGCGATGGACGGATAGGACCCGGGCACACCCGGGACAACGAACTTCTGGGCCGGCGCGTTAGGGCCGGCATGTTCGCACCTGGCATCCCGCACGGCCCGCCCCGCATCGGCTATTGCTGCCTGTATCGCTCGCCGCAAGCTGATGCGAAGGAGGAGGCGCGGTTCAATGTTTCCGGCACCACGGTGACTGCGCTGCAGCGCTTGGAGCGGGCGGCGGCGTTTGAAAAGGTGATTGCGCTGGTGTCGCGCAACTTGCAGGCGATGGAGAGCCACTTGCGCCGGGTCGCGTCGGCGTCGCCGGTCGAGCGGATGCTGCGGCTGGACAGCGGGGTGCTGCCGGCCTTCACCCACCCCGTTGCCCGCTGGATGTATGACGAGCCCGCCATGCGCGAGCTGGTGGAGGCCGGGCTGGGGACCTGCGGGCGGATTGCCCGGGAGGGCGGCGTGCGGCTGAGCCTGCATCCCGGCCCGTTCTGCGTCCTGGCCAGTCCAAACCCAGCGGCGGTCGAGAACGGGGTCAGCGAGCTGGAATACCACACCGACCTGTTCCGCTGGATGGGGTTGGCCGGGGAGTGGCATCCGCATGGCACGCACGTGAACATCCACGTCGGGTCGAATGCGACGGGGGTGGAGGGCTTCCGCGCCAACTTGCCGCGGCTGTCGGCTGACGCGCGTGGGCTGCTGACGGTGGAGAACGACGAGGTCAGCTTTGACCTGGATAGCCTGCTGCCGTTGATGGACGAGGTGCCGGTGGTGCTGGACCTGCATCATGAGTGGCTGAGCAGCGGCGGACGCTACATTCAGCCGGACGATCCGCGGGTGGCGCGGGTGGTGGCGAGCTGGAGGGGAGTGCGGCCGGTCAGCCATATCAGCGTTTCGCGGGAGGATTTGCTGCCGGACCATGCGCTGGACGTGCTGCCGGACTATGCCGCGCTGGTGGCGGAGGGGCATTCTGCGCACAAGCTGCGGGCGCACTCAG
>JAABUW010005214.1_pt1 | contig 17064 bp, 24 predicted proteins | sample 5560081 | NCBI WGS metagenome assembly JAABUW01 (sample SAMN10711882, study PRJNA513363) | rock metagenome | isolation source: Antarctica rocks | place: Antarctica: Victoria Land, Knobhead sud | reverse complement strand
TGATGCCCGGTTCTTCCAGTAGCTTTAAGCAAGCCATACCAACCAGAGGAGTTAGATCGATGGAGAGATCGTCATGAGTGGTACACAGTTTTGCCAGCGAGAGAGGAGGGGGGTTTCAAGCGTGTTGCAGTTAGAGAGGATGGAGTGTGGGAATGGGATATCAAATTTGATTGGTGTTGACATGACCTTTCACTTGCTCCATCTCATCGCGTGCGGGATTGTAAATTGACGCTCGCTGCCGTCGTCATCGTGTTGCTCGACCGTGGCCAGTTTCCTCTGCCATCGAGCTGCAAGGGACAAGTGCTTTCCATCGTCCCACGCCACGAGCGAGTGTCGGCTTGCCGTCCGGGATACACTTCTATTCGTTGCTGCAGATGTGCGGCAGTCCGATGAATGCCGCCGCCGTGTCCAGAATCTTGCCCTTCCTCGTATCTGCAAGAGGGATCTTCTGCTTGGGCTTCTCCTTGGTGAAAGATGGCTGGCTTGACACCATCGACTGGACACGTTTTAGCGGGAGAAGTGCAGCTTTCGCGCGACTTCCGTTACCTGGTTGTCTATCTCCTTGACGTTCGTAGCTGTCGAGCATTAGTCTTTCCTCTGATGTCATATATGGTGAACCATACTTTGGCCATCTTTTCTAGCAAAGTTGGATGTCTGTGCCGCAGAACTAGAGCTAGCCGACGGCTGCTGCTCTGCCGCCTTCTTCTTGTACATTCGATTCATTAGACTCTCCATCTTGTCGAACAACGCTGTGACAGGTGGCTTCTCCCTGCTCTCTTGTACGAGGTATACAACAAATGATGAAATTGAAGTCACTTCTCTCAAGCGAAGTCAAGATGCCGGGTGGCGGCACTGCCCCAGGGTTACATCGGATAATAAGGCTTTTCGGATCGTCAATCCTGCACTGCTGCGAACTGCCAACCAACGGCCAAGACAAGGATCACAGTGGATACAAATGCCAGCCGCGGTCTGGCAAACGAGACCGAAGCTGTCAGCTATGGACTAGTCTGCTTGAGGCATGCAGCTCGACTTGTCGGTCCTCGTCGCTCGCCTCTGCGTGATTTGGGGTTCAAGTGTGACAGAATATAAGCAATGGTGAATCAAGAAACAAGCAAGCGCCAAAGGCTTGGAAGAAGTCAAGCCTTGCCACTCGTTTCAGCCATCGGAACGAAGCCAGCGCTCGAACATGATCTACAAGAGTATTGGGCAAGTCGTTGACTTGTTCATGTGACTGTGAAGACGCTCGTAGCTCGCCAGGATACCTGATCGTCGTAGTCTTCTCCGAACAATCATGGACGAGCCTTCAATCACGTTTCTCGCCCACCTTACCAAGCTTCCTAAGGCCGAAGCCGCCTACAATGCAAGCTGCTACCATCCAGGCAAAGAGGGCCCAGAAGGTCGCACGATAGCCTTCCATGAGAGCAGCTGGTGACTCTTTACTTCTGAAGTCGGAGTCTCGCGTGACTGTCGATGAGATGACTGACGTTGTGGCCAAGCCCACCGACGTTCCCAGCTGGGCTACCGTGTTAAAGACCGCCCCAGCGAGGGCTTGTGTTTGTTGTGGGAACGACTCGGAGACAACGAGCAAACCGACAGTGAACATCATGTCGACCGAGAGTGGTGCAAGAAGCTGTGGAGCAGGTCAATATTGATCGGCGTCAGCATGATTGGCATGTCGTCTTACCTGGGCGAAGAATGCATCGTACCAATATGGCCACTGCGGCTTGATGACCGCCATCAGCAGAGGTGCACCCGCACACAGCGCCGACGATACGAAGACTACATACTTCGCCTCCACCCGGGACACGAAAGTACCGGTCAAGAAGTTGAGGGCAATACCGACGACCATGCTTGGAAGGATTCTGATCGATGCTTGAAGCGCCGACAGTCCTTGCACTTCCTGGAAGCTGTATATGCCGTTAGCCAACAAGCGTAAAGGGTGTGCCGATCAACTAACAAAAGACTGCAGAACAGCTCCATACAGTTTGCCACTGCGTTAGAAAGCAGAACCAAAACGCATATGGTCGCGAACGCTCCCTTCTTCCAGATCGAGTTTGGGATGAGTGCTGGACGACCACGCTTCTCCTGTCGACTGACCCAAAACACGAACGCTGGGATTAGACCAACGCTGACAATGAGGAGGGCAACGTTTGAGGCAGTCTTGATGTTGTCGACATTATCGCTCAGAGTGCTACACTTGTCAGCGCTCTGCTTGTACACAATCAATCCCAGAACTTACGTGAGCACATATGACAACAACGCCAATGAAGTGCTTGCGATGCTAGCACCAATCCAGTCCACGTCTTTCGCCAGCCTTACCCGGACAGAAGTCTGGCCGTTCGAGTGAGGTATGGTAGGCAGTGCCCAAAGTCCAATTGGGAACAGTAGAAAGCTGGCCGCGCCGCCAATGTAGAACCCATACCTCCAGCCAAGCCCGCTGACGAATACGCCACCCAGCACGAGGCCGAATGAAAAGCCTAGAGGCATGGCGAGTCCGAGGCTTGCAAATCCGATGTTCCTGCGCTTCCCACTTTCAAGCGACCGGGAAACTATTGATATTGAAGACGGAAAGGTCAACGCGCTTGCAATGCCCTGCATTGCGCGAAACATGATGAGCTGGACACCCGTCTGTGCGAATCCGCATGCGAGGGTAAAGACGGCAATCAGAAAACATCCAGCGAGGTTCACGGACCTTGGACCCAGCACGTCTGCGAATGATCCTGCCACCAGCATACATGTGCCGCTCGTGAGATAGAATGCAGCAGCTGGCCAGACCAGGAGGCTGGAGTCCAGTGGTAAAGACGCCGCCATAGTGGGGAGCGCGACCGTTATCAGCCCGCTAGCGAAAGAGGTCAGGAAGTTGATGCCTGCGAGTTGAATGATGACGATGATAGATCTGCCGTAGGGTAGAATGAGGTTCGATAATTCGGCATCATTGATACTTGCACGGGAGTGGTGTGAGTCTGTCGACGTCCGGGTGGCGTGCACCGCAGGCGTCAAGTGCGACGTCTTTGATATTGAACGCATGAGATCCAGCTCGACGGCAGCGATTTCGGTCGAGGTTTGGGTTGCCATCGTAGCGGTCGGTCGCGGTCACAGATCTGCCCTCTTTCAATGAGGATTGGAAACGGATCATATATACATGGTCACCGCCAACGCGAGAAGAATAGGATCCCGCGGTGAGTCAGTTGTCGCGCCCTGCATGTAGATCGCCGGCGATATCGAGGTTTGGATGCTTACATAAACATCCAGGCCGTGCACCTGAAAAGTGGATGATGTTGGTTTCGCCATCGTAGGACCTTCAATAGACCATCTTCGTACATGTGGTATCTCAAGACTCACGGCCTCGGGTGCATGCTTCAGCCTCGATAATTATTCACGTCCTCTCATATCACCAACACAACTATGCGGCCCTACGTGGTGGCTCGATATCCAAGAGGTGAAACCAAACACGCCTACGTCGAAAAAGGGCCTGCGTCTATTTCGTCTCTCAGCTGCACTGGTGCCCATATTGTTAGCGGTACGGAGACCAGCTGTGTGCTTCTGTACGAGCGAACCTCAGTTGACATCAACCTTGAGGAAACGTCGCCTGCTCCCTAAGCTAAATGCTTATTTCGTGAACACTACTCAAGCAACTCGTGGTCCGGTGCTTGCCAACAATGGTGGTGGTCTACTGGCTTCGGGGAACGTATTCTCCCATGCGGACATGGCCTGGAATAACTTCTCCTCTTCTCCGTGCCGTGCCACGATCTCCATGCCGTACGGCCTACCATTGTAGCATTGAGAAGCCAAGCGGAACACTTGCGATGGGGTACCCAGCAGCAGCAGCGATCGTGGGCAGTCCCGACTCCCCCGAACCCATTATCACGTCCGCATTGGTCGCTTTCAGACACTTTTCAACCGCATTTCTCACACTTTGCCGAAAAAGGGTTGTTCGAGTCGTGGTCTTTGATCGGGTTAGTCTGCAGATGATGTTGAGGACTAGCACTATCTTACTCGTTTCACCGTAGCTGTGATCGAGCGGGTCACGGTCGTTGTCACGGTCGTTGTCACGGTCTTGGTTGCGGTTTGTGTAGGCGATGAAACATAGCACGAGCAAGCACTTCTTGCGAATATCGGCCGGGAGGCTGATACCTATCTCCATCACATCACGACACGATGGGATGATCTTGCCAACCACACCCTCTTAATGCAGGCTGACCCGCATTTCTGGACTCAAGAGTATACGCGCCGCATTCGAGACTATTTTGTCCCGAGCTTGACTGGCTTTCTTTCGCTTGGCGCGACGGATGGGTACTGCTCATCCTGCGAAGCCTGTCATGATCGGGACTAGACGGAAGAGCCATACGTTCTACGCGACATCTACAGCGACTTCAACGACGGCACCGAATGTCGAGATGGAGTCCTCACATGTAGAGGCCAGTTCGTCGCCTCCGCTGCTCGGATTCGAGGCAACCAGAAGAAGACGTATGACCGATGGCTAGATGCGCTGCGGGATAGCCGGAGTTTGCTACATACAGCGCCATACACGGACTCTCCTACCAGTCGCAAGCAAGACTCGCTGTCTGCTCCGCAGGTCGGGTTTACGCTCGAGCGCAGCTGGGGGATGATGTTGCAGTGCGATGAGAAGCGAATAGCGGAGAGATGTCCTTCGTTACTGAGTGGCTTGGTCGGCCCTGCGCTGATGCGTGGTCGGCCGGCCCTACAGGATTGTCAGTGTTTAGATACGCCGCCTTGAATGTATCTGGATCGCACGGTGTCTGTCGTTTTCCGATGCAAGTCGGCTATTTGCCGTCCGCCATTGAGCCGACTTGGCAAGGCAAGGCCACCAACTCGTTTGCGGCACCTCGAAGACCTCTTAATTAACAACATTCCCAATACTATCGCAGAGAACGCGCTTCATTGTGTATTCGCGACGGAAATCTCTACTTCGCGTGGTATTGCAGCTCTCGCAATCGACACGAGGAGAGAGACCGTGGCGACCATACTATACACAGCTCGGTGCAGGTGGCATCATCGGCTCAGAAACATACCAACGGTTTTTTTGGCCTTCCACAGAATGACAGCGCGAGCCTTTCGTCATGGACAAATCGCCAAACGGAAGCGCGGAAAGTCTATCGTATCGTGCGGTTATGAACAACGCCTTTTTTCCCACAAGAATACCTCGTTTTGACCATCTCTCTCTCTGCAGTACTCTCCAGTCATGCGTTATCTTTCTTATTTCTTGGCGTTCATTCCTTGCTGGTAATGATTTCGGCCTGGCTCTGAATGCCACCTATGACTATGTAAGTACACTTGACCTGCTCAGCGAACGACTGCTGACTTACTTACCAGGTCATCGTTGGAGGTGGGACTGCTGGCCTGGCAGTCGCGTACCGGTTGGCCGAAGACGGCGCGAAGAGCGTAGCAGTCATTGAAGCTGGTGGCTTCTACGAATACGAGAACGGCAACCGGAGTGTGGTTCCAGCTTACCGCACGTTATACAGCGCAGCAACGCCTGAGTCTGCAACGCAATATCCACTTGTGGAATGGGGTTTTGTTACCCAGCCAGAGGAAGGTCTTGGCGGTCGGAGGCTGCATTATGGTCGCGGAAAGACCTTGGGTGGAAGGTGAGTGAGCCCTATTACCTGCTGTCTCGGGAGGTCATATTCCAGAACTGCTCACTGAACTCGCAGAATGCCATGATCTACAACCGAGGGACGATCGGATCGTATCAAGCCTGGGCGGACCAAGTCGGCGACGACAGCTGGACATTCGACAATCTCCTGCCATACTTTTCTCGTGGAATTAAGTTCTCACCGCCAAACACTAAACTGCGGGCTGCGAATGCCAGCGTCCCTGCGGAAGCCAACCCTGATGCCTTCAACGCCACCGGAGGCCCTTTGCAAGTATCTTATCCAAACTTCGCTCAAGTCTTCGCCAGCTACATCGACGGCGCCATGCGAGAATCTGGCATTCCCGAGCAGCAGGGCTTTAGCAGTGGTAGCCTTCTAGGACGTCAGCATGCACCACTGACGATCTCGTATCCTGAACAGGAGCGTAGCTCGTCGGAGGTGTCGTACCTTCGAGCTGCGCTGCGCAGTGGACGAGACAACCTGAAGGTGCACACTCACACGCTCGCAAAAAGAGTCTTGTTTGACGATGGCAAGACCGCTACCGGCGTCCAGGTCGAAAGCTCGGCTTACGGCAACGCAAACGTGTATACTCTCACCGCTCGTAAGGAAGTGATTGTTTCTGCTGGAGCGTTCCAATCGCCATAGCTTTTGATGGTTTCGGGCATTGGACCTCGTGACCAACTAGAAGAATACAACATCACTGTCTTGGTACACCGTCCTGGTGTTGGAACGGACATGCAAGATCACCTCGACTTCGGCCCAGTCTGGTACACAAACCTTGAGGATGGTGTTGGCGCCGACTCTGACCCGGCCACCCGCGGTCCAATCGAGGAAGAGTACAGAGTCAATCGTACAGGCCAATTGACCAACGCTGGAGTGGACTACATCGGCTGGGAGACACTTCCTGAGCCCTATCGTAGTTCACTCAGCAAAAACGCCATCGAGGATCTAGCACAGTTTCCGGCAGACTGGCCAGAGCTCGAGTATGAGATCACAGGCGCCTCATTGGCGGGCACAGATCCGAGCAAGCGCTACGGCACGATCATCACCATCCCAGTATCACCGCTGTCTCGTGGATGGGTGAACATCACATCGGCAGACACTAATGACCTTCCGCTTGTGAATCCGAACCAGCTCTCGCATCCGACAGATCGGGAGTTGGCTGTACAAGTGAGTTGGCATCAGCTCATAACATGGCATATCAGCTGGGAGAGCGAGCCCGCTGACTCTCAACTGCAGGCTTTCAAGCGTGCCCGTTCGTTCTTCGATACTCAAGCCATGAAGCCTATCCTCATCAAGGAATACATGCCTGGTGCAAATGTCACTAGTGACGAGCAGATATTGGATTATATCATGGCCAGTAGCTACCAGAATTGGCATGCTTCATGTACTTGTGAGTTCTACCCGCATCACTTCGGTCTGTTGGCAGGAAGGACTGACGCTCCTCTTCAAACAGGTCGCATGGGCAAAGTCAGCGACCCATTGGCTGTCGTTAACTCGCGGGCTCAGGTGATTGGCGTGAAAGGACTGAGAGTGGTCGATGCGTCCAGCTTCAGGCTGCTCCCACCAGGGCACCCACAAAGCACAGTTTGTGAGTTTCATGTCTTTCGAGTCCACCGACAAAGAAGTACAAAGCTCATGGATCCGCAGACGTAATGGCCGAGAAGATTGCGGAGCATATAATGGCGACTGCCTAATTCCAACCTCGTGCCAGTTGCTTCTTGCACGTCAACTCGAAAACACTCATAGGAAACCATTGTGGCTCTGCTCAGAACTCCTTGTTCACACCCTGCCACTCGGGATTCTCTCGACGAGAACGGGTAAGTTGACCTGGCCAGGTCGCAGAGGGAGCTTTGCTCGGCTGCCGTAGAGCCTGCTCCACGACTGCATCGCCCAAGATCTTCTCCGGCTCACCGCGCGAAAAGATCCGCTCTACCTTGTCAATAAGAACAGGGTCAACGAGCTTAAGCACAGCTGGACGCTTGAAGTCGATCAGCACACCTTGTCGTATGCTACGAGACATCGTAGTGGCCCGCTCGGCAATGCCACTGCATGTGTGAAGACCAATCGCCAACTTTTTCGAACTGTCAGCATTGAGTGTACGGCATATAGAATACCGCCAATATCTTACCCAAACTTCCTTCCTGTCCTCCTCTGGAACGTCGTGCCCCCTCAGAAACGACACAGCTGCATCCGCCCCTTCCACCTCAAATCTCTGCGGTCCATCACAGATGTCTGTCGTTCCCATGTCATGAAAAATAGCTGCGGTGAAGAGCAAAGGAAGGCGGTCCGGTTCATGCCATCCTAGCTTCTCCTGCTCGCTTACAGAAAGCGCGTAGATGAACGTCCTGAGGGAATGGTTCAGAATCGTCGGATGTAAATTGCTTCTGGCGACATCATATGCTGCTTGTGACAGTGTGTCTGCTGGCACGTAAGCGGGCACTTCTGTGGGTATGTTCTCTTCATCAGCCGACTGGGAGCTTCCAAGTAGTACGAGAGCTGTGGTATTACACATCCTTCGCGAATGATATGACAATAGCAGAGGGAACGTACAAGGACGTCTGAATCTTTATGCTGAAAGCTCTTTCCTTGATATGACCAGATTGAGTAGTCCAAGGGCGTAGGTTTCGTTGATTGGTAATAAATCTCAGCTAGTCCAAACACGGTAGATTGAGAGTTCTGTTTCGGTCTGCAGTTTTTGTAATTGAATATGTTTGACTTGTCGTCGATGCGAAGATGTCTTGAAGCTATCGACAGTCAGTTGCAAGCTTACTCTACACAATTTGTGTGCCGACTGTGGGCTAGAGCATCGCTGCAAAGAGATCTGTTGCATCATGCTACAGGTATATCGTGCACCTTAGATATCAATGGCACCAGAATGACAGGTCGGACGGGTTCCACGAAAAGAGTAAATGATCGAAAGCATTCTTTTATCTGTTTGATATCCTGCCAATCTACTTTACGCCTTCCTGCAACGGGCGGCGATCCTTGTACAAGAGCTCTCCGTTCCGCCCAGGAGCACCCTCGACGGATTTCATGGCATGATTCGAAGCGTACCTTGATAATTTCCAAGCAGCTCTTCGTGTGTCCAAGCATCTCAGTGCGGCATCCAAAGCGTCGCGGGTATAGCGAATCCTTGCCCAGTGCAGGAAATAAAGAATTTCTGGATATCCTCGTGGGTTCAGAAGCTTGATACTATTCCACGTGGCTGCCACGATGTAGGTTCACCTCAAGCTGTGAAGCGATGCCAATGAGAGCAAGGCACACGTTCGAGGCCGTTTCGTTTGGCAGGAGATGGCGAGACTCGGAGCTGGGTCCAGTGCTTCAATCTCTCGAGCATGGGCCTAGACGCAGCACGTGTCTGTCGGCAGGAACCGAGTCTGGGGAATTGTCTGGGGTCACGGGTTTTTCATTGGCTGCTTGAGCTAGTTGCCGGCATTAGTCGCGGGGAATATTGATGATAGAGTTTCTTGCTCCAGCTCGTTGGGTCTCGAACAATGTAAGCGAGTGTCTTGGAAGACTGAATTGTGCATGGCTTACGCCACGCTCTTGTATCCCTCCCCTCTCTGGCGATGTCTTGGAACCAAGGTATACCCTCGGTAATCGGCCGAAGAGGTATAAGGAACAGCCGCGCGCCTGTTTGATGTAGCACAACCGTCTTCGGGAGCTGCATCCTTATCGTGCCTCGCAACCATGGGCAAGCTTATTCCCAATGCCTTCAATTTATTGGTGGTCATCTATGTGGCCCTTGGCTCGACAGCATGCTCGTATGGCATGGCCATTATAGGTTCAACCATTGGCCAACCATCGTTCTACACCTCACTAGGCCTTGCAACCGCAGATGAGAAGGGCTACTCTCGAACTGCAGGTTACATCGGTGGTTTCAACGGTGTCAACGCTGCTGGCTCTGCTATTGGTTGTCTGGCCTGCACATACCTCGCCGACAAGTACTCTCGGAAACGAACAATCCAAGGTGCTGCCATCGTCCTGTGCATTGGAGCCACACTATGCGCCGCCGCTGTCAACAATGGCATGTTCCTTGCTGGAAGAATCATCAACGGTCTCGGCATCGGGGCGCTCGTTGCCGCAATTCCAATGTACCAGGCTGAGGTCTCCACTCCCGAGTCCCGTGGATTCATGGTGTCGATGCACGGCGTGATGTTCGCCATGGGTTACACTCTATCCGCATGGCTCGGATTCGGCATGTACTTCATCACCGCTGGCGGCTCGACTTCGTCTTTCCCGTGGAGGTTTCCAATGTAAGTCGGCTGGCTACGAGACTTTCCCTGACAACGACTGACCGCCTGTTACAGTGCTTTCCAGATGGTCCCTGCACTGATGTTGCTTGCCGGAAGTCCATGGCTCCCATTCTCTCCAGTGAGTCCCAAGTTGAAACTCCAGCCCGCATTACGACACCGCTGACCTTTCTTCCTTCTATAGAGATGGTTGATGATGCAAGTTATCCGACCCTAGAAACCCTCTCCTTGTGAGACACGTGAAACATCTGCTGACGAGTTCTTTTCGTGTTTAAAGGCAAGACCGCTTCGAAGAAGCCCACGATGTCATCATGAAGCTCCACCGAGACAAGAGCGATCCACACGACACCATCGCCCGCAAAGAGTTCTACCAGATGAAGAAGCAGGTCGAGGCGGATCGCCTGATCAAAGCCACCACCTCCCGATTCGAGCTCTTCAAAACTCGAGCCAACCGTCGTCGTGCTCTCGTCGGGTTCGTTCTCATGTGGAACAACCAGTTCACCGGAGTGTTGATCATCGCCAATTACGGTATCATTCTGTACAGCGCACTCGGGATGGGCGGGTATATGCCGCTGCTACTCACGAGTCTTTGGGTTACCTCGACGTTCCCGGGTAACATCTTCTGCGCTTTTTTTGTCGAGAAGTTTGGCCGGCGGACATTCTTGCTCATCGGATTGACTGGTATCCTCTTCGCCTTGGTATGCGAGACGGCGCTTCAAGCAACCTATCTTGGCACCGACAACCAGGCTGGGCAGAATGCTGCCATCTTTTTCATGTGAGTTTTCAGATGAGCAGGACGTTTTCCTCCCGGGATGTCTGTAGAGCGTGTGCTGACCCACCGTACTCTAGCTTCCTCTTTATCACGCCCTTCTGGTCGACGTTCATGGTGAGCCAGAAACCCTCCCCTTGCCAAAGTATGTGAGACACCACGTGAGACAGTGGGCTGATTCTACGTCCGTGTTCAAACAGGATGCAACCCAATTCCTCTACGTTGCCGAGATCGTGAGTTGGCCTTTGCTTCATTTCTGAGCCTCACTGACATCTTGCAGTTCCCAACGCATATCCGCTCGCAGGGCACTGGCTTTTCGATGATGGTGAGTCTTTGATGGGTAAAAGGGTAATCGTTGACATATGTCTGCGATTGACTCTGATTTAAGACACTGCTAACCCTTTGACCCTTCGATTCTTAGGGTCTCTACCTTGCCAGCCTGATCATCCTCGTCGCCGGACCAATTGCCTTCGAGAGGATCTCCTGGAAGTTCTTCTTCGTGTTGATCGTGCCGACTTTCTTCCACATCATCTTCGTGTACTTCATGTGAGTTTCTGAGGCGTCTCACTTTCTCACGGATTGGTTGCTGACACATCGCCAGGTGCCCGGAGACCAAGGGTCGCTCACTGGAGGACGTCAATGCCCAATTCGGCGAGGCGGTGGCAATCCACTACTATGGCGCCACTGACAAGGAGAAGATGGAGTTCGATGTTGCTGTCGAGGAGGACGAGAAGGTCGACACGACCGGCGCGATCGACCGTGCAGACATCACCAAGGTGGTGGCCGAGCATACGCACGTTGAGGTCGTGGAGAAAGTCTGAGCGGTCGACAGTGAGATTTCGTGCGGAGGCCAGTACCCAGCACGTTGTATGACGAGCATAGCTGTACATAATCGAGAGTGTATGACCATCATATATCCGCTATGGCCTGACAGGGTTCTTATCTCGTCAAGGACACAATTTGTCATGGTCGCCTGCCGCTGTGACTGCCTGCCATAGCTTTCGACCTTGCATATCGTGCGCGACTCGTATCCAAGGCAGTTGTTCGATGATCGCTCGCGTGCTATCCCACGTCTTGACGTCGAGAGAAGACAGGCACGATCTGATGGACGGGAAGAGCCATCCTTCGTCGTCCCGGCCGCACACGGATATACCGCCAACGAACAAGACCCACAATAGCGCCGACTGTTGTTCCAGCGTGATACTTGTCGTCAGTCCCGAGATAGCGGTGCGTAGCCTGTTTGCCAACAGATCGTATGCGTGTACGTGCATCCTTCCGTACTCGAACAGAATTGTGGTCACAAAGCCCAGAAGTGCGGTGTGGAGAGCATAGTCGAGACCGTTCTCTGGAGGTTCTCCTGCGAGTGGACAGAATTGAATCGATCGATACGCAAATATGATGAGAGTATTCTGGAAGGCGGCAGGCTGCATGCCGAACCTTAACGGATTCTGGTTGAGTAGTCTGCAGAACAGATTGATGTCTTCCATAATCCGCTGTAGCTGTAAACTGGTAGCAACTGGCCCGTTGAGGTACTCATCCAGCTTTGCGGACTGCGGCAAGAGAAGTGTAGAGCTCAAGGCTCGCGCGGGAAGATCATGCCTGTAGAAGACTGTGTCGCAACCTTCATGCAATGTTCGGTCGATATCGACTCTGCGGATGCGGATATCAGCTGCTGGATTTGTCGGGATATGGCTCAACTGACCTGCAGATCTTGTGCCAGAGCATCCAATTCGAGGAGAATGCTTCGATCCCACCTCGCAAGTCGAGCATGACTTTAAGGGCTTCGAGGTGCACTCTGCTGACGCCGAGATTGTCCGTCAAGTTGCCATGCACTGCTAGGCTTACGATGACAGCGTATGTGGACTCTGATGGCGTGCTATGCTGCTGAAGGTCCTGATTGACGCAACTATACGTGTTGGCGAGATATTTGAGAGCTTGGACCGATCGCATGGGCTTTCCAAGCAGAGCATCAATGGTGATTGTTGCTAAGACAAGCGAGCAATGGAAGACTGCTGAACGTGAGCTTGATAGGAAGTCAGGTAAGGGTTCTTACAAGCCTCCGAACGTTGTATGTACTCGAACCATTGAGCTCTCATAGGTCCATGTTCTAAACAGAATTCTTTTGGATACAGGACTTGTAGTTGATAGTACATAGCTGAAGAGTTTAGCAGCTTGATGAATCTCTGTGCAGTGGCGACATACCGTGATGGATGAGGCGTCTCTCAGACAGCTCAGTCTTGCAGGGGAAAGTAAAGCAGGCTAGCTCATCGCCGAGTGGCCGTTGTATGGTTGTTTCGGGATTGCTGATGACGGCCTGCGATGGCCATGGCTGGACCACACCACAAGCATCCGAGCCGCGGCTTTCACTGGGGTCATTCGATGGTTTTCTATTCCGCATCGTCTTACCGACGTTCTTCCCAAGCATCACATGGCTTCTGATCAGCTTTCGATTCCGATTCCGATCGGCATCCGCGTTGACGACAAAACGGAAGGTGGTGGATTGGGAGGACGAGATTGCGGTAGACATATTCGCCGTCTTGTCATTTCCCAGTAGTCGTGGTCTTGAGAGTGCTTGTGGATGCTCTAATTAAGGCGCCTGGAGTGCGAAAAGCTTTGTCGACGATATGTCCGGCACGTTCGCGCATAGTATATGCAGGTAGAAGTATCGTCCAGACAGCGGAACGACGGGAAGTGGTCGAGATGTGGTCGAGATAGACTAGTGTATTTCGGCGCGCGCGGCCCGTGGCTGCCTATTTTGGGAAAGCGCGGTCCAGTATCTCGAAATCATACGGAGGCACGGCCATATCTCTCACAGACATCAGTCTTCAACAGCCGAAGCCATGCCGCCCAAGATGAAGAACGCGACGCGGACCGCGCAACATCAGCCTCTACCAACCCAATCCGACTTCGAAAGCGATACGGCGGCAAACCTGACGGAGTCTAACTTCCACACTGCCAATACCGCAATGCGGACCAACCCAGCCGACCTCAACTTGGCTGTTCTCCGACGTTATGTCCCCGACCTTGAACGTATCGTGACCATCGCGCCCTTTGCCGTGGTCTATGTCTTCTCCCCGGAAACCCAGCAGTGGGAGAAAAGCGGCGTGGAAGGCACGCTATTCGTATGCCAGTTATCAGGACTACAAACTCCACGATACAACGTGGTGATTCTGAACCGCAAAAGCCTCGACAATTTCATCACGGAGCTAGTCAGTGAAGAAGACATTGAGATCACGGAGCAGTACGTGATCTTACAAGTGCTGGGAGAAGACGAGGTACCAACGATTTATGGACTATGGATCTTTTCGGAGGAAGGCGAAGGTGTGCACAGCACGCGTGAGATTGTGGCAAACTCGATTCAGGAGTGCGCCATGAGAGCGGCGCATGCGAATTTGACAGCCGATGAGGACATCGAGGAGGACTATGCGCCACCTGCTCCGTACAACCTGGACGGCACCTCCGAAAGTTATGTCGAAAACGGCGGACCACCACCACAGCCAGAGACATCAGGCCAGCCGATTGATCTCCTGTCACTGTTTGGCAAGTCCGCAGCTATTCCATCTCTTGCGCAAAATGGTCACGGCACGAACGTTGTGAATCAGAACTCAGAGCAATCCAGGTTTATTCCCCCTCCGGACACAGACTTCTTCCGCGCCTCAAACAGCCCTGCTGCACCAACGCAGGCACAAACTGGCCCTCCGCCGCAACAGAACGCTCTACTTGGCTTGTTCAAGAATACGAACTATGGTTGAGCGCGAACAATTCATCACCAGAAATCGCTATTCCACCTGAGAGCTAGATCCGGCACTACGAATTTCGATCGTGCCACGACTGTTCTTCATGACTATGCTACGTGCCAAAAACAGTCGTCTGCCTTTCGATCTTCGCACCCGCACTACTGGCATATCTCATTCCGGTGAGTTCTTCCATGGCCTTGTCTTTTGACCACCCATCGCTAATCGCTTTCCTCAGCATGTCTTGCTCACTCATTGGTGCCATACCACCCGGAGCGGGCGGTCGGCAGTCCAAATTGGTAGGGAACGGGTAGCCCTCAGCAACAGCACGAATGAAGGCATCCACTTCCCTGCTCGTGCCCTCAGCTCCATGCTTGGCCACGATTGAGTCATATGTCTTCTCGATCAGCGGCAAGGTGTCTATGTTCTCCATCGCCTTTCCAAAGGCTGATGACACCTGTACCAAATTTGCACTGCGATTGAAGTCCGCAGTGATGTTCTCACCCGCCGCATGAAACAGCGCAGGGTTGAAAAAGAGGGCATCGCCTATTTCCAACGGCATAGCGACATAGTTCTGTTCAAAGTGTTCAATAAACTCCTTTGACCTGTACGCTCTGAACCCCTCACCAAACAACTGCGAGTACGGCAGCAGCCTCGTCGGCCCACTATCCAGCGGCATATCAGTATGCGCCACCGCACCCTGCAGCGTCAGCAACGAGCTCAGCGCATGCACCGCCTTCGGCCACGCAACAACATCCTCATCCGTCTGAAACCCAAGATGGTAGTCCCGATGCGGCATCTGCGCTTTGCCACCCGGTCTCACAATATTAACCTGCGTCGTGATGCGGTAGGCAGGCCCCAAATAGCTGTCACAAACAAGCTTAAACCACGGGTTACTGAAGTAAGCGGTAAACGACTCCGGATCTTGCAGTGCGTGTTTCGAGAAGGAATTCCAAATACGACTGTTCGCGGACGCTGGAGCGAAGTGGTCGCCTTTGGCGCCTGTTTTCTCGAGTTCGTCTTCGATAATGGCGGAGAAAGCGGCGTTGGCGGAGTCGATAGGGGCGAGGGAGGTGAAGAAGTGCTTAAGAATGTAGACGCCTGGGCCAGATGTGAGGTTGTGGTAGAGCTCGTCTTGTAGACGATTGGTTAGGTCTGCATTTTCCAGGTCGAAGTTGAGGCAGTCGTAGATTGGGATGTTCTTTTCGATTCGCTCGGCTAATGGATATGTGCTTTTTGATGTTGTTTGTTGGGTGAGTATCCTGAGCTCGAGAAGGGAGGGTTTTGTCTGGTTGTTGTAGCATCTTGGTTCCACTTGCTTGGACTTGACTCGTTGCCGCAGGAAAGAAGGGATGTCGAGGTAGTAGAGAGTGCCCAAAAGCCCTACAGTTGATGCAAGCGTTGCGGCTGCTGTGATGGCACTATTACGACTGCGCGTACTGCGATTCATCTTGCTGGATAACTCGCCCTACGAAGCGGTCTCTCAGTGGTGTCTGCTTTTCTTATGTGTTGTCGGTGATGAATTCGTCGGAAGTAGAGAGCGGATGTCCATCGGCATATGGCGGCAAGCCGAATATGGCAATCAAGTCCGATCAGCGATCATCGCAGCATTAGAGAGCGCATGAGAGATCGATATCATGCGACGGGTGCCTTATATACATGCTACGTTTGATCGTCTCTCCTTGCCGCACGGAAGCACAGTCCCGACCTGCACGCATCCATCAGATACTACATCGATCTCAAATCTGGTCTCGAAGCCGTATTTCATAGCCAGACCCATCTTGTGTAGATCATCCTTGTTTGAACCAGTATAGACGTTCCACTTGGAGATTTCGGTCGCGCCATTCCAGCTGGCGTACCCATGAACTCCTACAATCCCATCAGACGAATATTCGTCCAGCTCGACTAACAGACTAGGATTCCAGGTCTTCGGTGTTGCTTGCCATGTATGCTTGAAGGCACGGAAGCTGTGAACATAGCCATCGTGGCCGAACCGAGCTTTCCATCGCACCTCGCTTCCATCCGCCCCAGGTCCATAATCAAGTGCAACCGGAAGCTCTCCATAACCGATGAACGAATTCCCGTTCTCCAGAACCGCTTGGTGGCTTCCTTGACTTCCTGAGTGGAGGTGCTCATCTGGTAGCACAAAATTGCGCACAAGACGTGGCGGTTTAGTCTTGTCTGGCGGCAAGGACAACTCCATGACCAACCCGCTGGTGGGTGGTGCGGTCGGATTGCTATTCCTGTAGAAGTGGTTGTTGAACCAAGAGATCATCATACTGGTTTCCGTGACGTTGTGAGCTCGAGCGTGGTGTTGCCAAGCAAAATGGCCATTCTCCGGCAAAGTCCCAAAATCACCACCGGTTTCGCCATCAATCCGCCAGATGATATGGCCGTCTTTCCGCGAGAGCAAATACGTCGTCCACATATGCCGGCTGTTAATAAGCAGGCGATCCTCATCCACTGCTTGTATGGAATTGACGTGGAAAAAGTCGTAGAGTGCGTTCTTAGTTCCATCGCCCATGTACGACTTCACAGGAAGATGTGACTCGTTGAGTAAGACGTGGTCCAGAGGGCTCCAGCTGAACAACACCTCCTGGGTCTGAACATCGATTTCAAAGACCATGCTGTTCGCGACCCAGCCATCTTGTGGTCCTCCAACGCTTGACAGATCAGCGGGTGTATTGTTG